>Ga0208305_10000448_pt1 | contig 21305 bp, 16 predicted proteins | sample ColrivemetaGS741_FD_187605 | JGI IMG/M metagenome (GOLD analysis project Ga0208305, IMG submission 187605) | Estuarine microbial communities from the Columbia River estuary - Flood tide ETM metaG S.741 (SPAdes) (version 2) | ecosystem: Environmental > Aquatic > Marine > Intertidal zone >... | reverse complement strand
GGCGGATTGTCATTTTCAAAAGATGGAAATATGGTCTCTTACGCAATTTCTGAAGGAGGTTCAGACTGGCGCAAAATTATCATAATGGATGCCGTTTCTAAAGAAATTAAGGAGGACACTATTATTGATGTTAAGTTTAGCGGAATGTCTTGGAAAGAAAATGAAGGGATTTTTTATTCCAGTTACGAAAAACCAAAAGGAAGTGAACTTTCTGCTAAAACGGATCAGCACCGTTTATTTTACCATAAGTTAGGTACTTCACAAAAAGAAGATAATATTATTTTTGGTGACAAAGTTAAAAGAAGATATATTGGTGGTTCTGTTACAGAAGATGGCAAGTATTTAATTATTAGCGCTTCAGAATCTACTTCAGGAAATGAATTATATTTTAAAGATTTATCAAATATTAACAACCCTATAAAACCAATTATTTTAGGTTTTGAATATGATACTTCAGTATTAGATCATAAAGATGGAAACTTATTATTAGTTACCAATTTAAATGCACCAAATAAACGAATTGTTAAGGTAAGTATAAACAATCCTTCGTCTGAAAACTGGTTAGATTTAATTCCTGAAACATCAAATGTTTTATCACCTTCAAATGCAAGTGGATATATTTTTACAAATTATATGGTTGATGCTGTTTCTAAAGTAATGCAATACGATTATGATGGAAAATTAGTTAGAGAAATTGAATTACCTGGTGTTGGTACTGCTGGCGGATTTGGTGGTAAAATAGATGCTGAAACTATTTATTATTCGTTTTCAAATTACATTACTCCAGGTTCTATTTATTCATTTATACCAAAAACAGGAGTTTCTGAATTGTATAAAAAACCTGCAATTGATTTTAATTCTGATAATTATGAATCTCATCAAGTATTTTATACTTCAAAAGATGGTACTAAAATTCCAATGATTATTTCTTATAAAAAAGGAACAGAATTAAATGGTGATAATCCAACTATTTTATATGGCTATGGAGGGTTTAATATTAGCCTAACGCCAAGTTTTAGTATTACAAATGCTGTTTGGATGGAACAGGGTGGTATTTACGCTGTTCCTAATTTACGTGGTGGTGGTGAATATGGAAAAGAGTGGCACAAAGCTGGAACTAAACTGCAAAAACAAAATGTATTTGATGATTTTATAGCTGCTGCTGAATATTTAATTGAAAACAAGTATACTTCATCTGATCATTTAGCAATTAGAGGTGGCTCAAATGGAGGTTTATTAGTTGGTGCAACTATGACTCAAAGACCAGATTTAATGAAGGTTGCTTTACCTGCAGTTGGTGTAATGGATATGTTACGTTATCATACATTTACAGCTGGAGCTGGTTGGGCCTATGACTACGGAACTTCAGAAGATTCTAAAGAAATGTTTGAATATTTAAAAGGGTATTCACCTGTTCATAATATTAAAGAAGGTATTGAATATCCTGCTACTTTGGTTACTACTGGTGATCACGATGATAGAGTTGTTCCAGCGCATTCATTTAAATTTGCTGCAGAACTACAAGCTAAACAATCAGGAACAAACCCAACTTTAATACGTATTGAAACCAATGCAGGTCATGGAGCTGGCACACCTGTTTCTAAAACCATAGAACAATATGCAGATATTTATGGGTTTACTTTATACAATATGGGTTATAAAGAATTGCCAAGTAAAACGAAAGTGAAAGGGTAAGCTTTTTAATATAATATTGAAAACCGCTCAAAAGAGCGGTTTTTTTGCTTTTATTGTCTGTGAAAAACCAACCAACAATGGCGGTAGTATTTTATTAAAGTGAAACTGAGTTTGTCTGGGTTTCTTTTGATTATTAATCGTCTTTTAAATGCTCAGACTAACAATCTTAATAAACTTCAAGAAGTTCAGCATTGTTAAACAAAATAGTATCTCCAACTTTTTTACCCAACAATTGCTTTCCAATAGGTGAATTAGTTGAAACAACATAATAATCTTTTCCTTTAACTGAAATTTTCCCAGCACTTATTGCTAAATAATAAGTAGCTTTATTAGTTTTTATTAAACTTCCTAAACAAATAACTTTGGAAGTGTTTTCAATTGAAATTTTAACCAAAACTTCTTTCATTTGATTAACAATAGCCAATTGTTGCCCCGCTTTTTCCATTTCAAGTTGAATCATAGCTCTACCTGTTTCATGTTTATCTCCTGCAGAACTTTTTGTTTCAGAAAATAAATCGTTTTTGTTAGAAGCAATGCTATTGGAAATGGTTTTATGCTTGTTTTCAACAAAATGAAAACAAGCTTCTAATAATTTTTGTTTTATTTCGAAAAAAGTATTTGTCATGTAAAAAGCAAAATAACTCAATATTATTTCTTTATAAAATTTAAAAGCCAATATAAACTGCCACAACTATTGCAATTGCACCAACTACTAATATTGATAAAACAAATTTAAAAATAAATTTAAACCACTTATCAAATGATATTCCTGCTATGGCAATAATTGCCATTAGTGCTCCTTGTGTTGGATATATTAAATCTGTCATAACAGCACCATATTGATATGCTAAAACACAAACCTGACGAGAAATTCCAATTAAATCGGATAATGGAGCTAAAATTGGCATTGTTAAAATGGCCTGGCCAGAATAACTAGAAACAGGAAAATGTAATAATGATTGTGATACCATCATGGAAACAGCCGCCAAACTTTTAGGCAAATACTGCATTGGTGTAAATAATCCGTAAATAATAGTATCTATAACCATCCCTTCTTTTAAAATAATTGAAATACTACTCGCAAATCCAACAATCATAGCAGCAAAAACCAATTCTTTAAATCCTTCAATATAAGTTTCTATAGTTCCGTTAACTCCCAATTTTCCAATTAAACCAACTAGTATTCCTAATGCAAAAAATTCAGCAGACATTTCGTTAAAATCCCAATTATAATTTAGCATTCCAATAACTAAAATAACAAATGCTACTCCAACAAGGCACAAAATTATTGCACTTCTAATACTTACTTTTTCAACAACTTCATCAGTTTCAACCAATTTTTCAATTTTATTTTTGTTAGCATATCTAATAATCATAAACATCCAAACAACAAATGCGATCGCCAAAACTATTAATCTGAATCCGCTTCCAGATAAAAATTCTAAACCTGTTTCTTTTTGCGCGATTACAACAGCAAATGGATTCATTGGACTAAATGCAGCGCCTAAAATAGCTGAACCAAAACTTATGGTAATTGCAACAAAGGTATTGTACCCTAAACGTGATGTTAAATATAACAACACGGGCATCATTGCAATTATTTCCTCTTGTAACCCCATAGTAGCTCCTCCAATTAAAAAAATAATTGAAACTATTATTATTATTATTTCTTCTTTTCCTTTTAGTTTTATTGTTAAAAAAGCAATTCCTTCTTTTAAAGCTCCTGTTTTCTCAATTACATAAAAACAACCGCCAATTAAAAGAATTAGTGTGATTAAACTGGATCTACTTACTACTCCTTCGGGAATAGATAATAACATTTTTAGAATGGAAACAGGTTCAGCATTAACAGATTTATATGAACCTTGAACCACAGAAATTTGATTCGTATCCGGGTTGGTAAATCTTTCGTATTCACCTTGAGGAATTATATAAGTTAAAATGGTCGAAAGGATAATAAACCCAATCATTATAACCAGGGCGTTTGGAAATTTTTTCATTTTTTAGTTAGTTTAGTATTTGAAAGATAATTAAAAAATATAAAGATCACTATTTTAGGTAATTAAAAGAGTTACTGTTAAATTTGAACACTCAATTATAGTAAGTGATTTTTACAGGAAAAAGATACAACGATTATGGTTCTTTTATCAAACTACATTTTGGTGAACGAGTTCAAAAAATATCATTAGATATTGGTTTTTCTTGTCCAAATAGAGATGGATCAAAAGGTTTTGGAGGTTGTACATATTGCAATAACAATACATTTAATCCGGATTATTGCGAACCTCAAAAAAGTATAAAACAACAGTTAGAACAAGGAATAGTGTTCTTTTCAAAAAAAAAGAGGTACACCAAATTTTTAGCTTATTTTCAAGCGTATACAAATACCTATTCCGATTTTGAATCGCTTAAAAAAATGTACGAAGAAGCTCTAAGTGTTGATGGAGTTGTAGGTTTAGTAATTGGTACAAGACCCGATTGTATTTCAGATGAAATTATTAATTATTTAGATGAACTTTCTAAAACCTATTTTATTTCCTTAGAATTTGGTGTGGAAAGTACCAACGAAAAAACACTTTTAAATGTAAATCGCTGCCATACTTTTGAAGAAACTAAAGCTACTTTTGAGAAATGTAAAAATAAAGGTTTTCATTTGGGAGCACATATCATTATAGGATTGCCGGGTGAAAGCAAAAAAGAGTTATTAAATCACGCTTTTGAAATTTCCAAACTCCCAATTGATACTTTAAAACTGCATCATTTACAAATTGTAAAAAATTCAGTAATGGCAGTTCAATACAAACGTAATCCAATAAATTTTAATTTATTTTCTTCTGAAGAATATATACACTTTATTTCGGATTTTATTTCTTATTTACGTCCAGATATTATAATTGAACGTTTTATTAGTGAAGCTCCTCACGATTTATTAATTGCGCCAAAATGGAATAAACTCAAAAACTTTGAAGTTGTAGCAAAAATTGATAAATGTTTAGTGGAAAAGAATCTTTGGCAAGGAAAAAACTATCCTAAACTTTCTAATTAAAAAATTGTAAATTTAAACAACACTTAGTTATTGAATTATTGTGGATTATCTTGTGCTTTTTATTTTATTAGCGCTGCTAGCTGAAATATTGGGAACCGTTGGCGGATTTGGTTCTTCATTATTTTTTGTCCCCATTGCAAGTTTCTTTTTAGATTTTCATTCTGTTTTAGGAATTACTGCCGTTTTTCATGTATCTAGCAACCTTACAAAAATTGCTTTTTTTAGAAAAGGTTTTGATAAAAAACTAGCAACTTATGTAGGTATTCCAGCCATTCTATTTGTAATAATTGGGGCTTATTTTAGCAATGTATTTAACACTTTTATTTTAGAAATTGTACTTGCATTTTTTTTAATAATTACAAGTATTGTATTATATCTTTATAGCCATAAGTCTATAAAACCAACTGTTAAAAATTCAATTTTTGGAGGTATTTTCTCAGGTTTAATTGCAGGTTTAATTGGTACTGGGGGCGCTATTAGAGGAATTACTTTAGCATCATTTGGTTTAAGTATTGAAACGTTTATTGCAACTTCAGCATTTATAGATTTAGGTGTAGATTTAAGCAGAAGTATTGTTTATTTTTCAAACGGCTATATTCACTCTCACGATTTGTATTTAATACCTTGGCTACTTGGCTGCAGTGTAATAGGAACTTTTATAGGTAAAAAAATATTGGAAAAAATTTCAGAAGAAAAATTCAAATCTATTGTCTTGCTTTTAATTTTTATAACAGGAATAATTACACTAGTAAAAATTACCGGTTATTAGTTATTAAATATTTTGTAAGTTTACAAATGACATTTTTTAGTGCAAAACAACTTTCCGAAATGCCTTGGATTTTTATTCCAGGTTTATAGATTTTACTTGTATTTTTAATTAAGTATTAACAATCCAATTCACATAAAAATTTAAAAAAATGAGCAATATAGTAGTATTAGGTGCCGGTATGGTTGGTAGCGCCATGGCAATAGATTTAGCAAAAAAACACGCTGTTACACTAACAGATTTCAGTCAAAAAGCATTGGACAAAGCAATAAAAAAATGTAGCAAACTTTTTCCAGTTGTTTTAGATGTAACAAAAAAAGATGAACTTCAAAAAACAATTAAACCATTTGATTTGGTTATTTGTGCAATTCCCGGATTTTTAGGTTATGAAACTCTAAAATCTATAATTGAAGCTGGTAAAAACGTAGTTGATATTTCCTTTTTCCCTGAAAATTCCTTCGATTTAAATGCTTTGGCTAAAGAAAAAAATGTAACTGCTATTGTTGATTGTGGTGTCGCTCCTGGAATGGGAAATATTATTTTAGGTTACTACAATGAGAAACTAAAACTAAATGATTTTGAATGTTTGGTTGGTGGTCTACCCAAAGTTAAAAAATGGCCATTTTGCTATAAAGCTCCTTTTTCTCCAATTGATGTTATTGAAGAATATACCCGTCCGGCACGTTATGTTGAAAATGGTGTAACGGTAACAAAAGAAGCTTTATCCGATTGTGAATATGTAGATTTTGAAGGTGTTGGAACTTTAGAATCTTTTAATTCTGATGGGTTGCGTTCTATTATTTTTACTATGCCACATATTAAAAACATGAAAGAAAAAACATTGCGTTATCCTGGTCATGTGGAATATGTAAAAGTTTTAAAAGAAAGTGGGTTTTTTAGTGAAGAAAAAGTTAACATCCGTGGGGCAGAAATATCGCCATTAGACTTTACCTCAAAAATATTATTTAACGAATGGAAGTTAGGCGATACCGAAGAAGAACTAACAGTTATGAGAATTTCCTTAAAAGGAACTAATAAAAAGGGAATTGAAAAAACCATTGTTTACAATTTACACGATGAATATTGCAGTAAAACCAACACATCATCAATGGCAAGAACTACAGGTTATACTGCAACAGCAGCGGCCAACATGTTTTTAGAAGGTTTATTCAATAAAAAAGGTATTTTTCCTCCAGAATTAGTCGGAAAACACGAAAATTGTTTCAATTATATTTTAAATTACTTAAAACAACGAAACATTCATTATACCAAGACAGAAAATTAATTTTTTTTAACAATTTTATTTGGTGAATAAAAATATTGCATTACTTTTGTTGAGTGTTTAGTCAATTAAAGATGGATAAAAGAGAATTATTACTAGAAGCTGCAACAAAACTTTTTGTGGAAAGAGGTTTACATGCTACGCCAACTTCAGCTATATCAAAAGAAGCTGGCGTTAGTGCTGGTATTCTGTTTCACTACTTTAAAACTAAAAACGATTTAATTGACGAATTATATGTTTCTATTAAAAAAGAGTATACTTCTTGTATATTAAATGATATTGATAAAATTACATCAGACCTTGGGAAAATACGTTTAATTTGGTCAAACTCTTGGAACTGGGCAGTTGATAATGACTTGAAATTCAAGTTCTTATTACAAGTTGATAGTACTAGTTGTGCTGAACGCGTAAAAAGCCATCCAGAAATTATTGCGAAATATGAATTATTCAATAATTTAATTCTAAACTATGTTGATAAAGAACTAGTTAAAAATATTGACACTTATTTTTTAATGAGTTCAATGTTCGGTTTAATTACAACAATGGTTACGTTTTTAGCTAAATTTCCTGAAAAAAGAAATAATCAGGTTTTTATTGAACAAGCTTGGGAGATGTACTATAACTATTTAAAACCTTAAAAAATAAACCCAGGTAATGATTGATTACTCAATCTAAAACACACTAAATGATAAGACTATTTTTAAAAATAATTAAAAAAACAATGATTGGAATTTTAACCATCGTAACACTTGCAACCTTAGGTGGTGCCGTATTTATAAATTTAAGTCCACAATTTGGCGGAAAATCGTCTGCATTAAGTTTAGAACGCATTAGAAAATCTCCAAATTTTTTAAATGGAGCTTTTAAAAATCAAGAATTAACGAAACAAATGACTGGATTTAAATGGAAAACCATTCCACAATTCTTTACTGATGGAAATAATAAAACCCCTTCTAAAGAATTGCCAATGGAAAAACTTAAAAAAAGTTATTTTGAAAATGAACCTCTACAACCAAGAATTACATGGTTTGGACATTCTGCTGCTTTTGTTGAAATGGAAGGAATCAATATTTTTATTGATCCTATGTTAGGTGATGTTCCTGCGCCGCATCCTTTATTGGGTTCAAAGAGATTTCAAAAAGAATTACCAATTTCCATAAATTCTTTACCAAAAATTGATGTTGTTTTAATTTCACACGATCATTATGATCATTTAGATTATGGTTCTATTATAAAATTAAATGACAATGTTGATCAATTTTATGTGCCTTTAGGTATTAAAGCGCACCTGATTTCTTGGGGTGTTCCTGAAGCTAAAATTACAGAATTCGATTGGTGGGAAAACATCAATTATAAAGGAATTGATTTTATTTCAACACCAGCACGTCATTTTTCGGGAAGAGGAATTATAAACAGAAACAGTACTTTATGGTGTTCATGGGTGCTAAAATCTTCAACATCAAGAATATTTTTTAGTGGAGATAGTGGTTATGGTAAACACTTTAAAGAAATTGGAGAAAAATTGGGCCCATTTGATTTTGCATTAGTTGAATGTGGACAATATAACGAACAATGGTCGCAAATTCATATGACTCCAGAGGAAACAATTCAAGCTTCTGTTGATGTTCAGGCAAAATTAATGATGCCAATTCATTGGGGATCTTTCAAATTAGCATTGCACAGTTGGGATGATCCTATTCTAAGAGCCACAAAAAAAGCAACAGTTTTACAAGTGAAAATTGCTACACCTAAAGTTGGAGAAGCTATTTTATTGAATGGAGGAAATTTTCCAAATGAGAATTGGTGGGTAAATAATTAAAATATAAGGTTATGGTTTTAGTATTTAAAACAAACATTTTCAATCAATTGGAAATACATGTAAGAGCTATGCTAGATTCTTTTACTCAAATTTCAGCAATAGATTTTGATTTTGAAGATTGTGATAATGTTTTAAGAATTGAAGCATCTAAAGATGTAGGTTCAGAAATAGAATTTTTTTTAAATTCAAAAGGTTTTTATTGTAAAGAGCTTCTTTAAAACTCAAATTTTAATTGTACGTTAATTGGTTTTTCAGGTTTCTTTTTCGAATGAATATTTAAATTAGTGACTGAAATGCCTAATAAACGAACAGAGTTTAATACTTTTTCTTGAAAAAGTAATTCTTTAGCCGTTTCTAATAAAACAGCCTTTTCTTTTACAAAATAGGGCAATGTTTTACTACGTGTTTGAGTTTTAAAATCACTGTATTTAATTTTTAAAGTAATTGTTTTTCCTGAAACTTTTGATGTTAATAACCGTTGTTCCAACTCTTCTGAAATTCTTTCTAATTTCTCTAACATAAAAATTTCAGACGTCAAGTTTTTTATAAATGTATGTTCAGCAGCAACTGATTTTCGTTCTCTATTTGGTTTCACCTTACTATAAAAATTACCCCGAACCAAATTATAATAATGACCACCAGATTTTTTAAAGTGGTTTGTTAAAAAAGCCTCATCCTTTTCTTTTAAATCTTTCCCATTAAAAATACCTAGATTGTACATTTTCGCTGCTGTAACTTTACCAATTCCAAAAAATTTTTCGATAGGTAAATCTTCTAAAAATTGAATTACTTCTTCTGGTGGAATCGTTTTTTGTCCGTTTGGTTTATTAATATCTGAAGCTATTTTAGCAACAAATTTACTATTTGAAATGCCTGCAGAAGCATTTAACTGAAGTTCATCAAAAATACGTTGTCTAATTTCTTTTGCAATTAAACTAGCTGAAGGATTTCCTTTTTTATTAATAGTAACATCTAAATAAGCTTCATCTAACGAAAGTGGTTCAACCAAATCTGTATATTCATAAAAAATTGTCCTAATTTTTTTAGAGATTTCTTTATAACGTTCAAATCTTGGTTTAATAAAAATAAGATGTGGGCAATTCTTTCTTGCTAAAACACCGCTCATTGCTGAACGCACTCCAAATTTCCTAGCTTCATAGCTTGCAGCAGAAACAACTCCACGTTCACTTGCGCCGCCAACAGCTATTGGTTTCCCTTTTAAATCTGGATTATCCAACTGCTCTACAGATGCATAAAAAGCATCCATATCGATATGTATTATTTTCCGATATGTTAATTGTTCTTTATTCAATAAAACAAATATAAAAAACAAAAGGGTTGCTTATTGGCAACCCTTTTAAATTTAAAGTATAACTAATTTATATTATCCCTAGATCTAACATAGAGTCTGCAACCTTAATAAAACCTGCAATATTTGCACCTTTTACATAATTAATATAACCATCTTCCTGCGTTCCATATTTTAAACAAGCTGTATGAATAGAATGCATAATTTGATGCAATTTAGCATCAACTTCTTCTTTTGTCCAACTTAATTTCATTGCATTTTGAGACATTTCTAAACCAGATACGGCAACACCACCAGCGTTTACTGCTTTTCCTGGTGCATATAATATTCTTGCATTATGAAATACATCAATTGCCTCTGGAGTACATCCCATATTTGAAACTTCTGCCACATATTGTGTACCGTTAGCTACTAATTTTTCAGCATCTTCACCATCCAATTCGTTTTGAATTGCACATGGCATGGCAATATCGCATTTTACTCCCCAAGGTTTTTCTCCTGGGTAAAACTTAGCTTCAGGATATTCATCAGCATACGGCGCTACAACATCATTATTTGAAGCTCTTAACATTAATAGGTAATCAATTTTATCTTCGTCCAAGCCTTTTTCATCATATATATAACCATCAGGACCAGAAATAGTAACAACTTTTCCACCTAGTTCAGTAACTTTTAAAGCAACACCCCAAGTAACATTTCCAAATCCAGAAAGTGAAATGATTTTACCTTTATAATTATCGTTTTTGGTTTCTAACATTTCTTTAGTGAAGTAAACTCCCCCAAAACCAGTTGCTTCAGGTCTAATTAAACTTCCACCCCAATTTAAACCTTTACCAGTAAATACTCCAGAGTTTTCATGTTGCAGTTTTTTATACATACCATACATGAATCCAATTTCTCTACCTCCGGTTCCAATATCACCTGCAGGGACATCTGTACTTGGGCCAATAACTCTCCAAAGTTCTAACATAAACCCTTGACAAAAACGCATAATTTCAGCGTCTGATTTTCCTTTTGGATTAAAATCTGATCCTCCTTTTCCTCCGCCCATTGGCAAAGTAGTTAACGCATTTTTAAAGATTTGTTCAAACCCTAAAAACTTCAAGATACTTAGATTTACACTTGGGTGTAAACGAATACCTCCTTTATAAGGGCCAATTGCATTGTTAAACTGAACTCTATGCCCTAAATTTACATGAACATTACCAGCATCATCCAACCACGAAACTCTAAAAGTCAAAATTCGATCAGGTTCAACTAAACGTTCAATAATTTTAGCTGCTTCATACTGAGGATTTTCGTTATAAATAGTCTCAATAGACTCTAAAACCTCATGAACAGCCTGTAAATATTCTTTTTCTCCAGGATGTTTGGTCTCTAAATTTGTTAATATCTCTTTAACATTCATAATGGTATAATTTATAGATGATTAAAAAATAAAATCTGATACAAAAATACTGATATTAAATTCAATTATCATTAAAAAAAAGGTGATTTTTTTTACTATGTATCATTTATTTTGCAATATATTATTAATATCGAATATTTACTGATTTTTAATACTGTTCTATTATCAATATGTTAATTAAATTTTAACTTACATAAATCCATCTGGAGGTAATTCTTCAATTGAATCTTGAGTTATACTAACCTCCTCAACTGAAAAACCTTCTTTAAAAATGGCTGCTTTATTATTTTTACCTTCAATTATTGTTGTTAATGGTTTTTTAAAACAAATATGTCTTAAATAGGTGTCTTCAAAAACAGCAGGTTGTTGATTTAAATAATTTACATCAAAAAAGCCATCACTTATAAACGGGTTAATTGTTAAATACCCTACTTTAAATGATGTTAAATTTTGAAAAAAATGTGTTCCTTGACTAGGATCAATTCTGAAATTATTTAAACCTGACTCAACAATTATTTTTGCTGCTGAAATTTGAGGCCATATTACAGGAATTCCCAACCAAGGATCGCTAGACCCCCATCTTCCTGGACCAACTAAAATATAGTGTTTGTCTGATGCTAAAAACTTTTTATTTATTTGATCAACTGCTGCTGCTATTTGCCTTGTGTTTGCAGCATTAAAAGATTCTGGTTTTACATAAACAAAATCATAAATGTTTTCATAATTCCCATTTCCTAAAGCAGATTCAGAATAAATAATTGTGTCAGAAGTCTCAAATTTTGTTGGTAAATTACTCCCAGCTTCAATACTTTCAATAATCGGTCTTATTTGTAAAAAAGAAAAATCTTTAGGTTTTCCATGAGGAACATCAAGCTTTACAGCAAATTCAATTTCAATAGGGTTTCTCATTTCTCGTTGTCCAATTCTAAGTAAATCTCGTAAAATTTCTGGTAAAGGAAATGTGTTGTATTTTAAAATATTATCAAAAGAGATTACTCGAATACCATCGTGCATAATACCTGGTCTAATTGTATTGTTTTGCAAATCATAAGTGGAAGCAACAAATTTTAAAGAACCGTGCTTTTCAGCTTTTCTAATTGTTATTTTCTTTTTATTGATGGATTCATCAGTTGAAATTTTATAACTATCTGGGTTTAAATCTAACCCATAAAAATATTGTTGGGTGTCTCTTTGTGTTGAAGCTGGAGAAGATAATTGCAATACTTTTTTTGGATGAAAAGGAGAAAAACGTAAAGTTTGTCCACCACCAACAATTATTTCCCCCAAACCTAAAGCAATATTTGCAATTCCTTCATTTGGTTTTTCATCACCAATTGGATAAAAGTTAATAGAACGAGCTACTCCTGAAATATTTGGGTAATAAACATCTTGATATTGTTTTCCAATAACTTCTTGTAAAATTACAGCCATTTTATCTTCTTCAATTGTATGAGATGTGGCTTTTAAATAGGCTTTACTACTTTCAAAAAATGCGGATGCAATAACTGATTTTACTGCATTTGAAACCATTTCTATCATTTTATTAATTTCAGTATTTGCCACCATAAATGTGGCGAATATTCCTGCAAAAGGCTGGTAATTAGAGTCTTCTAACATACTTGATGAGCGTATTGCAATTGGTGATTTTGTGGTTTTTAAAAATGCTTCAATATCTTGAAGTGCCCATTGTGGAAGTTCTTTTGAAATAAATTCATTTAGTATATCGTCATCGTTATTGCTTTCTGCAGCAAATTTTATAAGTCTATGTGTTTCAATAAACTGATCAAAAACTTCAGTACTTATAACAACAGTTCTTGGTATGGAAATATTTACATTTTCATATTTATTAAATAATTTATTACGTTTTAAAAATGAATCTATAAATGCCAGTCCTCTTCCTTTTCCACCTAAAGCGCCTTCTCCAATTCTTGAAAACCCAACAAATTCATCATATTTTCGTTTATCAAACTTTACAATTACTCCTCTAGAGCGATATACACGGTAAGCTTTTATGCAGTTAATAAGATAAACTCTTATATGATGCTCATCTTCAAAATCATCATATTCAATATTACTAAACAAATTGGCTAATGGAAAAAGCGCCCTTGATTTTAACCATTTTGAAAATTCGCTTCTTTTGGCATGGTACACCAAACAATCTTCTGTTACTATATTCAAAGCTTTTTGAAATTCATTCAAATCCTTTGCAATGGCCAATACTTTCATTTGGGTTGGATCCCAAAATTCAAAATTTCCAAACGAAAAATACTTTGTAATATAATTTTTAATGTCTACACCTAAAGTTTCAGAATATTTATACATAAACTTTCCCTTAAGTTCAAGTGTTCGTTTTTCATTATTTGCATCAGATGACTGAATTAAAATTGGGAAATAACGATCGTAACTTCTTACATAATTTAAAAAAAGGAAACCTGCTTCATTATTTCTTACACCATGTTTTAAATAATTTACATCTGAGATTACTCCCAATAAATTATCTCTATATTTATCAAACAAACTTATCCCTTCTTCAAAAACTGTTGCCAACAATATTTTAGGCCTACCTCGCATTACCAACATTTTTCTATGTTCGTTTAGTCCTTCAGACATAAATGCCTGTGTTTGTTTAAGAATTACTTTATATATAAGTGGAATATACCTTGAATAAAATTTTAAAGAATCTTCAACCAATAAAATAGCTTTTACACCAATATCATTAATATCTCTTTCAGCATTCATTCTGTCTTCTGTCAATTTTATTATAGCTAAAAAAATATCTACATTTCCATTCCAATGAAAAACAAAATCTATAATGCCTTTATTTCCCTGTTCTAACTTGCTTCTTAATTCAGAAGAATAATGACTTAAGGCTGCAATTGGAACTTTAGGAAAGGCTTCTTTTATTAATTTGGAGGATTCAAAAGCTTTATAATGCCCAATATCTAGCCAAGTAATAACCAAGTCTATTTTATCAGAAGCTAACATTACAATAGCTCTTTTAGCGGAATTTGCGTGTAAAAAACTTGGAGGGTATCTTAAATTTAGAGAAGTATATTCATTAAAAATACGTTCATCAATTCTACCATCTTCTTCAAGCATGTAAAAATCGTAATTTGAACAAACTATTAATACCTTATTAATTCGGTTTTGCATTAATTTATCAAAGGCAACTTCTTCAAATACGTAGGATTTCAGATTTGGTAACAGTTTTTTTTCCATTTTAACTCTGTAGTTATAACTATGTAAGATATAAATTTAGTTTTTTTATTTTTATTAAACGTCTATAAAAAAGGGCTACTCCAGAGCAACCCTTTTTAAGTGTAAAAAAATAAAAAGAATAAGTTTAAACAACACTTTGTGCTAATATTGTATAAACAACCTTAACAAATACATTTAAGTTTGCACCAGTTACATAATTTATATATCATTCATCAAATCTCATGGACTCAATTATTTTTAGATTCCATAATTTATTATATGTTATTTTATGTTTTATATAATATATTGAACAAATATACTTAATAAATAACATTTACTTTAAAATTCATCTATTTTTTAACATTAAATTAAAAGTATACTAAATCGTTTTCGTAAAATAAATTTATAGTAATTATTTTTAATCCATTATAAACATTGAATTACTTTAAATTCATTTAGTAAAATGATTCCTAAGGTATTTAATTTAAACAAAATAAAAATGCGTAAATTTGCACCTTAATTTTATATAAAAATGTTAGATAAAGTAAAAGAATTGATTGGTGAAGTATCTGCATTTAATGCAACCACTAAAGATGAAATTGAGGCATTTAGAATTAAATTTTTAAGTAAAAAAGGAATACTTAATGATTTATTTACTGAATTTAAAAATGTTGCTCCTTCTGAACGAAAAGAATTTGGACAAGCACTAAATATATTAAAAGATTCCGCACAAAATAAAGTAAATCAATTAAAAGATTCTTTAGAAAATACAAGCGAACAAAAGGGTTTTTATGGTGACTTAACACGCCCTGAAGAACCTGTATTGTTAGGTTCTCGTCATCCAATTTCAATTGTTAGAAACAAAATTATTGATGTGTTTTCGCGTATTGGTTTTACAGTTTCTGAAGGTCCTGAAATTGAAGACGATTGGCATAATTTTACTGCTTTAAATTTACCGGAATATCACCCAGCGCGTGATATGCAGGATACATTTTTTATTGAAACAAATCCAGATATTTTATTGCGTACACATACATCATCGGTTCAAGTACGCTATATGGAAAATCATATACCACCAATTAGAACTATTTCTCCCGGGCGTGTATTTAGAAATGAAGATATTTCAGCGCGTGCACATTGTATTTTTCACCAAGTTGAAGGTTTATATATAGATACTGATGTTTCTTTTGCCGATTTAAAACAAGTCTTGTTATATTTCACCAAAGAAATGTTTGGAAAATCTAAAATTCGTTTACGCCCTTCATACTTCCCATTTACAGAACCTAGCGCCGAAGTTGATATTTATTGGGGATTAGAAACTGAAACTGATTATAAAATTACAAAAGGGACTGGTTGGTTAGAAATTATGGGCTGTGGAATGGTAGACCCAAATGTTCTTAAAAATGCTAATATAGATCCTGATATTTACTCAGGTTATGCTTTTGGAATGGGAATAGAACGTATTGCTATGTTATTGTATCAAATTCCTGATATTAGAATGTTTTATGAAAACGATGTTCGCTTTTTAGAACAATTTAAATCTGTATTATAGTTTCAAATTGAAGAAATTTTGGTTGGTTTTTAAGCTACTTTTTATAGTTTAAAAAACACTAAAAACTTAAGTATTACATTTGAAAACTCAATACCAAAAATCAAATAATGGTTATTATCACCCTACAAAGAGCCAAGTGTATTGGCTGTAATTACTGTGTTGAATTAGCTCCAGCTCAATTTCAAATGTCTAAAAAGGACGGGAAATCGGTGTTATTGCATTCAAAAGAAAAAAAGGGTTTTTTTACAATAAAATCCCCCGATGAAACCATTTATGATAATTCTTTAAAAGCAAAAGAGGCTTGCCCGGTAAAAATTATTGATGTTAAACAAACTTAAAAACCATTTTTTAACGTTTTACAGTTAGCATTTTTAATTTATCTTTACAAATTAGTGAAGAACGTAAGATTGTATTTTTAATTTTACTTAACTTAAAATAATTTAGAATATATGAGCTGTAATAGTTGCTCTTCAGATATAAATAGTGTACCGAAAGGTTGTAAAAGTAATGGAAGTTGTGGTACTGGAGACTGTGAAAAGCTTTCGGTTTTCGACTGGCTTTCAAACATGTCGCTACCCACAGGGCAAAAACCCTTAAATATTGTAGAAGTACGCTTTAAAAATGGTAGAAAACATTTTTTTAGAAATCAAGATAGTTTACAAATTTCAATAGGAGATGTTGTTGCTGTTGAAGGAAATCCTGGCCATGATATTGGTACTGTTTCATTAATTGGTGAACTTGTAAAAGTTCAAATGAAGAAAAAAGGAGTTAAAACTGATAGCGAAGAAATTAAAAAAATTTATAGAAAAGCTACCCAAAAAGACATTGATATCTGGCAAACTTCTCGCGCAAAAGAATATGATACTCAATACCGTGGGCGTGAAATATTAGGAAGACTTGGTTTAAAAATGAAGCTTTCAGATGTTGAATATCAGGGCGATGGGAATAAAGCCACCTTTTATTATACAGCAGATGATCGTGTAGATTTTAGGCAACTAATTAGAGATTTAGCAAGTGCCTTTAGCATTCGAATTGAAATGAAACAAGTTGGTTTGCGCCAAGAAGCTGCACGTTTAGGCGGAGTTGGATCTTGTGGAAGAGAGTTGTGTTGTTCTACTTGGTTAACAGATTTGCGTAAAGTAAACACAACTGCTGCACGTTACCAACAGCTTTCTTTAAATCCACAAAAATTAGCTGGTCAATGTGGAAAATTAAAATGTTGTTTAAACTATGAATTAGATACTTATTTAGATGCTTTAACTGGATTTCCTAAACAAGATATTATTTTAAAAACAGAAAAGGGAGATGCTGCATTTGTTAAAATGGACATTTTTAAAGGACTGCTTTGGTATACCTATAAGGAAAATAGAACTAAATGGTATAAATTAACCTTAGAACAAGTACAAGAAATTATTTCAGCAAACAAGAATAGAGAACAAGTAGCGTCATTGGAAGAATACGAATCTGAATTAATTGAAGAAGCTAAAGTAGATTTTGAAAACGTTGTTGGTCAAGATAGTTTAACACGTTTTGATACACCTAAACGAACTAAAAAAAGCAGAAATAAAAGAAGAAATCAAAAAAATCCGAATCAAAATAAACAAAATCCAAATCAGAAGCCTAAAGGTGCTGGTTCTCAAAAACAAAATCATAACCCAAATCAGAAACCTAAAGGTGCTGGTTCACCAAAACAAAAGCCGAATCCAAATCAGCAAAAAAAAGCTGCTAATAGTGCTGAAAATAACACAAAATCTAATGCAAATCCGCAAAGAAACAAGCCTAATAGAAACAAAAAAAGAAGACCACCAAGAAAAAGTGCAAGCAATACTAACAAAGAATAACTACTTTTTTATACTATTAAGTGCGCTACTATTAATGTCGTGCACAACCAATATAGTTTATGATAAGTATGAACCTATTGTAGATCATCAATGGTTCTCAGAAAATAAAATTGAATTTATTGTTAACAATATTGATACGATTTCAAAAAAAAATGTGTTTATAAATATTAGGAATAATAAAAACTATGAATTTAGTTCCTTGTTTTTAATAGCAAAAATTGAATTTCCAAATGGATTTCGAGTTGTAGATACTTTAGAATATGAAATGACAGATGCTGCTGGTAATTGGTTAGGGACTGGTTTTACTGAATTAAAAGAAAACAAACTTTTTTATAAAGAAAACGTTTTGTTCTCTGAAAAAGGAGACTATAAATTTAATATCAAGCACGCAACTAGAAGCATTAATGATGTTAAAGGAGAAAATCCATTAAGTGGAATTACGGATGTAGGTTTAAGTATAGAAATAGTAAAATAATGACAAAAAAAGAAACTGAAAACACTAATTTTTCAAAATATATTAAATGGTTTTGGGTAACTATATTAGGTGGCACCGCAGCTGTAATTCTATTATTTTTATTTGCCTCTTGGGGCTTTTTTGGAGCGCTTCCAACCTTTGAAGAATTAGAAAATCCAGAAAACAATTTAGCCACTGAAATTATTTCGTATGACGGAAGTACTTTGGGTAAATATTTTAAAGAAAACCGTACCCCTGTTAAATACAAAGATTTGCCAAAAAACTTAGTAAAAGCTTTGATAGCAACAGAAGATGAACGTTTTTATGAACATTCTGGAATCGATTTTAAATCAACAGCACGTGCAATTGTTAAACTTGGAAAAACTGGTGGTGGTAGTACAATTACACAACAATTAGCTAAATTATTATTTACTGGAGAAGGATCTAAAAATATAGTGGAAAGAATTCTTCAAAAGTTTAAAGAATATGTTATTGCTGTAAAATTAGAGCGTCAATATACTAAGCAGGAAATTTTAACAATGTACTTAAACAAGTACGACTTTTTAAATTTAGCAGTTGGTATTCGTTCGGCATCTCGTATTTATTTTGGAAAAGAACCAATAGATTTGACTATATCAGAATCTGCAATGCTTGTAGGAATGCTTAAAAATGCTTCCTACTACAATCCATTAAGAAGAGAGGAATTAGTAAGAGATCGAAGAAATGTTGTTTTAGCTCAAATGCAACGAAATAGTTTTATTTCAGAAAAACTAAAAGATTCCTTGCAACTTAAAGGGCTGGAATTAAATGTAAATAGAGAAGGACATAGTGATGGTTACGCCACATATTTTAGAGAATATTTACGAGACTTTATGAAAACATGGATTAAAAATAATCCAAAACCAGATGGCACAGACTATAATTTACATAGAGATGGTTTAAAGATTTATGTAACTATTGACTCTCGTATGCAAAAATATGCCGAAGAAGCTGTGGCTGAACACATGGCTAATCTGCAACGTATATTTAACAAAGAACAAAAAAGGAATAAAACTGCTCCCTTTTACGATTTGGATAAAACTCAAATTGATAATACCATGGAACAGGCAATGAAACGTTCCAACAGATGGATCCGTTTGAAAAACCAAGGAGTGTCTGATAAAAAAATAAAAGAGTCATTTGATGAAAAAGCAGAAATGCAAGTTTTTTCTTGGAAAGGAGATGTTGACACCATTATGTCACCAAATGATTCCATTCGATATTATAAACAAATTTTAAGATCAGGGTTGTTGTCTATTGAACCTGAATCTGGACATGTAAAAGCTTGGGTTGGAGGTATTAATTATAAACACTTTCAATACGATGCGGTAAAACAACAAAAACGTCAGGTTGGTTCAACTTTTAAACCTTTTGTTTATGCAACTGCTATTAATCAATTAAACTTATCACCTTGTATAAAATATCCAAATACATTGTATACAATTCCAAAAGAAAAGTATGGAATGCCAGAAGACTGGACACCAAAAAATGCAACAGATGATTATGGTGGAGAACTTACCCTAAAAGAAGCTTTAGCAGGTTCTGTAAATGTAATTACTGCTAGATTAATTGATATGGTAAATCCTGAAAATGTTGTAAGATTGGCCCATAGCGCGGGAATAACTACTAAAATTCCTGAAGTACCGGCAATTGCGTTAGGGTCAGTTGATTTATCGTTGTATGAAATGGTTGGAGCTTATGCAACCTTTGCAAATAAAGGGTTGCAAGTAGAGCCAATGATGATTTTAAAAATTGAAGATAAAAACGGAACAATTTTGCAGCAATTTACACCTAACTCTAAAGAAGTTTTAAGTGAAGAATCGGCCTATGTAATTATTAATTTATTGGAAGGAGTAACTCAGTCAGGTTCAGGGATCCGTTTACGCGGTAAATGGGGAAGTTATCCAGATAATGTTTCAACAGGTTATCCATACGAATTTACAAATCCTATCGCTGGTAAAACTGGAACAACTCAAAATCAATCTGATGGCTGGTTTATGGGAATTGTACCAAATTTGGCAACTGGTGTTTGGGTTGGTGGTGAAGACAGAGCCACCCATTTTGCTGGCATCACTTTTGGTCAAGGTGCAACAATGGCATTGCCGATTTGGGGATTGTATTATAAAAAACTATATGCCGATCCAACTTTAAATGTAAGTATGGAGGGATTTGAAAAACCCGAAGAATTAAGTATTGAAATTGATTGTGCTAAGCAAGGTGAAAAAGATTTAAATAAAAATAATTCTATTGATGAAGAACCAGAATTTTAACAGTTTTTATGAGTAAAAAACCCATTTGGAAACCTTCAAAAAAAATAATTGAAACTAGCAACATTTATAAAATGATGCAAACTAATAGTTTTAATAATTATCAAGATTTCTGGAAATGGTCGGTTACAAATAAAGAAGTTTTTTGGAAATCAACTATTCAAAATTTAAACATCCAGTTAGCTGAAAATTATTCAACAATTTTAGATATTTCAAAAGGAGTTGAAAATGCTGAATGGCTAAAAAATGGAAGACTTAATATTGTTGATTCTTGTTTTCAAAATGAAGATGAAGCAGTAGCTTTAATTTATCAAAACGAGGATAATTCAATTCAAAACATTACTCAAAAGGAACTGCTAAGGCTAGTAAATAAAATTGCCAATAGCTTGGTTGAACTTGGCTTAAAATCAGGTGACAAAATTGCTATTGATATGCCTATGACTTTGGAAGCTGTTGCCATTTATTTAGCAGGTATAAAAGCGGGATTGCCAATAGTTACAATTGCTGATAGTTTTACACCAAATGAAATTGAGGTGCGTTTAAAAATTACAAAACCGGCATTAATTTTCACACAAGATGTTATAAAAAAAGGTGTAAAAAAACTTCCTTTATTTCAAAAAATTAAAGAC
>Ga0208305_10000444_pt1 | contig 21453 bp, 23 predicted proteins | sample ColrivemetaGS741_FD_187605 | JGI IMG/M metagenome (GOLD analysis project Ga0208305, IMG submission 187605) | Estuarine microbial communities from the Columbia River estuary - Flood tide ETM metaG S.741 (SPAdes) (version 2) | ecosystem: Environmental > Aquatic > Marine > Intertidal zone >... | reverse complement strand
TATTATTTATATCAAGATGTCTATTTTGATCCTGGTTATTATGAAAAATATAATATTTACAATATTGAAGCTTCTTTATTTGATTTAAAAAATAATGAAGATAAATCGTTGGTCTGGGTAGCCTCTTATAATATCGTTGATCCAAAGTCAATAAATACAACAGTTAAAGGTTATGTAAAAGCTATTATTAAAACTTTAGAAAAAGAAGCCATTATTCCTTCCAACATTAAATAATAGAAATGAAAGTACTTTTATACAGTTCGAAAGATTTTGAAATTCCTTATCTGGAAGATGCTAATAAAGGAAAGCATAAGCTAACATTCATAAAAGACTCCTTATCCTCAGAAACGGCTATGAAAGCGGTCGGTTTTCATGCAATTTCTGTGTTCTCAAGTGATATTCTATCTAATACAGTTTTAGAAAAACTTAAGGATTTTGGTGTAAAATACATCTCGCTTAGGTCAGTAGGGCATGACAACGTCAATCTTTTTACAGCACAGAGTTTAGGAATTAAAGTGGCAAATGTTCCAGCCTATTCACCCAATGCCATTGCAGAACATGCTGTTGCTATTTTACTGGCTTTAAACAGAAAATTGATACTGTCAAATCAACGAGTCAAACAATTCAATTTTGATATCAATAATTTAATAGGTTTTGATTTAAACCATAAAACAATAGGGATTCTTGGCACGGGTAAAACAGGCTCTGTAATGGCCAGAATCATGCATGGTTTTGGTTGTAAATTATTAGGGTTCGACATCATAGAAAATAAAAAATTGGTGGATGATTATGAATTGGAATACGTTTCCATTATAGAATTATGTAAAGCAGCGGATGTTATTTCAATTCACTTGCCTTTAAATACAGAAACGCACCATTTAATTGATAAAGCATTAATTGAATTAATGAAACCCAATGCCATTATAATCAATACTGCCAGAGGGGCTGTAATTAATACTAAGGATGTTATTGATGCCTTGGTTAATGAAAAAATTTCTGGACTAGCAATGGATGTTTATGAGCATGAAAGAGATCTGTTTTTTAATGATTATTCACAAGAAATTCCAAAGGATGATATGCTTATAAAACTAAATGCATTGCCAAATGTGCTGATTACCGGTCATCAGGCGTTTTTAACTGAGGAAGCACTCACTAATATAGCTGATACTACGATTTATAATTTAGATTGCTGGAGTGAGGATAAGGAAACTGAAAATGAACTTCATTTTAAAGTACTAAAATCGTTAGTGTAGCTGAAACAAAATAAAACGACCCCGTCATAAAATATAAATATACAGGGCCGTTTTTTAAAGGTTATGAAACTCCCATTTAATTGTTTTATGCAGTCATTTCATCTTTTGCTTTTTTTTCAATTATTTTTTCAATAATGTCCGGCACTTTTTCAAAAGCTGCGGCTAAACCATGAATTTTTCCTGTTGGAATAAAAGAAATTTCTTCACCTTTTGTTACCAGGAAACCTATTGGTTCAATGCCCATTCCGGCACCGGCACCCACGCCGTGACCTTTTTGGGCTTTGGATTTAGTTTCAATACCTTCACCTCCTCCAGATCCAAATCCCATACCTACTTTTATCACAGGTACACATTTAAATTGTCCGAGTTCAAATTGAGCTCCTATAACCGTTTCTGTTTTTGCTTCTGTTTTAATAAAGTCAGTAACTTTATTCAATAATTCTTCAAAATGTAAATCCATAATTCAAAAATTTAAAAGTTAATAATATGATAATAATATATCTATTGGTTTGTTTTCCATCACTAAAATGAATTGATTCTGACCTTGGAAATTGATGAAATAATTCCCGTTATTATAATTTAGAAACGCAAATAAGGGATATAATTTAGCGTTTAAAATACAATTTCCAGTATCAATATTAATATAGATTTTTTTTACTTTAAACGATTTTATAACCCGTATGGCTTTGCTAAAGGGAATACGTTTTTTAGGTTTTTCCAATGTGTTGGTAACAGTATTTTTATGTTTTTTAAAATGGTTGATTTTTAATGGATAGAAATAGAAGTTAAAAAACAGGATTTTAAGTCTTAACCTAAAGATCTCCATATCATGTTTTTCAAAATTGATTTTAAAAACACCTTTAAGCTGCACATAATATTGATTTGATGTTGTATCTATAAAAATTATTATTGGTAAGAATAATAGACCCAATAGTAGAGATATCAATATGGCGAGAAGAACAAGAATAGTCATGTTCGATTTTTATGTTAAAATAGCCATTACCACTTATTTAACGCAATGATATTCATCAGCCTAACTTAAATTTTACTAATTACAGATTTTCCTTGTTGTTATAAATATCTTTTAAAACAATGTTTTTACCCGTAGAATCCTTGACATTGATATCATATCTTATCCTAATTTTTGTACCAATAGGTGCATAATAATAAATAACCCAGGCATCGGCTTCTTTTGTGCCTATACATCCGTTAGAATACGCTTTCTCCAGCGTTATTGGATTCGTTGTAGGATGAATTAATTGGCCGTTTCTAATGCCGTTAATTTCAGTTTCTATAAATGGTATTTGAGGCATTGCCGTTATTTTATTGTCATCTCTTATTGTAACAAAGTATTGATGACCATTAACGGGGTTGTAATAGTCAGGATTCCGAACCTGATTTATAATGTAACCACTCCCTATTTTAGTTTTTAAATCTATGATTCTATCAGCCATTTTTAAATATTTCCATTCTGGGCGGCCTACTCTAATGGGGAATTTATATAATTCAGTGGAACCTTCAATAATGCGAAGCTTATACTCTGGAATATTTATGTCTATATACGTTTTTTTAAAAGCCTGAAGTATTTCATGTGCTTTTATAGAATCTGGCAAAACTATTAAATCCCCTTTTCTAAACACAATCATTTTTTTTTGATTATATACAAATGAATCCTTTGCTTTCAAAATGTAATAATCTGTGTTTTTTAAATTTTCAATAATCCATGGGTTGGCTCTGACCAAAAGGTGTTCATTTAAATTATAGGATGTTAAAGAATCATATTTTTGAACAATGGAATCTAAAAATTGAAAATAGTTCTCTATGGTTACAGGCTTTTCAATAACAAGTGAACTCAATGCAGTAGATTTTATTAATCCAATGTTTATTGAGATATCAGATGATGTATTTAAGTTCCTATGATTCTTCTGGTAGCCAAACTTTATTAAAACTAACAAGATAATCACCAGAATTAATGAGGGAATTGATTTTGACAACATCTTGTTAGTTTTGTTGATTAATTTTTTATTAACTCACTTAAAATGGCATCCTTGTCTAATTTTTTAGTACAGAAAAACCAATCCTCACAAGTTATTCCATTTTTAGAGGTCATGCGCTCTTCAGCGACGCCACAAGAACCTGCAGGTGATATTATAACATCATCTCCTGGTTTCCAATCGGCCGGAGTTGCCACAGCAAATTTATCAGACGTTTGCATGGCAATTAAAGCCCTGTAAAGCTCATCAAAATTGCGCCCTAAACTAAGAGGATAATAAATTAAAGCTCTTACTATCCCTTTTGGATCGACAAAAAATACCGCTCTTACGGCTTGTGTTTTACTTTCACCTGGTTGAATCATACCATATTTCTTGGCAATTTCCATAGTAATATCTTCTATTAATGGGAATTTTACTTCAACGTTTTTCATGCCATTGAATTTAATTTTTTCCTTTATGGTTCTTAACCAGGCAATGTGACTGTATAAGCCATCAATTGAAAGTCCTATTAGTTTGCAATTAGCTTTGGCAAACTTAGATTCTAGACTTGCAAATGTTATAAATTCAGAGGTGCAAACAGGTGTAAAATCAGCGGGATGACTAAATAAAATCACCCATTTACCTTGGTAGTCTCCAGGAAAATTAACGAGACCCTGTGTGGTTACCGCTTTAAATTCAGGAGCTTTATCTCCAATTCTTGGAATTGAAATTACTTTTTCTTGTTCTTGAAGTGTTTCCATATGTATTTAATTTTTGTTTTGATTTACTGCATAACTCAAATAGGATTTGGCTCTTTTAAGCACATTGTTTTTTTCGCCAAAAAGAGGGTAGCCAATGTTTGAAAGTGTTTTTTTAACTTGAATGAGATCTGCCGGACTTTGATGTTCAAATGATACTGTTGCATATTGGCGGTTAATAGACACATTAGATATGTGTTTAAGTTTTGAAAGCATTTTTTTTATGATGATTTCACAATATTCGCATTTTAAGTTTTGGATATATAATGTGGTTTTCATTGTATGTCTTTTTATGATTTATCTAAAGGTAAATTTTGAAGCAACTAATTGAAATGATCAGAATCAATTCAAAGTAATTTTTATTGAATGTGTTTTTTGTGTATAATAATTAAAAAGAAAAAGTCGAAATGAAATTTCGACTTATAAATAATTACAACTGCTTTATTTTATTTAAAAAATTATCATCAAGAGGTCACTTTTATAAAAATAATTTTAGCAGTTATTGGAATGCCTTCTATTTCTTCGGAAAATTCTACAGACATTTTATTATTCTCAAAGGTTATTTTAATTTCTCCATCTGCACCGATACCATAAATTTTATACAATGAGTCTCCAATATTTTTCCACATACCTGTTTTTAAAGGCAGTTCTATACATTCTGTTTGCTCACTATTGTCCATAAATGCGATTTCTTCGAAAAAACCATCCTCAAAGAATTCAACGCTTCCCATTTTTTCACATGCCGATACTTCTATTTCAATTGAACCAATAAATGCCTGGTCTTGTTCCCATTTGCCAAGAATTTTATCAGGAACAAAGGCCTTATCAGAAATAAATATTGTTTTAATTGAAAAGGTGACACCATCATTAATTTCAGAATATTCTGCTATCATTTTATTATCTTGAAAAGAAACTTTGACAGATACAGTATTTAAACCAGACATTTTATAGTTAGAATTACCTAAGCTTTCCCATGTGCCGTTGACAACATCATAGAGCAAGCATTCTGTATCTGTATCATTATATAAATAGTCATTTTCTGTATAGGTGCCATCTTCAAAAACCTCAATGGTCATCTTTTTTTCACATTCAGAAATTTGTAAATCTTCATTATTAATAAATAGCTGGCTTAATCGCCATTTTCCTATAATGTCCCCCTCATATTGAATCTCGTCGCTATCACTGGAGCTACAAGATTTTAAACTAATTGCAACAATTAGAATACTGATAAATACCAATAATTTTTTCATAACCTTTAATTTAATTGATTAGACTAAAATTATAAATGGAGCGATAATATTGAAATGATAGTTATCAATATAGAAGAGAAATTAAAAGGTGTCAGAAGGCATAAATTATTGTGATTCTATATATTTTAAGAGGCTTGGCTTAGGAAAAACCTTATAACATCAGCTGTTGATACAATACCTACTAATCTATTATTTTCAAGAATGGGAATAGCATGATAATTACCTTCTGATAAAACTTTAGCAACATCTTCAAGAGTAGCAGTTGTTGTTAAAGAAAATGGCTTTTGAGTCATGATATCTTTTACTTTTAGTTTTATATAGATATCATTATTATCATTCACTCCGGCACCGGCAATGTTATACATAAAATCTATTAAACTAACCATTCCAATTAGTTTCTCGTTTTCTACAACGGGAATGTGATGATGAAAATTCTTTTTCTCATAAATATGTTTAACATCCAAAAGGTATTGTTCTGGTGAAACACAAACCACATTTTTTGTCATTAATGATGTAATTAGATGGGATTTCATGGCTTAACGTTTTTTGTTTTAGAATACACCTAAAATTAAAGTATTAGAATACTTTTCTAAATGATTTTAATCATTTAGAACCAGCATATTTAATAATATATTTAGTATTAGATTAAGCTAAATGTTCAGGTTATGAAAACTAAAACAATATTGGAGTTACTTACGTTAAGTTCTAGCATTTATTTTTTAGCAAGAGACACGCATTTTTTGGATAAAATAAATGACCTGTCAGAAAAAGGGAAAGAAAATATTAATAGAGTGATGTCTGAATCTCAATTGGATGAAAATGGCAATGAGATAGAATTTGTGGATAAAATTATTTTAAAAACGAATGAACTAAGGGAAGAGTTAAATGACAAGATAGAAGAATTGGTTGCTAAATTCTACAAAAAAATACAAGTTGCTCATTTAGATGAAATTAAAGCTTTAAATGAAAAAATTGAAAAACTTGATAAAATGGTTGCTTTATTAGAAGCTAGATTAAACAAATTGGAAGCTTAAACCATGGGTATTCTTACTGATATTCGCAAAAGAATTAAATCTATCTCTAGATATAATCAAATTCTCAGAGTATTACTAAAATATGGCTTTGAAGATTTGGTTAATTATCTTGAAGAAAATAAACAATATTCCTTCATTCATAAATTAATTCCGTCTTCTACCAGGAAATTCGTTTCTAGATATAGTAAATGGGCTAAAATGAGATTGGTATGCGAAGAGTTAGGTCCTACCTTCGTAAAATTTGGCCAAATTTTAAGTAACAGACCAGATTTGGTGCCGTTAGAGTTAACATTTGAATTAGAAAAATTGCAGGATAATGTGCCTCCTATGTCTGAAATGGCAGCAAAAGAAGTGGTGGAAACAGAATTAAAAGATAAAGTAGAAACCTTATTTGCGTGGTTTGAACCTATTCCTTTTGCGTCGGCCTCCATGGCTCAAGTGCATAAAGTAACCTTACATAGTGGCGATCGTGTAGCCTTAAAAATTCAACGTGCCGGAATATATGATGTCATTACAGAGGATCTAAAAGTAATGTATAAAATTGCCCATATATTAGAAAAACGGATACCATCTATTAAAAGCTTTGATCCGATTGGGCTGGTTAAAAATTTTGAAAATTCTATACTAAAGGAACTGGATTTTATTCATGAATCTATAAATGTTCAACGCTTTTATAATAATCTTGCAAATGATAATTCCTTGGAACAATTTGCACATGCCCCAAGGGTGTATCAAAAATATACCACCTCAAAAGTATTGGCCTTAGAGTTTATATCAGGAATTAAAATTGATAGAATTTTAGATTTAAAGGAAAAAAAATATGATACTGCGGTCATAGCCAGAAGGCTTACAATCAGCTACTTTAAACAAATATTTGAATATGGTTTCTTCCATGCCGATCCGCATCCTGGGAATTTATTAGTCCTTCCAAATAGTCATATCTGTTATCTTGATTTTGGTATGATGGGAAGTATGTTACCTAGAGATATTTCTATTTTTGGAAGATTATTTATTGCCATTACAAATAAAGACATCAAAAAAATTATTAAAGCTTTACAACAACTTTCCAATAATGCACCAATACCCAATATGAGAGATTTGGAGTTTGATATTAATGAATTTGTAGAAAAATATTATGTGCGAGATATTCATGATAATGAGATGAGTACTATTTTATTGGAACTTAAAGATATTATTATTGCACATGGATTAAAAGTGCCTACTTATTTCTTCCTTTTTGCACGTTCTCTAGTCACTATTGAAGGTGTTATAGAAAAACTGGATCCTAACTTAGAGCAATTTGAAATTGTTAAACCATACCTAAAAAAAAGTGCCTCTCAAAAATACAACCCAATAATTATAGGTACAAAAGTGGTAAATTCATTACTAGAACTTACGAATTATATGGAAGATTTTCCTTCAGATTTAAAAAATGCCATACGTAAAATAAATTCGGGTAAAATAAAAGTAGATTTAACGCATCAAGGTATAGATCCAATGGTTCATACCTTGCAAAGAATCACAAAACAATTGATTGCTGCTTCAATAATGGTAGCTCTAATCGTGTCTGCTTCATTATTTATAATATTTAAGATAGAGCCACTATTGAAAGGTATTTCTATTTTAGGCATAACCTGTTTTACTCTTGCTGTATTTTTAGGATTTGGTATGCTTTCAAATATTAAAAAAGGAGATTATGATTATTAATTTTATCAAATAACTTAAAGTGTTTAAAAAGAAAAAGTACAATGAAAATTGTACTTTTTCTGCTTTAACTTTAATTCTTTAAGCTTTAGAAAAAGCTTTCTTGAAATGATCAAAAGCCTCAGAGATTTCGTTTTGGAAATGCTCTATTTTTGTTTCTTCTTTTTTCTTGCCATATTTACCTTTAAACTTATCAATAAAAGAATTAAAGTCTTGTTTTCCTTTATCAAAAGTGTCATTAGCTTTTCCCTTATCTTTGCTAAACTTTTGTTCTAAAATTTCCAACTGAATTTTAAATTGCTCAATTTCAATAAGTGTTAATCCATACATTCTATTTAAAGTTTCATTTGTTCTGATTTTGACTTCAATATCATGTAAGGTTCTAAGCAATTGTTTTTTTTGTTTTTTAAAAATCTCTTTAGTTTCTGCTTTACCTAATGCCAATTGTACGCGAAGTTCATCAAATTTGGTATTCAGTTCTTCAATTTTTTCCTTAATACCTTCAATTTTAAACTCACTGTCATGAATGAACAGGTTAAATTTCTTTTTAACCTCTTCATACTTATCCTGAACTTCTGCTTTGCCTAAAGTTGCTTTCACTTGAAATTCTTCTAACTCAATGGCAGATTTTCTTAGAGCTCCAATGATTTTATCTACAAATTCAATATCCTTGCTATTTTTCATGATTATAAGATTTATGATGTTATTAAATTTATGAACAAAACTTAAAACGCTAAATGATAATCATCAATTTTAAATATTGTTAATCATTAAATTCTTATTGGCTGCTATGGCCTCTTTTGCAGCTTCATAGCCTATTAAAAATATCTTGTCGATATGTTTTTTGTCAAATACGCCATAATTACTTAATCCATTAGGGGCCACAACCAAATCACAGTCATTAAATTTTTTTTGATCTTCTCTTATAGATTTAATGGAATAGGCTCTTTCTATGACATTGTGTGAATATTTTAAATCTTTAATGTTTATTGAATCCAGAGTATTCACATAAACACCAATAATTTTATCGCAAGTTGGTTTTAATAACTCCACAGGAAAGTTATTAAGTGAACCACCATCTATATAGTAATTCTCATTAATTTTTATAGGGGTAAATACACCTGGAATGGCTGCTGAGGCGAGTATAGGTCTAATAAGTTCTCCTTGATTAAAAACTTCTAACTGACCATTTAATATATTGGTAGACGTAATACTCAGCTCTTTTTTTAGATAGGAAAAATCATCCTCTTTTATGTATTTTTTAAAATCTGAATAAAATTTTTCAGTGTCTATAAAACCAGGTTTATTTAAAGCAAATTTTTTAATATCCAGAATATTAATTTCTTTGAAAAACTTCAAAATATCTTCCCACGGGTAGCCATAAGCATAAAAAGCACCTACAATAGCACCAGCACTGGTGCCTGCAATGTGTGTTGGAAATATATTATTTTCTTCAAGGGCTTTAATAGCGCCTATATGAGCGGCACCACGCATGCCACCACCTGATAATACGAGTCCAATTTTCATTATTATTGAATAATTAAATAATAAAGGTAGTTGAATTTATTAGGTTTTAGCATGATATAAGTCAGCAATATACCTAATAAAACCTCGATTATTATTTTCAACTTTCAAGTTGCTTTTTCTTATCATTGTAAAATTAGTATATTTTTAAGATTCTCATTTTTAATAGAGTATGGTTTTATTTTAGACATTTTCCATGATGATTAATATCATTTCTGAAAATGCATAGTTGCTGTATATTTAATAAATGTGCAGGTTATGTTTATTTCATCTAAAATAGAATCCTTTTTTATTGAGATTGGTGAACTTGCTTTTTTTGCCCATCGATTTGTAAAAGAAGTTTTTAGTAGACCTTTTGAGTTTAAAGAACTTTTAAGGCAATGCTATTCTATAGGTAATAAATCTTTATTCTTAGTTGCCATCACTGGCTTCATCATTGGGTTAGTAATCACGCTTCAAACAAGACCAACGCTTGAAGAGTTTGGAGCAGAATCCTGGATGCCGTCCATGGTAAGTATTTCCATAATTAGAGAAATAGGACCCGTCATTATTGCTTTGACTTTTGCCGGAAGAATAGCCTCTGGTATTGGCGCTGAATTAGGTTCCATGCGGGTTACTGAACAAATTGATGCTATGGAAGTTTCTGGTACCAATCCTTTTAAATATTTGGTGGTAACCCGAGTGTTGGCTGCTACTTTAATGCTTCCAATTTTAGTTTTAATGGGTGATGCTATTGCTCTTTACGGTTCATACATTATTGAAAACATAAAAGGGGAAGTATCATTCTTATTGTATTTTAATAAAGTATTTGATGCGCTTGAATTTGGCGATATTATTCCGGCTATTATTAAAACTTATTTCTTTGGTTTTGCTATTGGACTTGTAGGCTGTTTTAAGGGGTATTACTGCGAAAAAGGTACTGTTGGCGTAGGGCTTGCTGCTAATTCAGCTGTGGTATTTGCTTCTATGTTGTTATTTATTCTTGACTTTATTGCTGTTTTTATAACTGACATTTTTGTAGAAATATAAGTATGGAACAAACCCAAAACATATCACAAAACAAAAATTCTGTAAGTACAAAGAAACTTATACTAGAGATTAAAGATTTACACAAAACCTTTGGGGACAATCATGTGCTTAATGGTTTTAATTTAAGACTTTCAGAAGGTGAAAATCTGGTAATCATGGGGAAATCTGGTTCAGGAAAATCTGTGATGATTAAATGCTTGGTAGGTTTGATGCAACCTGATTCTGGTAGTATTATGGTAATGGGTAAAGATATTACAAAATTAAAGCAATTAGAATTAGATGAATTACGCACAGAAATTGGGTTTTTGTTCCAAGGAAGTGCCTTGTATGATTCCATGACTGTTCGGGAGAATTTAGAATTTCCTTTAAGAAGGCATCAACATAAATTTGGTAATATTTCTGATACTACTCAAATTGTTACAGAAGCTCTTAAAAGTGTAGGATTGGAGCATGCCATAAATTTAATGCCTTCAGAACTATCCGGCGGTATGAAAAGAAGGGTAGCACTTGCAAGAACGCTAATTTTAAGACCTAAAATAATTTTGTATGATGAACCTACAAGTGGATTAGATCCTATAACTTCAAAAGAAATTATTGAACTTATGCGCAGCATACAAAGTGAATATAAAACATCAGCTCTCATCATTACACATGATGTAGATTGTGCACGTGTTGTGGCCGAGCGCATGATTTTACTAGTGGATGGTATTAATTATGCTGAAGGGACTTTTAATGAATTGGCGCACTCTAAAGATGAAAAAGTTAGAGCCTTTTTTAAGTAATAAAAATTAGTTGTCATGGAAAAAACAATCGGTGAAAAATTAAAACTAGGCATTTTTTCAATAGTTGGTCTCCTTATTCTTGTGGGTGCTATCTATTTTATTGGTAGTCGTCAAAATATGTTTGCAAAAACATTTATAATTAATTCTAATTTTAATAATGTTAATGGGTTGCAACTTGGAAATAATGTGCGCTATTCAGGGATTAATGTAGGTAGTGTAAAAACAATCTCTATTGTGAATGATTCTACTATTAGTGTTAGTATGGCTATTGATGAGCGTATGGCGATTCATATTAAAAAAGATGCCATTGCAACAATAGGTACAGACGGATTAGTTGGTAATATGATAGTGAATATTATTCCTGGAAAAGGGAATGGTCATGTGGTTGTTGCCGGAGATGTGATTAAATCTTACACAAAAATAGGAACTAATGAAATGTTAAGTACCTTAAATGTGACCAATGAAAATGCTGCATTATTGACTGCCAAATTATTGGATATTGCAAATAACATCACCGATGGCAAAGGCACACTGGGCATGTTAATAAACGATACCATTGCCTCCAATAATATTAAACAAACCATCAATAACCTAAAGCTCACAAGTATTGAAGCGAATAGAACAATGAAAAGCATCAATAAAATTGTTGACTCTATTAATTTCAATAAAAGTATTGCAGGTCTCATTTTAAACGATTCCATTGAAGCCGAAAGGGTAAGAGGTATTATTACAAATCTAGATGAATCCAGTAATGATATTAAAATGGTTCTATCCAGTTTAAATGAAACACTATTAAATATCAAAGATGGAAAAGGAGCGTTAAATTATTTATCTAATGATGAAGAATTTGTGAAGAATCTTGAGCAAACAATTAAAAATATTAATGAAGGAACAGAGAAGTTTAACGAAAATATGGAGGCGTTTAAACATAATTTTTTCACGCGCAGTTATTTTAGGAAAATAGAACGTGAAGAGAAAAAGGAACAAAAGAAATTAGAAAAAAATATTCAGTAATGAAAACAGAACATTTAGAAGAGCGCATAACTGATTATAAAGCGTCCATTGAAACGGTTATTGAGAAGAAAATTCTTTGGAAAACAAAAATTAAATCTTTGTTGGTTAAAACTTTACAGGACATTGTAAAAAAACACAATATTGGTTGGTGCGTTCAAGAACTTAACTGGATTGGCACTAATGATGCTGTAAATATTTCATTTGATTCATTTCCATCTGAATTACTGGAAAAGATCAATCAAATGCCAAATTATCAGTTTATTCAAGGTGGTGCTCTTGTTTTTTCTGAATCTTATATTGGCAATGTACGTATCACTATTTTATTTCCTCTAATTGAGAATATTTCAATAGAAGATAGTAGCATGGAACTGGGAGTTTATAGTCCTGGAGAAATTACTGAAAAATTGATTGTAGAAATGGTTGATGAATTTTTGAAGGAAATTATAAAATGGGAATTACCGCCACAAAAAGGTAAGTTGGGATATTAAAATAGCTCATTTAATTAAACTTTTAACACCTAATTAAACTTTTAACATCTAGTGTAAAAAGCATTTAATTTTGCTGATTCAGATTAAATTTTCGTTTTGTTATTGACACTGAAAATCAGAAGAAAAAAGTTGATTACAATTAGAATTGTAACGATTGTTATGATTGTCATAATCTAAGTTTATTATAGTTTTTTTTAAAAGCCCTGATAGATTAATCTATCAGGGCTTTTAAAGATTTTAAATTTAGTTATTATGCGTATTCTGGATAATAATCTACAATAAGGTGGTTTTCAACCTTAGTAACACCTGGCGCAAAAAATGCAGCTTTACGAGCTTCTTCTTTTTCAGCAAGTGAGTGAACAGTTCCGGTTAATTTAACAGTATGTCCATGTATTTCAACGTTAATGTTTTTAGCTTCAAGAGCAGCAGATCTTTCTAATGCTTTTGTAATTCTATTTTGAACTTCTATAGGTTGCGCTTTTTTCTGTAAAGAAATATTATTAATCACTCCTTTTACGCCATATAATTTTTCAACCGCGCTTTTAGCGGCTCTTTTTTGATATTCCCATGATACTTCTCCTGTTAAATAAACCCAGGCATCTTCTACTTTAATTTTAACCGCATCACTAGGTATGGAAGCATTCCATTTAATGGATTCTACCGCTGCTTTTGCAATTTCTGTATCTGATTTTCCTTTAGTGGAGCTATATTTAACTTCAATATCTTCAGCAACAGCTCTTACCCCATATACGTTGCTTGCAGCTTTTTCTGCAGCTAATTTTTTAGTATATGAATCTACAGTTCCTTTGAGTGTAACAATACCATCATTAACAATGACGCCTATTTGAGTTTCATCAATATCTGGTTGCCATGCTAATTCCGCAAGAACATCTTCTTTTATTTTTAAATCTGTTTTCATAATAATATAATATTAAAGATTAATCGATTCGAATATACTTTACTGTGAAAAAGTTTGAAATGATTTACATCAATCAATTTAAATTTAAATGGGATATTATTAACTTTTTTTTATTTTTTAGCATATCTGATAAACTCAAGAGTGTATTTCTAAAAAGAGCAATTTTATTAATTTTTATTTTTTCGATGTTACAATTTACTATTAACATGTTCTCTTTGTTTTCCAGTAATCTCCTCTAAACTTATACAAAAAACTACAGGAACTTCTTCATCATAAATTTTACTAGAAAATTCACTGATGCATTGTGGGTTTTTTTCTTCTTTTTGTCTGATTATTTCCTTAATGCCATCAGAAAAGGTATGAAGATGTGATTTGGCCTGACTTCCTTTAAGTTCTTCATATGTTCCATGTACTAAAACGGATTGCCAGTTATTTATTGATTCAATTTCTGCGACTTCAATTGATACTGCGTTTAGTAGGCGTAAAGCTTTTGTTTTGTGACCTTCACTGGAATATCCAATTATTGTATTGGTTTTTTGTTCATAGAAATAGGTTATTGGTATTACAAAAGGCCTGTTTTGAAAGATGTATGCCAAATGACCTATATAATTCTGTTTAAGGATTTGAATGCATTCTGACGGCTCTAAATTTTTAATCATAGCTAAGGATTATTTTATTAAATCTTCTAATTTTTTAATAATTAAATTAGAATAATATGTTGTGTTTTCTATTTTGGATTCTCCGGTTATAGCATCCATATCTTTCATTTTATAAGATCCTTTTCCGGAAGTGGTTAATACAACTATATGATCTTGATTTGAAATATTTTTTTCAATAAAAGATTGCACTTCTTTTGGAGGTTTCCAATTTTCCCAGGTATGAATAAGCACGATAGCCTCATAGTTTATTGGATTTATTTCTGGCAATTGAGACACATCAATGACCTTTATATAAATAGAATCATTTTTGTAATAATCTGTAATGTTAGAAGTGATTTTGTTTTTAAAAGTACTGCCTTGTGTTGCAATTAGTAATTTAAGATCTAAATCTGGCGAATTAAATTGAACTGTTTCAACTTTATCCATAGAATATTCATATTTATACCAGACTGCAAAAACTAAAAGAAACACACCTAATGATAATACGAATAGCGTTATTTTAAGCTTAAAAGGCATTATAAGAATTTTAAATGATTCAACTAATTTATTTTATATCAGAAACTTAGACGATGATATTAGTCAGTATAGGATTTATTTTTATGAATTCTACGCCAATAAAAAGCGGTTCTAACAGAAAATCCTGACAGATTTTAAATCTGTCAGGATTTTGATTTAAATACAAACTATTAATTTTCTTTTTAGAGCTATTATACTTTGGTTACTTCACTATTAATTTTTTTACAGAAGTATTTTGACCATCACTAATTTTTACAAAATACAAGCCTGATTGCAACGCACTTAAGTTAAGTGTTTGAGTTCCACTTGAGTTATTAAGTTTTGTTCTAAACACTTCTTGACCAAGCATATTATAAATATTCACCAGATTTCCTGTTGTATTTTGAATATTAACTATTTTAGATGCTGTTGTTGGGTTTGGATACATATTAAAGGTTACAATTTTAGAGCTTTGTGTGCTTAATGCTTCACCAGCTTGTCCTATAAGTACATCCATATATGTAAGATTATTAGATGAATCCATGACTCCAATACCGCCATCTCCAGGAGCTTCAGTAACTTTTCCTTCTTCAGTAGTTTCTTCTTCAGGAACTATTATTTGTGTAAATTCATCAAATTTAGCGGTTCCTATTCCTGCAGCACCTTCATCAAAACTAAAGGTTAATCTGTAGTGACCCTCTCCTTGATTCATTTGATTCACGTCCCATGTATATCCATACATTATTTTACCTTTTACATTAATTTCGGCATTAAAGAATGCAGGACCACTTCCGGCTTCAGAAACGGCCTGATCAAGTAAAGGCACATCATTTATAATGTCAACATCTTCAGAATCTGTTTCTGTCCATCCATTTCCAGGTACCCAGGTAAGTCTAGACGGATTAAAGGTTCCACTTTGATAATTCATTTTTTGAATTGTTAATCGGGCATTAGGAGAAAAAACCGTAGCCTGAGTTCCTGTACCATATACAGGTTCATCGTCTAATGTGGTTTGTAATCCGTGAACTTCATCAGTGCCCCAACTATCCACATGTCTCATGCTAAATTGAGTTACAGCCTCGATATCTTCTAATAACACCATTTCTGTCCTTACCTTTGAATTGAGTTTCCAGGCTAAAGATTCAAGATTGTCTCCCCAGTCAACCCAGTCAATATTTAGAGTTTCTCCGGCTGGTACCGCAGCATTATAGGCTTGCCATACGTTTTTTGAATCTTTTTGTATATAGGCTTTATATACTGTAGAGAAATCACCGTCATTAGGCTCAGAACCATCTTCACATTTTCCATTTTCATCATTCTTTGGTTTACAGCTGTAAAGAGGCGCTTGTGGGTCAACAGGATCTTCACCCCAAACATACCACCATTCACCTTCAAGTGAATAAGTTCCCATAGTGCCAGGTAAAACTTTTGAACCACCATCAGCCCAAATAACAGGGAATGATAAGTTGTTTCCTGCTGTTTCCTCATCGGGTGGTACAGCAACTAATTCAAATGAAATTGTTAATGGTGTTCCCGCTTCACCAGTCAGGTCGTCTTCAGCGTAAGGCGTCACAGTTAAGTTATAATTTCCTTTTATAAAGTCGTTTCCAGAGTAGTCACCATTTGTATGACCATAAAGCGTATAAGGGGCGACGTTTTCAGTTCTTGACGAAGAATGCGCTCCACTTAATTCAAACTTCACACTGCCAACATCTTTTGTTACTAATGCTTCAACGCTTAGGTTTGAAACAGGAAGGTCATTGATATTTATCGTCATCCCATTGGTAAGTGTTCCAAGAGATACATCATTAACTGCATCAATGAGTTCTAAACCTGTTACTGCTACCCAAGGAAGTTCATCGCTTACATCTTCTCCAATAAGTACATCAATATAAGTTAGATTATTAGCTGGATCCATGACAGCAACACCACCACTTCCAGGACCGCCTTCTTCGGTAATTTCAGTAACTTTTGCTGTGTCAGTTGACTCTTCTTCTCCTTCCTCTTCTTCTGGAACTATCAACTGTGTAAATTCATCAAATTTAGCAGTTCCTATCGCGGCATCACCTTCATCAAAACTAAAAGTAAGTCTGTAATATCCTTCTCCTTGACTTAAAGTTTTTACGTCCCATATATATCCAAACATGATTTTTCCCTTTACATTAATTTCGGCATTAAAGAATTCAGGACCATCGCCTGCTTCAGAAACTGCCTGATTGAATATGGGGTCATTTATAATATCAACGTTTTCAGAAGCTGCTTCTGTCCATCCGGTTTCAGGAACCCATGTAAGTCTGGAAGGATCAATACTTGAACTTTTAAAATTAAGTTTTTGAATAGTAAACCTAGCATTTGGAGTAAAAACAGTAGCTTTTGTTCCTGCAGCATATACAGGTTCATCTTCAAGTGTGGTTTGTAAACCATGAACTTCATCAATACCCCAACTATCAACATGTCTCATGCTAAATTGAGTGACGGAATCAATATCTTCATATAAAGTCACTTCTGTTCGGACCTTCGAAGTTATTTTCCAGGCTACAGACTCCATGTTATCACCCCAGTCAACCCAATCAACATTTAGAGTTTCTCCAGCTGGTACCGGAGCATTATACGCCTGCCAAACGTTCTTCAGGTCTTTTTGTATATAGGCTTTATATACGATAGAGTTACCGTCTCCAGGAGCATTACCATCACTACATAGATTTTCGTCTTCTTCTGAAGGCTCACAGCTATAAAGAGGTGCTTGTGGGTCAATAGGATCTTCACCCCAAACATACCACCATACACCTTCAAGTGAATACTCTCCTAGTGTACCAGGTAAAACTTTAGAGCCACCGTCTGCAAAAATCACCGGAAATGATAAGTTATTTCCCCCAGTTTCACCGTCATCACCGCCACCACCATTGTGACCGCCGCCGCCATTACCGCCGCCGCCATTTCCACCACCACCATTTCCGCCTTGTGCATTAATAGTCTGGCTGGAACAAATAAATATAAATGGCATAAAAACCATTATTCTTAAAAAAGTAATTAGTGTTTTCATGATTACATGATTTAATTAAACAATTTGTTTTAATTAGTAGTTATGTCAAACAATATTCCGAGTTAAAACATAATTTTTAAAACTCATGAAAGATAATCTCCAAATGTAAAAACCTAAATGACCCCCGTCAATTAAAGAAAAAATTATTAATAATATTGAAAATCAATCTTATATATAAATAGGGATGAGACGAATTATTAGGTAATAACAAAATAGATTATATGCAAGGGATTTTTTTATTTTTTACGACCTAATTCTTTAAGTCGTCTGTAGTGAGAACCTAATGCGTGAAACATGGTTGGCTTTAAGTTATAAGTTAACCCAAATTCTTCAGAGGTTTGTTTTACTATGTTTGCAATTTTAGGATAATGTACGTGCGATATATTTTGGAATAAATGGTGCTCAATTTGAAAATCAAGTCCACCTATATACCAACTAAATAATCCGTTTTTTCTTCCAAAATCTGAAGTAGTTCTTAATTCATGAATCATCCATTCATGAGGTATCAGGTTATTTTTAATAGGAAGTGGCTGGTGTGTGCCTTCAACTACATGGGCCATTTGGAATACCGTTGTCATAATCATACCAGCGGTGACATGTATAGCAATGAAACCAATAAGTATTTGCCAAAGTGAAAAACTGGTTAATATTAAAGGCAACCCAATAATAATAGCGAGGTAAATAATTTTTATAGAAATAAGCTTAATTAATTCCAATGCAGGATTAATATTTAATTGTTTTGTAACACCTGTTTTGTTAAGGTTTAGGAGTACGGAGATTTCTCCAAATAAGCGGGCAAATGTCATGAGACCATACAGCGGAAAGGCATATAAATGCTGATAACGATGGTATTTTTTAATAGGCGCATGCTCACATAAACGAATAATACTTACGTTAGAAATATCTAAATCATAATTATAAATGTTCGTGTAGCTGTGGTGTTTAATATTGTGTTGCACCCTCCAGTTAAAATTATTACTTCCCAATAAAAACATGGTAGAGGCCATGATTTTATTTATCCATTTTTTTGGAGAATAAGATCCATGTGCACCATCATGCATGACTGACATACCTATACCGGCTTCCCCAACACCCATAAGAATGGCCATGAACAGAGCTGTTAATGTGGAGATAGGCCATGTAAGTACGATAATAAAAGGCACAAAATATGCGGCTAGCATCACCACTGTTTTTAGATATAAGTTCAGGTTACCACTCTTTGAAATATTATGAGACTTAAAATAAGCACGGACGCGTTTTCTTACTTCATGTGTAAATTCCTTTTCATTAGAGTTGTTGCTATGGAATTTGATAGTTTTCATGCTAAAAAAGATATGATAAAAAGTATTGGAAATAAAATAATTATAAAATGATTTTCATCAATTTTCTTGACTAGTCCATGCTGAAGTTATGAGTAAAAGGATTAAAAAAAATTCCTTAATATATCACAGTATTTTCTGTTAGGCTAAAGAATAGCTATAGACCCCTTACAACTTCAAAACTAGAAATTTCCGGGCGCATGCCTATTCTTCCTGGAAAACCTAACCAACCCAAACCTCGATTCACATGTAAATATTGCTTGTTATGTTGATATAAACCGGCCCAGTGCTGGTATTTATATTTAATTGGACTCCATTTCAAATCTTTATAATTAAACCCTAATTGCATACCGTGTGTGTGTCCCGATAGCGTCAATGCAATATCAGTTTTATCAACTACTTCTTCATTCCAATGGGTGGGGTCATGAGAGAGCAATATTTTAAAAGGAATGTGTTTGGAATTTTTTAAAGATGTTTCTAAATCCCCATATTTTTTAAAAGGCGGAGAACCCCAATTTTCCACACCTATAATGGCAATTTTTTCATGGTTAACTTCAATGATATCAGATTGATTCAATAATAACTCAAAGTTTATTTTTTTGTAAAACTTTTTTATATCATTGAAATTTTCTTCCTTTTCTTTACTGGAATTCCATTGGCTGTAATCGCCATAATCATGATTTCCTAAAACAGCATATTTACCTTTTTTAGCTACTAATTTATTGAATACGTTTTCCCAGCCTATGAGTTCCCATGCAAAATTATTCACTAAATCTCCCGTAAAGAAAATAAGGTCGGGTTTTAATTCATTAATCAGTTTTACAGCCCTTTCCAGAATTTTAAAACGGTAGTTAAAACCTCCAATATGTAAATCTGATATTTGAACAATCTTTAAACCTTCAAAGGATTTGGGCAAATAATTAAAACTTATTTTATGATGATGAATTTTAAAGTGATATACGGCTTTAAAAATGGCATAAACAATGATAAAAAAAGGAAGAAATCCTGAAAACAGCCCAATAATGGGCACTATTAAAAGGGAGTCTTTTTCAGGAATCATAGTTCTTGTAAAAAAGAGCAAAGAGATAATGATCACAAAAATTATTTTGGGTATAAAGGACGACACTGTAAGCCCATATAATGACGAAATAAGTAATTGTTTTCTTCTTGGGTTAATATCATCCAATGTGGTTTTTAGAACAATAATTGCTGCTATTAAACCAATAGTAAAAATCCAAAAAAGAACATGTATTGTTGTCTTTAAAAGAGGGGAAGAAATAAGGGTTGTTATAGATTGTAACCAGTAAAAAGCAATAATATCTACCAATAATATAGCTAAGCACAAAAGTAAAATAGTAAATAGTGAAAAGCTGCGCATAGCATAAGTATTGGTTAATCGGTTTTCTTTTTTAACCTGCGTTTATCTCTTAAAGCCCAATAAATTCCTTTGACATCCGAAGCCCAATGATCGTACATAAAAATTAGTATTATTTCTTCAAAAGTTTCTATCAAGCCTATGATAATCATTATATAAAATAGCACATATTCTGGTGTAAAAAATAACGACCATAAAATAAATATACTTTGAATAATGGCAGATAGTTTTGCAAAATAGGTATGAAATGAGGTTGCTTTGCTATACTTAAAATAAGCAATAAGCATTTGGATGATATACGGTATAAATGCAATTACTATTAAAGTTAAGTTTGTTTTAATAAAATTAGTTTCAAAATAAAACAAACCAATTAACCCGATTATAAGTGTTATTTGGTCACCAAAAGAGTCGAGTTGAGAGCCTCTGGCACTTGTAATTTTTAACCTTCTCGCCAAATAACCATCAATAGCATCTGTACAATAGCTTATTAATAAAAACCAGGCAAAAATTAGTCTGAGGTCTAACCAAATTAAAACTAATAAAAAAGGTGCCGCGAATATTCTGTAAAAAGAAAACCAATCGGCAATATTGTAATTTTTAAAGGTGAGCATACCATTTTTTGATTTATATAAAAATACAAGTAGTAAGGCTCAATTAAAATGAGATTAATCAGTAATCCAATTTTTAAAATCTATAACTTATTCCAGCCATCCAATAAAAGGTGGTTTCTAAATCTTCTTCATAAACTACTGAATCTACGGTTAAAGTTGCAGGGTTTTGTGGCACTACTATAACGGGTAAAAATGATATTATAAAAGGTTTATTAATATACCA
>Ga0208305_10000432_pt1 | contig 21675 bp, 22 predicted proteins | sample ColrivemetaGS741_FD_187605 | JGI IMG/M metagenome (GOLD analysis project Ga0208305, IMG submission 187605) | Estuarine microbial communities from the Columbia River estuary - Flood tide ETM metaG S.741 (SPAdes) (version 2) | ecosystem: Environmental > Aquatic > Marine > Intertidal zone >... | reverse complement strand
GCCTGTTCAATTTTCTGTTTTACTACTGATATCAATTGTGTTTTTGCCAATACAAACAAGTATGGAAGAATTACTGTTTAGAGGTTATTTAATGCAAGCATTTGGAGTTTGGTTTAAAAAATCTTTTGTTGCATTAACTTTGACTTCAGTAATTTTTGGATTATTACATGGTTTAAACCCTGAAGTTGATAAACTAGGGTGGATTATTATGATTTATTATATTGGAACTGGGTTAGTATTAGGAATTTTTACCTTAATGGATGAAGGTACGGAATTAGCACTAGGTTTTCACGCTGCAAATAATATAGTTGCAGCTGTTTTGGTAAGTTCAAATTGGGCAGTTTTCCAAACCGATGCTTTGTTAATTGATATTTCAGAACCTTCATTAGATATGCTTATGTTTTTGCCGGTATTTGTATTATATCCGTTAGTACTATTTATTTTTTCAAAAAAATATGGTTGGACAAATTGGAAAGGAAAATTATTTGGAACTATAATGAAGCCAGTTGAATTTGATGAAGATCGATTCATAGCTTGATAAAAATTAAAAGTTGAAAGTTAAAAATTCAATTCATACAAGATTTAAATTACAAGGAAAATCATTTTCTTTAAAGGAAGATTTGATTATTTTTTCTAAAGAAATTTCTTCGGAAGTTAGTTTATTTCTAAAAGAATGGTTTAATGAAAAATCGTTTGTAGAAGTTAAAACCTCAGGCTCTACAGGAACTTCAAAAGTTATTAAAATTCAAAAATTGCATATGATACAAAGTGCGAAAGCAACAGGTGCATTTTTTAATTTAGTTGATGGAACAACGGCACTTTTATGCATGTCTCCTACATATATAGCTGGTAAAATGATGTTGGTTAGGGCTTTAGTATTAGGGTGGGAAATAGATGTTGTAAAGCCAATTTCTAGTCCATTATTTGGATTAAAAAAAGAGTACGATTTTGGAGCGATGGTTCCATTACAATTGTATAATTCATTAGATCAAATTCATCAAATAAAAAAGCTAATTGTTGGAGGTGGCGTGGTCTCAAATGAAATATCTGATAAAATTCAAGGTGTTTCAACAGCTATTTATGCTACTTATGGAATGACAGAAACGATAACACATATTGCTATAAAAAAATTAAATAATTTCTCGAAAATAGATATTATTAAAAGTCATTCTGAGCCTTTCGAAGGAGAAATAGATCATTCACATTATAAAACACTTCCAAACATTAAAATATCAAAAGATAGCAGAGGTTGCTTAGTAATAAATGCACCCAAAATATCTAATCAATTAATAATAACAAACGATTTAGTTGAATTAATTTCTGAAACTGAATTTAAGTGGTTAGGTAGATACGATTCAATAATCAATTCAGGAGGGATAAAATTAATTCCAGAACAAATTGAAGAAAAATTGTCAGTGCTAATAAATGAACGTTTTTTTGTAGCCGGGCTTTCAGATACTTGTTTGGGTGAAAAATTAGTATTAATTATAGAGTTTAAAAGCTCAAATGATTTAAAGAGTCAAAATTTATTTTTACAAAGAATAAAAGAGTTGGAATCACTTTCAAAATACGAAACTCCAAAAGAGATATATTTTATTTCGAAGTTTATTGAAACACCTACACAAAAAATTAATAAAAGAGAAACTTTAAAGTTGATTAAAAGTACTTACTAAAAATTTTAATAAGTACTAAAGTTTTTATTCCTATTAAACCTGTGTAAAACCAAATAGGAGTTTTAGCGGTTTCCTTCAATTCATAATAAGCCAATTTTATTGAGTTTGGCATATTGTGAAAGTTATAAGATTGATTGCAATTATTACAATTAGATTTACCGTGCTTTCCACCAGATAAAAAAGGAATGTGAAATAGGTGCTTGTATGTTCCAATTACTGAAACTTTAGTAGTATTTTTATTATTACAATTTGGGCAAATTACCTCTTGTAAAGTTTCACTTTTTAATTCTGAATTTTTTTTACCAGCTAAAAACATACTTACATTTCCATTGAATGATACACGTTTTGTACATCGTCATCTTCTTCCAAACGTTCTAATAATTTTTCAACATCAGCTTGTTGTTCTTCATTTAAATTTACTGTTGTTGTTGGAATTCTTTCAAAACCAGAAGAAAGAATTTCTATATTATTTTCTTCAAAATAACTTTGAAGTGCGCCAAATTGCTCAAAGGGTGCATAAATAATTATACCATCTTCATCATCACAAACTTCTTCTACTTCAAAATCAATTAATTCTAATTCGAGTTCTTCTAAATCAGTTTTAATATTTTCTTTATTTAATGTAAAAGTACACTTGTGTTCAAACATAAAAATTACAGAACCAGAAGTTCCTAAGTTTCCGTCACATTTGTTAAATGCAGCTCTTACATTAGCAACAGTTCTATTGTTGTTATCTGTAGCAGTTTCTACAAGAACAGCAATACCATGCGGTGCGTAACCTTCAAATAAAACTTCTTTATAATTACTCGTGTCTTTGTCTGCAGCTTTTTTTATTGCACGCTCAACATTATCCTTAGGCATATTTGCAGCCTTTGCATTTTGCATTACTGCTCTTAAGCGAGAGTTTGTATCTGGATTTCCTCCTCCTTCGTTAATAGCCATTACAATATCCTTCCCAATTCTAGTGAAAGTTTTTGCCATTGCAGACCAACGTTTCATTTTTCTTCCTTTTCTAAGTTCAAAGGCTCTTCCCATAATTAACTATAAATTTTGTGATGCAAATGTAAATATTACTAAGTGTTTTTACAATTATTTATACCTGAATTACACCTAAATTAAATTGTTTTTCAATAGGTGCGTGATTGGCAGCTTCTATTCCCATACTAATCCATTTTCTAGTATCTAACGGATTAATAATAGCATCAGTCCATAAACGTGCAGCTGCGTAATATGGAGAGGTTTGTGCCTCATATTTCTCTTGAATAGATTTTAAGATTTCTTGCTCTTTTTCTATTGAAATTTCTTCTCCTTGTTTTTTTAATGAAGCAGTTTCAATTTGAAGTAAAACTTTTGCGGCTTGTTCACCACCCATAACTGCTAATCTTGCTGATGGCCAAGCAACAATTAAACGAGGATCATATGCTTTTCCACACATTGCATAATTTCCAGCTCCATAAGAATTTCCAATAATAATGGTGAACTTAGGAACAACAGAATTACTTACGGCATTCACCATTTTGGCACCATCTTTTATAATACCACCATGTTCACTTTTACTGCCAACCATAAATCCAGTTACGTCTTGAAGAAAAACCAATGGTATTTTTTTCTGATTGCAATTGGCAATAAACCGTGTTGCTTTATCGGCTGAATCTGAATAAATAACACCTCCAAACTGCATTTCTTTTTTGCCATTTTTAACCACTTTACGCTGATTGGCAACAATACCAATAGCCCAGCCATCAATACGTGCATAAGCGCAAACAATGGTTTTACCATAATCTTTTTTATATTCTTCAAACTCAGAATTATCAACAAGGCGTTTAATAATTGCTCTTATTTCGTATTGGTCGGACCTATTTTTTGGCAAAATTCCAAATATTTCTTCGGAGTTTTCAATGGGGATTTTGGATTCAGCTCTGTTAAAACCAGCTTTGTTATAATCACCAATTTTATCAACAATATTTTTAATTTTATTTAAAGCATCAAAATCATCTTTAGCTTTATAATCGGTAACACCACTAATTTCGCAATGGGTAGTTGCACCTCCTAAGGTTTCATTGTCTATACTTTCTCCAATGGCCGCTTTTACCAGATAACTTCCTGCTAAAAAAATGCTACCAGTTTTATCAACAATCATAGCTTCATCACTCATAATTGGAAGATAAGCTCCACCTGCAACACAACTTCCCATAACGGCAGAAATTTGTGTGATACCCAAGCTACTCATTATTGCATTGTTTCTAAAAATACGTCCGAAATGTTCTTTATCGGGAAAAATTTCATCTTGCATTGGTAAATAAACACCTGCACTATCTACTAAATAAATAATTGGAATTTTATTTTCAATAGAAATCTCCTGAGCTCTTAAATTCTTTTTAGCAGTTATTGGAAACCAAGCACCAGCTTTTACTGTTGCGTCATTTGCAACAACAATACATTGTTTTCCTGAAATATATCCAATTTTAACTACAACTCCACCAGAAGGGCAGCCACCTTGTTCTTTATACATTTCATCACCAACTAAAGCACCAATTTCAACAGATTCACTTTTTTCATCTAAAAGATAATCAATGCGTTCTCGGGCAGTTAATTTTCCTTTTGCTTTATGTTTTTCTATTTTAGAGGCACCACCACCTTTATAAACTTTTAATAGTTTCTTTTTTAATAATGTTAATTGTAGCTTGTTAAAATCTTCGTTTATATTGAAGTTGATATCCATTTTTAATTTTAATTTGATGTATGCTAAAGTACAAAATGAATGTTAATAAATGTTAAATATATACCTAAACAATAATTACCTAGGTAATTATATATATTTTGATTATATTTGCCTGAAAATAAATTTAAGATTTAGAATAAAATGAAAAAAATAATAACATTAGGAGGTAGTAATAGCAAAAATTCGATTAATAAAATTTTAGCTGAATATTCTGGTGAATTAATAAAAAATGTTGAATTGGTTAAAATTGATTTAAACGATTATAATTTACCAATGTTTTCAATTGATGTTGAAAATGAGCAAGGTTTTTCAGTAGATTTAATTACGTTAAATAATATTTTTGATAAGGTTGATGGTTTTGTGGTTTCTTTGGCTGAACATAATGGAGCGTATTCAACTGCTTTTAAAAATACCTTTGATTGGCTTTCTAGAATAAATGGTAAAGTTTGGAGAGATAAGCCAATGTTACTTTTAACAGCTGCGCCAGGAGCACGAGGTGGAATTACAATGCTGGAAATTGCTTTAGGAAGATTTCCTTTTATGGGTGCAAAAATTGTTGGAAGTATGTCATTTCCTTTTTTTAATGAAAATTTCAAAGAAGGTAAAATAGTAGATGAAGAATTGCAAAAGCAGCATTTAGAGCTTGTAAAAGCTTTTAAAAAAGCAATATAGTTATGGGAGATTTTGCAAAAGAAATAAATTCAAAATTCCCAAATGAAAGAATAAAAGCGTTGTTAAATATAAAGTTTACAGCAAATTATTTCGATAATATAGGAAATGCACTTTTAAAACCTTTTAATATTTCAGAACAACAATATAATATATTAAGAATATTAAGAGGCGCAAAAGCAGCAATTACAGTTAAAACTGTGAAAGATAGGATGGTCCAAAAATCTCCCAATGCTACACGTTTAATGGATAAATTATGTGATAAAAATCTAATTGAGCGCATACGATCTGAAAATGACAGGCGTGTTGTTTATGTTAAAATTACAGTAAAAGGTTTGGAATTATTAGATGAAATTAAAATTGATGAAATGCATATTTTTATGGATAAGATTTCCGAAGTTGAAGCAAAACAATTAAATAATTTATTAGATAAATTAAGGTAAAAATGAAAACAAAAATATATAAGGCCAACGAAAGAGGAACCGCAAATTATGGTTGGTTAAAAGCAAATTATTCATTTAGTTTTTCAAATTATTATAATCCTGAAAAATTGAGTTTTGGAGCTTTAAGAGTACTTAATGACGATTCAATTGATGCTGGAATGGGTTTTGGAACGCATCCACATGAGAACATGGAAATAATTACAATTCCATTAGAAGGTTCATTAAAACATAGAGATTCTATGGGTAATAAATGGATTCCAATTGAAACAGGGGAAGTGCAAGTGATGTCAGCTGGTTCGGGTGTGCAACATTCAGAAATGAATAATTCTCTAACTGATCCCATAAATTTATTTCAAATTTGGATTATTCCTAACAAACTACAGGTTGAACCAAGATATGATCAAAAAAAGTTTGAAGCTTCAGAAAGAAAAAATAAACTTCAAGTTTTGGTTTCATCTATTGATGAAATAACAAATGGAAGTTTAAAAATTCATCAAGATGCACAAATTTCAAGAATTGATTTAAATGAAAATTCAAATTTTAGATATAAGCTAAAATCAGAAAATCATGGAGTATATGTTATGGTTATTGAAGGTAGTATTTCATTGCAAAATGCAGTTTTAAATAAAAGGGATGCCATTGGAATTGAACAAGCAATTGAATTTGAGCTACTTGCAACTAAAAAAACAGAATTATTATTTATTGAAGTTCCGATGAAGTTTTAATATCTGTTTTTATCCACAAATTTGGAAACACTCATAGGTATATGAGTGTTTTTTTATGGTTTTCATTTTTATTTTACGATATTTGCAGCCTACAAATATCTTTTCAAGATAATTAACCAAAACAAAAAATAGAAAATGAATAAAAATACAGTATTAGCTTGGGCTACAGCAATAATGATAATAGTTGGATTGGGGCTTATTGCACTTGGTGCTTTTAGATACAATGAAATAGCAGGTTGGGGATTTGCATCTGTTGGAATCGGATTTTTTGCAATTGCCTGGGTATTTAATGCTTTAAAAGGAAGAGTGTAAGTTATAGTTTAAAAGTTTAAAGGTTTAAAAGTTGAAAGTTTAAGGGTAAAGAAACCACTTAACAGCAAAAAAAGGGAATTAATATTTGGAGAGCTGGAAATCTATAGATTTAAAATCTAAGATTAGGCCTTGTACAGGGAGGCTGAGCGGAGTCGAAGCTTTTGTTCAATTAAAAATAAGATAGAGGCAATCTCAAGTTCAAATACGTACAAAATACTAAATACAAAGTACTAGATACCAAATACCAAATACCAGATACTAATAAAATTAATACAATATAATTATGTCAGACGATAAGAAAGTAATCTTTTCAATGTCAGGATTAAGTAAAACCTATCAAGGTGCTAACAAACCTGTTTTAAAAAATATTTATTTAAGCTTTTTTTATGGAGCTAAAATTGGGATTTTGGGTTTAAATGGTTCAGGAAAATCTACTTTATTGAAGATTATTGCTGGAATTGAAAAAAATTACCAAGGTGATGTTGTTTTTGCACCAGGTTATTCAGTTGGTTTTTTATCTCAGGAACCACAACTAGATGATTCTAAAACTGTGATTGATATTGTAAAGGAAGGTGTTGCTGAAACAGTTGCAATTTTAGATGAATACAATAAAATAAACGACATGTTCGGTTTAGAAGAAGTATATTCAGATGCTGATAAAATGGATAAACTTATGGCACAGCAAGCTGTTTTACAAGATAAAATTGATGCTGCAAATGCTTGGGAATTAGATACAAAGTTAGAAATTGCCATGGATGCATTACGCACTCCAGATGGTGATACTCCGATTAAACATTTATCTGGTGGTGAGCGTAGAAGGGTTGCTTTATGTAGATTGCTTTTACAAGAACCAGATGTTTTGTTGTTGGATGAACCAACGAACCATTTGGATGCTGAATCAGTGCATTGGTTAGAGCATCATTTACAACAATATAAAGGAACTGTAATTGCAGTAACTCACGATAGGTATTTTTTAGATAATGTTGCTGGTTGGATTTTAGAATTAGATAGAGGTGAAGGTATTCCTTGGAAAGGAAATTATTCTTCTTGGTTAGATCAAAAGTCTAAGCGCTTGGCTTTAGAATCTAAAACAGCCTCAAAAAGACAAAAAACATTAGAACGAGAATTAGAATGGGTGCGTCAAGGTGCAAAAGGGCGTCAAACCAAGCAAAAGGCACGTTTGAAAAATTATGACAAATTAATGAGTCAGGATCAACAGCAATTAGATGAAAAGCTGGAGATTTATATTCCAAATGGTCCGCGTTTAGGAACAAATGTTATAGAGGCAAAAGGAGTTTCAAAAGCATTTGGAGATAAATTATTATACGAAGATTTAAACTTTAATTTACCTCAAGCAGGAATTGTTGGTATTATTGGTCCAAATGGGGCTGGAAAAACTACTATTTTTAAAATGATTATGGATGAATTAGTACCTGATAAAGGAGAATTCATAGTTGGTGATACTGCAAAAATAGCTTATGTAGATCAAAGTCATTCTAATATAAATCCTGATAAAACAATTTGGCAAAACTTTTCAGATGAACAGGAACTGATTTTAATGGGTGGAAAACAAGTAAATTCTAGAGCTTATTTAAGTCGCTTTAATTTCTCTGGTAGTGATCAAAATAAAAAGGTTGAAACATTATCAGGTGGTGAACGAAATAGGTTACATTTAGCAATGACTTTACGTGAAGAAGGGAATGTTTTATTATTAGATGAGCCAACTAATGATTTGGATGTAAATACTTTACGTGCTTTGGAAGAAGGTCTGGAAAATTTTGCAGGTTGCGCAGTAGTAATTAGTCACGACCGTTGGTTTTTAGATAGAATTTGTACCCATATTTTAGCTTTTGAAGGTAATTCTCAAGTGTACTTCTTTGAAGGTTCATTCTCGGACTATGAAGAGAATAAGAAAAAACGTTTAGGTGGAGATTTAATGCCAAAACGAATTAAGTATAAAAAATTGATTAGATAAACTCTAAAAAAAGGCTGGCTTAAAAGAATTAATTGTTATGTTTGTTAGGTTGAGCTTGTCGAAACCCATTCTGAAAGAATTAGTTAAAATATTTCGACAAGCTCAATTTGAATGCGAAATTTACTTTATTGGAATATTTTGATTCAATTTTTAATATTGTGAAGAAAAACTATTATAAGTTTCTATAATTAATAGTTAAACTTTAATAAACCACTTCCCATCAATTTTTAGAAGATTAGTTGTTTCATTATCTTTATCTCCGTTTTTGAAATGAATGATATATTTTACTTTGGCAGAGTTGCCGTCTTCAGAAATTGTTTCTTCTTGAATCTCAATATTTTTTACTCCATCTTTTTTCTCATGTTGTTCATAAGCCATGGCAGCTAAACCTTCCATTTTTTGTGTTTCAGGTTCTGAAAATTCTTTTCCGTCACGTGTAACATACATTTTTGAAGCTTTTTCAAATTGTTTGTTTTTCATAAAATCATAAGCTTTTACAATTGAATCTCCTGGTGAACTTGAAGTAATTGCATTGCTACAGGAAAATGAACAAAAAATAATTATTAAATAAATGAGTGTTTTGTAAATTGTTGAATTTTTCATAATTACAGTTTTAAATTATTATTTATATTATTAAATTATTCTTTTGAAAATAGGAGGTTTAGTAAATTCTGAAGGAAATATGATGTTGTGTTTGCCAATTCCATAATTCAGTTCATTTGTTGTTATCTTTAGTAAAATGCCACCATTTTTAAATGCTTTTAAAATAAGCTCTGTACAGTACAATTTTGTATCTGTATTGAGGTCATAATTAGTATCAAAAATGCATTTGTTTTTATAAAATTTTTGTGCTTCAAAAACTACTTTTTTTAAAATAATTTCATTAAAATTTGTTCTGTAAATAGCATATTTTGATGCATTTTTACCATTTAAAAATTCTAGTAACTTATCTTTTTTTATGTATGGGTTTTTATGAGGAACTGCATGAATTACATAAGGAATGTCATTTTCAATACTAATTATACCTATATGAGAAAATTCAGTTTTCGAATCGGCTAAAAGAACAGCATAACTTGCTGCCGATATTCCACAACGTAAAATTAAATCACCATTTTTGAGATTTAGTTTTTTTGGAATAATAATGGAGTTATTTTCTTTTGAAAAAGGAAATGATATAATTACAAGTAGCGCACATATAATTCCAATAAATATTAAAAAACATTTCTTAATCATTGTTTAATACTTTAAAATAAACTTTGATGTAATGGGGTTTTATAATAGTGTTATAAAATTAAAAACTAATTTTTTAGCTCAATTATCAAATCGTAAAAAAAGATTTCAAATCGTAAAAATTACAACCAAAAGCAATCTGTAAAATCGGTTAACATATGAAAAAGTAACCCTATAGCAACAATTCTAGTTTTAGAAGGAATTATAAGTAAAAAATAAAAAGCAATTGCATAATAGGAGTGAAGAGGATGAAAATTAATACTACATCTACTAGAATCGAAAAATGGAGTGGCTAATAAATGATCTAAATCTACAAGCATTGTTAATAAAAAAATAAGCCATACTTTTTTCCAATCATTTCTATAAAATAAGAAAGCAAAAAAACCTGGAACTAAAAAATGCATTCCGTAATGCGTGCTAAAGCGTAAAGTATCCAAGATTAAAATGTTATTTTTTGACTTTCTAAATAATTTAAAGCATTTGGACCTTCCATAAACAGTACATCTAAAATGCTAAGGTTGGGAATAAACCCATGGTTTTGCTCAAAAACTTGTATGTATCTTTCTAATTTGTAGTTTTGTTCTCCTTTTGAAATTGCTAAATTCCTTAAATCATTATAATTAGACTCTTTTTTATATTCTAAAGTGTTTCTATACGGAACTTCTAATTGCAAAGCATCCATAATAATTTCGTGACATTTTAAGTTTAAATCTAATAAAAAAGTATAATTTTTATCAAAAACAGGATTTAAATCATCTATATAATATTCAAAAAAAGGGGAAGAGCTATAAGCTGTTTTTAAAGATTTTAGGTGTTGCTTATTCCAATTATCTTTATAATCAATTTTTACATCTTTTGTTTTTTGCTTCGTTCCTTTTGTATGTTGAATTGGAACGTTTAGCAATTGTTTACCTTCCGCTGTATAAATATGACAACGATTTCTATAGGTTTGCTTTTGAAAATTATCTTCAACTTCGAAAATAATAGTATCGCTTTTTGAAATAGCTGCGTATTGAATTATAGGAGAAAAATAAGTTGGGTGTAATAAAATCATATAAATCGAATCTGTAATTCCTACGTAAGCAGAAATCTATATTAAGTACAAACTGAATTCCTGCTTTCACAGGAAAAACAACACTATATTTTATCCTTCTTCTCTTTTGCGGTTTCTATAGGCACTAAAACCAAACCAAAGTACTAAAGCTCCTAAAAAATAATAGAGATAAGAAACTGGATTTCCGGTACCATGAACAGTTGTAAATACGCGTTCCCATCTTATTTTATTAGCTAAACCTTCTCCATTTGTATCCCAACTAAACCAAATAAATACAGGTTTACCAACAACATGGTCAAAAGGTACATAGCCCCAATAACGAGCATCTTCAGAATTATGGCGATTATCACCCATCATCCAGTAGTAATCTTGCTTAAAGGTATATGTTGTTGCCAATTTTCCATTGATAAAAATTTCATCTCTATTTATTGTTAAATCATTATTTTCATAAACCTCAATAATTCTTTTATAAAATGGAAGTGATTTTGTGTTTAATTCAACGGTTTTTCCTGCTTCTGGAATATAAATTGGTCCGTAATTATCATCAGACCATGGATATTGTGAATCATGCGGAAATACTCTGGAATTATAATTTCCATTAGGTGTAAGTTGTTTAGTTACACTCTTAATAAATGGATTATTTTTTAACTTTGCCGCATTTTCATCAGTTAGGTTCAAAATATAATATTCGCCATTGAAAGGAGTACCTTCAGTAATGTCATACCTTTTTAAAGTTGCTGCACTTAATTGTTGTCCATTCGTTACAACTTTATGCATATATTGTGGTTTTGCTCTATCAGGTAAAACTGTTTGTTTTCCATTTATAAAAATATAACCATCTCTAATTTCTAAAGAATCACCAGGAATACCAACACAGCGTTTTACATAGTTAGATTTTTTATCAATTGGTTTATCTATATGAATGTTTGATTTATCAAAAAAGAAGCGAACGGTGTCAACTGGCCAGCTAAAAACTACAATTTCATTGCGTTTAATTTTTTGAAAACCAGGAATTCTAAAATAAGGTAATTGTGGTTTTTTTAAATATGATTTTACCTTAATTAAAGGTAAAGAATCATGTACCATTGGAGCTGCAATAGTTGTCATTGGTGTTCTAGCGCCATAATGAAATTTACTAACAAATAGAAAATCTCCAACCAATAAAGATTTTTCTAATGAAGATGTTGGTATTGTATATGGTTGCATAAAATAAGTATGAACCAATGTTGCAGCAACAATTGCAAATACAATTGAGCTTACCCATTCACCTAGTTCTGTTCTTGATTTTAAACTTCTGTCTTCTATATAATTAACATTTTCAACATAGTTTAAATAATAAATATAAAGGCCTAAAGTAAGTACTACTAAAAATGAATCTTTAGTTTTATATTTCCCAAAACTTCTAATGGTTTCAACCCAAATAACAGGAAACATCAATAGATTTATAATTGGAATGAATAATAAAATAATCCACCAACTTGGACGTTTTAATATTTTCATTAATACTATTCCATTGTATATTGGAACTAAGGATTCCCAGGATTTTCTACCAGCTTTTACATATAATTTCCAAGTTCCTAAAAAGTGAATTACTTGAACAATTAAAAAAAAGATAAACCATTGAATCATTGTCATAATTTTTAATTTTTTATTAAATACCTAAAACATCTTTCATTGTAAAAACTCCAGTTTTTCCAACCAGCCATTCTGCTGCAACTATAGCACCCAAAGCAAAGCCATCTCTGCTATGTGCCGTGTGTTTAATGTTAATAGTATCTATAGATGAATTATATGCAATAGAATGTGTTCCTGGAACATCATCTATACGTTTTGCAACTATAGGTATTTCAGTTTCTTTATTTGTTACATTTAATGCCCAGTTTTTTTTGTCAGAATTTTTAATAATCCCTTCAGCTAGGGTAATTGCAGTACCACTCGGAGCATCTAATTTTTTAGTGTGATGTATTTCTTCCATAGAAATTTGATAATCACCTAAATTGCGCATCATTTTTGCTAAATATTCATTCAATTCAAAAAAGATATTTACCCCTAAACTATAATTTGAGGCATAAATAAATCCACCATTATTTTTTTTACATAGGTCAGTTGCAATACTAAATTTATCAAGCCAACCAGTAGTTCCACTTACAACAGGTATATTGTTATTTAAACAATTTGAAATATTATTTAATGCTACAGATGGAATACTAAAATCAATGGCAATATCAGCAATTTTAATATCATAACTTTTGGTGTGTTCATCTACTTTTAAAATAACTTCATGTCCTCTTTGTATAGCAATTTGTTCAATTGTTTTACCCATTCTTCCGTAACCTAATAGTGCTATTTTCATTGTTAAAATTTAAAATTTAGAGATGCAACCATAACTGACCTATTACTTGTTACATCTTTAATAATTTGTGGCGATAATGTTAAATTATCATCTACATTATGTTGTAATAAATGTGCATTAGTACTAGCTTCAAGTACTTGTAAAACATATAACCCAACAGTTACTAAAATTGATAAATCACGATCTTTTTTGTATGATTTTTGAGCACGAACTAAAGCAGTTTTAGATAATAGTATATTTCCATCTACCCCATCAAATTCATGAGGTTTTCCATCTAAACTTAATTTATATGCAGTTCTAGCTCTGTTATAGCGAGTATTATTAAAATCGTAATAATAGATACCACCACCAAGAGCTCCATAAATTATAGGTATTTTCCAGTATTTTTTATTATAAGCTTGACCTAAACCTGGTAAAATTGCAGAATAAAATGCAGCCCTTGCAGGAGAAAGCATATCAAATTCAACCGGACTTATAAAAGTAGAGTCTTGTGCTTTAATAATTAAATCTTCTTGTGAAAAACTTTTAAGAGTAGAAAAAATAATTAAAATTAAAATATAAATTTTTTTTTGAAACACTATTCAAGTAATTTTTTTATTCGGTTAAAATCTTCTTCAGAATGAAAAGGAATAATGATTTTTCCTTTATCATTTCCAGATAATTTAACGTCAATTTTATGTCCAAAGTATTCGCTAAAAGTTTTTAATCCTTTGCTAACGTATTTCGGAGTTGAAATTTGTTTTGGTTGTGATTTTGGTGCAGGATTAGCTCCACTTTTAAGCTGTTTTACAAGCTGTTCAGTTTGTCTTACTGATAATTTTTGTTGTACTATTTTTTCATAGATTCTAAGTTGATCTTCAGTATCTTCAATATTAATAAGCGCTCTTCCATGTCCCATTGAAATAAAAGTATCACGCATTCCTGTTTGAATTATTGGATCAAGTTTTAACAAACGTAAATAATTTGTAATTGTTGAACGTTTTTTACCAACCCTTTGACTCATTTCTTCTTGGGTTAAATCAATTTCGTCAATTAAACGTTGGTATGATAACGCAACCTCAATAGGATCTAAATCTTTACGCTGAATATTTTCAACCAAAGCCATTTCAAGCATTTCTTGATCGTTGGCTAATCTAATATATGCAGGTATGGTTTTATTACCAATTAATTTTGAAGCTCTGAATCTACGTTCTCCAGATACTAACTGAAATTTATTTCCATCTAACTTTCTAACAGTTATTGGTTGAATTACACCTAATTCTTTAATTGAACTTGCTAATTCTCTTAAAGCTTCTTCATTAAAATAACTTCTTGGTTGATAAGGGTTAATATCAATTAATTCTAACTCTATTTCAATTATATTACCAACAACTTTATCAGCATTTTTATCATTTGCAGACTTTATATCTGAACTGTTATCTTTTAGTAAGGCGGAAAGGCCTCTTCCAAGTGCTTGTTTTTTAGTTGCTTTTGCCATAATTATTTAACTTGTAGTTTTATTATTTCATTGGCTAAGTTAATATAATTTACAGCACCTCTACTTGTTGCATCATAGGCAATAATGCTTTCACCAAAACTAGGAGCTTCACTTAATCTAACATTTCTTTGAATTATAGTTTTAAAAACCATTTCTTGAAAATGTTTTTTAACTTCATCAACTACCTGATTAGATAGTCTTAAACGAGAATCGTACATAGTTAATAAAAGTCCTTCAATATCTAAATTAGGATTGTGCAATTTCTGAATACTTTTAACTGTATTTAATAATTTTCCTAATCCTTCTAGCGCGAAATATTCGCATTGAATAGGGATAATTACCGAATCAGCTGCCACTAAGGCATTTAAAGTAATTAAACCTAATGACGGAGCACAATCGATTAGAATATAGTCATATTCATTTTTTATATCTTTTAGAACTTCCTTAAGCATATACTCTCGGTTGTCTTTATCAACCAATTCAATCTCTATCGCAACCAAATCTATATGAGCAGGAATAATATCAACATTTGGAGAATTAGTAGGAACAATTGCTTCTTTAGCCGTTGCTGCATGTTCTAATAACTGATAGGTTCCAATTTCAACATCTTCAACAGCAACACCAAGTCCAGATGAAGCATTTGCTTGTGGATCGGCATCAATTAGCAATACTTTTTTTTCTAGTACCCCTAAAGCAGCAGCTAAATTTACAGTAGTTGTAGTTTTACCAACTCCACCTTTTTGATTAGCAATCGCAATAATTTTTCCCATAAAAGAATTTCGAATTATTATAAGGTGTAAAAATACAATTATTTATGGTTTTTAAAAGGTAATATTGTTAACAAAGACTTAAAATAGATATGAACTTAAAAAATATTTTAAGTAGTTAATTTTGAGCGTAGTTTATAAATATGATTCTTAATTTAAAACATACTTGAACTACGCCCAATATCGTAATTATGAATTCTTTAGGTCAAAGAATCTCATTTTTAGTAATACTATTTTTTTAAAGGAATATTTTCCAAAATTGTTAATAAAAACTTCCAAAATTTTTGGGAAGATTTTATATTTGCTCTTTCATCAGGTGAATGTGCACCTTGTATTGTTGGACCAAATGATATCATATCCATTTCTGGATAATTTGTGCCTAAAATTCCACATTCTAAACCTGCGTGACAAGCAACTACATTCGCTTTTTGTTTAAAAAGTTTTTCATAATTTTCTACAAGCACAGTTAAAATTGGAGAATCTATATTTGGTTTCCAGCCAGGGTAAGATCCTGATAATGAAACACTATAGCCTGCCATTTCAAAAGACGCTTTTAAAGTATTTGCTAAATCTTTTTTTGAAGTCTCTACAGAAGATCTTGTTAAACATAGTATTTTAATAAGTTCATCTTTAACAATTACTCTTGCAACATTATTAGACGTTTCAACTAAATCTTCCATATCATTACTCATTCTGTAAACACCATTATGAGCCGCATATAAAACTTTAAGCAATGTAGTTTGACTAATAGATGTCATTACTTTCTTAGGGGCTTCAATTTCTTTAATTTCAACATTTAAGTTTGGGTCAGCAGTTTTAAATTCACCTTTTATTTCTTTAATAATTCTTTTAATGGCTTTTGTAAAAAAATCTTTTTGTGAATTATAAACAGAAATTATTGCAAAACTTTCTCTTGGAATTGCATTTCTTAGACTTCCTCCATTAATTTCAGAAATTCTAATAGCATCTTGTACTTCGTATAGAATACGATTCATTATTTTGTTTGCATTTCCTAAACCTTTGTGAATATCCATTCCTGAATGTCCACCGTTTAAACCAGTAACAGCAATTGAGCATCCGTAGGTATTAGATGGAGCGTGCACCTCGTTGTATGGATTCTCAGCCGTGATATCAACTCCGCCAGCACATCCAATATCAATTTCGTCATCTTCTTCAGTATCTAAATTTAAGAGTATTTCACCATCTAAATAACCAGCTTGTAAACCCATTGCACCAGTCATTCCAGTTTCTTCATCAATTGTAAATAAAGCTTCAATTGCTGGGTGCTTAATATCTTTAGAAGCTAAAACGCTCATAATTGCTGCAACTCCTAAACCATTATCTGCACCAAGTGTGGTTCCTTCCGCTTTTACCCATTCTCCCACAATTTTCATTTTTATTCCTTCAGAATCAAAATCAAAAACAGTATCTGAATTTTTTTGATGAACCATATCTAAATGCGATTGCAAAACAACCGATTTACGGTTCTCCATTCCTTTTGAAGCAGTTTTTTTTATAATTACGTTTCCAACAGGGTCAACAACAGTTTCAAGGTTTAACTTTTTTCCAAAATCAACCATAAATTGTATTACACGTTCTTCTTTTTTTGAACCTCTTGGAACAGCATTTAAATCTGCAAAATTATTCCAAAGTGCTTTAGGTTCTAATGTTCTAATATCATTACTCATAATTAGTATTTATTTTGGTGTTAATTTGTTATTTCTATAATAGTTTCACTTAAATCTTTTCTAACTTTTTTCATGTCACCCATAATGTCGTCTTTTGCTCTATAGCCCACAGGAAGCATTAATACAGACTTTAAATTTAGTTCTTTTAAATTTAATATTTCATCAATTTTTTCAGGAACAAAACCTTCTAATGGGCAGGCATCAATTTTTTCAACTGCACAAACAGTCATTAAATTACCTAAAATTATATAGGTTTGGTAAATAGCTGAAAGTTGTCTTTCTTCAATAGTTTTGCTTTCATACATTCCAATAAGTTGTTTTCTGAAGGATGAAACAACTTTTTCATCAATACCTCTCACTTTTTTTTCTAAATCAAAATACTTATTTATATCATCAATGGTTGTGTCATTTTCTATACATAAAACAAGTAAATGAGATGCATCGGCAACTTGACGCTGATAATAGGAATATTCTACAAATTTTTCTTGCAATTCTTTGTTACAAATAACAATCATTTTTACAGGTTGAAGCCCAAATGAAGTTGCGGTTAAATTAAAAGCTTGTTTTAACGTTTCAATTTGCTGATTTGATAGTTTTTTAGATGAATCGAACTTCTTTGTTGCATATCTCCACGTTAAACTATTAATTATATCCATTTTTAATAAATTTTGTACTACAAATTTACTTTAAATAACTTGATAATTAGGTAACAATAGAAGTCAATTTTCATAAGTAAAAGTTAATTTTTACATTTATCAAGTATTATAATTGCTATGAAATGAACTTGATCGAGATTTGATTGTAAAAACGAATGTTGAAAAATGAATTACATATGACCGATAAAAAAGAATAAACATCAGCATATGAAAGAAAATTTGCTTCACTTTATATGGAAACTTAAATTGTTTTCTATTGAAAAATTAGTGTCAACTAGCGGAGAATCAATTCATATTATTTCGAATGGGACTTATAATATGAATACAGGTCCTGATTTTTTTAATGCAAAAATTGAAATAAATAAACAGATTTGGGCAGGCAATGTTGAAATCCATGTAAAATCGTCCGATTGGTACAAACACCAACATGAAATGGATGAAAATTACGATTCAGTTATTCTACATGTTGTTTGGGAACATGATATTGAAATATTTAGAGGGAATAATGATAAAATTGCAACATTAGAATTGAAAAATTTTATTTCAAAAGAATTGTTAAGTAATTACAATCAACTTTTTAGCAAAAACAAAAAATGGATAAATTGTGAAAAAGATATTGAATTTATTGACTCTTTTATACTTAATAATTGGCTGGAAAGACTCTATTTTGAACGATTAGAAAGAAAGTCTCAATTTGTTAAGCAAATTTTATTAAAAACCAAAAACAATTGGGAACAAACTTTGTTTATTTTATTGGCAAAAGGTTTAGGATTAAAAGTTAATTCAGAAGCTTTCTTGAGTTTTGCGTGTTCATTTGATTATTCTATTGTTAGAAAAGTTTCTAATAATTTAGGTCAGTTAGAGGCTTTGTTTTTCGGTCAAGCAGGATTGCTTAGCAATGAGTTTGAATCAGTTTACTTTAATAATTTGAAACGAGAATATGAGTTTTTAAAAGTGAAATTTAATTTAGAACCAATTTCAAAAGGTCAAGTTCAATTTTTCAGATTACGACCAAATAATTTCCCTACAATTAGAATGTCTCAATTAGCTTTTTTATACAATAAATATCAAAATATATTTTCGAAAACAATTGAAATAGATACTCTTGAAAAATTCTATGAATTATTTGAAATAAAAACCTCACCTTATTGGGAATCGCATTATACTTTTGAAACTGAATCTAAGAAAAGTACTAAAAAACTTACAAAATCTTTTATAGATTTATTATTAATAAATACCATATTACCTCTAAAATTTGTTCATTTAAAAAGTTTAGGAAACGATGATTTTAGTTCAATATTTTCAATAATAGAACAAATAAAACCGGAAAAAAATACAATAATCTCAAATTTTGAGGAATTAAAAATTAAAAGCACAAATGCCTTTAAAACTCAATCTTTACTTCAATTAAAAAATGAATATTGTAATAAACAATTATGTTTACAATGTGCAATTGGAAAAGTTGTTTTAAATAAACACTAGCGTTGCATAGATTTTTCTCTTATCGCTCTAAACTCAGATTTTTCACTCCAATTTGGGAAACTAGTTTCATTTGCTAATTTATATCCAATTTTAAAGAATAATTTTGCATCTTCAACAATTCCAGATAAATTCGCAGTATCAGGATTGTACTCATCTGCTGGTTTATGGTAAGCATTTCCCCAATAATTATTAATTTGTTCTTTAGCCCAATCTTTACCGTGTTCTCTGCTATCTTGCCATCCTTTTATGAATAAAGAAGGAATTCCCACTTGTGCAAAACTAAAATGATCAGATCTAAAATACATACCATTTTCAGGAAACGGTTCTTCAATAATATAACGATCTTGTTCTTTTGCAGCTTGTTCAACATAAACATCTAATTCTGATTGTCCAAAACCTGTAATTGTAACATCTTTCATTTTTCCCATAGGTAATAACAATTCGTAATTTAAATTTGCAATTGTTTTTTCTGGTGGGAAAAGTCCGCTTTGAGCGTAAAATTTAGAACCTATTAATCCGGTTTCTTCAGCCGTAACAGAAATAAAAACAACAGATCGTTCAGGTTTTTGTTTTAATTTTGAAAAAGCTTTTGCAGTTTCTAAAAAAGCTGCCAATGCAGTTCCGTTATCCATTGCACCATTGTATATAGAATCTCCATGATGAATTGGACCAATACCAAAATGATCCCAATGTGCGCTATAAACAATACATTCATCTGGATGTTTTGTTCCTTTTATAATTCCAGCAACGTTTTTACTATTTTGAAATTTTAATTTTGTCTTAATAGTTAAGTTTAAATCGCAATTTAAGCTTACCGCATTAAAATTGTGAGTTTCAGCTTGTTTTGAAAGCACTTCAAAATTTAATCCAGATTTTTCGAATAATCTTTTGGTAGCTTCATTAGTAATCCAACCTTCTAGCGCACATTTATCTTCATTCCCATTTTCCGTCTGGATTGAAATTCCAAAACCAGATGTATTTGTTAATACTTGCCAACCATATCCTGCAGGTTTTGTTGAGTGAATTACTAGAATACCTTTTGCTCCTTGTCTAGCAGCTTCTTCATATTTGTAAGCCCATCTTCCATAGTATGTCATTGCATTACCTCTAAATAAATCATTATTTTGCGTAGCAAATCCAGGATCATTAACTAGCACTAATACAATTTTTCCTTTTGCATCAATATTTTTATAATCGTCCCAACCATATTCTGGTGCTACAATTCCGTATCCAGCAAAAATAATTTCCGCATTTTTAATTTCTATTGAATCTTTTATATGCGGTGTTTTGGCAATATAATCTTTAGTAAGCTCTAAAGTTAAGTCACCATTTTTGGTATTTATGGTAATACTTTTATTTGGTGAATATTGGAGTTCAACCGCTGGTACATTTTGAAAATAGTCACCATCAAAAGCACCTTCTATTCCCATTTCTTTAAAAGTATTTGCTATGTATTGTGTAGCTTTTTCTTCACCAATTGTAAAAGGTTTTCTTCCCTGAAATTCATCGGAAGAGAAAGCAATAATGTGTTTTTCTAAATCTGTTGGATTAATGGAGTTTTCAGCCTCTAAAACTTGATTTTTATTTGAACAACTACCAAGAGTTAATAGAATTATTAGAATACTTAAATGCTTTATTGAAGAGTACATAAAAAGGTTTATTGATTACAAAAAATTAATATCTAAAGTAATAAAAAACAAACACTTTTTTAGTGGTTTTTGAAAAAGGATTTAACAAATTTATATACAAAATTTACACAACCTAATTGCTATTTTGGTACCAATCTCTTAACCTAACTTCAATATTAGGATTTTTAGTATTTACAAGTTTTTTAAATTCGTTAACATCACTTAAACCCTCAGTTCCTCTGTAATGATATGGATAAACAACTTTAGGTTTAAACTCTAAAACAGCACTTGAGGCTTGGTTTATATCCATTGTAAATGGTAAATTCATACATAAAAAAACAACGTCAATATTTCTAAGCATTCTCATTTCTAAAATATCTTCTGTATCTCCTGAAATATAAATTCGTTTGTCGTCAATGTTTAAAATATATCCATTCCCTCTTCCTTTAGGGTGTTTTGAATTCTCCTCCTCCGGCAAATTATACATAGCAATTGCTTGTATATAAAAATCTAATCTATGTACTCCTTGTCCGTTATTTAATATAACTAATTTAGAGTTATATTTTTCTGGTAATTTATCTGCAACTGACTGGGGAACAATAAAAATACTTTTTGAAGTATCAATAGCTTCTAACGTTTCTTGGTTTAAATGATCTCCATGAATGTCTGTAATAAGAATTATGTCAGGAGATTTTTGGCCTTCATATAAATTTCCACCACCATATGGATCTACATAAATAGTTTTATTATTATGAGTTAATATTAAACTTCCGTGTACAATAGGATAAATTTTTAAAATTCCATTTGAAGTTTTTAATTCG
>Ga0208305_10000431_pt1 | contig 21777 bp, 43 predicted proteins | sample ColrivemetaGS741_FD_187605 | JGI IMG/M metagenome (GOLD analysis project Ga0208305, IMG submission 187605) | Estuarine microbial communities from the Columbia River estuary - Flood tide ETM metaG S.741 (SPAdes) (version 2) | ecosystem: Environmental > Aquatic > Marine > Intertidal zone >... | reverse complement strand
AGCAATTTCTTTAGCAAACCAATCAGGAGCATTTGTATCTGTTCCTAGTCGTGTGGGCTGCTTAACATATTCTTCCATTGTGATACCGTCTTCTAATGGAGAGTGGATATTCCAAAAGGCAAAAACGGGGGCGGAATAAATAGACTCTGATACTTCCATTTCATTAGTCTTCATATTCCAACTATCGTGTAATACCTTAAATGGTTGATTCAATTTATCCTTGATAAAATCTATCTCAGACTTTGGACCTTGTATTGTTAATGTGTTATATACCCAGTTTGGCATATTATATCCTTTCGTTGATATATGCTAATTATACATCCGACCACTGACATTTGTATAGGGGTATATCGTGTGATGCACACCACATCCCCAAGCTTTGTGGTCAAGATCACAGAATTTCAGGCGATTTTATATTGACCTCGTAAACAAATTATGATACCCTCAGTTTTTGTGGGCAAGCAAAAACCCCCAGCTTGCGCTGAGGGTTAAGAAAGTACAGGCTGCTAGGATCTACCAACGAAAGTAAAAAGTCCTGCCTTACTTAGCGACTAGGAAAACCTAATAGCCGCACCTCTACTTATATAGAAAGGCCCCTGGGCCTACCTTAATTATACCATAACTAGTCGACTGTATTTTGTGCAGAAGTCTTGTAAAGATAAACTAAACACTACTGTGCTCAGGTCCTCTTCATACAATGTAAAGGTTTTAGCGGTCCAATTAATTACAGGAATCTTGTGCTCGTTGTCTAGAATTCTACCAACACTTAAGCCCCAGCCTGTTGTATGGGCCCAGTCATCTCCAATTAGATTAGAGATAGCGATACGTGTTGCATATGATTCATCCTGCCACCTTGGCTCTGCAGCGCTAACTGCTGACGCCAGGTTTGCCAACATCTCGTGGCCAGCCCAGTGCCCGTATAAAAAGATTGTATTGCCGTCAGATTGTTTAAATCCGAAGTTTGCTCTGTCGCCCATTTTATTCCGCCTTTGTTAGTTGTTGTTCTTGCTCGTGGTTGAGCAATTGTACCATTTCTTGGGCCCAGTCCACAAGTGGCTCGCCCTGTTCATTTTTATGGTGCCCGCAGAAATAAAGAGAAAACAAATCTTTTTTTGCTTCCCACATAGCCTGAGCTGCACATTGGTCACACTTTAGCCATTCAGCCATCATAGTTTCCCACCTTCGATCATTTCGCAAAGGCGGTCAAGAATCCAAGAGTCGATGTCATTGATATCAATCTCTGATAACTTTTCCATCATTTCTTCACGAGCAAACTTATACCCGTCATCAAAACCATCTTTGTAATCTGACACATTATCTCCCTGTATACCCTGTTGGTTCGTAGTCTGAAACATAAGACTCGATAAGATTGTGCTTATCACGAATCTTACTTACTTTCTCAATACTACCAGTTCCAACATTGAAAGTCAATGCAGACAATACGTGTGGGTCAAGCCCAATTATTTGTGCATCCCAATAAGCCATCTCGAAAGATAACTTATTGGGAGCAGTCAACTCAAAGTACATTAGCGCTCACTAACGTTGCATACTTCTTGGTCGGTAATTTCAATGTTACCGTTCTGTGAATCAGCAAAGAGAGCATCTGTAACTTCTGACTCAAGGTCTAAGTCATAATCATTTTCAAGAATGTTATATGAATATGTTCCGCTAACCTCGATAGATGCGGTAAATTCAAATTCTCTTATTAGTTCAATTGAAAGCGCTTCAGCAATTGCACGAAGTGTTTCTTGGTCTTCTGAATCAGCATATGCCTCAGTGATAATATCTTTGACTGTGTCAATCTTAGATGAATACATATTTGCTTGCTTCTGTGATTGACGGCCATTGTGTAAGTCCCATTCAATAGATGCAACTTTGTCAGTTGCATATTCTGCATCTGAATAACCACGGATTACTTTGTAGGTAACCAATAGGTTGGCGTTATATGTATCAGGAATTGTTACTGCAGGTGTTTCTGTTTCCATTGTTTCCTCTTTCGTTAGGGGTGTATCTGTATACGGTATTGTAGCATCTTCCACTGACAATAATGTGCATTTAGAGTTACACGGGCATGTGAGGTCAATCACACCGTTTGGCCACCCGTATCCATCTTTACAGGTATATTCAATTAAGGCGTCACAGTCTCCCGTGCACACCCAGGTATATTTCTGATACTTTGTCATTCGAGAATTGTAGCAGGTGCCACTGACATATACAAGCTTTTCCAGGGCTTTTTTTATGATCTCCGTATGATTAAAATCACACCCGCAACTTTGGGGGCATTGTCGACAAATCTATTTGGCGACCCATATCGGACTTGAACCGACGGCCTCTACCGTGACAGGGTAGCGCTCTAACCAACTGAGCTAATGGATCAAAAAAAATATGAGCAGTTTTTATTCTTGCTCAGGAATCTTTATTTAGTTTTTTTTATTCATTCTTTAGAAGGATTTTACCAACTTCAGAATTTTATTTTTCTCAGCAGTGAGAATTGGGTCAAAGCCTGATGCACCAGCCATTAGTGTTTCAGAATTGCCACGACCTGAACGATAGTAATCAAGGCGCTCAGTTAGTGCATTGAACGCACCCCACTTTGTTCCCTTGATTGTAGCGTTAGTTGGTGAGTTATGATAAAGGTCATCAAGAAGAACAACCTTATTCTCCCATTTAGTTAGCGCAACTTTTGCTGCATCTTTATCTGGCTTAGGATAAATTGTCTGAATCAACTTAGAGAATTCAGCATCAGTAATTGCTTGAGCAAATAAAGCCTTAGCCTCAATTTCAAATTCATCAAAGTAACCTAGAGCAAGCCCTAGAGTTTCACGAGCAACTTGAATGCGACCTTCAACAGATTGCGTGTGACGAATCTTGAATGATTGCTTAGCATTACGCATAGCAAGATTCAAAGTGTTTTGGCATACAACACGAACAGGTGTAACGGCTGCCTGAACGGCAACAGAACCATCGTGTGATGTCCATACAATTAGATAGAGTTTGGTTTGGTCATTAGCGCCTTGTGGGTCTAATACCATTGTGCGTGGAATGTCCACAGTTCCGAATACTACTTTACCCTTTTTTAGTGAGCCAGCAGATTCCCAACGGCAGTCAGCGTTAGCATCGTGAATTGCATCTGCAAATTGAAATAACTCTTCATTCTGCACAGGCTTGTAACGCTTTCCAACAGTAGCAAGAACATCAGTTCCGCCATTGAATGGGTTAGTGCGTAGCACTAGAGAAGCCTCAGATACATCATTGAATGTATCGGGGATATATTCGCTGATTGGAGATAGACGAACATTCCAGTTCGCTAACTTTGCCTCATCGAGCATTGATTGTGTTGTAACTTCCTCATCTTGAGTAAAGATACGATTGGCAAGATTATGCCAAGCAGGAGCACCACGAAGAGCAAAAGCAACTTCGCCGTTTTCCATTTCTAGATTATGAGCCATTTTATTCCTTTCGTTTGGTTGTTAGATTCATTATAACATCTGCCACTGACATTGTCTAGGATTAGATACAATATGTCCGAATTGGGCGGTGTGAGTAATCTCACAAATTTCCAGGGTTTTTCCACAGGTAGCCGTAAGCCTGTGGATAACCCCGCAGCTTTGCGGGCATTGTCGACAAATAGATAGGGCGGGAATAAGATCCCGCCCCAGCTTTAAATTACTTTGTATTTAGTTACAACCGCTTCATCAAGAAACATTGCAGTTGTCTTTTTCTTTCTTACATTATCAAACACGTAAGCATTTATTCTTCCGCTAAACTTTCGCAGATTACTAAACACTAATTCAGTAAGATAATCTTTATCAACGCCACTATCAGAATAAATAGTTACATCATTCATTTTGTTGGCGTCATAGATTTCTACACGATAACGATTTTTCATTTTTGTCTTTCTTTAGTAGGAATAAGAATTATAACATGGGGGCTAGATTATGTCTAGCCCCCTAAGATTATGCGCCGATTTTTACCATTGCCCAGCGAAGACCATTTTCTGTATTCAATCCAAGTTTAGTTAGAGTTGGACGGATAGAAACGATTTCCGAGATGGTGCCAGTAATTCCTGATTTGCCAGTTGTGAATACATCTCCCTTGCGGTAGAAGCGACCCTTAGCGGTATCTAGAATAGGTGACATTTTATTTCCTTTCGATAGTTGGTTGGTTGAGCAGTTTAGCAACATACTCAGGTTGTTTGGGTTCAGGACTTTAGTTCTGCCCCCCAAATTGCTTAGAGATACTTAGCAATCTGCTTCATTGTGGAAGCATTTACTGTTTCCTCATCTGTCATTTTGAGAATTGTGAGAGCATTGGAAATGTCCTCTTTCATCTCACGATAACTGTGCTGATGGATAACCTCAAAATCCTTTTCAGGTTCAGTAGGGAAAGAACCTTCTTTTGTGATGATGTCAAAATCAACATTGAGTGTGTTGTTCCAGTTGCGATAGTTTGTGCGTAGGTTTTCAGCCTTTGAGAAGTTAGCAATAGCCCACTTACCAATTTCCTTTTTCCACGCTTCGTATGCCTTTTGGAACTTTGCTTCATTTGCTGTTTGAGAAGCATAGTCTTTTTCTAGCGTTGCTAGACGAGTTTCTAGTGCCTTGATTACTTTGGTAGTTGCTACCTTTACTGTTATTGCTCTAGTCATTTGTTGCCTTTCGTTGGTTGGTTGATTAGTATAGCAGAGGGGTCTGACAATTCAATGCGACCCCTCTGCCGTTCATTACGCTAGGTTGTCTGCTAGAACAGTTGTCCAGCGTTCCCCGTTGTCTGTTTCCAGACGGACTCTCACCGAGCCAGATGAGTTAGGAATAATCTCTTTGATTACGCCTGTTTCCTTTGACTTTAGGGTAGTGAATAAATCACCAACCTGATAGGTTTTGTTATCTATTGTCATTTTGCTTCCTTTCTTGTTAGGTAGTATTGTAGCATTAGGGACTGACATCTATCAACCCCAATCTCATTATACGAGATACCAAGCGTGTGAGATAACTCACACGCTCAGCTTTTGATCTCAGTATTCGCTTTCAGGTAGCCAAGCGTCTAGGTGGTGCTGTTCGATAATAGCGGAGGCAGGTGCAAACTTTTCTCCACGATACGACACGCCTTCAGGCATTGCGATTAGTTTATTATAGTCCTCATCATAGAAAGCATCTATTGCATCTATGCAAGGTTGCACCATAGAAAGCGGAACGGGTGGATAGTGATTACCCTGTAAGTGATAAGCAATACCTTGTTCTAAATCAAACTCAGCAGATAAATCAAGTGCTGTTGTGTATCCCATTATTAGTTACCTTCCTTGACAATTACTTCAGCCCAAGTGTTATTTTCATTTGCAATTTGCAACATCTTACTTTCAGCAAGTGCGTGTAGTGTTGCTTCTTTGCACATACGCAATACATCTTCTTTGCTAAGTGCAAGTAGGGCAGGCAATAATTCGCTAGGAATTTTATCGAGGTCAATAGTAGCCTCGAAAGTTATTGTGTGTGGAACGGACATTAGATTAGACATTTGTTACCTTTCGTTGTTGGATAAGAGTATTTTAGCATAGTGCACTGACATTACCTAATCTATTCCCGCATAAGTCTTGTGATAAATCTCACAATTTCCAGGGGTTGTGGATAACTCTTCATAACTGTGGATAACCCCCCACAGCTTTGGGGGCGCTTCACCATTTTGTCAAGTCAACACGCCGTTAACCTTTAAGTACTGCCCATATTGCAATAGGAATTGGAAGTACAAGAGCTCCCAGGATTATAATTGCAATAACAGATCCAACCAGGTCCGCCATTATTTTTTACTCGCAGAAAATCTAATATCTGCTTTACCGTAAACACACAAGCCACAAGATACACAAGCACTGCCTGCGCTAGAGATAAGCGGAATTGATTTCATATTCTCGGGACATTTGGCACCAGGCTTGCCCGTCAATTCTTTCATTGTGTTTTCGGTTACGGCGAATGTCTTCCCTAAGTATGCAAGGCGAATTCCCTCATTTACTTTTAGTTCGTGGCCGATTTCTTTATTCTCATCATCGGTAGAATAGTAAAGAGATAAATTAGATACATCTTTTAGAATAAGCGCTGCAGACTTTACACGTGTGTAAACCCAAAATTGAACATCGGGATGATTTTCAATAATTACTTTCCAGGCATAAGTATAAGTATCATTGAAGAAGTCTCCGTCCCAGTGGATACGGAATAACTTAGGGGCGTCTTTCTTTTCACAATCTGCAATAAATTCTACAATCATCTCATCTAATAGAATAAGCATTGTATCGGTATCGGCATTGCGTAGCAATTCCCAATTGTGTAATAGGTTGGCCTTTACGGCTTTGTATAGTTTTTCCAATTTGCCTGCGTAGCAAACAGTCTCACAGATAGACGTTGCACCAGGACAAGAAAAGTCTTTTCCTGCAGGTAGGCCGAACGTGTTCGCAATTGCGGCTTGCTTTCCATTTTTTGTGACAAGGTTAGCCACCTTTCTATCATTAGAGCGTTTCAATTTCATTGGACCTCAATCGTTGGTTGAATGGCAAGTATAGCAGAATGGACCGACATATTCCAATCCTAGCCCAGCTTTCCAGGGTGTTTTTGATCACACCCTTAACGACACGCCCGACGCCGCAGCTTTTGCGGGCGTTTTGTCGACAAATTAATTTTATTGATCGAATTTATTTTTATGTTTTATTTTGCGTGTGTATTTTTTTTTATTGCGAACAGGTTGCGCCGCATTACTGCGACGCAATTCCTGAATGCGTTTTACTTTATCTTGAATTGAAGTTAGGAACATTATACCCACTCGCTTCGTGAAATCGGTTTACATCAAATCGCTCATTATCTTTCGCAAACATTTCTGCGAAATCATTTACAATTTTAGAAAATAAAGCAGGGTGAGTTTTATCGCTAGCAAACTTTAGAATTTCTGCGGTTGCGACATAATCTTTTCGTGTCATCATTTTACTACGACCATTCCACTACGATAAAAAACTTTTGTATAGCATTTGCCAGTTGGCGTGTAAAGATTTACAGTTGAGTATTCATCAGCAAATCCCCAGTCAATGAATTTAGCAAACTCGGTGTGCGCTTCTAATTCATCTGAGTATTCTTTTGTAAAGTGTCGAGGTTCGCTATCATTAGCAACAGTTATTTTATACATTAGTTTCCCTTTCGTTAGTTACGCATTTACATTGTGTTACAAGTATTGTATCAGTTTCCACCGACACAATGGCGAGAGTATCGCAATTATCGCAAATCCACATTCCAGCAATTTCGCTCATTAGTTATTTACCTCTAGGCTATGCGGATTACATTCGCAAGCCTCTACATCATATTCAATAGAGTTGCCAGCAAATAGCCAGCCTTTACCATTACATAAATCGCAATTTATGATTTCGGTGTATAGTTCTTTCATTTTACCCATTTTAGTTTTCCTTTCGTTTTGTTGTAATGGAATTATACCAGCACCCACCGACATTTATTCGGCTTCGGGTGTAGTAAAAATCCCCTCGTTTAGTAATCCAATTTCAATGTTGAACAATTCATCGGGGGTGGCTTCGGATAAATCTACCCAGCCAGCACCTTCCTCGTCCATTCTAAAAATTTCAATGTATCCCATTATTATGCACCAACCTTTACTGCGAGAGTTCGATAAACAGTATTTCCAAACCATTTAGATTTTCCGCTAGTTGTTGAATAAGTAGGGCGAACCTCTACAAGATAAGTTTCGCAACCTTCATACCAAATTGCTTTAGGGTGGATTTCCGCTGAAATAATTTCACCTTCCACGGAACGGGAGCGATAGTTTTTTCCTACAAGTAGGCTTTCGATTGTGTAGATATTTGCTGACATTAGTTGTCACCTTTCGTTGTTGTTGATTTTGTAATTGTAGCAGATAGCACTGACAAGGCTTCAGCCTTGCTTGCTTGGCGGGTGGCGATAATATGCGCCTTGAATTCATCTAGGTTCATGAAGTGACCTTCTTTCGTTGTTGTTATATCTGGAATTATACACGAGGGGTCTGACATTTCTCTACTTACTAGCCAGTAATTCCAAATAATGAGACGCTCAAGCCTTGTGATACTAATCACATCAAAATGTCCGATTTGTCTGTCAAATCGACACGCCGCAAATTTCGGGGGTTTTTATAACTCTTTCATAACGACACGCCCGACGCCGCAGCTTTTGCGGGCGCATCGACTTTTGTCAAGCCGACACGCCGCTATTTATTCATAATCTTCAAATATTTTTTCTAATTGTAAAATTTGCTCATCGGTAAGATGATCCAATTCAATTGCGTGTTCAAATCCGTAAAATTCCATTATTCGTTTTCCATTTCTGCTAAATAATCTTCGTGTTCAATTAGTCCGATAGAAAAAGCAACAGGGTCGCAACATTCCAAAATTTCGGCGGGAGTAAAAGTTGAGTAACCGATTTTTACGCTAGGATAAACATCATTTAGCAAATCTATAAAACTATCTTTTATATCTAAATCTTTCTCAAATTGTGATTTAGTCATTTAGTCCCCCATTTTTTATATCTTTGATTACGGCAATTAGTAGCGGGATAGTTACGCCCGCTAGTAGTAATTGGACGGCGGTAGTTAGTAAGCGATTAGTAGTCATTACTTAGCCCGCTTTCTTTTATAAACTTTATACGCTACAACCGCTAAGGCTGTAAGAATAATAGTGTGCCAAGGTAAGTAGATAGCCCCTAAGAAACTATCTAACTCTAATCCGTAGTCGTTTAGTTCTAATAGTATTCCGCTTATAGTCATTAGATTATCGCCAATTCTTCTAGTTCTGTATCGCTCAATTCATCAAGCGAAATTATTTCGTGTCCGAAATATTCTTCTTCGGTTTCTTCATTTTCTAATTCTAGTTCATCATCTAGGTGGCGGTATGCGTCCGCTACATCTAGTTGAATAGTATCCCATTTAGTCATCATTAGTTTTGTTCTACCTTTCGCATATGGGCTACTACACCCTTAGAGACTTTCTGTAAGTCTGCTACTACCTTATTCATTTCATCAGCGCTAGTAGCGGTGAAATTGACGCCTAGTAGTTGAGCGCCGTCCCATAGTGAGTATGTTATTGTCATTTTATTTTCTATCCTTTTCGTTAGTTGTTATAGTTGATATTGTAGCCTATGTGGCTGACATTACCTAGCATAGGGCTAGGTGTGTCGGTGTGAGTTATCTCACACCCTTATCTTTTGCTAATTGCTCAGCATAGACGGGGTCTGACACGCTATCAGCGCCAAACTCTAGATAGATATCTAGATAGATATCGTCATAGTAATCGTTCATTAGTATTACTCCCAACTTCTAGTAGTAGCATAAACCTTGCGATTGCTAGGCTTATAGTTAGGTAACTCGGTTAGAGTTACTGTGTCTATGACTCTAGTCTGTGAGACTATGTCTAGAAACTCGTTAGCGTATTCCTCGCTAGGAACTAGGAGGGTAGTAGAGCCTAAGCCTACTGTGTAATTTAGTGAAAACATTTTGTTTTCCTTTCTTTATCAAGAACCTTTCTTGATTTTCTTTATACTATAATCCTAGCAGGGGGGACTGACATTTAGGGGGGTTACTCGCTAGTATTCGCAAACTATTTTTGTGAGTTACACCACACCCACGCTCAAGGTCATAGGATTATGGGCGCACTATCGGACAATTCGGACATTCAAAAAAGGGTGTATCGTACAAATTAAAAATATATTAACATTTTGGTAAATTCTAAAAGCTATTGACTTTCGAAAATATCAAATGTTATACTTAGAAAGGTTTCGGGGGTTACACTAAGACTCAATATGCCAAGTAGGTACTTGGGAATATGATCTAGTAACTTCTCCTACTTTCCAAAAAGATAAAATTTGGGGGGTAGGGGGGGTTTGCTAAAATCTAATTTCCAAGTAATCAATAAAAGAACTATATAATATATATAAGCAATAGGCAATAGTTAAAAAATATTTTATTAACATTTAATAGAATCTATAAAAGCAGTCGACTAGGAATAACATGTCATTAAAAGTATACATTTATGATCTGGCTATTAAAGTAGCAGTCATGGCGGAATCGGAAGAAGAAGCGCAGGCTAAAATGGATCAAGGACAAGCTTCACAACTGTCTATGGAAAAGACTTTATCCAGCACTACAGATATTGTAGTTAACTAATTTTAAAGGTGGTATAATATTACTATGAATAATTTTGAAGACGGAAACCTAGGCCCATGCGATGTATGCAATATGTCCAAGTGGGGAATTGAAATGGATGAACAAGGTTCCTTGGCTCCATACTGCACAGTTTGCTCTGGTGATTACATGCACACCAAAGAAGCAAGAGATGCTGCAGCAAAGCTTAATCAATAATACTAGTCGACTAGGATTAATATGAAAAAAATATTTGCGTTAATAACGCTAACTGCGACAGCAGTCTTTTCAGGTCTATACTTATATAAATTTTTAAAATGGGCGGGACAAGAAGAAATCTTTGATTTTGACCTAAATGAAGATATAGACTTTGAACAGCTCTAAGATATTCCTCTGGTCATTAATCTTTATTTTGGCAACATACTACTCATTGGTGTATATAACGATATAGGGTAATCCTTTTTCTCCCGCCCTTTTTGGGGTCTTATGGGCGTAGCCACCAAATATGACCCGTTAGGGCTTTAAAACCCCCGTAGAGGGCTTATGAGGGCTATTTTTTAAAGATGTGCCAAAGCTTAAATTTAATAGATTGAAAAAGATCTTCTATTTTCTGCTCAGCCCTAGATTCCCTGCTATCAGCATATTGTTTAGGGGAATTCCATAGTTTAAAGAAATGTCTAGGCATAATATAATTATATCGTATATTTGAATATGGTGTTCTTATTTTCGGCGCACTTTTTTTCGCACTAATTGCACTATATGTCCGCATTGTATATATTATCTATATAAAAGAAAAAATCCCAATCAGAGGCGGATCCGATTGGGCATTTCTAGTGTATTGCTACACATTATATAGGGAGACATGGTGGTGTCTCTAACCTACACATCTTTATTGTAGAATATGTTTTATTCTAAGTCAACTACTTTTTCATTATTACTTAATGCACCTTCAACAATTGCCTCAGCTGGTGGATAGGCAAGAATCCATCCATAAGGATCCACCTTTGTCTCTTCATTGTTTCCAAGGTATACAAGATACTCAGGTAGGTTTGTTATTTCGGCAAGAAGAACCATTAGGTCTACACATCTTGTGTGTGCCTTTTGTGTTGATGTATGACAAACGTATTTATCGTCTACATTAGGACATACTTTTAAAATCTCCATAAGTCTAACAACAACCTTATGGGCAAAATCCATTTGCTCTTGACTATATGCCATTTACTTCATCCTTCACTTCAATTGGAGTGTATGCAGGTTCAGGACCAAGCAAGAATCCTTTTTCATGATACCCAACCATCTTTTGAACTTCTTCTCCGCCGACAATTTTGTCAGCAATTAGTGAGAGAAGGTCATATATTCTGTGAAGCATAATGTAGGTAACCATAGGAAGGTTTTCTTCAATAGTTCCAGCATCTGATATTACAGCCCCATCGGGCAATTGTGACTCATCCATTTTTATTTATCTCTCCATCAGTATTAGGGAAGATTACGGGCATCTTCCATTCATAAGTATTAAATCCAGAAGACTCATATTGCACTTCTTCTACCGCCGACGCACTTTCTGTTGTAATTTGTAGTCCTTGACCACAATTACAGTTTCCGCATGCACATTCAGGCATTGTTAACTCCGTTCACTAATTTTTCGTATACTTCTAGCCCTATGTTGTTTTTATATTTACAAGATAGGCAGTATAAATAAATGTTATCTTCAAGGTCTAGGTTACATAGGAGAGAGCCCTGATCCATTGGACATTCAAGTCTAGGAACAAGGCCCTCTTCTGATAAGGCTATGTACTTAGATACATATTGTATCTGCATTTGACCTACTTTTTCTAATCAGTCGGGAATTGCAATAGCCATTCCTTAGCTCTTGGGGTCATACCCTTCCAAGCCGACCAATCAATACCGCCATTGGTCATATAATACGTTATCTCTGCGTTTGTTACTGGGTCGAATAACTCTTTGTTACTCTTTAGGTTAAATTTCTCTAGTCTGTCTGGACCGAGATTTCCAATCATGTTTATCTGGAATACTCCGTAAGAACTATCTCCAGTTTTCTTATTCCCGTTATATGCAAGCGGTCTTCCATTAGATTCACGCTTTGCTATGGACCAAGCTTTTTTAAGGCCTTCTCCTTCGAATCCTACAGTCTTGAGAAGTAGAACTAGCTCTTTGTCTGTAAGCATCTCAGATGACTTGTAAATTTCTTTACTAAAGCTATCTAAAACTTCTTGCTTTAATTGGGCTTCAGTTTTCACTAAAGGTTTTACTACTAAGGCATTTGCAGGCTGTACAGGAAACAAAAATAATGTTATCATTACTATTGTAACCAGGTTATGAGCCAAATCACTTACCTGTTGTTTTATTTTCTCCATTGGCATTTCCTCCTCTAGAGATAACGAACTATAATAGTAACATTGATTACCCAAGCCTGTCAAGCCAGTCAACTAGAAAGAAAACATGAATATATCTTATTATACGATTAAAGCAGGACTAAACCCAGCCGTTGGCTTTGGTTACGCTGGGAAAAATATAGTTAAATCATTAAATAATTTAGGTCATTATATTACATACGCCAATCCTAAAGCAGATATACAAATTAATTTTACACAACCCCACCATTTTAAATTACACAAAGGTCAGTATCAAATTGGGTACACCCCTTGGGAATCAACATCAATGAGACCAGACTGGGTTGAAAGATTTAATAATTGCGACGAAGTTTGGGCAACATCAGACTGGTGCGCTAAGGTATTTAAAGACAATGGAGTAACAAAACCAATATATGTTTACCCACACGGCATTGAAGATTTTTGGAAACCAAAACGCAGAGTAGTTAGTGAAGGTCAACCAATAAAATTTTTGCATATAGGGGAGCCTTCACCAAGAAAAGATGGACAGCTAGTAGTAGACACTTTTGCAAAGCTGTTTGGCAATAACCCTGACTATCAACTTACTTTAAAGTGCCATCATTCTAATACAACAAGAATGTACAATTCAAATAACGAATTTGTAACACCAGATACTATTTATTCAAATATAAAAATTATAACTGATGAGTATACAGAAGATCAACTTTTAAGTTTGTATCACACTAACCATATTCTCCTGTACCCTACATGGGGAGAAGGTTTTGGGTTTATTCCAATCCAAGGACTTGCAACAGGTATGCCAGTCATATCAACACACGATTGGTGCCACTATGAAAAATATTTAGGACCGCTTAAATTAAAATCTAAACTTACAGATGAGACTTTACCCAAATCTGTAGGAGACAACTACATTGGAAAAATGTTTAGACCAGATGGAAAACATTTAGAAGAACAAATGTACGAAGCAGTTATTAATTTTAAAGCCTATTCAGGATATTATTTTGCCCAAGCTGATCAAATACATAAAGACTATAATTGGGATCAGTTGACTAAGAAAGCATTTGAACATTTATTTAAAAAGTTTTCTTAGCCTCTTCCCCTATAAACACTTCTTTGGTAGAATAGGATCTTCACACTAAATTTAAATTAACCGCTGGGCGGAGAAACAGGTACTATAAAATGTCTAAAACTATTGCAAATCCTTACGAAAATTTCATTGCGTTATCCAGATATGCAAGATGGATATCAGAAGATAATCGCCGTGAGACATGGGGTGAGACAGTAGATAGATATTTTGGCTTTATGCTAAACCATTTAAAAGAAAATTATAATTATATTCCAGATGAGAAGCTTGTTGCGGAATTAAAAAACGGTGTATTTGAAAGAAACGTCATGCCATCTATGCGCTCTGTTATGACTTCAGGAGTAGCATTAGAAAGAGACAATGTTGCAGGATACAATTGTGCTTTTCTTCCAGTTGATTCGGCACGTTCATTTGATGAGACAATGTATATCCTTATGTGCGGTACAGGTGTAGGGTTCTCTGTTGAGTATAAGTATATTAACAAACTTCCTGCCGTCCCAGAATCACTGGAGAAGTCAACTACAGTAATTACAGTAGAAGACTCAAAGCAGGGCTGGGCTAAAGCATATCGTGAGTTGCTAGCACTACTTTGGTCTGGACAAATTCCAGCAATTGATGTTTCTAAGGTAAGACCAGCAGGTGCAAGACTTAAGACAATGGGCGGAAGATCATCAGGACCACAACCACTTATTAACCTATTTGATTTTACAATTGCAAAGTTTAAGAACGCCACAGGAAGAAATCTAAAGCCAATTGAGTGTCACGACATTATGTGTAAGATTGGTGAAGTTGTTGTTGTAGGAGGAGTTCGTCGCTCAGCTATGATTTCTCTTTCTAACATTAACGACATTGAGATGGCACAGGCCAAATCAGGCAATTGGTGGGAAGCAAATACACAACGTGCTTTGTCTAACAACTCTGTTGCTTACTCACGCAAGCCAGACATGGAACAATTTATTGCAGAATGGAAATCTTTATATGATTCAAAGTCTGGAGAACGAGGTATATACAATGTGGCCGCAGCTCAAGCCCAAGCAGCCAAGTATGGAAGAAGAGATCCAGATATACACTATGGAACTAACCCGTGCTCAGAGATTATTCTACGTCCTTATCAGTTTTGTAACCTTTCAGAAGTCGTATTGCGTGAAAATGATACAAAGAAAGATATTCAGCGCAAAGTAGAACTTGCAACTATTCTTGGAACATGGCAGTCTACTCTTACCGACTTTAAATATATTCGTAAGATCTGGAAAGACAATACAGAAGAAGAACGCCTGCTAGGTGTTTCCTTGACTGGACAATTTGGACATAAGTTTATGTCAGGAAAAGAAGACCTTGTTTCGCTAGAAGCTTTCTTGATGACTCTTAGAGAATCAGCAAGAGCAAAGAATAAAGATGAGGCTGGGAAAATTGGGATTCCTGAGTCTGCTGCTATTACATGTGTAAAGCCATCAGGAACAGTATCTCAATTGGTCGGGGTATCTTCAGGAATGCATGCTTGGCATTCTCCACACTATGTTCGCACAGTACGTGGAGCAAAGGGGGATCCAATTTCTACATTTTTAAAAGAAGTTGGAATTCCAGTAGAGGATGATGTTATGAAGCCAAATGATACATACGTATTTTCATTTCCAGTTAAAGCACCAGAAGGTGCAATTGTTAGAAATGATTTAACCGCTATTGAGCATTTAAATATTTGGTTAGTTTATCAACGTGCATGGTGTGAGCACAAGCCATCAATTACAGTTTCTGTAAAAGAAGATGAATGGATGGAAGTAGGGGCATGGGTATACAAACATTTTGACGAGGTCTCTGGAATTTCATTCTTGCCCCACTCAGATCACTCATACAAGCAGGCTCCATACCAAGAAGTAACAAAAGAAGAATATGAAATCCTTGTTTCTAAAATGCCCAACGAAATTCGTTGGGAGGATTTATCTTTTTACGAAACAGAGGATGGCACATCTACCAATGCCACCCTTGCCTGCAGTTCAGACGGAAACTGTGAACTTGTGGATATTTCCGCTTAGTGGTAGACTTATAGTATTCGGGTAAACCGAAAATTCATGGGCACCTTGCCCACGAGGAGATGACAAAATGGCTAAATTTGCAAAAGCAGATTTAAATAAAGATGGGAAAGTTGTTATGACAGAACAAATTTTAGCAGCGCTTGGAACTTATGCACGTGCATTTCTTTCAGCAGCTATTGCTCTATACATGACTGGGAATACCAGTCCAAGAGATCTTTTGATGGGTGGATTTGCCGCAGTGGCTCCAGTTATTCTTAAGGCTCTAAGCCCAAGTAATAAGGAATTTGGATTCGTAGCAGAATCAAAGTAATTTCATTATTAGGACTGCTCCTGTGCTAAAATTAGTACAGGAGTTTTCCTATTTTAGGAGATATTATGTCAGCGCAAAAAAATTTTGAAATTGATCAAAATACTACATATTCATTTATTGTCGAATACAAAGACAATGCTGGACTTCCAATTGCGCTAACCTCGGCATCTGCAAAATTGCAGGTAAGAGATGCAAAAGGCGGATCTAAGTTAGCATTTACTTTGTCCTCACCAACTGGCGGAATAGTTATAGATCAACCAGCAGGCAAGCTAACAATTACAATGACAGCAGCACAAACCAATAGTCTTTTTTATCCAAAATCTTCTTATGATATTATGGTAACAGATTCAAATGGAAATAGAACAAAGCTTCTTGAGGGATATATAACTTTAAGCAGATCGGTGACAATATGAGCGTAGAAAAAGTAATAGTAACTGAAATTAAAAATGAAGTAGTTATCTCTGCTTCTGGCCCGCAAGGTCCTAGAGGAAAAACTATACTCAATGGAAACGGCGCCCCATCAAATAGCCTAGGCCTCGAAGGTGATTTTTACTACGACAAGTACACAACTAGATTTTATGGCCCAAAACCAAATGATTTAACATGGGAAGGGGCAAACAGCTACCTTCTAAGTACAGGAACACTAACCTACCCATGGAACATTAATCAGGTAACAGGGCCAGTATCTGGAGTATACAGGCTTGAAATAACACACAATTTAGGATACAACCCAAATGTCACTATAAAAAATTCTGCAGGAGACATATTAGAAACGGGAATAGACTATAATAGTATTAACCAAATAACACTGACAATGGCACAACCATTTTCAGGGACAGCGTACCTGTCCTAAAGGAGAGTAAAAAATGGCAAGATTATTTGTAACCAACATTGACCTCAACAAAAATGAGCTACTCAATGCACGAATTCAAAATTTAAGTTCAGCACCATCAAGTCCAGGATTAGGTCAGATTTATTATGACTCCCTAAGCAATGTCATGTACTACTACAATGGGCTTGCCTCTCCTAATGGCCCATGGATGCCGATGTCTGGCTCCGCAGAAATTATTCAAGACCTAATTGGTTCTTCAATTCTTGGCGGAACAGCAATTACAACAACTTACAACGATACCGCAGGAACATTAACAGTAAAATTAAATGATACCGCCGTAACAGCAGGTTCATATGGCTCAACAACAAAGATCCCAACATTTACAGTAGATCAGCAAGGTCGTTTGACTGCTGCAGGTGAAGCAGATGTTGCTACAAATCTTTCAATAGCTGGAGACACTGGCACAGACACAGTTAATTTATTAACTGATACGTTAACAGTTGCAGGCGGAGAAGGAATTGATGTAGCTGTAACAAATAATACAATTACTGTATCAGCAGAAGATGCAACCTCATCAAACAAGGGTGTTGCAAGTTTTGATTCAACAGACTTTACAGTAGCATCAGGCGCAGTAACATTAAACGCTGAGCGTGTACAAGACATTGTTGGAGGAATGATTGATTCTAATACAGAGTCAGGAATTTCAGTAACATACGACGATGTAAATGGCAAACTAGATTTTAACGTAGCAGACCCAACAATTACTCTTTCAGGAGATGTAACTGGTACAGGAACAATAACAAATCTTGGGGATGTAACAATCACAACTACAGTTGCACCAAATTCTGTTGCTCTTGGAACAGATACAACGGGAGACTATGTACAAAATATTCAAGGAACTGCTAACGAAGTAACAGTATCTCCTACATCGGGCGAAGGCACAACAGTAACAATTGGCCTTCCAGATGATGTAACAATTACTAATGATTTAAATGTTGGTGGAAACCTTAACGTAACAGGAACAATTAACTCTGTAAATACTACAGAAATTAATATTGTTGACAATAAGGTAAACCTTAACTCAAATGCAACTGGCACACCAACAGCAAATGCTGGAATAAAAGTAGAGCGTGGGGATTCTGCGGATGTTGAAGTTCTATGGAATGAAACAGATGATCGATGGACATTAACAAATAATGGAACTAACTACCATGCAATTGCAAGAAAATATGCAGCTGATTTAGCAAATCCATCAAGCTTAACTTATATTCAAGTAAACCACAACTTAGGGTCTCTAGACGTAACTGTTCAAGTTTTTGAATCAGCAGGATCAAAAGCTCTTGTTGAAACAGATGTAGAGCGCACATCTACAGATGCAGTAACATTAAGATTTGCAACAGCACCAGCAAGTGGAGCATACAGAGTCGTAATTACTGGTTAAGGAGATTTAAATGTCTGTAAAAAGATTAGTCCCCCTTAACGCCGTTGAATTATTAACAGATCCAGCACCAGGTCGTGTTGGAGATATATACTATAACACCACAGCCTCAGAACTCAGAGTTTGGTCAGGCACAGAGTGGCTAGCAGTTGGATCAGCTGGCGATCAATATACATTAGAAAATCATGTTCACACATATGACGGAGATGTTCACACCGTTTACGCAGGAAACTATAATCCAGCACTTACAATATTTGACGGTGGAACTTCTGCAGCCCAATACGATGAAACAAAAGATATTGATGCAGGTTCACTATGACAATTAACACTTCGGTAAAACATAAAAGAGGAACTACAACTCAATGGGCTTCCGCCACATATGTATTAAAAGCAGGCGAAATTGGAATTGACACAACATTAAATAAAATTAAAATTGGTAACGGCACATCAGTTTGGTCAGCTTTAGCATTTGTTGCTGCAGATAATAATGGACCTACAGGTGCCACAGGCGCAACAGGTGTAGGTGCTACAGGCGCAACAGGCGCAACAGGATCTACAGGCGCAACAGGCACAACGGGCGCTACAGGTGCCACAGGCGCAACAGGCGAAACAGGTGCACAAAGCACAATACCTGGCCCAACAGGTGCAGCAAGCACAATAGCGGGTCCTACGGGACCAACAGGCCCTACTGGACCAACGGGTGCAACAGGTGCAGACAGTACGGTTGTAGGCCCAACAGGTGCAGCAAGCACAATAGCGGGTCCTACGGGACCAACAGGTCCAACAGGACCTACAGGTGCAACAGGACCAACAGGTTCCACGGGAGCTAGCGGTCTAGATGGTGCAACAGGACCAACAGGCGCAACAGGCGCAACAGGCGTAGGTGCTACAGGCGCAACTGGTGCAACAGGTGCCACGGGCGCAACAGGTGCAGACTCAACAGTAGTTGGACCAACAGGTGTAAATGGACCAACAGGCGCCACAGGCGCAACAGGTGCCACGGGCGCAACAGGCGCAACGGGCCCAGAAGTAGTTGCCCCATTTACTTTAACTCAGTCATCAAATAATGCAAATTATCCACTTACAATATCTTCTGCAAACCAACAAGGCGGCGGGGCAGGATACTCCGACATATTAAAAATTATTAACTCTAAATCTGGCGCTACAGATCCAAATAAGTTTTTGCGTATAACTGATGCTGGGGCACTTGAAATTATTAATAGTGCATATACTGCTTCAAATATGATTTTAGATAATAACGGAAATGCAAATTTTGCAGGATATGTAAGAGGGGCAGCAGCAGGATCTGTATTAAAAGATACAATACTTGATAATAGTGAAGTAACAGTTGTTTCTGCAACAATTGCAGCATCAACTACATCTACAAGTTTTATTACATATAGCTATACTCCAGTAAGCTCATCAAGCTATTTAATTGTGCATGTTCATATATCCAAATACAGCAATGCAGGCAGCGGAAATGATGATTACCACTCAAGATTACTTGTTGACAACACTGAAATATCTTATGGATACTCAAATTATAATACTACTTCAGGCGGAAGCGGAAGAACTGGATCATTGTTCCCGCTTACTGGAAGATATACTAACTCCAGTACAAATGCAAAAACAATTGCCGTAGCAGCTAGAAGAGGCACGGCAGATGAAAGCATTACAATTGATAATAACTCAACATCAATTTGGCTTAGAATTACGGAGGTTGCTAGATAATGGCAATTAGACTACAGCTTAGAAGAGACACATCTGCAAACTGGGCAGCAAATAATCCAATTTTACAAATGGGAGAATTTGGTTTTGACACTACTGTAAATAGATTTAAAATTGGAATTGCCTCAAATGAAACATCTAGATGGTCAGCTCTTTCTTATTTAAATGTTATTCCAAGCGAACTGGCGGAGCTTGCACAGGATGCAGTAGAGCTAGCAATTACGGCGGGAACAGGAATTAGCAAAACTTATAACGACATAGCAAACACCATTACTCTTGGAGTAGATACTACAATTGCAAGTAAAGTTTACGTAGACAATGCCGTAGATGGATTAGGAAATACCTTACCAGAAACTTATATTCCACTGAGCCTACTTGGTAACGCAGACGGAGTTGCCGAACTTGACGCTACAGGATATGTTCCACAAACACAATTAACCAATACAATAACAGAGGTTAAAGGTTATACAGATACAGCAATTTCTGGATTGGTTAATTCCGCACCAGCTACGCTAAATACTTTAAAAGAATTATCAGATGCTTTAGGGGCAGATGCAAATTTTGCTACCACAACAGCTACAGCCCTGGGAACAAAAATTACTGCTTCAAGTACAGAGACGCTTACAAATAAATCAATTAGTTTGGGTTCAAATACATTTACTGGAACAAAAGCACAATTTAATACTGCAATGTCAGATGCTGACTTTGTTACCTTGGCGGGAACAGAAGAGCTAACAAACAAAACATTAAACTCACCAATTCTTAATTCTCCAACAGGTTTATTAAAAGCCGATGTAGGTTTAAGCCTTGTTGACAATACATCAGATGCTAGCAAGCCAGTATCAACTGCAACGCAAACCGAGTTAGACACTAAATTAAACAAATTAGTTCAAACAAATGCACAGGCTGCAGCATATCAACTTGCAGTAGGCGATGCTTTTAAATTAATTGAAATGAGTGGCGGCGGGGCCCTAACAATAGTAGATTCTGGGCTATTCCCAGTAGGGTATACTGTAGATGTTTTACAAACGGGATCTTCTCAAGTAACAATTCAAGGTAGCGGGTTTACTCCAAATGCTACGCCAGGATTAAAATTAAGAACACAGTGGAGTTCTGCAACTTTGATTAAAAGAGCATTAAATTCGTGGGTTGTTCTTGGCGATTTAACCGTTTAAAAGAAAGATACATAAATGGCAATTAGAAACTCTGGAAAACATGGCAGACGCAAAGTGTCTGTTCCAAATGTGACTGGATCAAGCAGATCTAATGCCCAAACATCAATTACTGCAGCTAGCTTAACATATTCAGAATCTTCAACAAATACATCCGACTCTGGTCTTTCACAAATAGTTCAAAGTCAAGGAATTTCTTCAGGATCTGTTGTTTTAATAGGAAGCGATGTTCCATTTACTTATTATAACTACGTTGCACCTCCTCCGCCAATTATTGCAACTCCACCGCCTATCATTGCGGTAACACCGCCTATCATTGCGGTAACACCGCCTATCATTGCGGTAACACCGCCTATCATTGCGGTAACACCGCCTATCATTGCGGTTCCTTCTCCTGTAATCAACTCAATTACAGAAAATAGATCATGTACTACCATTACTATTGACTTTACAACAAGTGATTCTGCTTCTTGGTACGTATTTACTTCAACTGGTTGGGCTGCCGCCTCGACTGGTAATGGCTCCAGCGGTTCATGGACAGGAAACGTAGGAACTTGCGGAACCACTAGGTCTGGAACTTTAAGAGCCTATCAAAGTGCAAATCAAGGAGGAACATTTGTTTCACAAGCCTTTAGCATTTCAACTTTATCATGCTCCAGCTGTACT
>Ga0208305_10000423_pt1 | contig 21950 bp, 21 predicted proteins | sample ColrivemetaGS741_FD_187605 | JGI IMG/M metagenome (GOLD analysis project Ga0208305, IMG submission 187605) | Estuarine microbial communities from the Columbia River estuary - Flood tide ETM metaG S.741 (SPAdes) (version 2) | ecosystem: Environmental > Aquatic > Marine > Intertidal zone >... | reverse complement strand
GACTTTTTAAAAGCTCCTTTTGGGAACATAACAGTTGCTGAAAAATTAATTGAGCAAACTGGTGTTATTGGTGAAAAATTAGAAATTGGTGCTTTTGAATGTGTATCTGGTGCTTTTATTGGATATTACATTCACGCAGGAAACAAAATTGCTGCTGTAACAGCTTTATCTGCTAATGTTAAAGGAGCTGATGTAGTTGCTAAAGATGTTTCTATGCAAGCTGCAGCTATGGGTGCTTCAATTTTATCTTATAAAGATTTTACTCCTGAATTCGTTGCTTCTGAAACTGATGCTAGAATTGCAGTAATTGAAAAAGAAAACGAAGAGTTTAAAAGATTAGGAAAAACACTTAAAAACATTCCTACTTTTATTTCAAGAGCTCAATTAACTCCTGAAATTATTGCTCAAGCTGAAGAAGTAGTAAAAGCTGAATTAAAAGCTGAAGGAAAACCAGAAGCTATTTGGGATAGAATCTTACCAGGTAAATTAGAAAGATTTATTTCTGATAACACTACTTTAGATCAAGAATTATGTTTACTTGATCAAAACTTTATTAAAGACGAAAAAATCAACGTTGCACAATATGTTAGTTCATTAGGTGATGTTGTTGTTACAGACTTTAAAAGAGTTTCATTAGCTTAATACAAAACACTTAAATATTAAAAACTCGTCAAAATTGACGAGTTTTTTTTTACATTAAACTTTCTATACTATTTTCAAAATAATAAAAATCTATAAAAACAAACTTCTTTTACTTTTAAAGTATTTATTATATTTGCATAACTTAAAAAAATTATGGCTTACAAAAGAATTCTATTAAAACTAAGTGGTGAAGCACTTATGGGAGATCGCCAATATGGAATTGACCCCACTCGTTTAGCTGATTATGCTAAAGATATAAAAACAATTGTTGATAAAGGAGTGGAAGTCGCCCTTGTTATTGGTGGCGGAAATATATTTAGAGGTGTTTCTGGAGCAAGTAACGGAATAGACAGAGTTCAAGGGGATTACATGGGAATGCTTGCTACAATAATAAATGGTTTAGCTCTACAAAGTGCTTTAGAAGATGAAGGGATTTATACACGTCTTTTAACAGCAATTAAAATGGAACAAGTAGCAGAACCTTTTATTAAAAGAAGAGCTGTAAGACATTTAGAAAAAGGAAGAGTTGTTATTTTTGGTGGAGGAACTGGAAATCCTTATTTCACAACTGATACGGCTGCGGTTTTAAGAGCTATTGAAATTGGTGCAGATGTCATTTTAAAAGGAACTAGAGTTGATGGTATTTACAATTCTGATCCAGAAAAAAATAGCGATGCCATAAAATTTGACTCAATAACATATAAGGATGTTATGACTAAAGGCTTAAAAGTAATGGATATGACTGCCTTTGCATTAAGCCAAGAAAACAACTTACCAATTGTTGTTTTTGATATGAATAAAAAAGGAAACTTAGAAAAAGTAGTTTCAGGTGAAAATATTGGAACTATAGTTGATAAATAATAGTATAATTAAAGTTTTTCAATTATGAATGAAGAATTAGCTTTTATAATAGATAGCACACGTGAATTAATGCAAAATTCAATTGAGCATTTAGAAAAAGAATTCAGAAATATTAGAGCAGGAAAAGCAACACCTGCAATGTTAGGTGGAGTAACCGTTGAATATTACGGCTCTCAAACTCCGCTTTCTCAAGTAGCTAATGTAAGTACAATGGATGCCCATACAATAACTGTACAACCTTGGGAAAAAAAGATGTTACACGAAATTGAAAAAGCCATTATGATAGCTAACTTAGGGTTTAATCCTATGAATAATGGTGAAATTATAATTATAAATGTTCCAGTTTTAACAGAAGAACGTCGTAAAGAACTATCAAAGCAAGCAAAATCTGAGGCTGAAAATGCAAAAATTGGAATTAGAAATGACAGAAGAGAAGCTATGCAAGAAATAAAAAAAGCTGAAGCTTCTGAAGACATGAAAGCAAATGCAGAAATTGACATTCAAAATTTAACTGATAAATTTATTTTAGAGGTTGATGAACATTATAAAGTTAAAGATCTTGAAATAATGAAAGTTTAACTTTTAAAAAAGTTAAACTTATCCAAAAACAACTAAGCACTCCATTGAGTGCTTTTTTATTATCTATATTTGTTAAAAATTGAAGTTATACAACTCATGAAAAAAAGGTTCTTATTCATATTTCTGTTTCCATTACTCATTTTTTCTCAAAATCAAATTCAGGGAATAGTTATAGATAACACTACAAAAAAACCACTCCCTTTTGCTTCAATAATTACAAATACTAATGCAGGAACACTTTCAGATGTAGATGGTAAATTTTTTATTAAAACCACTTCCTCTTTTAATGAAATTACTGTTTCTTATATTGGATACAAAAAAGTTAATATCCCAATTTCAAATAATACTAACTACATAAAAATTGAATTAAATTCTTCAACTGAAAGTTTAAATGAAATTATTATAACTGCTAAAGAAAATCCAGCAATACAAATTATAAGAAGTACAATACAAAACAAGAAAGTAAACAATATTGAAACAGCCTTAAACTCTTTTAAATTCAATGCATACACTAAACTTTTAGTAACTGCAAATCCAGATTCTATAAATGGAAAAATAGACTCAATTTTTATTTTAAAAAATGGTGAAAAAAAGTTTTCAAAAATAGATTCCACAAATTTTAAATTTAAAAAAGAAATTAACAAACAGCATTTATATATTTCAGAAAAAATAGCAGAATATCAATTTCAAAAAGGAAAAAAAACAAAAGAAATAATTTTAGCTTCAAGAATGGCTGGCTTGCAGCAACCTATTTATGAATTATTAGCTGTAACATTTCAAGATTTTTCATTTTACAATGAATATTATACAATTGCAGGAACCAAATATATAAATCCAATAGCTGATAACGCATTAAAACACTACAATTATAAAATTTTAGATACTATTGAAAAGGATAGCAGAAAGTCAGTGCTCATTCATTATAAACCAAAAGTTATAAAAGATTTTACAGGAATTGAGGGCGTATTATTTCTTGATTTAGAATCTTTTGCTATTACAAAAGGCATTGCAGAATTAAAAGCAATTGTAAATGTTAAAGCCGAACAAAATTATACTTATTTAACTGAAAATACTATATGGTTTCCTTCAAACAGAAATATTGTTATAAAAAAAGGTGATAACAATGAAAATGTAAATTTATTTGGAGGAATTATAAAAGTTTCAAATTCTGAAAAGAATGATTCTATTGTGAATACAAGTAAAACTAGCCCCTCAGATATCACTTATTTTATTTCAAAAACTGAAAATTCCAATATTCAAATAAACATTCCTGTAATTGTAAAGAATTCTTCTTCAACAATACTTTTTAACGATGATGCAACTAAAAAAGATGATAAATATTGGAACATCTATAGAACTGACTCGTTATCTAACAGAGGAATATCAACTTATAAATATTTGGATAGTATTGCAAAAACTGAAAATATTGATAATAAAATTGCCATAGGAAGAAATCTGTTAAAAGGATATTTTCATACAAAATACATTAATTTAAATCTTGGGAAAATTATTAATCTTAACAATTATGAAGGATTAAGATTAGGTTTTGGAGGAATTACTAATCAAAATTTTTCAAGCAAATTTAAAATTGAATCCTATGTTGCCTATGGAACTAAAGACAAAGATTTCAAATATAGTTTTGGATCATCTTTAAGACTAAATAAAGATACTAATACTTGGTTTGGCGCTAATTTTACTAATGATTTAAAAGAAGCTGCATCAATGGATTTTATTGCTGAAAATACTTCATTTTCGCCTATAAATCCAAGAAACTTAAACATTGATAAATTTTATAATTATAAAACCATAAGTGCTTTTTTAGAACATGATATTCAGCCAAATTTAGAAGCAAAACTACAAATATCTTCAGGAGATTTTACACCTGTATTTAATTATCAATTTATAAACAGCACAAAAAACATATCAAGCTATAAATTAACAACAGCTACATTAAATTTACAATATAGTCCCAAAAGTGAATTTATGAATTCACCAATAGGAAAACTTACTATTAAAAATGAATTTCCACAATTTACATTGCAGCTAACAAAAAGTTTTGAAGAAGCATTTGGAAGTGATTTTGATTTCACACAAATAAATTTAAGGATACTTCACAAAATTAAACCATTAAGAAAAGGAGTTACTAATATATTAGTTGAAGGTGGACTTGTATTTGGAGATGCTCCAATTTCACACTTATATAATGCAACTCCAAACTATACTTACAAAAGTCCATGGGTAAAAAGAATCACTTTTGCAGGTAAAAATAGCTTTGAAACTATGGGTTATAATGAGTTTATTTCTGACAGGTTTTTAGCTATACACTTAAAACAAAATTTTGAGCCAGTAAAACTTGGTAAAAAATTTAAACCTCAAATAAGTATTGCAACAAGAGCTGCTATTGGAAATATAAATAATGCTTCCTATCATAATGGATTATTATTTAAAAGCATGGAAAAAGGGTACATTGAAAGTGGTGTAGAATTAAACAGTATTTTTAAAGGGTTTGGATTCAGCGCATTTTATCGATATGGCCCATATGAAAATCCTATTTGGACAAATAATTTAGCCGTAAAAATTACCTATAAACTAAAGCTAGGATTTTAACCCTTAACATGTTGAAACCTAAACTAATTTACTACCTTTGCAGAAATTTTTTTTAATGGATTTTTGGACGCAGGTTTCTAGACTTATTTTAAAAAGCAGGTACATTATTTTAGTAATAATAGCTGCATTCACTTATTTTTTATCAACTCAAATGCAGTATATGAGGTTTTCATATACAGAAGCAAACTTATTACCTGAAAATCATCAGGTAAATATAGATTATAACAAGTTTTTAAAAATATTTGGTGAAGAAGGAAATATTATCATTTTAGCTGTTGAAGATTCAACAATTTTCACTCCCAATAAATTTAACGCTTGGAATAAATTATCAAAAAACTTAGATAGTTTAAAAGAAATTGATTTTACTGTAGCTGTTGGAGACATTAAAAAGCTGGTAAAAAATACAGAAGAGGAAAAGTTTGTTACAGAACCTTTATACGATAAAGAGCCTGAAACAGTTGAAGAAGTTTTAAAAATTAAACACGAACTTTTTGATAATTTACCTTTTTTCGACAACTTTTTATACAATAAAAAAACTGGAACTATTCGTTCTGTTATTTATTTAGATAAAGATATTGTAAACACAGCTGCAAGAAAAGATTTCATTTTTGAGGTTTTAAATCCAACTATTGAAAAATTTGAAAAAGACTATAATATAAACGTTCGGGTTTCTGGAATGCCTTATATTAGAACCATGAACGCCCAAAACATTATTGATGAAATTGGGATGTTTGTTGGATTAGCATTAGGGGTTACTGCCTTAATTTTCTTTTTCTTTTTCAGATCTTTTAGAGCAACAGCAATTACACTATTAGTTGTTAGCATTGGTGTTGTTTGGGCATTTGGCTTTATTGGTTTATTTAGATATGAAATTACAGTTTTAATGGCCTTAATTCCACCATTAATTATTGTAATTGGGGTTCCAAACGCTATATTTTTAATAAATAAATATCAGCAAGAAGTTAAAAAACATGGTAACCAAGCAAAATCATTACAACGTGTAATTACCAAAATTGGTAACGCTACCTTAATGACAAATGTAACTACCGCATCTGGTTTTGCAACTTTTATTTTTACAAAAAGTCAACTTTTAAGAGAATTTGGTACAATAGCTTCCATAAATATTTTAGCAATTTTTGTATTGGCATTACTATTAATTCCAATTATTTATAGTTTTATGTCATTGCCAAAAGAAAAGCATTTAAAACATTTAGAGCGCAAATGGATTGATAAAATTGTTACTTGGATGGAATCTGTTGTTAGAAATAACAGACTTGCAGTATACACTGTTACCATAACATTAATAATTGTAAGTATGATAGGTGTTTACAAAATTAAAGTGTCTGGAAGTTTAATTGAAGATATGCCTAAAGGCAAAGATTTTTTTAAAGACATAGAGTTTTTTGAGGAAGAGTTTGGTGGTATTATGCCTTTAGAAATTGTTATTGATACAAAAAAGGAAAATGGTGTTATGAGCCTGTCTACACTTAAAAGAATGGAAAAGCTAGATGAAACCATTGAAGAAATACCTCAGTTATCAAAGCCTATTTCAGTATTAAATATTGTAAAATATTCAAAACAAGCATTTTACAATGGCTTACCTGAGTATTACCAATTACCTAGTAGCCAAGAAAAAAACTGGATTTTAAACTATTCTAAAAACTCATCAACTAATACACATTTACTAGACAATTTTGTTGATTCTACAGGAAGATATGCTCGAATAACTACCTTTATGAAGGATATTGGCACTGATAAGATGACTAATATTGAAGAACGGCTTCAACAAAAAATTAACAAAGAATTTCCTAAGGAAAAGTATGACGTTTCAATGACAGGTGGAGCCTTAGTATTTTTAAAAGGAACTAATTATTTAATAAACAATCTTGTAATTTCACTTTCATTAGCCATACTACTAATTGCTATTTTTATGGCTTTTATGTTTAGGTCATTTAGAATGATTTTAATTTCATTAATACCAAATATATTCCCTTTATTAATTACTGCAGGATTAATGGGTTACTTAGGGGTCCCTATTAAACCTTCAACAATTTTGGTGTTTAGTATTGCATTTGGTATTTCCGTTGATGATACTATACACTTTTTAGCAAAATACAGACAAGAATTAATTGCCAATAATTGGCGAATTAAACAATCTGTTTACGCTGCTCTAAGAGAAACTGGAGTAAGTATGTTTTATACTTCTATTGTGTTATTTTTCGGGTTTTTGGTATTTACAGTTTCAAGTTTTGGAGGAACAATTGCATTAGGTGGTTTAGTTTCAATTACATTATTGTTTGCAATGGTTTCTAACCTAATTCTATTGCCATCTCTTTTACTTTCTTTAGAAAAGAAAATAGCCAATAAAGAGATTTTAAAAGAGCCTGTACTTGATATTTTAGATCCTGATAGTGAAAGTGACTTAAATGATTAATTAAATTTCATTAAATAGTTTGTATTAATAACTTATTTTTAAACATTCAACCTTTACTTCTTTCATTAGTTCATGTATCTTTGTAATTCTAAATTTTAGAATATGAATAGAAGTACTGTTGCTGAACTTTTAAGTTCAACTAATTTTTTACAAGAAGTAACTATAAAAGGATGGGTAAGAACCTTTAGAGCAAATAGATTTATAGCTTTAAATGATGGTTCTACTATAAATAATATACAATGTGTTGTTGATTTTGAAAATACAGAAGAAACAACTTTAAAGCGAATAACTACAGGTGCTGCCATTTCTGTTAAAGGAATTTTAATTGAAAGCCAAGGGAAAGGGCAAAATGTTGAAGTTCAAGTAAATGAAATTGAAATTTTAGGAGACTCAAACCCAGAAGAATACCCAATACAACCAAAAAAACACAGTTTAGAATTTTTAAGAGAAAATGCTCATTTACGCATTAGAACAAATACTTTTAGTGCAGTAATGAGAGTTCGATCTATGCTCTCTTTTGCTATTCATAAATACTTTGTAGATAATGGTTTTTATCATTTTCATGCGCCAATTATTACAGGGACAGATGCAGAAGGTGCAGGTGAAATGTTTCAGGTAAGCACTTTAGACAACAGAAAGCTTCCTAAAAATGAATCTGGTGATGTTGATTATACAAAAGACTTTTTTGGAAAACAAACAAACCTAACTGTTTCAGGACAGTTGGAAGCAGAAACCTATGCAATGGCTTTAGGCAAAGTCTATACTTTTGGCCCTACTTTCAGAGCTGAAAACTCAAATACGGCACGTCATTTAGCTGAATTTTGGATGATTGAACCTGAAGTTGCTTTCAATAATTTAGATGATAATATGGATTTGGCTGAAGATTTTATTAAATCAGTTATTTCGTATATTCTAAAAAATTGTAAGGAAGATTTGGATTTTTTAAATGATAGATTGTTACAAGAAGATAAAAGTAAACCACAAAATGAAAGAAGTGAATTATCACTACTTGAAAAACTAACTTTTGTAATTGAAAATAATTTTAAACGAGTTACTTATACAGAAGCTATTGATATTTTAAGAAACTGCAAACCTAATAAAAATAAAAAATTCCAATATTTAATTAATGAATGGGGTGCAGATTTACAAAGTGAACATGAACGTTATTTAGTAGAAAAACACTTTAAATGTCCCGTAATTCTTTTTGATTATCCTGCTAATATCAAAGCATTTTATATGCGTTTAAATGATGACGGAAAAACTGTAAGAGCAATGGATGTTTTATTCCCTGGAATAGGAGAAATAGTTGGAGGAAGTCAACGTGAAGAACGCTTAGATGTGTTGCAACAAAAAATGAAAGCCCTAAATATTGATGAACACGAATTATGGTGGTATATAGATACCAGAAAATTTGGTACAGCTGTACATAGTGGGTTTGGATTAGGTTTTGAACGTTTGGTTCAATATGCAACAGGAATGGGTAATATTAGAGATGTTATACCGTACCCAAGAACACCTCAAAATGCTGAGTTTTAAATTTAGATTTAAAAAAACATAGTAACAACATACTATGTTTTTTTGTATTTTTATAAAAATGGATTTTAATTTTATATGCTGAAACAAGGATTACATCAAAAATTATTACAAAAGTTATCACCTCAACAAATTCAATTAATGAAATTGATTCAATTGCCTACACAAGCTTTTGAACAACGATTGAAACAAGAATTAGAGGAAAATCCAGCCTTAGAAAGTGGGAAAGAAAACAATGATGAATTTTCAGATAATGAAATAAATGATGAATATGATGATAGCGGGAATGAAAGTATTAATACTGATGATATAAATATTGATGAGTATTTAAGCGATGATGAAATTCCAAATTATAAAACTCAAAGTAATAATTACTCTCCAGATGATGAAGAAAGAGATATTCCTTTTGCTTCTGGTACTTCCTTTACTCAACATTTAAAAAATCAAATAAATACATATAGATTAAATGAAAAGGAAGAAATTATTACTGACTTTTTAATTGGAAGTATTGATGAAAGTGGCTATTTACGTAGAGATTTAATAGATGTATTAGATGATTTAGCATTTACACAAAATATATATACAACAATTGAAGAATTAGAACATTTACTAAAATTAGTTCAGGATTTAGATCCGGCTGGTGTTGGAGCACGTGATTTAAAAGAATGCTTAGTTATACAATTAAAAAGAAAAGGTGAAAAGCCAGCACGCACATTAGCGATTAATATTTTAGAACAATCTTTTGATCATTTTGTAAAAAAACATTATTCAAAATTACTTCAAAAATTTCATGTTAATGAAACTGAATTAAAAGATGCCATAAAACAAATTGAAAAACTAAATCCAAAACCAGGAGGTTCTCATGTAGGGAATAATAAAGTTGCTGAACAAATTGTTCCTGATTTTAATATAAGAATTGTTGAAGGTGAATTGGAGTTAACCCTTAACTCCAGAAATGCACCTGAATTACATGTTTCAAAAGAATACAATGATTTATTAAGCGGTTACAAAGATTCAAGAGAAAAATCACAATCTCAAAAAGATGCAGTACTGTTTATTAAACAAAAATTAGACTCTGCAAAATGGTTTATTGATGCAATTAAACAACGTCAACAAACCTTATTTTTAAATATGAATGCTATAATGCAATATCAAAAGGACTATTTTTTAACTGGTGATGAACGAAAGTTAAAACCTATGATATTAAAGGATATTGCAGATACTATTAATATGGATGTTTCAACCGTTTCAAGAGTTGCTAACAGCAAATTTGTATCAACACCATATGGAACTAAATTAATTAAGGATTTCTTTTCAGAATCTATGAAAAATGATCAGGGTGATGATGTTTCAACGAAAGAAATAAAAAATATTTTGTCAACTGTTATTGAAAATGAAAATAAGAAAAAACCGATGACCGATGATAAATTAGCTGTTATTTTAAAAGAAAAAGGATATCCTATAGCAAGAAGAACAATTGCAAAATACAGAGAACAATTAGAAATACCAGTTGCCAGACTTAGAAAAGAAATTTAATATTTACCCTAATTATGACTCATAAATTTTCAAAATTTATTTCTTACTTTTTTCACCCAATAAATTTTTCAATACTTGGAGCAATTCTTTACTTTTTGTTTATTCCAAAATATATTTTTAAACCACAAGAACATACAATTTTAATTGTTATTTTTTTAGGAACGTACATATTTCCTCTTATCTTGCTTTTTCTATTAAAAAAATTCGGTATGATAAAGAGCTATTATATGGATACCATTGAAGAACGCAAATTCCCAACACTGTTATTTATATCCCTAACTTATATTATTGGAAACTGGCTTTTTAAATCTTCTATAGTGGATATTTTAGCTTTATTCTATTTTGGCTTTGGCCTTGGATTAATTATATCTTATATAATGCTATATCTAAAAACAAAAATAAGTTTACATGCCGCTTCAATAGGAGGGTTAATAGGATTCTTACTATATTTTAGCTACTACTATAAAATCAATTTATTAATAATACTTATCCTATTATTTATTTTAAGTGGTTTAATATCTACATCTCGCTTAAAACTAAAAGCACATAAATTAAGCGAAGTAATTTTTGGATTTACAATAGGTGTTTCAACACAAATTATTGTATTTCTTGTTTATTACATGATGTAAAATTTTAAGCCAATACTTATTTCTTTCAAATTAAGCATTTTATTATTTAATTGTAATTCATCAAATAATGGTGTTAAACCATAATAAATATATAAATTCCAAGTACTATAACCTGCTGAAACAAATAGCCCACTTTGAAATTGATTAAATTCTTGAATGTTTTTAGTGTCAACAGTTTCAAAATCATCTTTGAATTTAGAACTCATTGCAAAATTATAGGCTAGTTTTACACCTCCATAAACACGCCAAAATTTATATTTACTTGGTGTAGAAGTTCTCCACCTAAACTCAATAGGAACCTCTACAGAATGCATCCTGAATCTATTTATACTATAATCTGTTGCTATTTCAACAACATTTGAATTTTCTAAAATTTTCATATTTTGAATAAATACTCCATAGGAATAACCAATACCCAAACCAAATCCAATATTTCTATTTGAATTCATTGGTAAATCTTTTATAAATCCAATTGCAAAACTTCCAGAAAATCCATTTTGTGATAAATTTTGGGGCTTATTATTTAAAATATTATAAGTTAAAGTCAAGTATATTTGATCTTCTAAATATTTCTTGTTTATAGAATCATTTTGCATTTGAGCAAAAATATTTCCACTAACAATAATTAAAACTAGAAACAGATATTTTTTTATCATGATAACAAATTTAACTATTTTAAAACAAAAAAAGGCAATAGAAATTCTATTGCCTTTTTTTAAAATTATAAATGTTTATTATTTATAGTTACTTTTAAGATCAGATCCTTTAGTTGTAGAGAAACTCACCTTTAAAGCATTAATATCTCTTAATTGCTCTTTAATATCTAGTATAGTTCCAACACTAGCTTCTTTATCTGCCTTAATTGAAGTTGTCATAAATTTAACTTCTTCTTCTTTTCTTAAAGCTCTTTCAGAAAAAATAAAACTAGGAACATCTTTTACGTCAATAATCTTATCATTTACTTGAATTTTATCACCAGATATTCTAGTATCTTTAGATTTTCCAACATAAATTGTACTTACCAAACTTTTTTGTTCTAATTTTTTAACCTCACTAGCAGTTGGAAGAAACGGTTTTTTAATTAATAAATCCGTCTCTCTCATAGTAGTAGAAACCATAAAAAAGAATAACAACATAAATACAATATCAGGTAAAGATGCCGTAGATATTGCAGGCAATCCTTTTTTCTTCTTTTTAAATTTACTCATAATCTGATATTATTTTATTGGTTCAGGTTCTGAGATAATTTGAGGATATTTATCCTTTAAATTATCAATTTTAGCTTTTAAACTTTCCGTAGGATCATCATTATAATCACTTTGTAATAAATCGTATGATCTTCCATACAATTTATTTGATAAGTCATTTCTCAATTGATTATAAGCTGCCTCTATTTCATTTTGAATAGTAACATACATTCCATATGTTGTACCCCTATCACTTTGCAAAGATATAATTGCTTTTGAAGGGTGATCTGATGATGCAGGATCTTTCGCTCCATTACAATAATCACAAGGTTCACCTGGCTTACCATCTACGGAATTTCCAACTCCACCACCATTATCAATAAATTGCATTGCCAAACGTTTAATATCTGTTACCTTAACATAATCAGTACCTTCAATTAAGATTTGATTATTTCGGTTAACAACTATATCAAATACGTTCTTTTGTTTAACAATAACATCTTGGTTGTCTTGTGGAGCCTTTTCTGGTAATTTTCTTGAAATACCAGAATCTACATCCATAGTTGTTGTTACTAAGAAAAATATTAAAAGCAAGAACGCAATGTCTGCCATTGAACCAGCATTTATTTCTGAATTTTCTCTTCTTGCCATCTTAAATTTATTTTACAAGTCCTCTAACAAAGTCTACTAAAAAGAAAACTAAACCAATAGCTCCTAATATAAAACTGTAGTTAATTAATGTACTAACCCATTTAGATACACTTCCTGCTTCACCGTCTGGTAAAATTTTACCCATTTGATCAGTTACAGCATCTCCAGAAGCAAATACATATGACAAAACTAGTAAAACTGCTAATACTCCAACTCCCATTAATGTTCTCTTAAGCACATCAGGATGCTTAAATAAATTAAGCATTGAGTATATTACAGCAATACCTGCAGTAGCTACTAATGTTATTATTGAAAATGTAATGAATGGAGATAGAATGCTGTTTTGTAAACTAGCGTCATTCTCTATATTTGTATCACCTTCTACAACAATTCTAACAAAGAAAAAGAATCCTATTAATCCTATTAGACCAGTTATTAAAGTTAATACTCTTGATAATTTCTTATTCATAATTATTATTATTTTTTGTGTTTAACCAAAAGGTCAACAAGTGAAATTGAAGCATCTTCCATATTGTTTACAATACTATCAACTTTTGAAATGATATAATTATAGAAAATTTGTAATATAATAGCAACAACTAAACCAAATACTGTTGTTAATAATGCTACTTTAATACCACCCGCTACAACTGTTGGAGAAATATCTCCTGCCGCTTGAATAGAGTCAAATGCACTAATCATCCCAATAACTGTTCCCATGAAACCAAGCATTGGAGCTAAAGCAATAAATAAAGATAACCAAGAAATGTTTTTTTCTAATAATCCCATTTGAACTCCACCATAACCAACAACTGCTTTTTCAGCTGCTTCTACACCTTCATCCATTCTGTCTAATCCTTGGTAGAAAATTGAAGCAACAGGTCCTTTTGTATTTCTACAAACTTCTTTTGCAGCTTCTACTCCTCCTGATGCTAATGCATCATCAACACTGCTTACTAATTTTTTAGTATTAGTTGTAGCCATATTAAGGTAAATAATTCTTTCAATTGCAATAGCTAATCCTAAAATTAAGGCTACTAATACAATTCCCATAAAAAATGGACCACCTTCAATAAAACGTTGTTTTAATTCTTGGTGAAATGTTTTGCTTTCTGTTGCGTCAGCAACTTGTTCAGTGTTAGCTGCATCTTGTGCAATTGCTTTAGGTGCTGCACCAAATAACAATAATCCTGTAATTGCAAGGATAGTAAATACTCTTTTCATCGTGTAATAGTTAATTTATTAATTTTTATCCGGTTTTAATTTTTACAAAAAATATTTCTTTAACAAATTTAAAAGTTAAATCAAATCTAACAACTTGCTATCAATCCATCATTTGCGAATGGCAAGTAACAAAAAAATGTTGAATTCTGAAAATTTTATAGCGACTTTAAATTATTTTTTTTTAATCCAAACTTTTTTCAAATAATCATAAAAAACGCTATTTTTTACAATTTTTTTTGAAATAAATTCAATAAAATTAAAATCTGTTAAATTATTTTCACTCACCTAAACTCATTTCTCCTCGCAATGAAGTTTCAAAAATTGATTTAAATTTTATTTTCGGAATTTTTTCACCCAACATATACATGAGTTTCGCAATTGCGGATTCCGACGTAATATCATTTCCGCTTATGACACCAATTTTCTCTAACTGAACACTTGTTTCATAATTACCCATTATTACACTTCCTCCTGAGCATTGTGTTACATTTATTATTTGAATATTGCTATCAATAGCTTCTTTTAATAATTTTATAAACCATTTTTCGTTAGGTGCATTTCCAGACCCATAAGTCTCCAAAACAACACCTTTTAAACCTTTTATTGATAGTATACTTTTCACAACTTCTTTTGTAATTCCTGGAAATATTTTGAGCACAACAATATCATTAGTCATTTTTTTTCTAACAATCAATCCATTATTGTTTTCATTACTTTGAATTAAGTTTTTATTGAATTTTAAATGAACACCACTTTCGCATAATGGCGGGTAATTTGGTGAGGTAAATGCTTCAAAATGTTCAGCATTTATTTTAGTTGTTCTATTAGCTCTGTATAATTTATATTCAAAATACAAACAAACTTCAGAAATAATTGGTGAATTATTTTCCGTTGCTGAAGCTATTTGAATTGAAGTTATCAAATTTTCTTTTGCATCGGTTCTTAAATCTCCAATTGGCAATTGAGAACCTGTAAAAATAACCGGTTTAGACAAATTTTCAAGCATAAAACTTATAGCTGAGGCTGTATATGACATTGTATCTGAACCATGAAGAATAACAAATCCATCATATTTTGCATAATTATCTTCAATAATTTCAGCAATTAGAACCCAATTTGATGGATTCATGTTTGAAGAGTCAATTGGCTTTTTAAAAGATATACTTTGAATTTCACAATTAAGTTGATTTATTTCTGGAATATGTTTCAAAAGATTGTTGAAATTAAACGTCTTCAATGCTCCTGTTTTATAATCTTTAACCATTCCTATTGTTCCACCTGTATAAATTAGCAGAATATTAGATTTTTTTGTCATTTTGTCTGAACCTTATTTTTGGAATACTTTATGATGTAAATTTACCAAATTAAATATTCATTAACTAAAAAGAAATTATGGGATTTTATATACTAATTGGAATTATATCATTGGTTAGTTGGCTAGTTAGTCAAAAACTAAAAAATAAATTTAAACATTACTCAACTGTCCAACTTCAAAATGGATTAAGTGGAAGAGAAATTGCTGAAAAAATGCTACACGACAATGGCATTTATGATGTTAAAATTATCTCAACACAAGGAAAACTTACTGATCATTACAATCCTGTTGATAAAACTGTTAATTTAAGTGAATCTGTTTATCTTCAAAGAAATGCAGCTTCAGCAGCTGTTGCAGCTCATGAAGTTGGCCATGCTGTACAACATGCACAAGCTTATAAGTGGTTAAACTTACGCTCACAACTAGTGCCCGCTGTAAATGTTTCATCAAAATTTTCACAATGGTTAGTAATTGGAGGTTTATTAATTAGTGCCTTCTCTGGTAATTCTGGAATTGGATTTACAATTGCCATAATTGGGCTTGTTATGATGGCAGTTGCAACCGTTTTTAGTTTTATTACTTTACCCGTTGAATATGACGCAAGTAACAGAGCTTTGGCTTGGTTAAAAACCAATAATATGTTAACTAATTCTGAACAAGACGGAGCAAAAGATTCACTAAAATGGGCTGCCAGAACTTATTTGGTTTCAGCATTAGGGTCATTAGCTATGTTATTATATTGGGGTATGCAAATATTAGGATCAAGAGATTAAACTAATTTATCAATAAAAAAAGCCGTTTTAAAGCGGCTTTTTTTATATTATAATTTGACGATTAATCTGTTGGTCTAATGAAATAAAAGTTTCTGTTCTGGAAATCCCTTTTATTAATTGAATTTCTTGATTCAATAGTTGCATTAAATGTTCATTATCCTTACAAAGGATTTTTATTAATATTGACCAATTTCCTGTAGTATAGTGGCTTTCAACTATTTCAGGAATTTCTTTTAATTGATTTAAAACAGTAATATATCTACTCGCAGAATCCAAATAAATTCCAACAAATGCTTGCGTATAATACCCAAGAGCTTTAGGGTTTATTGAGAATTTTGAACCAAGTAACAGCCCTGAAGCTTCTAATTTACGAAGTCTTTGGTGAATTGCTGCTCCAGAAATTCCAATTTCTCTGGCAATACTTAAAATTGGAGTTCTGGCATCTTTCATTAAATGCTTTAAAATAACTTTATCTATACCATCAATTTTAACTTCTTTTTCTTTCATAATTACTAATCTGAAGTAAATTTAAAATAAAAAAGGATATGATTTCTCATATCCTTTTATTTAGTTTTTGAACTAATTATTTTTCTTCAGGAGTTAATACAAAATCCTCCATAAACTTTGTTGTGTAATTTCCAGCAATATAATCTGGATGATCCATTAACTGTCTATGGAATGGAATGGTAGTTTTAATACCTTCAATTACAAATTCATCAAGTGCTCTCCTCATTTTTGCAATTGCCTCTTCTCTAGTTTGAGCAGTGGTTATTAATTTTGCAATCATAGAGTCATAATTTGGAGGAATAGTATAACCTGCATATACATGAGTATCAACTCTTATCCCATGTCCACCTGGAACATGCAATGTTTGAATTTTACCAGGTGAAGGTCTGAAATCTTTATAAGGATCTTCAGCATTAATTCTACATTCTATTGAATGTAATTTTGGTATGTAGTTTTTTCCAGAAATTGGAATTCCAGCAGCTACTTTAATTTGCTCATAAATCAAGTCATAATCAATAACTTGCTCTGTGATAGGATGTTCAACTTGGATTCGAGTATTCATTTCCATAAAATAGAAATTTTTATGCTTATCCACTAAAAACTCTATAGTGCCAGCTCCTTCATAAGAAATATATTCGGCTGCTTTTACAGCAGCTTCTCCCATTTTTTTTCTTAACTGAGTAGTCATAAATGGTGAAGGCGCTTCTTCAGTAAGTTTTTGATGACGGCGCTGAATAGAACAATCTCTTTCCGATAAATGACATGCTTTTCCGAAAGAATCACCAACTATTTGAATTTCAATATGGCGAGGTTCTTCAATTAATTTCTCCATGTACATTCCATCATTTCCAAAACAAGCAAAAGCTTCTTTTTTAGCAGAATCCCATAGATCTCTCAATTTTTCTTTTTTCCAAACAGCACGCATTCCTTTTCCACCACCACCAGCGGTAGCTTTTAACATAACTGGATACCCCATTTCATCGGCTAATTTTTCAGCTTCTTCAAAAGTATCAAGTAAACCGTCTGAACCTGGTATTGTAGGAACTCCAGCAGCTTGCATTGTTGCTCTTGCTGAAGCTTTATCTCCCATTTTGCTAATCATATCAGATGTAGCGCCAATAAATTTAATACCATGTTCTTCACATAATTTTGAAAATTTCGCGTTTTCTGATAAAAATCCGTATCCAGGGTGAATGGCATCAGCATTTGTAATTTCAGCTGCGGCCAAAATTGACTGCATTTTCAAGTAAGAATCACTACTTGGGGGAGGACCTATACAAACTGCCTCATCCGCAAATCGCACATGTAAACTTTCAGCATCTGCTGTAGAATAAACCGCGACAGTTTTAACTCCTATCTCTCTACAAGTTCTAATAACTCTTAAAGCTATTTCACCTCTATTGGCAATTAATATTTTTTTAAACATAAATTCTTTAATTTTTAAAAATTAATAACCAATTTTCACAGATAATTGGAAAATGATTATTGGGAATTGATATTTATTTTAAGACGGATCAACTAAAAATAATGGCTGTCCAAACTCAACAGGCGTACCATCTTCAACCAAAATTTTCACAATTTTACCTGAAACTTCAGATTCAATCTCATTAAATAATTTCATAGCTTCCACCATACAAACCACAGTGTCAGGATTTATTGAATCTCCTACTTCAACAAAAACTGGCTTGTCTGGTGAAGGTTTTCTATAGAAAGTACCTATTATTGGTGACGTAATTTCAATATACTTTGAAGATTCTAGTGCCGCTGCTTCACTTGCTGTTGGAGCAGCTGCTGAAGGAGTAGCTACTTGTGCAGCAACAGGAACTTGAGGCAGACCCATTGGTGCTTGCTGAACAATTGTTGTTTCTGTTTTTTCTGATCCAGTTTTAATGGTGATTTTTATATCTTCCATTTCTAGCTTCACTTCACTTGCCCCTGATTTAGCAACAAATTTAATTAGATTTTGAATATCTCTTAAATCCATATTCGTTTCGTTTTAGTTTTTAATTTATTAAGAATTATATGCCCATTTAAGGTAAATTGATCCCCATGTGAAACCACCCCCAAATGCTGCAAATATTATTTTATCTCCCTTTTTTAGTTGTTGTTCATAATCTGCTAATAATAATGGTAAAGTAGCAGAAGTTGTATTTCCATATTTTTGAATATTCATCATAACTTTTGAACTATCCAAATTTATTCTATTAGCCGTAGCTTCAATAATTCTTTTATTAGCTTGATGTGCTGCTAGCCAATTAATATCTTCTTTTGTTAAATTATTACGTTCTAACATTTTTTCTGAAACATCAGCCATATTAAAAACAGCGTTTTTAAAAACCGTTTTACCATCTTGAAAAACAAAATTTTCTCTTTTATCTATAGCTTCCTTTGTTACAGGATACATAGATCCACTTGCTTTAACACGTAAAAAATCTCTTCCAGTTCCATCACTTCTTAAATATTCATCTTGAAGTCCTAAACCTTCTTCATTTGGTTCAAATAAAACTGCTCCTGCTCCATCTCCAAATATAATACAAGTAGCTCTATCTGTATAATCTATCATTGATGAACATTTGTCAGCACCTATTAAAAGCACTTTTTTATATTTTCCAGACTCTATATAACGAGAGGCTACTGACATTCCGTATAAAAAACTTGAACATGCTGCCTCTAAATCAAATCCAAAAGCATTAACAGCCCCAATTTCTGAAGCTACAAAAGCGGCAGTTCCAGCTGCTTGCATATCAGGAGTTGCAGTTGCAACTATCACCAATTCAATTTCTTTAGGGTCTAGATTTTTCTTTTCTATTAATTCCTGAGCTGCTTTAATTGCCATAAAAGAAGTTCCTTTTCCTTCTCCTTTTAATATTCTTCGCTCTTTAATACCTGTCCTTGAAGTAATCCATTCGTCATTGGTATCAACCATTTTTTCTAACATTTCATTTGTTAAAATGTCTTCTGGAACATATTTTCCAACGGCTGTGATTGCTGCAGTTATTTTTGTCATAATTTATTTTCTTTTAGTAAAAAAAGACGGTCAAAAGTAATGAAATTTATTTCTATTAATAAATGAAATTTATCATTTTTTAGTTTTATTGAGCGTAAAAAACAAAAAAAACCCCCAAAATGAGAGTTTTTTACTTATTATTTTATAATAAGTTATGCTTGTGGTTCAACTGAATCAATAACAATTTGACCTCTGTAATAAAGCTTTCCTTCATGCCAATGAGCTCTATGGTATAAATGAGCTTCACCAGTTGTTGGATCAACAGCTACTTGTGGAGCTACTGCTTTATAATGAGTTCTTCTTTTATCTCTTCTCGTTTTCGATATTTTTCTTTTAGGATGTGCCATTACTCTTATTTTTTTCTATTTGTATATTCTTTTAATTTATTCCATCTAGGATCAATTTCCTTAATGTTATCTTCTTCAATTTCTTGATCTTTAATTTCTAATTCTCTTAATTTTTCTAATACGTCTGATTTTAATGTCCCATCTTCAACTCCAGGATGTATCCTTTTAATTGGAACACTTAAAACAATTGCTTCATAAATATATTGAGCAACGTTTATTTTAAATTCTGAATGAGGAATAATGAGTAACTCTTCATTTTCATCATTAAACTCATCTCCAAAATTTACAATTAAATCAATTTCTGATTGAACTGGCTGATGAAATAACTCATTCGTTACATCACAAGCAACTTCAACCCAGCCTGCACATTGAAAATTTAGTTCAAACATAGTTGCTTTTTTTAAAAAAGACAAGACTACTTTTACGCTTGAGCTATTAATATCATCATACTTAAAAAATTCAAAGAACTTATTCTCAATTACATATTCAAACTGATGATTACCTTCTTTTAATCCTACAAAAGAAATATCAAACTCTTTTAAATCTTTCATTTAGAACTTTAATTTGAGCGTGCAAAGATATAAAATTATAAATACTATTATAAAATTATTTTTGAAAATTTATTGTTTTTATTTTTGTTCTGAAATTTTTAACACGTTTTCAGTCAAACTTTTATATTCACTTCTTGTTCTAAAAATTTGAATCGCACTAAAAACAGCCTCTTTAAATGAATTTATATTAGCCTTATCCTTCCCCGCCAACTCATATGCAGTTCCATGATCTGGAGATGTTCTAATTTTATTTAGTCCAGCTGTATAATTAACTCCACCGCCAAAAGCTAAGGTTTTAAAAGGTGCCAATCCTTGATCATGATACATTGCTAAAATAGCATCAAAATTCTTATAATTTCCAGACCCAAAAAAACTATCGGCTGCATAAGGGCCATAAATTATTTTTCCAGTTTCTTGAATCTCAGCAATTGTTGGTCTTATTATAGTATCATCTTCTGTACCAATAACACCATTATCTCCACAATGCGGGTTTAAACCTAAAATTGCAATTTTTGGTTTTGAAATAGCAAAATCTTCAATTAAAGTTTTATATAATATAGCTACTTTACTTTGAATTAATTCTGCAGTAATTGTTTCTGATATTTTAGAAACTGGAATGTGACCAGTAATTAAACCGATTCTTAAGTTTTCAGACATTAAAATCATTAAACTTTCTCCTTCTAATTGCGACTCCAAATATTCAGTATGCCCTGGAAATTTAAAATCTTCAGACTGAATATTATCTTTATTTATTGGTGCAGTTACTAAAACATCTATCTCACCATTTGCTAAAGATTTTGTTGCTTCTTTTAAAGATTTAAACGCATATTCACCAGATAAAGCAGTTGGTTCACCCAAATTAACCTCAATATCTTCCTTCCACAAATTAAGAATGTTAATTTTTCCGGCAATTGCTTTGTCAGCTTCTCTAATACCATTTACTGGTAAATTAATATTCAAGGTTTTTTGCCAAGCAGATATTAACTTTGTAGACCCAAAAATTACTGGCGTACAAAAGTCTAACATTCTCTTATCTGAAAATGTTTTTAATATAATTTCTATTCCAATTCCATTAAAATCTCCTATAGAAATTCCTACTTTAATTTTTTCAAATTTATCCATTAAACAAGTTAATTATTCTTAATTTTGAGTCTTCAAAAGTAATCAATTTAATTTACAAAATCATGTTTACAGGTATTATTGAAAGTTTAGGTGTTATTAAAAATATTGTTAAAGAAGGTGATAATTTACACGTTACAATAGAAAGTAATTTTGCTAATGAGTTAAAAATTGACCAAAGTGTAGCTCACAATGGTGTTTGCTTAACAATTGTGAATATTAAAGATAAAGAATATACGGTTACAGCCATAAAAGAAACTATTGAAAAATCTAATTTTAAACATCTGAAAATAGGTGATTTAATTAATTTAGAGCGCGCTATGATACTTGGAGCAAGATTAGATGGACATATTGTACAAGGCCATGTTGATCAAACTGCTACTTGTACTTCTGTAATTGAAGAAAATGGAAGTTGGGTGTTTAGTTTTGAATATGACAGCACATATAA
>Ga0208305_10000420_pt1 | contig 22172 bp, 24 predicted proteins | sample ColrivemetaGS741_FD_187605 | JGI IMG/M metagenome (GOLD analysis project Ga0208305, IMG submission 187605) | Estuarine microbial communities from the Columbia River estuary - Flood tide ETM metaG S.741 (SPAdes) (version 2) | ecosystem: Environmental > Aquatic > Marine > Intertidal zone >... | reverse complement strand
GGTACTGTTACCATCGTTCACGCGATATTTTTTATTGCGCGTTTTGTAAATTTCAATAGGTTTACGCTTGGACATTTTACCATCGTAAGCCTTCTTCATATACACTTCTGCATTTTCAATACCTTCCTTTCGTGCACGAATAGGAATTAACTTACTCATTTCCACTTCAATTGTCCCTGCAGGCTTGGTAAAATATTTGTCTAATTCGTAAGGAAGTTCAATTTTACCACCCATAGCCATTTTACCTTGCTGCATACGATAAACTTTTGCCGCTACTTTGTCGCCAACTTCCTTTGCTTCAGCCTTATCGTAAGTCTTTCCATATTCGCCTTGATATTTGGGCTGAACTTTTTTACCTGCGTATCGCGACGCTACTTTTTTGGAAAGGGCTTCAAAGCCAATTTTACCACCATCGGCATACCATTTATCCGTAACCTTGGTTTCAAACTCTTTTAATGCTTTCTCTTGTTGTTCCAAAGTAACCTTTTCGGTAATTCTTGATGGCTTTGATGTTATCAAACGAACATTCGGGTCTTGGTACATAACATAGGTAAACATCGTGTACCCACTACCACTTTTTTCATTTTTCCCACCGACTGCGGTACTAACCAAATCGCCACGCATACTCTTCATCGTAGTGATTTCCCAATCGTAACCCTTATAATTAGAAACCTTGTTTTTGGCAATCCAACCACTTGATGTTTTACGCATTGATGTAGTGCCAAAATTTAAACTTGTCTTTTTAGGTTCGGCTTTACTTTCGTTCATCCCCGCATCCACAAGTGCTTTTTTGCTCACCCAAAATCCATTCTTAGGTTTGAACTCAATTTGTGTCTTGCCATTCTTATCGTAATAGGCAACTTGATTAACATCGGCTCTTTTGATGTAGGTGTAGCCTTTCGACAAACTACCACCACCTTCAAATTTGTGCAACCCGTCAAGGAAATCCTTTTTATCAATTGTTAAATAATCCTTTGACCCGCTCTTATTGGGGTTTTTAATAACGATTAATTTCAAGTCCCTTCTATTGGTGTAATCGCCCGTTGGTCCACCTTTTGCCATTTTTTCTTCTTGTACATAATCATAAACTTTTTTGGCAAAAGATGGGCTTGTTATTTTGGCAAGTGCGTCTATACTTTCTTTTTTGTTGTCAGCATCGACATTTTTTACACTTAAATGACCACCCTTCATATCAGGGTAAGTTCCATCAATAGTATGACCAAAATCCCCAATCGACCTTAAAAATCCTTTTTCATCAAAAGTTAATTCATACGATTTGATTCTTGCTGAATAACTACTCCGAATTGTCAAAGTTGTAAGTCCATCTTCTTTTTTTAATGAGCCTATTACCACCCCAAATTTTTCACCCGTTGATGGATTTGACCCCTTGATTGCCCCACCATCAGCCATATAGCCACCATCTTCAAATACTTTGTGTTTAGAGAACTTAGACTTTACTATTTTTTCAAATTCTTTTCTTGTATCATCCCCAAAATTCATCTTGACAATCCTTCTCGTTTTATCAAAATCTTCCATAAAACCGTAAGCGTATGAATCGGCTTTGAGTTTGTTAATTGTACCACCTTTGGCCATTTTCTTCGCGTCGTTTTCACGAAGCAATTCTAAAATTTCATTGAACCTAACAAGTTTAGATTCGCGCTCTCTCTGTCGAGCCTTTTCGGCATCAGAATTATCTCCTTCTCTATAGGTATTTAATCTGTTGCTATTTAAATCGCGTTGTAATTTTTGCAATTCTTTGATTAATTTTGCTTCGATATCAACATAGCCACCTTTGGCCATTTTGTGAGCATTGTGGGTTTTTTCAATGTACGCTTCCATTTCTTCAACTGTTTTATGACCCAAATAGTTGCCCATTTGAAGTTTCAAAACCTTATACTTGGAAACGGCAAGTTTATCACCCGAAAGTTGTTTGTGATAAGCATCCACCAATTTTTTAAAATCCTCATCAGGAACGGGCACATTGCTATCAAAACGCTTGAACGTATTTACATACTCATAGTTTTCTCCCTCAGCCATATAGCCACCTTTGGCCATTTTTTGTTCTCGAATTATGTCTTCAATATCCTCAAAACCTCTACTTATTTCACTATACGTAGAGCCCCCTTCTTCAATTTCACTTTGTGCAAGATAATAAAACTCCAAAATTTCTTCCTTCAATTCAGGATATTCTGAAATTCGTTGTTTTACATAAACTTGAAAATCTCTAAACGAATTCATTGCCCCATCATACGGAATATATCCACCATCGGCCATATATTGACCATTTGCGAATATTACTTCGCCATCTTCAGTTTCTACAGTCAAATTATCTCTATCGTGAAGGACTAAGTAATCTGCGGCTTTGTTACTACTTGTAGTTGTATACACAATTTTGCCGTCAAGGTTTTTTATTAAAATTTTTATTGGTTTTAATACGGAACCACCTTTCGCCATATAGCCGCCTTTGGCCATTTCGTATTGGGAATATGCTTCGACCATATCTTTAGGATAAGAGCGAATACCATTTTCATTTTTCAATATTACACGTTCTTCGTCATATCCTTGGCTTGAATCCATTTCATATCGTACAAATTCAAATTCCGTACCAAGCACGACAATTTTATCGCCTTTTTTCAATTCACCACCTTTGGCCATCACATTATCATCAGGATAAAATTCCAATTCTTCAGCCGAATAAGTCTTTTCCGTACCATCAGGAAACTTTAAATGGAAACGACGACCATATGTGACCATAATGGTTCCCATTTTGTTGTCAAGAATAACTCGAGCACTGTCACCAACTTGAGCGTTTTGATAAGGGAATTTACCACCCATAGCCATCTTTTTTGTGCCTATAGATGTGTATAACACATCACCGTCATCATTCATCACGAATATGCTTTCACCCTCTTTCATAAAGTCGCGCTTCATCATCGCGTAGGTCATAGCGGATGCTTTAGAACTGTATTCGCGCTCATCAACTGACATCATTTGGTCTCCTTTGGTTTTGTAAAGGTTTACATAAAAAGTTCCGTCTTCGTCATCCATAGGGTGAATTTTACCCCCTTTTGCCAAGTATGGGTATCCTGACTTGTATGAAGGGCTTTTACGGTCTTTACGATTTTCACGGTTTTCATAATAAACGCGACCACCGTCCGACTTACCAAACTGATTGGACCATCCTTTTCGTGCAACACGCCTTCCTGCGGGAAGAGCCTTTCTACCTGCGTCTCTACGCTTATCAGAGCGTCCAAATCCCGCAAGTTCAGGGTCGTTTTTTAATGCCTTGTCTATTACGTCATCTGCAACAGTCGTTTTTTTTGTCAACTCTTTTTTGGCTTCAGGAGCCGCGATGTCTGAATTCTGCGGAACAATCGTCTTTTCATTGACTTCTTTTTCCGTTTTTTCTTCACGCTGTTTGGCCGCGACTGCTTTAATTTGCGTATAAAGTTTATTCAATGCATCTTCAGCCTTCTTTTGAGTAGCCGCGTCTGCACTTGACAAACCTTGTTCGATTTTGTCCGCTGTAGCCCTAACTTTTTCAGGGAGTTTCAGTTTCTTTATTTTCTCAAGTTTAATTTTTGCTTGATTATTCATATTCGTATTTTTTTGTTATTTATTTAATTTTTACCCAACGCTTTACACCTTTGGAACTCTCTTTGACTTCCCAATTGTTTCCATCGTTACCTTTTTTAATGGTCCCAACAGAATTAAGGGTTGCACTTTCCGTCGGTGATGGACGCACAGCAACAGTCTGTTCTGTTGGTTTTGATTTTGGATATAATCCTTTGCTTTCCTGTTCGCTCAAATATTTAAAAACGTCTTCTCCATAATCACTGATTTCAAAATATTCAGTTGAATTTTGAATATCTTCTAAAGCCAATCCCATCGACAATAATCCACGAAGTTTGGAGAGAACAGCAAATTCATCCCACTTTGGTTTTTTATTAAATTGCTGTTGAAGAATTGTTGTTACGGTTCCTGCAGTTAACATCCCCATAGTGTCATTTAAAATTTTTAAAACCAAGTAAAAATCATAGTCAAGCGAACCGAAGTCTTTTTCAATTTTCGCTTGTTTTTCTTCTTCTCTGATTTGTCGGCCTGTTTTTTCTTTTGGTAGTTTGTCAACATATTCGTTACCTAACGGTGTAATTTGCCACACAATACCTCCATAAGATGTATTAATTTCTCGAACTAATCCCCTATCTCGCAAGGCAATTAAACGACTAAATATTGCTTTGTGGGGAAGAATAATGTTCATATTTGATAAATCATCTTTGATATTATCAGCGGATAATTTACCCGTGAAGCGGTATAAAATTCGAAGTATTTTTTCCACTGTTGGAGTCAACGGGGATAATTCATTTTTTATGTTTGCTATAATTTCACTTGTTCTTTTATCATCGGTCAACCTATATTCTACGGGTACGTGATTTAATTCTGTCACCAATTTCAATCCAATCAAAACATCCAATGCATATTTAACATCATTTCTGAGATATTCATTTGCAATTGTCTCGTCGACTTCTGCCCATATTTCAGATTGGTCCATTTCATTATATAATGTGCCTTTGCCTTGAGCAGGCGGTTTATCCAAAATCATCAAAATATTCTTTTGAAGAGCATCCAAGTTTTCAATATCAACAGGTAAAGTTAAAATTATTGATGAGGGAACTTGTTTGTTTTTTAATTCATATTCATTTATGAAGTCTTGCCCCTTGGTTGAAAGAGTTATACCAATCGATGACCTTTCCATAAAACCGTTGTCTTCCAAAACATCTATTTCTTGCAAAGTGTACTTTTGTTGATTATTGAAATTTACTGATTCCAATATTTTCTTGGTTGAAATAATTAATTTATCTGTCAACTGCATCAATTCCACAGTTTTCAAGATTGCATAAAGACGGTCATTTTGTGAAGGACTCGGCATTAATTCAGACTCAACAAAATCAGATAATTCATCGAATTCGGTCAAATCAACATCGCCTAATTCGTCATCATTGAGTTCCAAATCATCTTCAAGTCCTGTCAAATCAATTTCCTCTAAGTCCACTTCTGAAAGGTCAAAATCATATTCTTTCTCTTGGTCCACCAATTGCTGTTGATTTTCCAAAGGTTTGAAAGGCTCGAGTTGACCCGTGCCGTCTTTGGTTAGGCTCATTATCAATCTTAACCCCTCAGAAATACCATTGTATAATTCAGGAGACTCTTTCTCCATATCTTTTAAAATGGTATAATTTTGTGTAATAAACTCAATCGCAGCAATATCGCCTGTTGTCAATGTACTTTTATTTTTGCTATCAAATACGATTTGGTCAGGGTCATTTTGATTATCTAAAGAGGGTTGTTTTGGTGTAATATATGATTTACCTTTTGGAGTAAGAATATATAATAATCCACTATTACTACTTTGGTTATTATTGATTAATTCTTTTTGAAGCAAATCACTTATCGCACGATTAACATCACTGTCGACATAATTTGTAGTCTCTAAGAAAAAATTACGGATTCTAATCAACTCCACACCCAAATTCTTGTCTGCCAAAAAATCAATTATTTCTTGTTCCAAAGTCGTTAAAGATTCTCCGTTATCCGTCATATTTTGATTTTCTTCACCTCTTTCCAAAGTCACTAAATCACTTTGATTGGTCGTCTGTGATGATGCATTACTATTTGCACCTGCAAAACCTTTGATGAAATTAAAGGTATTTTCAGGCATCTCAAACCTCAATTGAGAACCATCATTTGCCACTTTAGAGCGATATGACCGAACTCCTTTTTTTGTTATAGTATAATCGTCAAGTCCTACTTCGTAAGTATTTTTAAGATTCTCAGGGTCAACAAATAAATATATGTACCCATAACTCACTTCAAAACCCTCATCATTATACATTTTCGGCAAAGGCTTTGTATAAGACGAATCTGTCATCCCGTCAAACCCTTGACCTTCAAATAGGGGCTGTAAAATATTGTCCAATTGCTTGGCATCAAGTAAAAAATTTTTCCGAGTACCATTTTCTTCCCAAATAAAATTTATCTGAAATTCTTGAAGTTTAACTCTGACAGAGCGGCTTGATTTATTAACAGATGTTTTTATAAATGGAAAAAACTGTTTGAGAAATTGTCTTATTATATACGCATCTCCCGTAGTCCCTACACTTGTTTTGCTGTAGGATGGAACATCTTTATATTCGATGGCTCCCCAATTTGGACTTATTTGTTGAAAGTAATATTTATCCCTTGTAGCCATTATCTTATTTTTAAATCAGAGACGTTAACAGGGATACAATCCCCTAAAAACGCGTATCTCTGATACACGTTATCAAATTGGTCATTAATATCCATCGGCTGACCCGCATCGTCAACTTGAGTAAGCCTTGGCTCGAATTTTCTTTCACCCGCTGACATATATTCAATGTCATACTTGATGAAAAAAGTATCGGGAATAATTGGATTTTGTAGAACCAAAAGGTTCTGAACTTTGGCACCATTGGTGCTTGCAATTTGTAAATTTTTTAGTATTTCCTGTAGCGTTTTGAACGCGCTTTGACTTATTTTCATATGTTTACCCTTTCCAATTCATTATATAAATTTTCTGCTAATAAATCCATTTTTTCAATCTGTTCTGCAGGCGTAGGAAATGGTTCATTTTCAGCATAAATAGCAACGTCGTTTATTAAATTACTTATATATCCTTTTATATCAGGATTAATTTCCAAAATACCATTATTTACATTATCGTTTAATGTTAAATATTCTTGATTGCAAATAGACCCCATATACCGAAAAATTACCCTATCACGAAATTCTGTATCCCCAAAAGTGACATTTTTATTATTTACATAATAAACATATTCACTCAAAAAGTTTTTCATTTCTTTTGCAATATATTCCATTTCTTTTCGTGGTTCTTTTGTATTCAACAATAGAACATAATCCCGCAATTTCATTGCACAAAAATTCATCCACCATTCAATAAATTTACCGTAATATGGAGAAAGGGTAATAATTTCATCTATTTGAAGCGACCCCCAAATATCTCGCGCTGTATCACGAATTACATCCTGATAATATTTGATTGACATTGAGTGAAACAGTATTTGTGCCTCGGGTCTTACTTCCTTACCCTTAAAAATACCTGCCTTGACATATTCTTGATATTTATTTTTATAACGCTCAAATCCAACCCTGTAATCAATTTCTTGCCAATCAGGATTACCTCCTGTTGGATAGTTATCGGCTACCAAATCTTGTTTTTGCGCTTCTTGAATAACATTGGTGTAAATTGTGCCTGAACTTTCCTGTGAAATTGCTAAAGCAATTGCGGGGTCAAACTCCTCACCGTATTCTTTTGCCAAAAATGGTTGTACCGTTAAATAATCATATGGCTCGGTCAGAAAATTTCGAATATTATACATAGGCAAAGTTGCATCAGTCAGCAAATCTTTTTCCCTTATGGTATGGTCTGAACTAAAAACAACAAATCGTGTCGGATAAAAACGACACTTAATTCCAAGACTCTCAAAATATTGACAAACCATAATAGCAGGTAAATGTCTCAACGCATAACCCTCTGCTCCATAAACACTTGTATAATAAAATAAAGAATAAATTTCAACATAATTGACTTTACCACCTACCCTTTTAAACTTCAAATAAACTTTTTTTGTAGTGGTTGCAAATTGCAATTTTGCGCCTTTTACATTGTCCTTAATTGCAACAGTGCCTTTTTGATATTGTTGACAAACGTACTCAATTTTGTCTTCGTCAATAAAGTAAAATTGACGAATACCAAGAATGCTTCTTTGTTGAACAAAATTTGGTGGCACAACACCACTGAGTGTACCATACTCAGCAAACCTATTTGGTTTTTCTTTTGCTAACTTTTCTGAGTAATATTCAGGTACCCTATACAAGCCTTTTGAGGCCAAAGAAAAATCAAAAATACCCTGAGGTTTATCGGTGGTTATAATACGCGATTTATCTTTTGAACCTCCCAATTGGAATTTTAAACCAAAATCAAAAAGAACTTTTTTGAAGGTTGTATCATAAAAAAACCGTTTATAACGTCTAATTTCTTCATCATATTCTTTTTGACCGTAGTCCGCAGCCGTCGGTGTGCTACGACCATCATCCTTAAATTTTTTAATGGCTTCAATTAACTTCTCTTGGTCATCAAATGACCAACCAACAATAGGATATCCCGACCAATTACCAAATAAAGCCATAGAGATTATGAATTTTTGCTTGCCTCGTATGCAGTAATCATACGATTTGCCTCGTTAATTTCATCTTGAGTGTTAAAATCAGGTGCTTTAGCATTATATGGCATTTTATTTTTTGCGTCCAAGACCATTTTGAAGTTGTCAAGATTGGTATTTGGGTCGTCTTGAATTGCCTGTTTGATTGCAGGTTTGAACAAATCCAAAAAAGTAACAAGTGACTCTACGACTGTTTTAGGGTCTGTAATTAAATCAAAGGCTTGGTTTCCAACATTTTGCTTATTCTTATCGACTACCTCTCTATAAACCTTGTAAGTTTCTTTCAGGTTCATCATAAGACGAATGGAAACAAACGCTTGCCCTGTAGCATTCAGTGAAATAATTTTTTCACGTAATTTGGTACCGTAAATCCAAATGAATGCAAATCCTTCCATAATAGAATTGAATTCGTATTCATAATCCACGAAAATTTTGTAAGTGCTTCCCACAAAACGGTCTTGCAAAGACAAATCCTGTTTAAAGTTCGCTTCGTAATCAGGGTCAACAGTATTCAAGGGTACGTTACCCGTTGCAATAACCATTAAGTTACCCAAAACCAATTTTTCATTTCTACCATTTAGAATTGTTGGTGGCTTTGTTGCTCCTGTAACCTTATCAAATTTGAAATCTTTGACTTTTGCCAAGGCTTCGTTTAACAAACCTGCAGTGTTTGGGTCAAGTTTAGGTAACTCATCCAACAATAAGACAACTCCTGAAACTTTTCTTTTATCACCATTAGGAGAAATGATTTCATTTGCCCAAGCCATAGAGACTTTACCTTCTTGATATCCATCGATGGTTTGACCTCCTATAATATCAATCGGAGAAGTAAATTGGTTACAGTTCAAAGTAATTAATTCCCAATCCAACAAATCTGCTATTTCACCCGCAGTATATGTTTTTCCTGTTCCCGCACCTCCATACAAATAAGCGTTATTTCGCGCTTGTACGTCGGATAACAAATCTTGAACAAGTGGACGCTTAATAAAGGCATTGCTTACAACTTTTGTAGACACAGCAGCCATCTGACGCAAAGTCAATTCGACTTTCGTCTGAGACTGAAGCATCGCCTTTAATCCATCGCTTAATTGAGAAAAATCGATTTTTGCTTTAGCAATTTCGTCATCTACAATTTGTTTGATTTGCTGTGGATTTGCTGATTTACCCCCATAAGCATTTACTGCCGCTTGCATCGCATTAAGGACCGCTTGAATTTGAGGGTCTAAATTGCCCGTAGTTGCCGCAGTTTGAACCTGTGCAGAGCCAATTGAAGCCAAACGGTCAATTTGCTTTTGTGCCTGATTTCTAACTAACTCAGGATTGGTTGTATCATTTACAACGTCCTGATAATATTCTAATGTGCCTCTTTGTGCCATATAATTTATTCTCTTATTTTTTCAATTATTTTTTTTGCCAATTCATTCATCGAGATATTTGAATTCGATAAACCTAAATTTTGTTTAATGGGTTCAACCGATTGTGGATTTGATGCAAGGAACATCATCGCAGAGCCCGCAGTTCTTAATTGACCACGTACTTGGTTTGTCGTTTTATTCAGATTGTCCGCAATCATTTCTATTAGAGGTATGTCTGAAGTTTGTGTACTACCATAAACAGCACCACCATCACCACCACCATTTAAGGTTCCTGCACGTCCTGCTGAACCCGATGTACTTGCACCTCGCGAACCACTTGAGCCACTTGAGCCACCTGAGCCACCTGAGCCACCTGAGCCGCCTGAGCCGCCTGAGCCGCCTGAGCCGCCTGAGCCGCCTGAGCCACCTGAGCCTCCTGAGCCTCCTGAGCCTCCTGAGCCGCCTGAGCCACCTGAACCGCCTGAGCCACCTGACCCACCTGAGCCACCTGAACCGCCTGAGCCACCTGAACCACCCGAACCACCTGAACCACCCGAACCTTGAGAGCCCTGTGACCCTTGAGAGCCCTGTGACCCTTGAGAGCCCTGTGACCCTTGAGAACCCTGTGAAGGCATTTGTGGTGGTGGGGTACCGTGACCCGTACCATCGTTTTTCAGTGGAATAATAAACCAAGTTTGCGATTTCGGACCACCACCTCCTTGTGGAAAGGTAGAAGGAATTGGCAAAGATGTTTTATCAGAAAAATCTTGGTCAAACAATAACAACAAATCATATTCTTCCCCATTAATAGTCGTAGTTATCTCTTTAGATTTTGGACTTGTCGAAGCCGTGTTTGTATCCGTTAAAGTTGTGACATATTCTCCTATAAAGTTACCGCTCGCATCGGGTTGTATGGAAGAATTAAATACGTATAATATGTTATCAGAATTTATATCAAATCTGCCTAATAAAATTTTTTGTTCTTCAGGTGGTTGTGGTGGTGGATTGCCTGTTTGCTGCTGATTAAAACGCTCATTTAGGTCCATAAAGAAATCATAAGCCTCTTCTTCGTAGTAAAAGCCATACGAATTTGGAATGACAACAGGATTCATTATCATTTCTAAATTTACATTTTCGTCACGCGAATAATTTTTTGCTGTAAGAAATTCTTGTTGAAAAAATCCAACCAAAAACATCTTACTGCCCGAAACTCTTGATATTTGTATCAATATTGGTATCTTTTGTTCGGGCGGCAGTGCATAGAAATCCTCTATAGCATAGTATTGTGCATCCTCCCACTCACCATCTATTTGAACATTATTTAGCGTTTTACCCAAAAGTGCAGCCGCAGTTTTATATTTTAAATCAACCCCCCCAAATTTCATTACTTGAACAATGTTCATATTGTACCTCCACTTTTTAAAAATTGTGATTTAGTAAACCATCCTCTGTCTATTTCGTTTCCACCTTGCTGAAAATCTGTAAATTTATATAACGGAAGAACTTTGGTCTGCTCAGGATAAAAAGTAATCCAAACTTCGGTTTGATAAGCCTTATCGGATACATCAACCGCGGGATTATTTTCATACATATGGATACCATCACAGATTTTTGATTCCTTTAGTATTTTTAACATTTCAACATTACTTCTAATATAAACCCAAACCTCAAGGTCAGGCGTACTGTCTGATAAAAATGCAGGATTCACCTTCAGGTCCTCAGGTGACAATCCTGTTTGAAGATAAACAGCATCAAAAAATTTTGTAGGGCTTATTTTTTCGATTCCAAAAAAACTTAAATCTAATGGCCTGCGAATATTCAAAATACACGGAAGTATGACCCCTTGCGTACCTAATCTTTGTCCTTTCGTGGTTGCAAACCAATCCGCATAATCATAGTTTACTGCGTAATACGAAATTGGGAAAACCTCAAATCCAACTCTATCATAAATCTTAGACAATCCTTGAAATACAATTTCAGGAGCATACATATACTCTAAACCACTTTTTCCTTGAACTTCTGTAACTTTACCTACCCGACTTATTGCTGCAGGTAAGTTATTTATATCACTCAACAGTGCATAATCATAATTCGAATATTCAGCATAAAAAATCCAATTACCAAAAAAATTACTTAACCAATTAGCAATATAAGAATCACTATTGACACCACAGTAGTCAAGAAAACTTTTAAACTTGCCTAAGATATTTTTTTCATTCGCAATACTTCTTCGTCCTTCAAGATTATTTTGTTCTATCTGAGCATTCTCTATGAGTGTATCCAAGGTATTTTTATCAAATGCGCGTCCCGTACCAAGTATGTTTAAATATTTTAAGTTTGGATTTGCCAATAAATTCAACTCTTGTTGCTCGGCATCTAATAGGAGCGACATTTCGACTCTTTCCAACACGTTTTCAACAGGTACATCTTGTAATAATTGAGAAGTAATCTCTATTATTTTTTTCTTTTCAGATATTATGTTTTTTAAACCTGCCGCTGAACTTGCAATCTCAATAGACCTTGGTTCTACTGTAAGGACCTGAGGATTGTATTCTTTTACAGCATCAGGGGCAAAATATGGAAATTCTTCGAACAAAGGATTTACTTGAACTCCTTCAGTGCTCGGTGAATTTTTGTAAATCACCTCTGTAACCGATACTCGATTTAATCTATTTATTTCTTTAATTGCTGACTCAGAGTCAATTTTGAATTTTGGATTTATAATTTTAACATAAAATTCATTCAAATCTCTACCCTTTGTATCCTTACCAAAATCTTGAAAATATTCTTCATAATTCTCATATACTGCTATATTTTGAAAAATTTTCTGATAGGGGCCTCGGTATTTGTTTACAATACCGTTTTTAGTTCCATTCGGGTCTTGAATATCTTTGATTTTAACTCGAATTGATTCAATTTCTCGAGACTGATTACCTTGATTTGATGTTTGCAAATTTTGATTCCGATTTGACTGACGTACTTCATCAATTTTATCAAAACCTAAAGGACCAATTGTATAGCCTTTTGCAGAATCAATAATCAAATTAGAACTGAGCATTTCACGCACGGCTTCCAAAACATCATCTCCCCCTCTGCTTTTTGGAAATTTTTGTATATACTTATCTCTAAGTGTAGTATAAGAAATTTCTGACTTCCCCTCATTAAGCATTATCTCTAAAATACGCTGTTGGTTTTCAGGAAGAATGACCTTGGTTGAATCTGTCTGTGTAGATTGTGCAGCCAAATAATCTTTGCCCATAGAAGTAATTACATACTCGCCTATCCTACCTGCATAATTTTCAATTAAACCATCCGCAAGTAAACGTTGTAAAGTCCTTTCCGTTCTCAGTTGGTCGCCAAAAACAGATTCTAAGGCTGCGTAAGGAACAATACCATCACTTACAGTTACATTGTCAATTAGTTTTAAAACCCTCGTTTGTAATTCATCAAGAGTGAAATCAAATCCATCTTCAGGAATAGTTCCAACATCTGCAAATTCCTTTTCATCAATATCAAAATTCAAATCATCATCAGAAATATAATATTCATCTTCCTCCAATTTGACTTCGCCTCCATTTGCAAAAGATACCCCTCCACCTGATTCATTTATTTTTGACAAGATTTCCTTGTTAGTCATCATCTTGCCTTGGAATTCTTTTTTTGTATCGTCGGCTACTGCTCGTTTTGTAATAACGACTTCGCCACCTTCTACTTCTATAGGTTGGTCATTGTCGATGTTTACGGCCTTAATACCACCTTGTGAGTGCGGCCTACCATCGAAATAACCTCCTTTCTTCGCATCATTGGTAGCCCCTTTTTTGGTAACTACCTTACCACCCACTTCGTATTTTTTCACCGAATTTTGAGTGTGAGCGTAATGTTTATTTAAACTGTCTTTGAATGACATATTAGTACAAATTTGGTGTATTTTTCTTATAATTCAAACATATAGCCATATCTATCTCAAAGTAAGTCATCATCTTGAACATAAGCGGCCTTTACAGGCTTTCCGACTTTCTTTTCCATAAACTTATTTAGCCTTGCAATTCCCCACGCTGTGCGCGAATTTGGAGCCCCACCGCTTATTGTGGGCCTGTGGCTTACCGAATATGCTCCCATCCCTCTACGCACAACGGCATTGGCTGTAGCCACCGTAATTTTCTTGCTTGGGTATTTCAGGTTGTGTGCTGCCACTTTCGCGCGGATGGTTTTTTCAGTCGCATCGCTAAACTGAATAGATTTAGCACTCGATTTACTCGAAGCACTTCCTGCGGGATTGGTTTTACTACCCCTTATTTGTTCCTTTTTTGGTGCGGGTGTTTGCGATAAAGACTTACGACCTTTTCTCATAATGATGTAAATTGAATGTATTAAAGTGGTTTTAAGTTTCCTTTAATATCAATTATTCATTATTGATTACGCGTAAGTGATTGATTTTGATTTAGTTGTAGCAAATTGATTGATTTTATTTTACTACAATTAACCACCTTACATATTCAATGAATTTGTAATTGATATTTGTAGAGTCAAATTTATGACAAAAAAACTATGAATGGATTTTTCGACATCAAAAGCCCCAATTGGTTGGGTGGAGTGAATGTTCACAACACCGTTACCATTGCTTTGCTCGCTTACTTGGTTTACAAGAATCGTTAATTAACGACTTGTATCAAGTTTGTCTGAACAAACTCGGCTGAGGAGTGGGCGTAGCGGAATGTTACGCCCTTTTCTTTTCCTCCAAAAGTTGATTGATAATGTCACGTCTTGATTCAGCAACTTTATGAACCACTCTAAATAACAAAAGCCAAGTGATGTTCGACATCACCAATAATGTAGTCAAGTAGGTTTCCCAATTCATTTAAGCAATTTAGCAATAATCACTGACCATTCAATTGCTATTGAATCCCAATTGTACTTTTTTATCACTTCGTCATACTTATCAAAATTCTCCTTCTCCCCTGCTTGATATTGCTTGTAGAATAAATTCATCCATTTAGCAATCTCGGTAGGATTCAATTTGTAACGAATTGCGTTACCATCGTGAATTTGAACGCTCTTCGTCAATTCAATACACTTTCCCGACTTCAAAGGTGCCGCTATTTCCTTTTGAGACGTGTGATATCCAAATATGATTGGAAGTTTACAGCAAATGGCTTCAGTTAAAGTTAATCCCCACCCTTCTGCCGTAGACGTGGTCAAAAACACATCGAAAGAATTGTAAACATCATTCATATCGGAAAGCGTGTAGGCCCCGTCAGTGTACTTTTTGTGCATCGGCATTGTATAATCCTTTTCCCAAACAAGCCCCAATTTATCTCCTACTGTTCGTAAATTCACCCCTGTTGGGTCGTCATAATATGTGTGCAGATACAAACACACATTATGTCCCTTGGGTAAAGTGTCTTTAAATTCAGCAAACGCAATTAAAGCATTAGCCATATCTTTTCGTGGCTGATTTTTGTTCACCGTCCCGATGACGAATTTACCCTGAGGTATCCCTACGCGTTTCCTGCACTCTTCTTTCTGACCTGATTGTTCGAAAAAATTCTTAGTGTCAAATCCGTGAGGGATAACCTCAAGGTTTTTCAACCGTTTGATTTTTTGTATTTCATCAAAACCATATTTGGTGTAAGTGATTATTTGGTCAAAATCTTTTGCGTGTTTAAACCAAGATGGGTCGGGATTGCTATCGATGGGTGTGTACAACAATAGTTTGAACTCAGGATGCATCAACTTGACCTTACTTTCCCTAATCACGGGCATCAATGACATAAATGCATCGATAACGGGCAAATCATTCATCATCCATACGAGGTCGTAAGGTTTGCTTTGCAATAATTTTAAAAACCCATCGCGATACCATTTGTCACTCATATTTTTGGCAAATGATTTCGCATTATATACAGTCACATTTTTGTGGTAGTGTAAAGTTTCCTTATTGCCATAGTTCGTTGCGCACACGTCCACTTGAATATCATTCTTTTCGAAGAATGGCGTGAGTCTCTCAAAAAGGTTTTTGGACACGTTGCCGAACCCCGTAGGGCAGTCAAAGTCCATATACGCTAAGATTCTCTTCATCGACTTACAAACAAGGGGCTTTCCTTTTCAGTTGAAATGTTTGCGTTATCAATCACAAACTTTTGATTCTGTACTTCACAAGTTTGAATGTAGACTACCTTGTCATTTTCAACACCAATTAACGCTCTCGAGCAGTGTGTAGAACAATGTTCGTAAAGGGGGACCAATGTGCCCAATTGATTGTTTGGAATCAACTGAGGGCCGCATTTATGGCATTTTACCATAAAACCATCCTTTTGTAACATTTTGGCTTTTTTCACCACATTGTACTCGACAAGACTGTAGGTGTGTGAAATCTGAATAGGTGCGGGGGCTTTTTTTTCTTCGCTCATAATTATATTTTCTAAAATATTTTTTTGAAATTGATTATTCCATCGAATTCATTGCTGATTCCAATACGATAGTGTTGTTTTTACCTAATTCCACGGGCACATTGTATGATTTAATCAACGTGATATGGAAAAATTCGGGATACATTTTGGAGAATGTGGAAATGAACATACTCGCCTCAGACAAAGACATTTTTTTTGCAAATTCAGGTTGCTTTGAACCATTGTACCATCCGTCTTTAATTGAGTATTCGTACAAATATTCAAACGGGCTACTGACCTTTCTTAAAGGGTCTTTACTGTGTATTTCTACAGCATAAATTTTGGGGTCTCTGAATTTCATAAAAAAATCATAAATAGGATTAATGATACATAAAAAATGATGGTCACGGGCATTTTCCAAAGAAAAAGGTGAAAACTTGCGTAATCGACATTCTCTTTCCAAACCCTTAACAGTGAGATACTGAAGTCCTCCGTGTCGAATTGCCTTTTTTTGGCCAAATAAATAAATCTTAGGGCCCACATCATTGAAATAATCAGTGTTGCAGGGAACTCAAACAATTTGACCATCCAATCAAATATTGACGGTTGGATTCTTTTTTCTTGATTGTTCATATTATTGGTTGTAGGGGGTTAAATATTTTTCTTCAGTTGGAACACCGCCCCATTTCTTTAGGTAACGGGCTTTGTTTTCCTCAAAATTTTTATTCAGTTGTGGGTCTTTACGAATACTCATTGATTGGTTGTAAACTTCAGGATTAAGCAACTCTGTTTGCTCGATAAATACCCCTTTCAATTTGCATCGGTACAAGTAATCGCTGTCTTCAAAATAGGCTCCTATAAAGTCTTCATCAAAAGGTCCAATGTACTTATATGTTTCGTATGAAATGATAAACACTGAGAAGTTTTTATACCCTGTATATATTCCCGCTCCTGTAATATCAATGAAGTCTTCAAGGTCGTCAGCATATTTTTCACAAACGATATCATCATTCATTATTGCTACGTGGGTGTATCCCTGAGAAAACGCCATTTTACAAATCAGGTTCCAAGAGGCAGCAACTCCTATGTTTTGCTTTTGGAGCATAATTTTCATTCCCTGAGAAACCCTATTGATTTTTTGATTTCCGTTATCTACTATGAAAATGTGCCTACCGTAGAACGTGTCTTTGTAGGTCTCAAGGGCTTTATTCAAAAGTTCCGCTTGGTTTATTGTTGGAATACCCAAACAAAGGGTGCTAAATTCGTCCATTTTACTTGTTTTTTGGTGGTGCTATTAACATATTGTCATCGTATCGGGAAATCCAATTCGCAGGGTTTTCAATGGTGTCAAAATACTTCTTTAGGAGATAGTAACGTCCATACATTTCACGACGCTTTTTCATTTCGACCTTCTTATCGTTGAAATTCAATTTGTCATAAAATTTGGCATAGCCTTCATCCATATTTTCGCGCAAAATTTCACCATCTGCAAATTCACTCGCTTGCTCAGTCCATTTTTCATTGACTTTTATCAGGTTGTATTTGGTTACGAAATCCCACATAATGTTGTCAAAGTCACCAATGTATTTGTTTTCATTTTTGATTTTATTGATAAACCAAACGATGTATTCCCTCCGTTGTTTGACACTTTCATCGTAGGTCAAAACGGTCTTTTCTGATGCTTGTAATCGAGCCTCCAACTTTTTCCGTTGAAGCACTTCGTTAATCATTTCTTCGGACTTAGCACCATAGGCATTCAAGATACGACTGATGTACAGAGGCGAAAACGCGCCATACGGTTCTACAGTTACTCCAAGTTTGCCTTGCAAGGACCAATTGATTGCTATATCAATGTCCTTTAGGGTAAATTTTGGATAATTGGTTTTGATGAACTGTACGTTTATTTTCAGTTCCTCTTCACTCATTTCCTTACTCAGACCCAACATAATGCGCCACTTCGTTACCATCCCAATCAATTTGGTCAAGTCCTCCGTGGTTGTGTAGTTTCCAATTTGCTTTCCGTAGGCCGCGAGCACTACTTCCTTTTCAACACTATTCCGAGTCCATACCGCTAAGTTCGCTTGCGACTTTGTTAGCGACAGCGATTGTTCTTGCGATGTTACTTTGGTTAGTGATTTGTTCGTTTTGGGGTCGTTCATTTAAATAAGAATTGAATTTGGTTCCGAATAAAGTTATGGGTCTGAGGTAGTCTTCCTGTGGGGTGTTTAGCCATTTGCTGACTTTTATATCTATCACCTTTTTAAAATCATTCAGTGAGTATCCTTCTGAAATACGCGCATTGATGCATCTTTTAGCCTCTTTTGCTTCAACTGAAAAATTCTTGTTTGCTTTTTCATTCAGGTACAGAATAATCTGAATGGTAGTTTCGGTATTTTTTGCTGTCGGCATTGATTTTGTTTCTTGCGCGACTTTTGAAATTTCTTTTGTTTTCACTGCGGCTTTTCCAACACTGACCGTGATTCCGTTAGAGTCACTACTGTATTGACACTCCACTTCCAATTCTTTCAAAACATCGATTCCCCATTGAATAATCCTGAAAACGTGGGTTTTAGAAATGCGCACCTTTTGACCAATCTTCGATAAGGAAATTGGTTCATCAAGATTTGCAAATACAACCACCCACACCATCATATGATGCTCACCTTTACTAACTACCCGTTTAAAGAAGTCTTTAATTTTCAAAGTGGTCTTCGATTATTTCATCGGTTGAAACTTCTAAGGCTTTTGCCAAAGTTCGCGCTGTGCTTACTTTGTAATCAGTCAATTTACCATTCACCATTGTACTTATACGGTACAATTGTATCGCTTTTCCCGTTTTTTGTTGAACAAGGTTATATAATTCCTGTTGCGTCATCCCTTTGAGAATGAGCAGTTTTGCCAATTTAGTGATTGCCATTTTTAATTTTTGAATACATACCCCTTGCGGCTTCCAACCTTCACGTAGTCGATTACATAACCTTTTTTCTTCAGCGTGGATATGACAGCCGATAACTTCTTGATTTTATGTTTCTTGGCCATTTCTTTATCACACATTAAACCGCTCGCCAAATGATTCAAAACTATTTCGTTTTGACTGAACGCAATTGGCTTCTGATAAGCACCAATACCCAATTCGGTTTCGGGGTCATATTCATCGTCCTCGTCTTCATCCAAAGACTCAAGTTCTTTTAAACGATGTCTTTTTTCTGAGGCTAATTGTTTTAATACCCTAATTAATCCAATGACTAATAGTGCGCTTACCGTAGTCAAAAATGGCTGTGATGTTATTGTATCCATATTCATATTTATTCGTATTTATTCATATTTATATCCGCAAACGCTACACACCCCATCTTCATCCTGTAATTCTTCGCTAATGTCACAATTGCAAAACTCTTGACTGTCATCGCTATTAAACAGTTTTTCATAATGGTCCTGTTGGTCAAAACCTTCGGGAAATGGCTCAATTATACTCATAGTTGTTATCCTTGTAGGGGCAAAAATAATTATTTTAGGAAATAAGTCAATTATTTTCCAAAATATTTTTTACACTTTCATTTATTTCCTTGTTCAAGCGTTTCCTCAGGGCCTTTTCGCGCTTCATAATTATTTCTGTAATCACTTCGTGTAATTTGACCTTATCCATAATTGGCCTTTCATCGATGTCGTATGTGATAATCGCATCGTCAATCGCAAATTCTACAATGTTGTAAATTTCTTCGTAAGTTGAATCTTCCATAAGTGCAATTTTACGCTAACTTTTTCAAAACAGCAATTCTTCTTTATTCACATTTGGCTAATCTGTAAAGTATTTTGCACCGTTACCCGTATCGTTCCACTTACCGTTACGATAATGTTACTTAACTGTTTGACTATATTGTTATATTTCATTACTTTTGACGTTACATATAATGTTACCAAGCCCATTTTTGTCAAATCGTATTTTCTTAAAATCTCAGCCTGTTTGCTATTTTCTAAACATATTAAAACCATTCACAAACATTTTTGTCCATTCACAAACATCAACGAAGATTTTTTATCAACATTATTGCAGAAATAAAATAGACGCACTAATCTTGCATAGAGAAAACAAATAGATAACAAACAAAAATGACACATCAAATGGAACACCACATTCGCAAAACCCCGCTGTTTGACTTGAGCCACAAGGAAAGTGAAACACTAAATTCTGAAACCCCTATGATTATTAGGGAAATGCTTATTTACAATCGTCAATTGGTTGAAGAGAACATTATGCTAAGGGCTGAAATCAAGCAACTCGAAACGAAAAATCACAATTTGAACATTGCTTTATCCGTGGAAGCCAATATTAACAAGGATGAATTTTCGGATATTACAAAGGCTCCAATCGAATCCTATGTCCAAACGAATCCCGAAAATGAAGTAGGATTATCCCTTAATCCAAAGGTGAAGATTCAGAAAAAAGGAACACAAGTTTGTGTAGACCCTGCGATTGCAACGATGTTTGCCCGTCAATTAAAAGATTCAGGATATAAACTTTCTGATGTTGCCCGTGGAATGATGCTTATTGCTATAGAACGTCCCCGATATAGAAATATGATTATTGACCGTATCAAACAATCCGAGCGCATCGCGAATACCGAAAGAGAGTCTACGTCTTTTGCCTTTACATACCCCCAAGACTTAGGAGACAGTTTTAACACTCTTTTGCGCTCACACAAAATCAAGCAATATGAGTTTTTTGAGCAGATGTTCAAAGAATTCGTTCAGTCTTATTCATTCCGCAAATTGTTGCCCGATTACATCCACCACGTAAAACACAAAAACAAAATATGAAAACACTCAAAATGTATCTCAAAAAATCAGTGCTCCTTGCAATCGTTTGTATATGGATGCCAATTCAACTCAGTTCACAGGTTTTTTATGGAATCCAATTGAACCAACACAAAAATTTGGTCATCAATGCATTGGTTTCGAAAGGCTTCGTGGTCAACAAAACTGACGGTAGTTATACAAGTTTGAAAGGAAAACTTGTAAACGAACAAGTCACCGTCACAGTGTATCACACTATCACTTCTAAAAAGGTCAGAAAACTGTTGATTATTTATTCAGGCACGGAAACGTGGGAATCATCAAAAACCAAGTACAATTCTATGGTAGGTGTCTTGGAATCAAAGTACGGTCCAATTAGTGAAAAGTATGAATACTTCAGTTCCCCATATTACGAGGGTGATGGATACGAACTTCAAGCGATTGAAAACGATAATGCAACGTGGACGAGCCTTTGGTTTGATTTACCCGAACACCCAAATTTGGGAGTTTCTGTAGAAATCACAAATGGCGGCTTGATAACGGTTCTTTATGAGGTCATCAGCAATATCACTCTACATCAACAGGAATTGGAAAAACTTCAACAGGGTGTATATTAAAAATCTCGGGTTCAGTTTTGGATGAAAATAAATGGTGAAATATTTGGGGCCCTTTTAGTTTTTATGAGGGCCCAAGAAACCAAAGAAAACCAAGCAAAAAGCAAGATTTTAAGAATCAAAGAATCCAAAGAAGAACGGCGAGATAAAATACAAGGAGGTAACAAATGACAAACAATAAACAACAGACGGCAGTGGAGATTCTATGTGGAAAGTTAGCAATGAAGTTAGGCATGCCACAAGCAATTACTTTTTACATAGACCATCAAGAAGAAATCAAAGAAGCCAAAGAAATGGAGAAGGAAAGAACAATCAACTTCACCGAGGATTGGTATTTCAACGGCCCTTTATTGGGTGAAGGAATTGATGTCAAAAATACCATTGAACAACATTTTAATAATACCTACGGAGGAGGTGAGCAATGAAACTATACACAGAAGAACAAGTAAGACAAATGCTAATTAAGATGGGCAATTCAGCACCACTAAATATTGACTATCTTATAAATGAAATAACACCTATCGAACTGCCAACTGATGAGGAGATAGAACAAGAATCAAACAATGAATACCAAGAACAAAAGCAATCTTATGAGAACAGTGTAGAAATGTTTCCTATTGATTTTGCGAATTATTTAGAAGTAGGATTTATAGAAGGTGCAAAATGGATGCGTAATAAAATACAAGGAGGTAACAAATGACAAACAATAAACAACAGACGGCAGTGGAGTGGTTATGGGAAATAGCATATAATCGAGAA
>Ga0208305_10000414_pt1 | contig 22351 bp, 19 predicted proteins | sample ColrivemetaGS741_FD_187605 | JGI IMG/M metagenome (GOLD analysis project Ga0208305, IMG submission 187605) | Estuarine microbial communities from the Columbia River estuary - Flood tide ETM metaG S.741 (SPAdes) (version 2) | ecosystem: Environmental > Aquatic > Marine > Intertidal zone >... | reverse complement strand
ACTAGTAATATCTTCATGTATTGTTTCTTCAATAATGGCATTTATTTTGGTTTCCCATTCGCTCATTAATGCAGTTTCTTGTTTTGGTGCACTACTAAAATCTGCCCAAAATGGTAAGTTTTCAATAATTATTGCAGATAAATCACCGAAATAGGAATTATTATCTTCATACACAGCACTACTTCCTCCAAGCCTAAGTCCTTTTCCTGTAAAAAGTTGTGCGTCAGTATTGTTATTAATATATAAGCAAAGCATATCTTTTCCTGCTTTGAAATGACAATCTTCTAAAGCCTCATCGCTTACTGGTACAAATTTGCTTTTTGCATTTGTAGTGCCACTTGATTTTGCAAACCATTTAATAGGTGTTGGCCAAAATATATTTTGTTCTCCTTTTCTGGCTCGATCAATTAAGTGCTCAATGGATTCATAACTTTGAATTGGAACATTTTTAGCAAAATCTGAATACTGTTTATAACTGGCAAAATTATATGTAATTCCTACTTCTGTACTTTTTGCTTTATGAAGAAGTTTAAATAATAATTCATCTTGAACATCAATAGGATATTTTAAAAATAATTCCATTTGATGTTTTCGTTTTTTTAAAAACCATGAAATTATTGAATTTACAATTGGAAATGGCATCTTTAATTAAGTATCTTTAGCTCGTTAAATTTAAGAAAAACTTTTATGCAATATCAAACAGTTTTAAAAAAAATGATGACTGAGCTAAATAAGGAAGTTCATTATTATTTAGAAGTAGAAAATGATTTTTTAAATTTAAATCAATTACTAAATAAAGAAATTGAAATTAGCTTTGAAGGATATGAATGTTTATGTTGTGGTTTAAATAAAAAAATATTTAGACAAGGGTTTTGTTATGATTGTTTTTATGCAAGTGCTCAAGTTGGAGATTGGATTATGAAGCCAGAATTAAGTAAGGCTCATTTAAATATTGAAGACAGAGATTTGGAATATGAAAAAAAAGTACAATTACAACCCCATGTAGTTTATTTAGCGTTATCTAGTGAGGTAAAAGTTGGTGTAACACGTAAAACTCAAATTCCTACAAGATGGATTGATCAAGGGGCTACAAAGGCTATTGAAATTGTTGAAGTTCCTAACAGATATTTAGCAGGAATTACTGAGGTTGCTTTAAAAAATTATGTCTCAGACAAAACAAGTTGGCAAAAGATGTTAAAAAATAATGTCTTAGATGCGGATTTAATTGAGGAAAGAGAAAAATTAAAAAAATACATTCCTGAAGAAGCACAACCTTATTTTTTAGAAAATAATTGTAAAATTGTTGAAATAAAATATCCTGTACTTAAATATCCAATAAAAATTAATTCATTAAATTTAGAAAAGACTTCAGCTTTTTCAGGTAAATTAGTTGGTATTAAAGGGCAATATTTAATTTTTGAGGATAATTCAGTTTTTAATGTGAGAAATAGTGAAGGTTATAAAGTAATTATTACTATTAAATAATTTTATTTCCTTTTATCTTCCCAAATTAAAATTTTTACTATTTTCCCTGAAAAAGTTGGGCATGTACCATCGCCATTTCCTGTAAAACCACCATCAGGAGCACAAACTAATTCACAATTATTGGTGTATAAATAGTTGAACTGGTCGCAACAATCCGAAGTTATATAATAATAGGTTTTAGTATCAACTTTCCATTTCCAAATTTGTGTTGGAGGATTTGTAGCTTCCTTAGTTAATATTTCATTTATTTTGGTTTCTATGCAAACAGGAATTTCTTCAGAGGTATCATCTGAAGGACATCCAGTTAGTACTGTAATACTAAAAAAAGAAACTAAAATTAATTTTAAGTAACGTTCCACTTTTGTTGTTGTTTTGTAATCGTTTCTTTAAGTGATAGCTTTTTGTATTTACTATATATTTCATCTATGTTTATCTATCAATTAAGCATAAATATTTTCCACATACAACACAAAATTTGTGCCTAATAGGCTCTTATTCAATTAATTTTATTTCTTCGCCCATTGTTAAATTAAATCGGGTTTTAAATAAATAAACAATAAAATATAGTATAGGTGTATCTAAAATTGCAATAATAATTTTAAATAAAAATCCACTAATTAGTAAGGTGCTAAATAAATTCCAAGGCAAAACTTTAAATAAGCAAAGCAGTGTTATTACTGTAATAGTATCAATAAATTGCGAAGAAAAAGTTGAAAAGTTATTTCGAATCCATAAGTGCTTACCTTTTGTTTTTTGTTTCCAGAAGTGGTAAATTTTGATATCTATAAATTGGGCAAATAAATAGGCTAACATGGATGCTAATACTGCAATTGGTGACAAACCAAATACTTTTGAAAAAGTTTCATTATCAATAGGAGAATTACTAATAGCCGGAGCGTAATTAGCTAATAAAATAATTATCATTGAAAAAAGTGATGCGAAAATACCTGCAATAACCACTTGATTTGCCCTTTTTTTACCATAAATCTCTGAAATAACGTCGGTAATTAAAAAAGTGATAGGGTAGGGTAAAATACCAACTGACAATTCAAAATTAAACCAGCCAAAAGGATTCCAGTAAAAGAACTTCTGAAAAATAAGGTTAGAAGCTACTAATGCAGCTATAAACATAGCTCCCAAAATTAAGTATATTGTAAAAGCTTCAGATCTTTGTTCAATTTTCATAGATAGTGAGTTTGCTCGAATATAGTAAATATTTCGTATTTTTGCATTTTAAATAAATATTGATATTATAACATATGAAAGCATATATTTTTCCAGGACAAGGAGCTCAATTTACTGGTATGGGTTTAGATTTATACAATAACTCACCAATTGCACAAGCTCTTTTTGAACAGGCAAATGAAATTTTAGGTTTTTCAATAACAGACATTATGTTTGAAGGAACTGCCGAAGAGTTAAAGGAAACGAAAGTTACTCAACCAGCAATTTTTTTACATTCAGTAATTTTAGCAAAAACTTTAGGTGATAGTTTTAAACCAGAAATGGTTGCAGGGCATTCATTAGGAGAGCTTTCTGCATTAGTTGCCAATGGTGTTTTAACTTTTGAAGATGGTTTGAAATTGGTTTCCAAAAGAGCTTTGGCAATGCAAAAGGCTTGTGAAATGCAACAATCTACTATGGCAGCAGTTCTGAATTTAGACGATGCTGTTGTTGAAGAAGTTTGTGAGAGTATAGAAGGAGTAGTTGTAGCTGCAAATTATAACTGTCCTGGTCAATTGGTTATTTCAGGTGAAATTGAAGCAATTGATAAAGCTTGTGCAACATTACTTGAAAGAGGTGCAAAGCGTGCTTTAAAATTACCAGTAGGTGGAGCTTTTCACTCACCTTTAATGGAGCCTGCAAGAGAAGAATTGGCTGAGGCTATAAAAAACACAACTTTTAGTGAGCCAACTTGCCCAATTTATCAAAATGTTGTTGCAAAGGCTGTAACAAATCCTGATGAAATTAAAGCAAATTTAATAGCTCAATTAACGGCGCCAGTGCGTTGGACACAATCTGTTCAGGCAATGATTGCAGATGGGGCTTCAGAATTTATTGAAGTAGGTCCGGGTAAAGTTTTACAAGGTTTGGTTAAAAAAATTGATAGAGAGGCTGTTGCAGGTTCTGCAGTGCTTTAATTCAACTTTGATATATAAAAAAGCGGGTTAAAAATATTTTCAACCCGCTTTTTAGTAAATATATGTGAAACTATTTTATAAAGTTTCTTGCCATTTCCAGGCAGAAAGTAAGGCTTCATCTAATGATAATTCAGCCTTCCAACCTAGTTCGTTATTTGCAAAATTAGTATCAGCATAAGCAGCAGTAATATCACCTTCACGTCTATCAACCAATTTGTGATTTACCTTTTTACCAGTAACTTTTTCAAAAGAATTTATTACTTCTAATACAGAGTTTCCTTTTCCAGTTCCTAAGTTAAAAATTTCGTATTGCGACTTGTTGTTGTTTTCAAGTAAACGTTTTAAAGCAATAATATGCGCTTTTGCTAAATCTACAACGTGAATGTAATCACGCACTGCAGTTCCATCTGGTGTATCATAATCACTTCCAAAAACCGATAATTCTTTTCTTAATCCTGCTGCAGTTTGAACAACAAAAGGGATTAAGTTTTGAGGAATTCCAATAGGTAATTCACCAATTTTTGCGGAAGCATGTGCGCCAATAGGATTAAAATAGCGCAAAGCAATTGCCTTTAAATCTGAGATTTTTGTAGCGTCTTTAATTATTTCTTCACCTATTTGTTTTGTGTTACCGTAAGGAGATTCAGCAGGTTTAATGGGCGCATTTTCTGTAATTGGTAGCTCATCTGCCTGACCGTAAACCGTACAAGAAGAACTGAAAATGAAATTATTTAAAGCATTTGCTTTCAATTCTTGTAAAATATAGACTAAACTTCCAATATTATTTTCATAATATTCTAAAGGCATTTGTACACTTTCTCCAACAGCTTTTGATGCAGCAAAATGTATAACTCCATCTACTTTATTATTTTTAAAGAAATCTTTTACAGCTCCTTTATCTTTTAAATCTAAATTAAAATAGGCTGGTTTAACATTGGTAATTGAAGTGATTTTATCTAAAACTTCAATGCTGGAATTTGATAAATTATCAATAATAATTACTTCAAATCCTTCATTCTGTAATTCAACAACTGTGTGAGACCCAATAAAACCTAAACCTCCTGTAACTAAAACTTTCATTCTTATTTTTTATCTATTTATGAATTCAATCACTTTTGAAGAAATAAAAGAAATTTGTTCATCGTCTAATTCGGTATGCATTGGTAAAGAAATAACTTCTTTTACTAATTGATTTGTTATAGGGAAATCTGCTTCGTTATAACGCTCATCAGCATATGCTTTTTGGCTGTGTAACGGAATTGGATAATACACGCCACAAGGAATGCTATTTTCATTTAAAAATGAAGCCAAGGCATCTCTATCTACATTTAAAACCTTTAAAGTATATTGGTGAAATACATGGCAATCACAATTATCACAAATAATTGGTGTGATAATGTTTTTCTCGTTAGCAAAAGCAGCATTGTATTTTTTAGCAGTTTCTTGTCTTGCTTTATTATACGAATCTAAATGTGTTAGTTTAGTGCTTAAAACAGCAGCTTGTATACTATCTAATCTTGAGTTAACTCCAACAACATCGTGGTGATAACGTACATACATTCCGTGGTTTACTATACCTCTAATTTTGTGAGCTAATGCATCATCGTTTGTAAAAATTGCACCACCATCACCATAACAACCTAAATTTTTTGAAGGGAAAAAAGATGTTGAAGCCGCATGACCAATTGCACCAGCTTTCTTTTTTGAACCATCTTTACACGTATAATTTGCACCAATTGCTTGAGCATTATCTTCAATAACAAATAAATTGTGTTTTTCCGCAATTTCCATTATAGCTTCCATATTGGCAACTCTACCAAATAAATGAACAGGAACAATAGCTTTTGTTTTTGGAGTAATTGCTTTTTTAATAGCCTCAATAGAAATATTGAAATCTATAGGGTCAACATCTACTAAAACAGGAGTTAAATGCAATAATGCAATTACTTCAACTGTTGCAGCAAATGTAAAATCGGCAGTAATAACTTCATCACCAGGTTGCAATCCTAAGCCCATCATAGCTATTTGAAGTGCATCGGTTCCGTTAGCACATGGAATTACGTGTTTTACGTCTAAATAATTTTCTAATTCTTTTTGAAAGTTGTGTACTTCCGGACCATTTATAAATGTAGCTGATTTTAAAACTTCAGAAATTCGAGCATCAACTGTATCTTGGATTTTTGCATATTGACTTTGTAAGTCAACCATTTGAATTTTTTTCATGTGTAGATAATATGAATTCTAACTAACAAAAATACAATAAAACCAGCTAGTTTGCAACATAATTAGCGAGAACTACTATAACGATTTATTCAAATAAATTGGATGATAAATAGCGATCCCCTCTGTCGCAAATAATAGCTACTAATACACCTGATTGTATTGTTTTCGCTAATTTTAAAGCTGCAGAAACAGCACCCCCGCTACTCATTCCTGCAAAAATACCTTCTTCTTTTGCCAATCTTTTAGTCATAATTCTAGCTTCTTCTTCGCTAACTTCTACTACGTGATCTACTTTTTTTGGATTGAAAATTTTTGGTAAAAATTCAGGTGACCATTTTCTTATTCCAGGAATTTTAGAGTTATCTGTAGGTTGTGCCCCAATAATTTGAATGTTGCTATTTTTTTCTTTTAAATAGGTTGAAGTTCCCATTATTGTTCCGGTAGTTCCCATAGCGGAAATAAAATGGGTAATTTCACCATTAGTATCTCTCCAAATTTCTGGCCCAGTAGTTTTATAATGCGCTTTCCAATTGTCTTCATTTGCAAATTGATTCAGCATTAAATACCCTTTTTCTTTAACAATATTTTCAGCGTATTCACGGGAACCTTCAATACCAACTGATGTTGGTGTTAAAGTTACTTTTGCGCCATATGCTTCCATAGTTTGAATGCGCTCTTTTGTAGAATTTTCAGGCATTACTAATTCTATTTGAATACCAAATTGTTTCGCAACCATAGCTAAAGCAATTCCTGTATTTCCGCTGGTTGCTTCAATTAAATAATCTCCTTTTTTTATTTCTTTTCTTTCAATTGCTGAAGTAATCATGTTGTAGGCAGCTCTATCTTTTACACTTCCTCCAGGATTATTCCCTTCTAATTTAAGGTATAATGAAACTCCTTCTTTTATTAAAATGTGTTGTGCTTTAACTAATGGAGTGTTTCCAATAAAATCAAATAAACTACGACTTTGCATTGCTATATTTTTGTTTTTAATTTTGTTTCTGGCTTATGGTATACTAAAGAATTTTCAGGAATTGATTCTGTAATCCAAACGTTACCACCAATAACACTGTTTTTACCTATAATAGTATTTCCACCTAAAATGGTTGCATTTGCATAAATGGTAACATTATCTTCAACTGTTGGGTGTCTTTTTGTGTTTTTCAAACTTTTTTGAACTTGTAAAGCTCCTAAAGTAACCCCTTGATAAATTTTTACATGATTTTTAATAACACAAGTTTCACCAATTACAGTTCCTGTGGCGTGATCAATAAAAAAAGATTTTCCAATAGTTGCACCTGGATGAATATCTGTACCAGTTTTACTATGTGCATATTCACTCATAAGTCTTGGAATTACAGGTGTTTTTAATACAAATAATTCGTGGCTAAAGCGGTAAATTGCAATGGCATAAAATCCTGGATAGGCCAAATAGACCTCCTCAATATTATTAGACGCAGGGTCATTATTTACTAATTCTTGAGCATCTAAATTTAGATTTTCTAAAATTTCAGGTAATTTTAGCAGGAATTTACTCCAAATTTCTGAACATTTTCCGTCTTTTAGTGTGCAGGCTAAATTGTAAATTTCTTTGAAGTCAATTTCTAATTGCTCTATATTTTTTTCAACGCATGCATTAGTATCAAATAAGGTGTAAAATAAATTTGTAGTAAATTTTTCTGTTTTATCTTTCAAGCTAAAATCTAGACGAGGCCTATTTTTGTTCGCTATTATTTTTTGTATAATTGTTTCTTTTGTCATAATAACAACTGTAAAAGTTAGTTTAATTTACCATTTTTTATACACTTCTTCAAAAGGAATTCTAAAGCGCTCACCATAAACACCTTCTGGTTTACGGATACCGCATGAAATAACCATATTGATTTCTGAGCTGTAAGGTAAATTTAATATTTTTTTAATACGAAGTGAATCGGAACCTTCCATTGGACAAGTGTCATAGCCTTCAGCAGTCATACTAAGCATAAAAGTTTGTGCTGCTAATCCAGCACTTTTATGGGCTACAATTCGTAAATCAGATTTACGAAGTTGTCTATAACTTGGTTTAAAAAATCCCGTAATCCAAGAAATTAAATATTTAAGATATCCAAAAACACCTAAAAAATCACTGTATACAAATGGCATAAGTTTGCTATAGTAATTCAATGCGAATTTTTCACGTGAAGAATATTCTGTTGGAGCTTTTTTTCCAAAGATATTATTTAAATGAGTTAAGTTTGAGGCTGCTCTTTTTTTCCATAAATCTTTTCTTACTACAATAACTACCATTTCCTTTGCTGTTTTGGCGGCACTTTGGTCTAAACAAGCTTCTGTTAATTTTTCCAATATATTTGGTGAAGTTATATGATGAAACTCCCATAGTTGCATATTACTGCTATTGGGTGCTAATGTTGCTTGTTGTAAACATTTTTTTACAATAGCTGAGTCAATTGGTTTTGAAGCATCATATATTCTAACAGAACGGCGATAATTAAGTGCTTCTATAAAATTTGTTGGTTTCTCCATGTTGGTAAAATTTTAAAATAAATGAACTGTTTAAAAACTGGCATTATGAATTTATTTCAAATTATATCATATTGAATATTAATCAATATAAGGATTTGAATGAGGTTTTGTTTTTTGAAAAACCTATTTTAAAAGCTTTATTAGAAAATTATATAATAGTTGATTGTCCTAAATCTATATTATTTTTATTGTAAAAAGTGTTATCATCATCTAAAATAAAATCACTTAAAAAACTTCCAACATTGGTTGTAGAAAAATGATTTTTTGAATTTAAATCTGGTGTTGAAATATTTAATTCAATAGATTTTTCAACAGCAATTCTAATATCTTCTGCTTCATCATGCAATGAAAAATGATCTAACAACATGGCTGCTGATAAAATAGATGCTAATGGATTGGCTATGTTTTTTCCTTTTGCTTCAGGGTAAGATCCGTGTATAGGCTCAAATAAAGCTGTTTTTTCTCCAATAGAAGCTGAAGCCAATAAACCAATTGATCCAGCTATTACGCTTGCTTCATCAGATAAAATATCACCAAATAAATTTTCAGTTAAAATCACATCAAATTGAGTAGGTTTTAAAATAAGTTGCATTGCGGCATTATCTATAAATAGATATTCTAATTTTATATCTGGATATTGTTGTCCTATTTCTGTAACTCTTTTTCTCCATAAACGAGAAGTTTCTAAAACATTGGCTTTATCAACTAAGGTTAGTTTTTTTCTTCTTACTTGTGCAGCTTTAAAAGCTAAATGAGCTATTCTATCTATTTCTTCAATGGTATATGTGCAACTGTCTGAAGCAGTTTTGCCATCTTCACTTGTGGAATGCTCACCAAAATAAATACCACTTGTTAATTCTCTGTAAATAACAAAGTCTGTTCCTTTAATAATATCCTTTTTTAAATTAGATTTATGAATTAGTGCTTGGTATGTTGTTAAAGGGCGAATATTGGCAAATAAACCTAAGCTTTTTCTAAGTTTTAATAAGCCTTGTTCAGGTCTAATGGTCGCTTCAGGATTGTTATCATATTTTGGATCTCCAATAGCCCCAAACAATACTGCATCTGAATTTTTACATATTTGAAGCGTTTCTTCAGGTAAAGGATTTCCTGTTTTTTCAATTGCAATAGCACCCACTAAGGCTTTTTCAAAAGTAAATGTATGCTCATATTTTTCAGCAATAGCATCTAAAACTTTTACGGCTTGTTGTGTAACTTCAGGACCAATTCCATCACCTGAAAGTAAAGCGATTTTCAAATTCATTCTATAAAATTTACTAAAATGTAACTACAAATGTACTACTAAACTACAAATATTTATGAATAAATGTTGAAGTTAAAGAAATTTATTATGATTGAAAAAATACCATTATTAATTTTTAGATAAAAATACTAATGAGAAATAAATTAAACAGCTATTTTAGATTTATGAATATGATTTAACTCCATTAAATGGTGTAAATCCTCATCGTTTACTTCTTTATGATGATCGGCAAATTTCAAAAATTGTGGATAAATATCATCTAATTGAATTTTAGTCAATTCATATCCAACGTTTTTAGCTCTGTAAGCCAATGCAGCTCTTCCACTTCTTGCAGTTAAAACAATAGAAGATTCTGTTACTCCAACCTCTGCAGGGTCAATAATTTCGTAAGTTTCTCTATTTTTTATAACGCCATCTTGATGAATTCCAGAGCTATGAGCAAATGCATTTTCACCAACAATAGCTTTATTAGGTTGTACAATCATTCCCATACTTTGTTGGACAAGTTGACTTGTACTGTATAATAATTTGGTGTTAATATTAGTGTCTAAATTTAAATAAGGATGTTGTTTTAAAATCATGACTACTTCTTCCAAAGCTGTATTTCCAGCTCTTTCTCCAATCCCATTAATGGTACATTCAATTTGACGTGCTCCATTTTGTACACCTGCAATAGCATTGGCGGTTGCTAAGCCTAAATCATTATGGCAATGACAGGAAAGGATGACCTTGTCAATTCCTTGCACGTTTTCTTTCAAAAATTTAATTTTTGCACCATATTCATCTGGCAAACAATAACCTGTAGTATCAGGAATATTTAAAACAGTAGCACCTGCTTTTATCACTTGTTCTAAAACTCTGGCTAAATAAACATTATCTGTTCTACCAGCATCTTCAGCATAAAACTCAACATCTTCAACAAAAGTTTTTGCATAAGCTACAGCTTGCACTGCACGTTCAATTATTTTATCTTGAGTTGAATTAAATTTGTATAAAATATGTGAATCTGAAGTTCCAATTCCAGTATGAATTCTTGGCCTTTTAGCATATTTTAAAGCGTCTGCAGCAACTTCAATATCTTTTTGATTTGCTCTTGTAAGTCCACAAACTGTTGCGTTTTTAACCAGTTTAGATATTGCTTCAACTGAAGTAAAATCTCCAGGGCTAGAAATTGGAAATCCAGCTTCTATTACATCAACTCCTAGAATATCTAAACGTTCAGCAATTACCAATTTTTGTTGTGTATTTAACTTACAACCTGGCACTTGTTCACCATCTCTTAAGGTTGTGTCAAAAATTTGGACTTTATTTTTACTCATTTCTGATTTTTTTTTAGCACATTTGATGTACCAAAAATAACGGGAAAGGATTATTGATTTTACCACTTATTTTTATTGTTTACTATATTCAAATGAATAAAAAAATTTGTAAAATGCTGAAAATCAATAATAAAAAAATAATTTAGTTACAATGGCTATTGACCAAAAAGATGCGCTTTTTTCATTAGTAAAATCACTTTCTAAATCGGAAAAGAGACAATTTAAGTTGTATGTAGGTAGATTAGGAGGGAATGCAGATGCAAATTTCATTTCTCTTTTTAATTTGCTCGATAAAGTTATTTTCTATGATGATGAACTAATTTTAAAGAAAACCAACATAAAAAAACAGCAAATTTCTAATACCAAGGCGCATTTGTATAAACAAATATTGGTGAGTTTGCGTTTTAACCCAGTGCATCATAATATGAGAGCACAAATTAGGGAACAGTTTGATTTTGCTGCAATTTTATACAATAAAGGTCTCTATAAACAAAGTTTAAAAATATTAGATAAGGCAAAAGAATTTGCGTTGGCCAATGAAGAAAATAATTTAGCATATGAAATTGTTGAATTTGAAAAGGTAATAGAATCGCAATATATTACTAGAAGTATGAGTAATAGAGCCGATGAACTTTCTGAGCAAGCAAAAAAATTGAGTTTGAAAAATGTACGAACAAGTAAGCTTTCTAACTTGTCATTACAATTATATAGTCTACTTTTAAAAGAAGGGTACGCAAAAGATGATGCTGATATTAAAAAAGTAAATTCATATTTTAAAAAGCGTTTACCAAAATTTGAAATTTCAGAATTAGGTTTTAAGGAAAAACTTTTTTTATACAAAGCATACTTATGGCATAGCTTAATTATGCAAGACTTTTTATCAAGTTATAAATATTCGCAAAAATGGGTTGATTTGTTTGAAGAAAAACCTGAAATGAAAATACACAATCCGGTTTTTTACTTGAAAGGGGCTAATTATTTATTAGAATCGTTGTTTTTAAATAAGCATATTACAAAATTTAATAGTGTACTTAAAAATTTAAGTAATGATATTAAAACTGAAAAAGTTGCAATTAATGAAAATACTAAAACACTCATCTTTTTATATTTCAATCAAAATAAATTAAACCTTCATTTTTTAGAAGGAAAATTTACGCAAGGTCTTCCCTTTGTGGTTAAATTGGTTAATAAGTTAGAAGCTTATGAAAACCAAATTGATGAACATCATATTATGGTATTTTATTACAAAATAGCTTGTATGTATTTTGGTGCTGGTAAAAATGAAGATTGTATTGTTTATCTTGAAAAAATTATAAATAATAAAGAATTAAAAATGCGTGAAGATCTTTTATGCTATGCACGTGTTTTAAATTTAGTTGCTCATTATGAAGCTGGAATTGATTCTAACATTGAAAAGTTAATAGTATCTACATACAAATTTTTACTAAAAATGAATGATTTACACCAAGTTCAGCGTAAAATGATTTCGTTTTTGAAGAATTTAAGTAATATTTATCCTCAAGATTTGAAAAAGGAATTTATTAATTTACATAGCGAATTAATAAAGTTTGAAAATCATCCTTATGAGAAAAGATCATTTTTATATTTAGATATTCTATCTTGGTTAGAAAGTAAAATTCAGAATGAAACTGTTGAATCAATTATTCAGAAGAAAGCAAAAAAAGCATTAAAATAAAACTAAATTTATTTTTTATTATTCAAATTAAATTCACACATTTGTGCTTATATAGTGGAAAATTCAATTTTAGATATAATTTCTATTCAAGTCTCTGTAATTTGTTTTACATAGTTATAGGATTGTATATTAATTTAATAATTAAAAACCTTCCTAATTTTAGGAAGGTTTTTTTATAAATATATAATATGATTACCAAAAATTTAATTAGTGTCATTTTAAAAGAAGTCATTATTAGTTTTCTAATAAGTTGAAGTGTTTTTAAATTGAAAATAATTTAAAACCTGTATCAACTAAAAATTGTTACAGGTTTTTTTATTGCATTATCATTGTAAAAAAATATTATGTAACTATCATAAAAACAGCAATATATGAAGAATTAGATTAAAGTGAATACTGTAAAAAAATGAATATGAAAGTTAAAAAAACAAATAGCTAATTTAAATTTGTAGCTTATTATGAAATAAGTAGTAAAAAATAAATTGTTTTAAATATAATTCAACAGAATTAAAAAAGTAATAAAATAAATGCAATTAAATAAATATAGTAAAAGAGTAACTCAAGATCCAACCCAACCAGCTGCACAAGCAATGTTATACGCAACTGGAATGACTGAGGATGATATGAAGAAACCTCAAATTGGAATTGCAAGTACAGGTTACGATGGAAATCCTTGTAATATGCACTTAAATAATTTAGCGTTTCAAATACAGGAAGAAGTCAATAAAAATAATTTAATTGGGTTAAAATTCAATACTATTGGTGTAAGTGATGGTATTTCAATGGGAACTTCAGGAATGAATTATTCTTTACCTTCTCGTGATATCATTGCTGATTCAATTGAGGTGGTTATGAATGCACAAAGTTATGATGGTTTAGTTACTGTTGTTGGGTGTGATAAAAATATGCCAGGAGCAATTATGGCGATGCTTCGTTTAAATAGACCATCTTTAATGGTTTATGGAGGTACAGTAGCTTCAGGAAATTATAAAGGAAAAAAATTAAATATTGTATCTGCTTTTGAAGCTTTAGGGCAAAAAATTGCTGGAGATATTTCAGAAGAAGAATACAAAGAAATAATTAAAAATGCCATACCTGGGGCAGGTGCTTGTGGTGGAATGTACACAGCAAATACAATGGCATCTTCAATAGAAGCTTTAGGGTTTGCATTGCCTTATAATTCATCTATTCCAGCTGAAAATCCTCACAAGGAAAATGAAAGTGAGCGAATAGCAGCAGCTATTAAAAATTTATTAGAAAAAGATATTAAGCCTTTAGATATTATCACAAAAAAATCGTTGGAAAATGCAGTGGCTTTGGTAAATGCTTTAGGTGGCTCAACAAATGCGGTTTTACATTATTTAGCAATAGCGCATGCAGCTGAAATTGAATTTACATTAGAAGATTTTCAACGAGTTAGTGATAGAACTCCTTTAATAGCGGATTTAAAACCAAGTGGAGAATATTTAATGGAAGATGTTCACGGAGTTGGTGGAACACCAGCTGTAATGAAATATTTATTGGAGAAAGGTTTTTTACATGGAGATTGTTTAACTGTAACTGGAAAAACATTGGCTGAAAATTTAGCAGATGTAAAAGCACTTAGTTTTGAAGAAGATCAAAAAGTTATTCATACTACTGAAAACGCATTGAAATCTTCCGGAAATCTTCAAATATTATATGGAAACTTGGCTAGAGAAGGCTCTGTAGCAAAAATAAGTGGAAAAGAAGGGAATGTTTTTGAAGGAAAAGCAGTTGTATTTAATAGTGAAGATGAAGCAAATGCAGGAATTGGAGCTGGGAAAGTTTCAAGAGGTGATGTGGTTGTAATTAGATATGTTGGTCCAAAAGGAGGCCCTGGAATGCCAGAAATGTTAAAACCAACTTCTATGATTATGGGAGCAGGTTTGGGCAAATCTGTTGCTTTAATTACTGATGGACGTTTTTCTGGTGGAACACATGGTTTTGTGGTTGGACATATTACGCCTGAAGCACAAAATGGTGGTGGTATTGCATTAATTAAAGATGGTGATATAATTGTAATTGATGCAGTTAACAAATCTATTGATGTAAAAATTTCAAAAGCAGAATTTGCTGAAAGAAAAGCAGCTTGGAAAGCACCAGAATTAAAACACAAAAAAGGAATTTTATATAAATATGCTAAAACCGTTTCCTCAGCTTCAGAAGGTTGTGTAACGGATAAATTTTAATTTATGAAAACGTTAAAAAAAGAAAAGGAGCAAAGCACAACTTCAAAAATTGTTAAAATCACTGGTGCTGAAGCTGTAATTAAATGCTTGTTAGAGGAAGGAGTTCATTTAGCTTATGGATACCCAGGTGGAGCAATAATGCCAGTTTATGATGAAATTTATAAATATCAGGATCAGTTTCACCATGTATTAACACGTCATGAACAAGGTGCAATACATGCTGCACAAGGCTTTGCCCGCGTAACAGGAAAAGTTGGGATGGTTTTTGCAACTTCTGGACCTGGAGCAACTAATTTAGTAACAGGTATTGCTGATGCCCAAATAGATTCTACACCATTAGTTTGCATCACAGGTCAGGTTGGTTCACATTTATTGGGTTCTGATGCATTTCAGGAAACCGATATTATTGGAATTTCAACACCAGTAACCAAATGGAATTATCAAATTACCAAAGCTTCAGAAATTCCTGAAATAATTGCAAAAGCATTTTATATAGCAAAATCGGGTCGTCCAGGACCTGTATTAATTGATATTACAAAAGATGCTCAATTTGGAGAATTAGATTTTTCATATAAAAAATGTGAGAAAGTTAGAAGTTATAAAGCTGTTCCAAAATTAAATATTGAAAAGGTTAAAGAAGCTGCTGAATTAATAAATAACGCAAAAAAACCATTTATAGTTTGGGGACAAGGTGTTATTCTAGGTGGAGCAGAGCAAGAATTTAAAAAATTCATTGAAAAAACGAATATTCCTTCGGCTTGCACAGGTTTAGGTCTTTCAGCATTGGAAACATCTCACCCATTACACGTTGGAATGGTTGGTATGCACGGAAATTATGCACCAAATGTATTAACCAATTCTTGTGATGTATTAATTGCTATTGGAATGCGTTTTGACGATAGAGTTACTGGAAATTTAGCAACTTACGCTAAACAAGCCAAAGTGATTCATTTCGAATTAGATGCTGCTGAGGTTAATAAAAATGTAAAGTCTGATATTGCTGTATTAGCAGATGTAAAAGATTCATTAGTTGAAATTATGCAATATGTAAATAAAGCTGAGCATAAAGAATGGATGAAAGAGTTTGATAAATTATATCAAGTTGAAGTTGATGCTGTAATTAACGATCAGTTAAATCCTACAAAAGAAGGATTAACAATGGGAGAAGTTGTGAATGGGATAAGTAAAGAGTCTAAAGGTGAGGCTATTATGGTTTCAGATGTTGGTCAACATCAAATGTTTGCATGGCGTTATTCAAATTTCAGTAAAACACGAAGCAATGTAACTTCAGGAGGCTTAGGAACTATGGGATTTGCATTACCAGCCGCAATTGGTGCTAAAATGGGAGCGCCAGATCGTGAGGTTGTTGCTATTATTGGTGATGGAGGTTATCAAATGACTTGTAATGAATTGGGTACAATTCTTCAAACAAAAGCCGCAGTTAAAATTGTGGTTTTAAATAATAGTTATTTAGGAATGGTACGTCAATGGCAAGAGTTATTTTTCGACAAGCGGTATGCTTCAACAGAAATGGTCAGCCCAAATTTTGTGAAGTTAGCAGAAGCTTATGATATTGAGGCTGTTAGAGTTTCAAAAAGAGAAGATTTAGCAGGTGCTATAAAAACAATGATGGCATCAAAAGATGCATATTTTTTGGAAGTTGTTATAGAACAAGAAGATAATGTATTTCCAATGATACCAACGGGAGCAAGTGTTTCAGATATAAGATTAAGTTAAGATGGAAGAAAATAAAAATTTTACAATTTCGGTATACACCGAAAATAATATAGGAATATTAAATCGACTTTCTGCAATATTTTTAAAACGTCATATTAATATTGAAAGTATGACCGTTTCTAAATCTGAGATAGATCACGTTCATAGATTTACATTTGTGGTTATTGTGTCAGAAACGCTTATAAGGAAAGTTGTTCTTCAATTGGAAAAACAAATTGAAGTGATTGGCGCTTTTTATCATACTGAAGATGAAATAATTTATCATGAAACAGCTTTATTTAAAATTTCTTCAGAGCATTTGTATGATGAACAAATTCAGGATAAAATGAAATTTAGAAGAGCACATATTATTTCAATTAACGAACGATGGTTTGTGATTGAAGCTTCAGGGTTAAAAGAAGATATTGATAATATGTATGAAAAATTAAAACCATTTGGCTTATTACAGTTTGTTCGTTCAGGACGTATTGCAATTACAAAACCTAAAATGGCAATATCAGAATTATTAGCAGAAATTAACTAAAAGAAAAAAGAATAAAAAAATGGCAAATTATTTTAACACGCTTCCGTTACGTTTACAATTAGAACAATTGGGTCAATGCGAATTTATGGATAGATCTGAATTTAATGAAGGAGTTGACGCTTTAAAAGGAAAAAAAATTGTAATTATTGGTTGTGGTGCTCAAGGGTTAAACCAAGGTTTAAATATGAGAGATTCTGGATTAGATGTGTCTTATACATTAAGAGCTGAAGCTATTGCCCAAAAAAGACAATCGTTTTTAAATGCTTCAGAAAATAAATTTAAGGTTGGAACTTATGAAGAAATGATTCCAACAGCAGATTTGTTAATTAATTTAACTCCAGATAAACAACACACTGCCGTTGTAACTGCGGTTATGCCTTTAATGAAAAAAGGTTCAACACTTTCCTATTCTCACGGTTTTAATATTGTTGAAGAAGGAATGCAAATTAGAAAAGATATTACTGTAATTATGGTTGCTCCAAAGTCGCCAGGTTCAGAAGTGCGTGAAGAATATAAAAGAGGTTTTGGTGTGCCAACATTAATTGCCGTGCATCCAGAAAATGATCCGGAAGGAAAAGGATGGGATTATGCAAAAGCATATGCTGTTGGAACAGGTGGTCATACTGCAGGAGTTTTACGTTCTTCATTTGTTGCTGAGGTAAAATCAGATTTAATGGGCGAGCAAACAATTCTTTGTGGATTGTTACAAACTGGCTCAATTTTATGTTTTGATAAAATGGTTGTTGAAGGTCTGGATGCAGGCTATGCTTCAAAATTAATTCAGTACGGTTGGGAAACAGTAACTGAAGCGTTAAAATATGGTGGAATTACAAATATGATGGACCGTTTGTCTAATCCTGCAAAAATTGCAGCGTTTCATGTTTCAGAAGAATTAAAAGACATTATGCGTCCATTATTCCAAAAGCATATGGATGATATTATGAGTGGTCATTTTTCTAAAACTATGATGGAAGATTGGGCGAATGATGATGTTAATCTACTAACTTGGAGAGCAGCAACAGGAGAAACTGCTTTTGAAAAAACAGCCGCATCTGATGTAAAAATTTCTGAACAAGAATATTTTGATAATGGAGTATTAATGGTTGCAATGGTTAAAGCTGGTGTTGAATTGGCTTTTGAAGCAATGACAGAATCTGGAATTATTGAAGAATCTGCGTATTACGAATCTTTACATGAAACACCATTAATTGCAAATACAATTGCACGTAAAAAGTTGTTTGAAATGAATCGGGTAATTTCTGATACAGCAGAATATGGCTGTTATTTATTTGACCATGCATGTAAACCATTAATTGCAGATTATGTTAAAAAATTACCGAGTAATTTAATAGGAAAACCTTTTAATAGTGGTGCTAATGGAGTTGATAATAAAGAATTAATTGAAGTAAACGCTGCAATTAGAAATCATCCAGTTGAAGATATTGGTGCGTATTTAAGAGAGTCGATGACTGCAATGACTAAAATTGTATCATAAAAATAAAAACCATTAAATAGAGAGAATGAGCGTAACTTCTCAAAATACTATTTCACTAGAAAAAATTTACAAAGCGCAGCAAAATATCAAAGGAGTTGTTCAGGCAACTCCTTTGGTTTTTATGAAGAATTTCTCGGAACGCTATCAAGCCAATATTTATTTTAAAAGAGAAGATTTACAAGTAGTTCGTTCTTATAAAATTAGAGGTGCTTATAATAAAATTCAAGGGTTAACAGAAGCGCAATTAGAAAACGGAATTGTTTGTGCAAGTGCAGGGAATCACGCACAAGGAGTTGCCTATGCTTGTAAGAAATTACAAGTGAAAGGTGTTGTTTTTATGCCATATACAACACCACATCAAAAAATTGATCAGGTAAAAATGTTTGGTGGAGAGTTTGTCGAAATCAAACTTTTTGGAGATAGTTTTGATGACAGTCAAAAAGCAGCAGATGAATTTTGTAAAACTCAAAAAAGCACTTTTGTACATCCTTTTGATGATATTGAAGTAATTGCAGGTCAAGGAACTGTTGGCTTAGAAATTTTAAATGATTCAGAGACTTCCATTGATTATTTGTTTTTGCCGGTTGGTGGAGGTGGCTTAGCTTCTGGTGTTGGCAATGTATTTAAATCCTTAAGTCCTGCAACTCAAATTATTGGAGTTGAGCCCAAAGGAGCGCCATCATTAACAACATCATTAGAAAAAGGAAAAAACACAACCCTTGATGAAATTGATAAATTTGTAGATGGTGCAGCAGTAAAAAGAATGGGAGATGTCACTTTTGAATTTTGTAAAGAAGTGTTATCAGATGTTGATTTAATTGATGAGGGATTAATTTGTTCTACTATTTTAAAAGTATATAATGAAAATGCGATGGTTGTTGAACCTGCAGGTGCATTATCAATTGCAGCTTTAGAAAATCATAAAGAGCAAATTAAAGGGAAAAATGTAGTTTGCATTGTAAGTGGAGGTAATAATGATATTACCCGAATGGAAGAAATGAAAGAACGAGCCTTGTTTTATGAAGGTTTAAAACACTATTTTATCATTAAATTTCCACAAAGAGCAGGTGCTTTAAAAGAATTTGTGGTAGATGTTTTAGGTCCTAATGATGATATTGCTTATTTTGAATATACAAAAAAACATAACAGAGATAAAGGTCCGGCGGTTGTTGGAATAGAATTAGATTCAAAAGATGATTTTGAGCCTTTAATAACTAGAATGAGACAAAAGGGCTTTTTAAGTGAGTATTTAAATGAGAAACCTGAGTTATTCCAATTCTTAATATAGCATAAAATGAGGTGTTTACCTTTAATTTGTTAATTTTTTATAGCTTAATTTGTGATTTTGTTAATTATTCAACAATTTAAAAATTGTGTTATTTTTTTATGTAATATTGTGCCAATGAAAGTATATAATTTAAATATAACTGTTTTAACTCCCCCGCCTACTTTTAGGATGCGCCGCATTGTGCGTTAATTTTACGTATCCAAAAAAACAGTTTATTAATTTCCATTTTCATTTCTATTTTGTATCATTTTTTTAACATACTATTTAATATCAATTTTATAATTTTTTCAATATTTTTTATTGGAATTATTCACCATTTATTGCGTCCTATTGTGGCGTATTATTCTTTTAAGTTCGGTTTTTCCGATATATTAAAAATTTAATTTTCAATTTAATAAATTAAGCCAATGAAGGTTGTAATAGCTAACGAATCGCATGTGAAATACGCTCAATTAATTTGTGAGACAATAGAAGAGTCTGCAAAAGTAAGAGGAACAGGTATTGCACAACGAACGCCAGAATATATTACTAAAAAAATAGTGAATGGAAATGCAGTAATCGCCATTCATGAAGGTCAATTTGCAGGTTTTTGCTACATAGAATTATGGGATAATTTGAAGTTTGTAGTAAATTCAGGTTTGATAGTGCATCCTGATTATAGAAATCAGGGGTTAGCAAAAAAAATAAAACAGAAAATTTTAGAACATTCAAAAGAAAAATACCCTGAAGCTAAAATATTTGGGATTACTACTGGTTTGGCTGTTATGAAAATAAATTATGATTTGGGGTATCAGCCAGTTACATTTTCTGAATTAACAAATGATGAAGCTTTTTGGAATGGGTGTCAAACTTGTAAAAATTACGATATTTTAATGCGTACCAACAGAAAAATGTGTTTGTGTACAGGAATGTTGTACGATCCAAAACATGAAAAAAATATTAAGCAACACGAATACAATTCAAAAGTGTTAAGCAGGTTAAAAAAAATTAAACAAGCATTATTTCTGAAAAAAAACAAATAAAATGGAAAAAGTAGTTGTAGCATACAGTGGAGGTTTAGACACATCATATTGTGTAAAATATTTGCAAAATGAACTAAACTTAGAAGTTCATAGTGTTTTGGTAAATACCGGAGGTTTTTCTGCCGAAGAATTAAAGATGGTTGAAGCAAAAGCATATGAAATGGGTGTAAAATCTCATACTAACTGTAATATTTTAGAAACGTATTATCAAAAAGCTATTAAATATATGGTTTTTGGAAATGTGTTGAAGAATAATACCTATCCATTATCAGTAAGTGCAGAGCGTGTTTTTCAAGCTATTGAAGTAGTTGAATACGCAAAAAAGATAGATGCGAAATATATTGCTCACGGAAGTACTGGAGCTGGAAATGATCAGGTTCGTTTTGATATGATTTTTCAAACGTTAGCACCTAATATTGAAATAATTACGCCAATTAGAGATTTAAAATTATCACGTCAGGAAGAAATTGAATACCTTAAAAAGCATGGTGTGGATTTCCCTTGGTCAAAAGCTAAATATTCTATTAATAAAGGTATTTGGGGAACCAGTGTTGGAGGTGTTGAAACATTAACATCACACCAAGGTTTGCCTGAAAGCGCGTATCCAAGTCAGTTACAAAAAACCGAACCAACCGATATTAAATTACATTTTAAAAAAGGGGAATTAGTTGGTGTAAATAATGAAATAGATTCTTCAATAAACACTATTTTAAAATTAGAGGCAATTGCATCAAAATATGCTATAGGAAGAGATATTCACGTTGGAGATACTATTGTTGGTATAAAAGGAAGAGTTGGTTTTGAAGCAGCAGCAGCAGTGGTAACCATAAAAGCACACCATTTATTAGAAAAACATGTGTTATCTAAATGGCAACAAAATTTAAAGGAGCAATTGGGAAGTTGGTATGGAATGTTATTACACGATGGGCAATACTTTGAACCAGCAATGCGAAATATTGAAGCGTTTTTAGAAGATTCTCAAAAAACAGTAACAGGAGAAGTTTTCGTAACTTTAAAACCATATCATTTTAGTTTAAACGGAATTGAATCGGATCACGATTTAATGAAATCTAAATTTGGTGAATATGGCGAAACCAATAAAGCTTGGTCTGCAGATGATGCCAAAGGATTTATTAAAATTTTAGGAACACCTAATAAAATATTTCACAGTGTAAATTCAGAATTATGATTAAAGCAGGAATAATTGGTGGAGCAGGATATACGGCAGGAGAATTAATACGTTTATTAATTCATCACTCACAAGTTGAAATAGATTTTGTGTATAGCACCTCGAATGCTGGAAATTATATTTATGATGTGCATCAAGATTTGTTAGGAACATTAGATTTAAAATTTACCGGCCAAATTAATACCAATGTTGACGTGTTGTTTTTATGCCTTGGACATGGTAATTCAAAAAAGTTT
>Ga0208305_10000409_pt1 | contig 22527 bp, 14 predicted proteins | sample ColrivemetaGS741_FD_187605 | JGI IMG/M metagenome (GOLD analysis project Ga0208305, IMG submission 187605) | Estuarine microbial communities from the Columbia River estuary - Flood tide ETM metaG S.741 (SPAdes) (version 2) | ecosystem: Environmental > Aquatic > Marine > Intertidal zone >... | reverse complement strand
TTCTGCGGCTACTATTTTAACAAATATTTTTGGAGATAATTTTAGCTTTTTAGATGATAGCGAAATAAGATACGGGTTGCCAATTAGATCCTATAATTCATTTAATCAAGCAGCAAAAGAAGCGGCCTTAAGTAGAATGTATGGAGGTATTCATTACAGGTCTGCAGTAGAAATAGGAATAGAACAAGGAATAAAAGTAGGTGGTTTAGTGGTTGAAAGATTAAAAATGACAAATTAAAATGAACAAAAAGAAAATCATTTTAGTAGCGCTTTTTCCTATTGTTTTATTAGGAATTTGGTATTTTTTTATTAAAGATTATAATTATAAAATTACTTTTAAAACGCATCAGGTGCCTGGTATTGTATATCATCATATTTTAGAATGGAACGATGGTGAGCCTAAAAACAATAAGGTTATAAATCTTATAGAAAAACATCCATTTAATCATATTAATCAAGAGCTTAAATCTGGTGATACAATATATAATTTAGATTGGCAAATTATAAAGGAGAACGACACAACTTCTTTCATAACTCTAAAAATTAAAGATGAGTCGCATAGTTTTAAACAAAATCTACAAGCTATTTTCTATAAAAATGATTTTGTTAAAAGGCGAATTTCTAATGTGATGGAATTAAGGAGTTATATGAATGATAAAACAAAGTTTTATAAAATTTCAAAAATATCTAAAGACACGCTGTCTTCAGTTAATTGTGCTTATATAACTTTAGAATCTAATACAACTAATAAGGCAATGACAATGGTTAGTAATATTTCTCTTGTGATGAGTTATATTAAAGATAATGACATTGAATTAACAGGAAACCCATTTTCAGAAATAACAAGTTGGAATATGGACAACGATAGCATCAAATTTAATTTTTGTTTTCCAATAAAGGAAATGGAGAAATATCCTGAGAGTGATATCGTGAAAATTAAGAAGTCTATACCTAAATCTGGTATTAAGGTTGATTATAATGGGAACTATAGTACGTCTCATTTAGCATGGTATAGATTAATGGATTATGCAAAAACGAATAATATTAATATAAATAATCTTCCTGTTGAAATATATAGAAACGACCCGCATTTAGGGGGTGATGCAACAAAATGGCTGGCAGAAATTTATATGCCTATCCAACCTTAATTAATTACGAAATTTTAAGTCCTTTCTATACAGCTTCTAGCAAAACAGCAGTTAGTCGCTTTATGGAGGTATTCATTATTGAGCAGCGATAGATAATGGTTTGAAACAAGGGAAAAATTTAGGTCATTTTTCCGCTAGTAAATTAGATCTTTAAGAATCTTACTTTGAAGCTATATTGTAATAATATTTTTTGCACTTATTACTTTTTAGGGAGTAGTTATATAATTGCAGAGTAACATTTCTATCCTATTTCTTTTTGGAATAAAATTTTACATTTATTCGAAAACGATTTCGTTTATTAGAATGCCACTTTATACTTCAAAAAGTATAAAGTGTGGTAAATATTGATGAAATTGTTAAGGTTTCTTAAATATTACTATTTAAATAATCGTAAAAATGAAAAATCTAATAGCATTCTTATTAGCTATGGCATTAATAAATAGTTGCAAAAAAAACGAAACGGCTCAAATTGAAGTTGTTTCAGATAGCTCAGCATGGTGGAAAGAAGGCGTTTTATATCAAATTTATCCTCAAAGTTTTAAAGATACAAACGGTGATGGTTTTGGCGATTTCAAAGGTGTTATTGAAGAGTTAGATTATCTGGAAAGTTTAGGAATAACCATGGTTTGGATGAATCCTTTTTTCGATTCGCCTTTGGTAGATAATGGTTACGATGTAAGTAATTATCGGACAATACATCCACGGTATGGCGCCATGGAAGATTTTCAGGAAATGCTTGATGGCATGAAAAAACGAGGTATTAAGTTTGTGCTTGATGTTGTTGTAAATCACAGTAGTAATGAGCACGAATGGTTTAAACAATCGCGAAGCTCAAGAGATAATCCATATAGAAATTATTACCATTGGTGGCCTGCCGAGAAAGGCAAACCACCGCATAGACATAGCCTTTTTTATCCTGAAGGTGCTTGGACTTACGACAAACAAACAGATGCATACTATCTTCACTATTTTGCGAAAGAACAACCCGATTTAAATTGGGAAAACCCAAAAGTGCGTCAGGAAGTTTACGACATCATGAAATTTTGGGCCGAAAAAGGCGTAGATGGATTTAGAATGGATGCTTTTCAGTTTGCTAGCAAAGACACCACCTTTCCAGAATGGCCAAAGGGGCATGAAAAAGATTTTATAAAATGGTATGGTATGAGACCGCAACTTCATGATTACTTAAAGGAAATGTACAAAGAAGTCATAGAGCCCTATAATGTGTTCGCTGTTGCAGAAGGCGCAGGAAGTACTTTTGATGATGCACATGATTTAGTCGATGCAGATAGAAATGAACTTCAAATGGCATATCATTTTGAATCTGTTGATATGTCTAGAACTACAGATGGATTTGAACTTTCTCAATTTAAAGAAGTTTTTAGTAAATGGGATAAGGCCTTTGAGGAAAAAGGTTGGATAGCTATATTTCTTTCAAATCATGATAATTCACGACTGGTTGATCGATTTGGTAACCCAAGCCCCGAGTTCAGAACGGTTTCAACCCAAATGCTTAACACGTTCCTTTTAAGCATGAGAGGTACGCCATATACCTATTATGGAGATGAATTGGGCATGACTAATATTGATATGCCAACTATTAAAGAGTATGTAGATGTCGCCGCTATAGGTGATTATGAAATGGCAAAAGCACAGGGACGAAACATAGATGAGTTTATGGAACAACTTAACTACTATTCTCGAGAAAATGCCCGTACACCAATGCAATGGAACGATTCAGGAAACGCTGGGTTTTCTACTGGAACACCATGGAAGAGTGTCAATAAAAACTATAAAGATATTAATGTTGCAGCTCAAGAAAAAGACCCTAAAAGTGTATTAAATCATTTCAGGAAAATGGTTAAAATTAGAAAAGACAACAAAGTTTTAGTCTATGGAAAATACGAATTATTACAAGCTGAACATCCAGAGATTTATGCGTTTACCAGAACATTAAACGATAAAAAATTGTTAGTACTTTTAAATTTTACGGACCACGATTCGAGTATAGAATTACCTGAAAATAAATCAATTAAAACAGAAATTATTAATAATTACGACGTTTTAACTATCAATAATGGTAAAATTACATTAAGACCATATCAAGCCGTTATCACCGAATTAAATAAATGAACATGAAAAAAATATTTGTATTCGTATTGTTAGGTATAATGATATCGTGCCAATCAAACAAAACAACAATGGATAACACCATTATTTATGAATCTGCTTCTTTTTCGATATACAAGAATAAAGTTATACAAGGTGATAATGTTGCAGTAGTCGTATCACCTACACATCTAAAATCAAATTACCAAAGTCCGACAAGTACATCATTTTCGAGACTGATTGAGTTTAAGTTTTCTATAAATGAGAAAGATAATGAATTACCCACAGGAGCAAACCATTGGTTGATTATAGGCGAAAATGATCATCAGTCTTCTTTTGTTAAGTTTGGCGAACATCCTAAGTCAATCCCAGATAATCCAGGCACTTTTTTACCAACAAATTACGAATACACTTTTATGGTAGATATGTCTTCTGTTTTGAAACAATTTGAAAACAAAGGGTATTATCAATCTTTTGACGGTACTAAAGTTGCTAAAGACGACTTTAAGGGCTTTTATGTAGCTGGAGGCTCAGAACCATTATCGTGGGATTTTGTTAATTTAGACAGTAAAGGCTTGAAATTAGAACCGACAGATAATCCCGGTATTTATAGTCTTACAGTCATCTTAAATCCATATGATGAAACCGCTTCATTAGATAAAGAATGGAAGTTGTCAAAAGATCTTTCTAAACGTCCAAAATACACTTCAGATCAACCTATTGTAGATGTCTTATTTAATTTATCGTTAGAAGAGGCTATTCAAAATATTGAACCAGACAGCACTTTAAGAACTGGTGCAAAATGGGGAGGTGTTTGGACCCGTGATGTAAGTTATTCTATTTTATTGGCATTTTCTTATCATGAACCCGAAGTAGCTAAAATAAGTAAAAAAGTAAACCGTGGACGCATTATCCAGGATACAGGTTCAGGTGGCGCATGGCCAGTATCATCTGATCGAACAACATGGTGTTTAGCTGCTTGGGAAATTTATAAAGTAACAGGAGATAAGTCATGGTTAGATGAGGTTTATCCTATTATTAAAAACACTTTAGAAGACGATTATAAAACGATATACGACAACAAATCTGGGTTGTATTCTGGAGAATCATCATTTTTAGATTGGCGCGAGCAAACCTATCCAAAGTGGATGGATAATCGAGATATTTATGTATCCCAGAATTTAGGAACCAATGTGGTTCATTATCAGGCACATCGTATTTTAAGTGAAATAGCAAAAATTAAAGGAGAACCCTTTGAGGTTTATAATCAAAGAGCTGAAGCAATTAAAAAGGGTATCAATGATTATTTGTGGATGCAAGACAAAGGTTACTATGCTCAATTTCTTTATGGCCGTGATGAATTAATTTTATCTCCTAGGTATGAAGCTTTAGGTGAAGCGTTAGCAATACTTTTTGAGGTTGCAGATAAGGAACAGGCGGCTTCTATTATTTCAAGATCGCCATTAACGGAATTTGGGGCAACTTGTATCTATCCTCAGATACCAGGAATTCCTCCTTACCATAATAACGGTATATGGCCTTTTGTTCAGTCTTATTGGAATTGGGCAGCAGCAAAAACTGGCAACGAAGCCGTTTTAAATCATGGTTTGGCAGGTGTGTATCGCGCGTCAGCCTTGTTTTTGACAAATTATGAAAATATGGTCGCAGAAACTGGCGACTTTTTAGGTACTGAAATTAATTCACATCAGATGCTTTGGAGTATGGCTGGTAATATGGCAATGGTTCACCGAGTGTTTATGGGCATGGAATTTAAAAATGACGGTTTATACTTTAACCCGGTTGTACCAAAGGTTTACGGAGGTAAAAAGACACTTTCAAATTTCCATTATAGAAATGCCGTTTTAAACATTACAGTAAATGGGCATGGAACGAAAATTAAAAAGGTAACCATTAATGGTAAAACCGCAGGACAAGCGTTTATTCCAAATAATGCAATGGGAAATCAGGATATTGTTATCGAATTAGCGGATAATGATTTTCCAAATTCGGGTATAAATAAAGTAAAAAATCATTTTACATTACCAACGGTTTTAGCTGAAAAGGATGGTAAAAATTTAAAATGGCAACCTATAAATGATGCTAAAGAATACCGCATATATAAAAATGGAACATTATTAAAAACAACTACCGAAAACCAATATTATATCGAAACCGAAAACTATGCTTCCTATATGGTTAGTGCCATCGATACTAAAGGTTATGAAGGTTTTGCCAGCGAACCTGTGGTTTTTGCTAAGAATACCCAAATCGTTGAAATAGAAAATTTTATATCGGCTTCAAAATTACCATACAGTAATTATTCAGGAAATGGATTTGTTGAATTGACAATGAATAAAAACAAGGAAATTGTACTTAATGTAGAAGTTGATAAAACGGGAATATACATACTGGACTTTAAATATTCTAACGGAAGTGGAAGATGGAACACAAACAACAAGTGTGCAATTCGAAGCCTTACAGTAAATGATAATTATGAGGGCATCATTGTAATGCCCCAGCGTGGTTTGGATGAATGGTCAGATTGGGGATTCTCCAATAGCCGAAAAGTACATCTTAATTCAGGAAAAAATAAAATAAAAATTCATTTTGAAGATTGGAACAACAATATGAATGTAGAGGTTAATACGGCAATGTTAGATTATTTGCGTGTTATCTTCATGAAATAAAAAAACAGTATTAAAACACACTGACACTTTAAATTTAAAGTCAGAGCAACTATAATTTAATAAAATAAAATGAAAAAAATTAGATCTTATAACAGTTTAATAATACTATTTATAATCCTCTTTTCTGCTTGCAAAAATGAGGAGACACTATTATTTGTTAATTCTCCTGATAATAATATTAAAATTGAATTTTCACTTACCAAAACAGGACAGCCTATCTATTTATTAAAACATAAAAACAAAACAGTTATTGATACTTCTTTTATGAGTTTCGATTTTAAAGATTTACCATCTTTAAAAGATAATTTTAAAATTACAAATACAACAACAGGAACTGCTGATGAAACCTGGCAAATGCCTTGGGGAGAACAATTGGAAGTTAGAAATAATTACAATGAACTGGTGGTAAATTTAGAAGAACAAACTGGTTCAAAAAGACTACTAAATATTCATTTTAAAGTTTACAATGACGGTTTAGGTTTTAGATATGAATTTCCAGAGCAATCAAATTTGAAAGAGGTATTAATTACCGCTGAAAATACCGAATTCAATTTAATAGGAAATCATAAAGTGTGGTGGCAGCCCGGTGATTGGGATTGTTATGAACATTTATATAACGAATCAAAGTTTTCTGATATTGATGCCATTTCAAAACAAAAAACTTCTGGTTTAAGTTTTACACATATTCCTGAAAATGCAGTGAATACTCCTGTAACTATGAAAACCGAAGACGGGCTGTATTTAAGTTTTCATGAAGCCAATTTAACCAATTATGCAGGTATGACTTTAAAAGTAGATACTGAAAACTTGAACATGGTAAGTGAATTGGTAGGTTCTGAAAGGTTAGGTGGAAAGGCGAAAGTAACCTTACCTTTTAATACCCCTTGGCGTACCATTCAAATTGCTGAAAAAGCAGGCGATTTAATAGAGTCTAAACTTATATTAAACCTTAACGAACCAAATGTTATTGGCGATGTAAGCTATTTTACACCCATGAAGTATGTAGGGATTTGGTGGGAAATGCATATTGGAAAATCAACCTGGGATTTGGAAGGAAGTCAAGACATGAATACTTTTACATTAGGTAAAGTGGGAACATCGCGTCACGGAGCAACCACCGCAAACGCAAAAAAATACATCGATTTTGCATCTGCTAATGGCATTAAAGGTCTTTTAGTAGAAGGTTGGAATACAGGTTGGGATAAATGGATTAGTAATGATCGTGAAGGCGTTTTTGATTTTATGACCCCTTATGCCGATTATGATTTTGCAGAAGTTATGCGCTATGCAAAAGAAAAAGGCGTAGAAGTAATCATGCATCACGAAACTTCTGCTGCACCTCTAACTTATGAAAAACAAATGGATGTTGCTTACAATTTCATGAAGACTAATGGCATCAACTCAGTGAAAACAGGATATGTTGGGAAAATAATTCCAGAAGGAGAATATCATCATGGGCAATGGATGGTCAATCACTATCAAAAAGTCATTGATGAGTCTGCTAAAAAGAAAATAGCAGTGAATGCTCACGAACCAATTAAAGATACAGGAAAACGCAGAACGTATCCAAATGAAATATCACGCGAAGGCAATCGTGGTCAAGAATTTAATGCCTGGGCGAAGGATGGGGGAAATCCACCAAATCATTTACCTACAGTAGCTTTTACAAGAATGCTTTCGGGTCCGTTTGATTTTACTCCGGGTGTTTTTAACGTCAAGTTTGATGATTATAAAAAGGACAATCAAGTTAATACTACTTTGGCGCATCAATTGGCATTATATGTAGTTATTTACAGTCCAATTCAAATGGCTTGCGATTTACCGGAACATTATATTATTAATGGAAAGATACATCCAGCATTTCAATTTATAACAGATGTTGGGGTAGATTGGCAGCATACCAAGGTTTTAGATGGTGAAGTTGGAGATTATGTTTACATAGCAAGACAAGAACGTGTAACTGGAAATTGGTTTATTGGAGGTATTACAGATGAAAACCCTAGAAATGCATCACTTGCTTTTGAATTTTTAGATTCGGGCAAAACCTACAATGCGATTATATATAAAGATGGACCAAATGCGCATTGGGATAATAACCCTCAAGATTATGCCATTGAAGAAATAGAATTAACCAATACATCTACTTTAAACTTACAGTTAGCAGCTGGGGGTGGTTTTGCAATAAGTATAATAGAAAAATAAATTTTAATTTATTTAAACTAAGCTAGCACATGATAGGAGATAAATTAATATATCATTCAACATACAAGCAAATAACTAATCTTGTTATGAGTGAATTAAAAGACATACTAAATAAGGAAAATAGAATTTGTATATCGGTTGGAGGCGAATCTGGATGCGGTAAAACATCGCTAACCTATGCGCTTTTAAAAGATATTGAGGAAACTACAAATTTAAGGGGATTTATTTTTCATGCCGATGATTATTTTATTTCACCTCCTAAAGACAACCATAATAATAGATTAGAAGATATTTCTAATGTGGGAATTCATGAAGTGAAATTAAAGCTTTTAGATTCTCATATAGATGATTTTATGAAAGGTAAAACTGTTCTTAAAAAGCCATTAGTAATCTATGATGAGAATGTAATTCTAGAAGAACATGTAAATTGTTTGGATTACGATTTTTGTCTTGTTGAAGGCACTTATGCAATGCTTCTTGAGAAACCAAATTACAAAGTATTCATGGAAATTAACTATCAAGATACGCGTGCATTAAGAATACAAAGAGCACGTGATATTATAGATGATTTTGCAGAACAAGTTCTCGATATTGAGCATCAAATTGTAAAAAAGCATAAACAATTGGCAAATATTTCAATGGACAAAAAATTTAATATTACTAATCTAAAAAAATAGAAAATGATTAAAAAACCAAGCTTATCGTTTTGGCAAATCTTTAATATGAACGTTGGGTTCTTAGGAATTCAATTCAGTTTTGGTTTGCAGCAAACGGCTGTTAATCCTATTTTTTCATTTTTAGGGGCACATCATGAAGATTTACCATTACTAAATCTTGCAGGCCCAGTTACGGGTTTAATTATTCAACCTATAATCGGTGCTATTTCAGATAAAACATGGTCACCAAGATGGGGGAGAAGAAAACCGTTCTTTTTAATTGGCGCACTTATAGGAAGTTTATGTTTATTCGCCTTTCCTTTTAGTCCAACGTTATGGTTTGCAGTAGGATTATTGTGGATTCTTGATGTAGGAAATAATATGGCTATGGAACCATATCGCGCTTTTGTGGGAGATAAATTACCAAACAAGCAATTAAGTTTTGGCTATCAAATGCAAAGTTTATTTGTTGGTGCTGGGATTGTTTTGGCGAATGCCTCTATTTTTCTATTTCAAGATTGGTTTGGTGGTGCAGAAACGGTAACTGAAGCAGTAAGTGGTATTCCTAAATGGTTGTATTATTCATTCTTTATTGGTGCTGTGTTATCGGTTTCCACAATTTTGTGGTCCGTTCTAAAAACACCAGAAATACCTCCTTCTGATAAAGAATTCGAGGAAATTAAAAGGCATAATGCGTTACCATTTGCTGAACGTGTAAAAACACCCTTTAAGGAAATTGTTGATGCTATAAAAGATATGCCAAATTTTATGTGGAGACTTTCCGCAGTCTATTTATTTCAGTGGTATGCTTTGTTTGTGTATTGGCAGTTTATTGCGCCCATGTTTGAAGAAAGTATGAATTTCGATAAATCGCAAGCACTAAGTCAAGCTGCAAAAATGAATACAACTTATAATGTTTCGACTATTGTTTTTGCTTTGGCATTGGTGCCGTTGGCATTAAAATTTGGTGGTAAAAAAGTATATGTGTTTAGTTTGTTTTTAACGGGCATTGCGATGCTTTGTATACCTTATATTCAAGACCCTCTTTTAGTAATTTTGCCAATGATTTTATTTGGTATAGGTTGGGCAGCTATGATGGGTATTCCGTATTCGATGGTTTCAAAAATTGTCCCGCAGGAGCGACGTGGTGTTTATATGGGGATTTTAAATATGATGATTGTTATTCCTATGGGAATTCAAACTTTAACTTTCGGTCCCATTGTAAAAAATCTTTTAGATAATAGTGCGGTGAATGCCATAATATTAGGAGGTGTATTTTTTATTATTGCGGGTATCCTAGCATTAAGACTTAAAGTACCTGATTCTGTTAATGAAGATGAAACAGAAGTTTTCTCAGGCGGAAGTGCACACTAACTAACAATACATTTATTAAAATGAAGAATTTAAGTATTAAAATATCTATTTATCTTAACTATTTTGTTTTTGCTATTTTGTTAAATAGTGTTGGAATAGTTATTGAAAAATCAATTGATGTATATAAAGTAACCGAATCTCAAGCTTCAATTTTAGAAGCCTTTAAAGATTTACCAATTGCTTTAGTGTCTTTTTTAATTGCATCTTTTTTACCTCGATTTGGTTATAAAAAAGCAATGCTCGTTGCATTAGGGATTGTGTTTTTCGGTTGTTTGCAAATGATTTTTGGAAATTCTTTTTTCTATACGAAGGTATTATTTTTAACTATTGGGGTGAGTTTTGCATTAATAAAGCTATCTGTGTATTCACTTATAGGGATTTTAACAGATTCTAAAAAAGAACATGCCTCCTTAATGAGCTCTATAGAAGGGTTTTTTATGGTTGGAATTGCTTTAGCATATTTTTTATTCCCCGCTTTTTATTCTTCAGATGAAAATTCCTGGTTAAACGTATATTATTTTTTATGTGGGCTTATTTTAATTTCCTTTATATTTTTACTTTTTTCTAAAGTTGAATATGAAGTCGAAGCGATAGGTTCTAGCTTAAAAGATGACTTATTGGAGTCTGTTAAATTAATGGTTGTCCCGTTAGTCTTAGTTTTTATTATTTCGGCATTTTTATTCGTTATGATAGAACAAGGTATCATGACGTGGCTACCAACATTCAATAAAAAAATATTCAATTTTAATTCTGTTTTAAGTGTTCAAATGGCAAGTATATTGGCGCTTTCCTTGGCATTGGGGAGATTTATAGCAGGTTTCTTAACTAAATATATTAATTGGGTAGTCTTAGTTGTTATGTGTGTCGTTATTTCGGGCAGTATTTTAATTTATATTTTACCTCAAATGCAAGGCGATATTGAATCTATTGGAGAAATTACACAGCTATCAAATGTGCCAACATTAGGTTTTGTATTACCACTTATAGGTTTGTTTATTGCTCCCATTTATCCTTTATTAAATTCAACGGTATTAAGTTCGTTGCCTAAAAGTTTACACTCCCCAATGTCTGGATTAATTATTATTTTTTCTGCTTTAGGAGGCACTATTGGTTCAAGAGTTGTTGGCGAATTATTTGAAAGTGTTGGCGGTGCAAAGGCCTTTTATTTTCTTTTAATTCCAATGGTCCTTTTAATAATATTTGTGCTGTTGATTGATAGAATGTCTAAGAAACAATTACAATAGCATTATGAAAATTAAGGTAAATATAGAAACGTGTTTAAAAAACCTGCTTTTACAGGAAGATACAGATAATGATAAAAGAATAACGATTGATGATAACGGGCCGAAAGCATTTAAAGTTGAAACCTCTACGGGCGAAATTCATATTGTAAAAGGCACTTATTATCTTGCCAATTTATTGCAGGAATTGGCAATAGCAAAGCAAGAAGGTTTGGTTATCGCCGAAATTCCATTGTCTAAAATAGAAGAGCCTCCGGTAAGTCGCATTTCAAGAATTATAAAAGATTATTTTTGGAAAGACCTCACCAGAACTATGGATAAAACGGGTGTTCAGAATCTTATTCACGACACAAAGAATGAAACGCTGACTTCAAGTAAATTAAGAGTATATATTCCTTTTAAAGATTTGGCTGCTTTAAAATATTATAGGAATCTTGAAAATGAATTACCAATAGAAGCCATCTTATTACCAGAGCACATTACACCTCAGTTTGTTAAATCGATAAATAAGAAACCGGGTATATTATCATTAAAACTTCAAGAAAATAATGGTGTGATAAAAGGTGTCCCTTTTGTGGTTCCTGGTGGGCGTTTTAACGAAATGTATGGTTGGGATAGTTATTTTGAATCGGTGGGATTATTAATTGACGGAAAAGTAGAACTATCTAAAGCCATGGCCGATAATTTTCAATACGAAATTGAATATTATGGTAAAATCCTGAACGCTAACAGATCTTACTACTTAACAAGAACGCAACCACCATTTTATAGTAGTATAATTAGAGAGGTCTTCGAAAACACAAAAGATAAAGCATGGTTAAAAAGTAATCTTATAACGGCTATAAAAGAATACGAAGCGGTGTGGATGGTAAAAGGAAAACGACTTACAGATAACGGACTTAATAGATATTTGGCTGAAGGAATTGGTATTCCGCCAGAATGCGAGGAAGGTCATTTTGATGCCATAATAAAACCTTTTGCTGATGCGTTGAATACAACTATTGCTGAATACGAAGAAGATTATGCTAATGAGGTTATTTTAAACGACACTCTAGATACTTATTTCATACATGATAGAACGGTTAGGGAATCTGGGCATGATACTTCTTACAGGATTGAAGGCCATTGTGCCGATTTAAATCTGGTAGAACTAAATGCTATGTTGTATAAATATGAAAGCGATTTTTCTGAAATAATCCAACAGGAATTTAATGGAGACTTTCAGGGTTATACTGCTGCTTATTGGAAAGAAAAAGCGAATTCCAGGAAAGTTTTAGTTGATAAATATTTATGGAATGAAAGTAAGGGAATGTATTTTGATTACAATGTTGTTACAAATAAGCAATCCGATTTTGTGGCGGCAACTACACTTATGCCTTTATGGTCTAATTTATGCTCAGAGCACCAGGCACGTCAACTTGTAAAAACAGCGCTACCTTTATTAAAAGAAAAAGGAGGCATAGCAGGTTGTACAAAGGCGAGTATTGAAAAAATTTCCAAAAACCAACCGCAACGCCAATGGGATTATCCAAATGGATGGGCACCACATCAAATGATGATTTGGAAAGGATTATTAAACTATGGCTTTGTAGATGAGGCACAAGAATTAATTTATAGATGGCTATTTATGATTACTAAAAGCGCAGTAGATTATAATGGTACCATTCCTGAAAAATTTGATGTTGTTGAAGCGACTCACAAAGTATTCGCAGAATATGGTAATGTTGGAACCAATTTCGAATACATTTCTCCGGGAGGTTTTGGTTGGATGAATGCCTCATATAATTTAGGAGTGTCCTTATTAGATAAAAAAAATATTTCAAATTTAAACCAATTAACGAGTCCAGATACGCTATTTAAAAATTAAAATGACTCTATTTTTAATAACTATAAATTACAGTTCTGGTATAACAATAAAACAATGGCAAAAGAAAAGAAAATAAGCAACGGCGCGATGTTAAATGCCTACCCAGATAGTATCGGGATGAATTTGCAGGATATGGTTACTATGTTACAAATGCCAGAATTCAAAGATGTATTTTCATTGTTTTATGTACTGCCAACATTCTTTAATAGCGATTTAGACAGAGGTTTTTCGGTAATAGATTATGACATAAACAAAGAATTGGTTTCAGAGGCAGATTTAAAAGCACTTGACGCTTTAAATATTCAGCTAAAATTTGATATTGTTTTAAATCATTTATCTGTGGCGTCGCCACAATTTAAAGATTTAATAAAGCATGGAGACCAATCTGGATACAAGGATTTTTTTATTAATTGGAACGAGTTTTGGATAGGTAATGGTACGATGGGAAAAGATGGTGTTATGATCCCTAGAGAAGAATTTCTCAATAAGTTGTTTATGAGAAAATCTGGACTTCCTATTTTGAAAGTTGTTTTTCCAGATGGTAGCGAAAAACCTTATTGGAATACTTTTTATCAGCAAATAACTTATAACAAAATAAGCACTGAGGATTTAAATAAGGTGGAAGGTTTAACTTCAGATAAAGCTAAGTTTGTTTGTAAAATAGTAAATAAAGCGATTGACGTAAACAAAGATTTTACTTCCTTAAACTTTAAAGTGGACGATCGTCTAACCAAAGAAATTATAAAAATAATAAACCATAAACGTTCGTATTTAGGGCAAATGGACGTGAATGCCAATTCTGAATTAGTTTGGGATTTTTATGAGGAAACATTGCAAAAAGTTAGTGGTTTTGGCGGTAAAATTTTAAGACTAGATGCCTTTGCATATTTACATAAAGAAATTGGTCAGTCTAACTTTTTTAATAAACCTGGGACCTGGCAACATTTAGAACGTATTAAGCAAATAGCGGACAAGAATGAGTTAACACTTTTGCCAGAAATTCATGCAGAATACGGATTGCATTTACACGATGAGGTTGCCAAAGAAGGTTATTATATATACGACTTTTTCTTGCCTGGATTAACCATTCATACTATTGAAAACGCTAATAGTAGAGCACTCCTTTCTTGGGCTAAAGAAATTATAGATAAGGGCTATAAAACCGTGAATATGTTAGGGTGTCATGATGGGATTCCTGTTTTAGATTTAAAAGGAAAAGAAGTAAATGGTGTTTATAATAAAGGACTGTTAGAAGACGCGGAGATTGAAGGCATTATGAATAAAATCATGGAGCGTGGAGGTAGAGTTAAAAATTTATATGACCCATCAGGGAAAAAGATATCTTATTATCAGGTAAATGCAACGTTTTTCAGTGCATTAGGAGAAGATGAACAAAAGTTATTACTTGCTAGAGCTATTCAGATGTTTATGCCAGGGATTCCGCAAATATGGTATTTAGATGTTTTTGCTGGAAAAAATAATTATGAAGCTGCCGATAAAGGAGGTAGTGCTGGTCATAAAGAAATTAACCGAACTACGTTAACGTTACAAGATGTGCAAGATGGGATTAAAGAGGAGATCGTACTTAAACAATTAGAATTAATTAGGCTAAGAAATACTTCAAAAGCATTTTCAGGAACGGTTAAAATCAATCAAACAACAGATTATGAAATCGATATATTGTGGACCAACCAAAACGAAAGTGTACACTTTAAAGCAAATCTTAAAACACTTGATTACATAGTAACCTTAACTCAAGGTAGTACAGTTAAAACTATAGGGTCTTAAAATTCAAGATTAATTAGAAACTACTCCTATTGTGTTGTTGTTTAGAATGGTATTAATATAATCCATTAAAAAGAAAGTATTTTTAATGATAAGCCGGTCTTCTTGTGGGTTTACAAAATGTTTCAAATTTAATTGAATGGGTGTGTCATTATTTGAATCGATGAGACGATTTAATATTGTAATACTATTTGAGTTTTCAATTTCTAAATAACCGTAATGCTTTATTTTTTCAGTGCTATTTAAATAGCGGGCTGCCGATTTTAAAGCAAAAACAGCGCTTTTGTATTTCTTAATATCCAATACACTTGTTTTATTTAGACTCTCTTGCTTTACTTCATTTAAAAAATATAATGTATTATCTGAACTTCCATTATTTACTAAGCAAAAATGCAACTCGGTAGCTGCATTTAAGGTTTGTGTAATTAAATCAAAGTTTAAATTGTTTTCATTATTATTAAATATTAATATAATTCCAACCATTATTATGAATTTAAAACTAAGTTCGTTGAATTTGTAGCCTGTTGGTTTTTGATAGAATTTCTTCTGTAAACCCATGCTATTTCACCTAATTGAAATATAATTTTTACAGAATCTTTCATTGATAATTTCGATCCATCTGCATGTATCCATCTCTTTAAAGGTTGTTCACAAAGCATTGATTTTGCTTTTTTTAGGCCAAAATGCTGTGTCATTCTTTTGAAAATTTCAACATCAAATATCCATTGAGTCACAAATTTTTCACTAAAAGCAATCTCAATAACATCTTTATGGAAAATTTTGGCACCACATTGTGTGTCTTTAAAGTCCATTTTTAAAATTTTTCTAATAATGAAGTTGATTGTTAAACTGATAATTTTTCTAGCTGATTCTTTGGTAATATTAGCTCCCATTCTGCTAATTCTAGAACCACTTACAATCTTAAATTCAGAGTTTTCGATAGTTGAAACTAGTTCGTCAAAATCAGATAAATCGGTAGACAAATCGGCATCTAAAAATCCAATATAATCTAGATCTTCCTTTTTAGCCATGTGTAACATGCCTAATCTTACAGCTTCGGCTTTACCGCCATTCTTTTCACAATCGTAAACTGTTATAAAATCTTCCCTTCCTTTTTTTAAATTATTAAGTACCTCTAAGGTTTTATCCTTACTTCCATCGTTAACAAAACATAAGTGGTAGCCAGAATTTGTGTCTATAAAATCTGTAAACTCTTTACTTAATAAACGCTCTTCTTCGTTATAACAAGGAATCACAACCCCAACACAACGTTGTTGAATCATAACATTATTGGTTGTGTTTGAATTTGAAGCAATTTCTGGCGCACCAATTAACCGTTTTACTCTTGCACAAATTTCGTTAAGACTTAAAGGTTTCTTCATGTAATCGTTTATTCCTAACTCGAAACCCTCAGTGATGATGGCATCATTCGTGTTTCCAGACAAGACCATGATTGGAGTAGATGAATTTTTTGAGGTTCTAATATATTTTACAATATCTAAACCAGAAACACCAGGCATGTTAATATCTACAATTACTAAATCTGGTTGAAAGGCATTGTATAAAGCAATTCCTGCATTTGAATTGGTTTCTATTTGTACTTCATAACCTAATTCTAGTAATCTTTTTTGTAATGGTAACAATACTAATTGTTGGTCATCTATTGCTAAAATTTTCATAATATTTGATTTTTTGTTTTTAATTACATGTCAAAAGTAGTTTGATTGTAAGCTTTAAAATTTTAAATTAGATGAAGCCAAGCTTAAGTTTAGACGAATGGTAATTTTGTATAGATAATTAAAATAAAACAACATCTCAATTTAATTATCTTTGCCTCTTAAATTGTAAATGGTTGGATAACGAAAAAACGAACAAGTATTTAATTGCCGCTTTACTTTTGGGTTTAGCTTTTCATGGTACTTCCATTTTTTTTACTTTGGAAACAACTTATGATGCCTTAATTCATTTGTTTTTTGCTGACCATTATGCGCATAGTTGGTTTGAACCGTGGAATTATAAGTGGTATACCGGGTTTACAGTTATGAGCTATCCACCCTTAGTACATCAAGCCATTGGGTTACTTTCTTTAATTGGTGGTTTGAAATTTGGACTATTTACCGTAGCACTTATAAGTATAGTACTTTTTATTACGGGCGTTTACAGGTTTTCTTTATTAATTACAGCGAATAGAACGGCCGCAGGATACGCCGCCTTACTTGCAGTTTTTTCATCTTCATTTGTAGAAACGCTGCATGTTTTTGGGCAGTTACCTAGTATTATAGGTATTTCGGTACTTATGCATTCATTACCCGAAATTTATTTATGGTTAAAAACGGGCAGGTATCGCTATTTATTTACATCACTATCTTTAATTTCTGTCACTGTAACATCACACCACGTCACACCAATTTTTGGAATGATTTTTTTCATCTTCCCTTTAATTGGCACGATAATTATGGACGTGTCGAGTGAACAGGTTAACACTATTAAAGACGTTACTTTTAAAATATTCTTGAAGAGTTTTTTCAAATTGTTTAAACGTATTATAACTTTTGGAATGCTGTCTTTGGCTATTATTGTAACCTGTATATTGCCCTATTGGATAAACTCTAAAGCAAACCCAATAACTCAGGTTCCAATACCACATGGCTCTCGCGATAATTTTTTAGAAATTACCTCGTCAGGTTTGGTTTTCTTTTTAATTCCATGGGGAGTTTTACTCATTCTTTTACCTTATATATTTTATAGATATTACAGTAAGCGATACTTGTTTTTTGGATTATCCATAACTATTTTAACTGTTCTAGGTACAGGAGGTACCACACCAATTCCTAAACTATTTTTGGGAGATACGGCTTTTAATATTTTAACATTAGACCGTTTTACGCTTTGGGCTTCCATTATGTCGTTACCGCTATTTGGTGAATTTGCATATCGCTTTATTGAAGGGGATTTAAGAGCTCTGATTCAGGATAAATTTGGCGCCGTTTATCACCGTTTAATAGGTGGTGTACTGGCTGGGTTGTTTTTATTTATGACCATTTTTACGATGAGTCTGGGTTATTTTAGGCCATCGCAACCACAGCAAATTAAAATGTTGCCAATTGTAAATTTCCTAAATCAGGATCAGCACGACCATTGGCGTTATCTTACTTTAGGTTTTGGCGACCAGATGGCATGGTTAAGTGCCCAAACAAAAGCTTTGACGGTAGATGGGAATTACCACTCTGCGAGACGTTTACCCGAGCTTACAACGCGTGCTATTGAACGTTTAGAGAATTCAAAGTTTAAGGGTGTTGAGGGCATCGGCTCTTTACAACAGTTTTTAACTGCACCGGAAAAATATAATCTTAAGTATATATTTTCTAACGACAAGTTTTACGACCCTATATTATATTTCTGTGGCTGGCAGCGGTTACGCCAATTAGAAAATGGTATTATGGTTTGGGAAAAATTAAATATTCCGCCAGTGTCATCCATTTTACCAAAAGATGATATAGCCACCTGGCAAAAAATACTCTGGGGTATTATGCCCTTTCTAACAGTTATAATAGCGTTTATTTTAAATGTACAAATGCTTCTGGTTATTGCCTTAAAAACAAAAGGAAAAAAACCCCCGGAATTTTTAAAATTCAGGAATAATTATAGTAAGTTTTCGAGCCTTGTTTTAAAAATAACTCATGTTTGGTCCGTCATACTCGCAATTTTAATTTTTTATGGTGTTTACATATTCTATATAAAGAACGATACGCAGCGTTCACCAAAGAATGCTGTTTTAGCTTACTACGATGCCTTGGATTTTAAAGAATTTGAAAAAGCATATAGTTTGATTGATCCAGAAAGCAACTTAAGCATTGCACAATACATGCTGGAAATTTCGGTAACCGACGGCTTGTTAAGTTCGTATGCGAAGTTAGAATCTATTAAAACCATTATTACGAATCAAACTGATAGTTTAGCAACGGTTAAAGTTGAAACCGAATGGATTACACCTTTAGAAAAAATAAGTAAAACAGATTATAAAACCTTGGTTAATCATCGTGGGAATTGGTTTTTACAACCAGAAAATTTAGATTTCGATTTGCCTCCAGACCAGTTATATTCGCAAAATGTGACTAAATATTTCAATCAGGGAAGACGGCGTATTACCACAGAGCAAACACATCATGAAGATGTGTTAAAGCAACCTGTTTTAGAAATTTTATCGGCAAAACTTGTTAAGTATGAAAACCATTACGCCCTTGTTGGCGAAATTCAAAACATTGATAATGTACCGGCCGATGTAGTTTTAAAAGGGACATTGTATAACAATAACAACAAAGAACTCGCTACTTACAATGCTAAATTCCATATAAAACATAAACTCATGCCTAAAGAAGTGAGTAGTTTTAAAATTAATTTTGAAGGTATTGCATGGTCTAAAACGCAGGATTCTATTCCAAAAACTTTTAATCCTGATGAATTTACTCCTGTAGAGTTTGAAGAACAGCCAACTAAATTCAACATACAGGCAGCAGGAAATGTTTCAAGCTCTGATTTGTTTAAAGATGTTGTTCTAAATAATATTAAAATAAGCAATAATTCGGTTTCAGGAAGTTTATTTAATGGTGGATTACAAGAGGTCACCATTCCACAGTTACTTATTACGTATTACGATGAAAACAAAAATATAGTATGGGTGGAACACATGTTTGTTAAAGAAGGTATTCGTCAACAACGCAAACAAAGTTTTAATTTTCCTATTCTAAAAGTTGAAAAGTTAACAGTTATTAATGATGACATGAGTAATTGCTTTGTTAACGGATTGCCTAATGAAAGTATTTCTGATAAAGTAGTCCCAAACAGAGTCATTAACCAAGCACAAATTTTCTTGCAACCTGTTGAACACAAATTATATAAGTATATTAAAATAGAAACTAACAGTTATATAGGAAGTCCAAATTGATGAAATTTAAAAATACATATCTACTTCTATTGGTATTTATACTATCGTCTTCATTTATCCTAATTCAGGATACGAAGCCTGATAGTTCAGTAGCTCTTTTAACTACCAAGTCTACATTTATGGCTGGAGAAGTTATTGTACTTCAGTTTTCAACCAATTCTTCAAAAAAACTCTTGTTGTATTATTCAAATAGTTATGGATCTACCATAATTAATGCAAAACTTAAAAACAATATATTAAGCTATAAAATTCCATCAAATATTTCGAATAAAACAGGAATCGCGACCTATAAATTGCTCGGAGAATCAAAAACGTTATCTGGTCAATTAAAAATTATTTCTCAAGAAAATGTTACCAATATGGAAACCTATTTAGGACCGCCAAGTATTGAAGCTGGTGGGACAGATTACGCCATGTTGGTTGTAATCCCAACGGATGGTTTAGATAATCCTGCGCAAGACAGTACGATGGTAAATGTGAAGCATCAATTTTTAAATTCTGAAATTTCGGAGGGAGTTTACACCAATCATTTAATCGCTTATAAAAATATTTATTCTTCTTATCTAACAGGAAGAATCTTAATTGCTTCAGAAAGTTTAGGTGCCAGTTCAAAAGAATTTTATGTGGATGTACTGCCCGCAATACCAACAAATTTTAGTATTTCAGCAAAACGTTCAAACGATTATGCCGATGGAAACCAAATCACCAAATTTTCTACAACATCAATAAAAGATAAATATAATAACACGGTAGCCGATGGTACCTATGTGGAATTTTTTATTACAAATACGGAAGGCGGTATTTTAAAAACTTCCGGTAATACAATAGATGGCATCGCAACGGCGAAAATGATTCACCCAGACAATCAAAGCGATTGGGTTATTAAAGCAATTATTGAAGGAATGGCTGAAAGTAACTCCATTAATCTCAATTATAAATCTGTATTGGAAGCCTTCGATACGAGTTTTGCTGAAAATAATCGTCTCATTCAAGTTGGTCCATTAAAAAGTTTTATGAATCAACTAATTCCGGACGGTTTACAAGTTACATTGCACATTTATAGTAGTAGAAAAGAGGTAGATTCCATTATTAAATATTCCAACAATGGCCTCGTCAACTTTATACTTCATGATGATATTTATAATAGTGGCGATTATACCTTTAAAATTGAAACCGCAGGGATTGAAAATGTTTACGAGAACAAAATACTACAGTAATGTCTATAACTAGAAACATAATACGAACTATATTAATGGCATTTTATGTTGCCCTGATAGCTTTTATTACGTTTGGTATTGGTGCCTTATACAGCTACTTAAATACGGGAGCCGATAGAAGTAAAATGCTGCATACCGAAATAAAAAAAATAGACCAGTATTTGCCCGAAATTGTGTGGTCGCCTTTGGAAAACGAAGGGCGTTTGATAGATGAGCAAACGCTTAAAAAAATAGAAAACGATTATTTAGATGCTTGGTATGTAAAACTTGTGGCCTACAATACAGGGGAAACCACAGGAATTAAAGATTATTATACAGAAAGTGCCAGAGAAAATATATTCAATTTTGTAAGCTTAAATAAAGAGCAAAAAATTCACTTAGAATCTACTACGCTCGAACATCATCCGTCACTTGAGTTTTTTAGTGAAGACGGGCAATTGGCTGTAATAACCGATCGAAATGTTAAAGAATATAAAAGGCTCTATAAAAAAGAAACCTTTCTATTGGAAACAAATGAAACTGCAACTTATAAAGTGATTTTATTATTGGAAGATGGTTTTTGGCGTATAAGACATTTAGTGAAAGAAGCGGTTGCGGAAACTCAAAACACCTCTAAATCAATAGACGTTTCGAACCTTGATATTAAAGGTATTAATTATTATCCGAAAGCATCGCCATGGGATATGTTTGGTGATAAATTTAGTTTAGATGTTGTTTCGAAAGATTTTAAAATAATTAAAGATGCCGGTTTAAATACCATAAGAATTTTTGTGCCTTATGAAGATTTTGGTAAAGCCAATATTGATTCCAGTAAACTTAAAAAGCTAATTAGAACTCTAAATGTAGCCGAAAGTAATAACTTAAAGGTGATTGTAACACTGTTTGATTTTTATGGCGATTACTCGGTTTTAGATTGGACGTTAAATGAAAGACATGCCGAAGCCATAGTTTTAAAGTTGAAAGATCACAAAGCGTTGTTGGCATGGGATATTAAAAACGAACCGAATCTTGATTTTGATTCCAGAGGAAAAGAAAAAGTAATGGCCTGGTTAAGTAATATGACTGATTTTGTAAAATCGGTAGATACATTGCATGCAGTGACTATTGGATGGTCTAATACCGAAAGTGCATCACTACTTAAAAATAAAGTTGATTTTGTATCGTTCCATTATTATGAAGATATAGACAAGCTTCAGGAACAATACAAACAATTAAAAACTAAAATTGTAAATAAACCAATAGTTTTGGGTGAGTATGGATTATCGTCGTATCGAGGGATATGGAATCCATAGGAAA
>Ga0208305_10000399_pt1 | contig 22858 bp, 17 predicted proteins | sample ColrivemetaGS741_FD_187605 | JGI IMG/M metagenome (GOLD analysis project Ga0208305, IMG submission 187605) | Estuarine microbial communities from the Columbia River estuary - Flood tide ETM metaG S.741 (SPAdes) (version 2) | ecosystem: Environmental > Aquatic > Marine > Intertidal zone >... | reverse complement strand
ATTCAAAACTAGATTAGAGATTTTTAACATCAATTTTAAATAACTCAGCAGCATTTTTCCACAAAATAAGCTCTTTTTTATCGTCTGCTAATTCTAATTGATTCATAAATTTTAAATAAGATTCCATATTTGATATAGGCCAATCTGTTCCATATAATAAATAATTAGGGTCACCTGCATATGTAATCATTTCTTCAATTTCTTTTTTCATATACCGCTCAAACTTATCTGAAAAATTACCTAAAACTAATCCTGAAATATCTGCATAAACGTTTTTGTTCTTGTAAACAACTTCCATACAATCTCTAATCCAAGGATTTCCAACATGGCAAATTACAATTTTCAAATTGGGATAATCAACAGCTAAATCATCAATATGTAATGGGTGTGAATATTTAACTTTACCAGTTGGAGCGTATGTATCTCCAGAATGAAACATAACTGGCACATCATATTCTACAGCCATTTCGTACCAAAGTTTAAGTCGGGTATCATTTGGGTAAAAAGGTTCATAACCAGGATAAAATTTTAAGCCTTTTATAAGTCCATTTTCTAAATATTCACCAATTTCACGTACATCTCTATGATCATAATGTAAAAAGCTTATTCCTGAAACTACTCCTAAATTTTTCCGCCCTTTTATAGCTTCTACCACTTGTCTTGTACTAGGCCTATGCTCATTTACTTTATAAGATGATAATACTAATGAATAATCAACATTATTTTCTATCATATTATCAGTAAGATTGTTAAGGCAATCTTCAAGAGAAATAACTCTATCTTCGTGGTAATTATTAATGTGGGTATGTACGTCTATAATCATATTAATTTTGTTTTTTTAGTTTGATGGTGTAAGTTATGATTTCGTTTTTTATTATCCCAATAAATTTTTTATAAGATTAGGAATGTTTCAAAATATCTATTTATTGTCAGAACAAGTTTAAACAAAAAAATAATCCTCTTAAATTGATTTAAGAGGATTATTTATATTTATGCTTTACAACTATTTAAAACTTTTTAAATTAAATAATTAATAAACTTATTTAAGTTATTTAAGTTATTTTCTATACAAAGGATCAGCTCCAATGGTTCCAATTAAACTATCAAAATAATGATTAGAACTTACTACATTGAAAACATTTTTAACTTTTTGAAGTTGATTATTTAAATCCATTTCAATAACTATTTGCTCATTATCTTCATTTGAAATAAAAGCTTCTAAATAATTTATTTGTTTGGTGTAAAAACTGATGTCTTTTTGTTGTTTTAATTTCAATCTTTCTTTGTACCAATCGCTATTAATTACATAATCTCTATCAAAATAACCTCTTAATTCAGGATCACTCATTTCTTTACCTTCGTAATGTCCATAAGCCATCATATGTAATAATATTTTTAATGGTGGAATGGCAGATTCTATACTTCCATCTTCAAAATAACTTAAAGCAACTTTTTCCTGAGCTTCCATAATATTATTTATTCCGTCAACATAATCTTCTAAACCTTGTAATTCTGGTTTTAACATTCTTTCATTAAAAACAGCATCTGGTTCATCAAATAAACGGTTTAAACATCTTACTGAGAATGTTTTTGTTATTCTATAACCCAATCTGCTTGCTAATACTTTTTTTCCTTCAAAAGTAAAATCTTCTAATTTTTCTAAAGATCCGTTGGCAATAAGTGCTTTTGGATCTCTATCTTCCAACGTTAATCTTGACCAAATTTCAGGAATTAACAAACTAATATCGTGGTCTACTTTATTTTCTGCACCAACATAACCCGCAGCGGTACTAAAAGCCTGATATTCGGTTAAAATATGTGACAACAAGGCATTGTTTAAATCGGTTGTAGGAATTAGCATATTAAAAGGTCCTTTTGTTAAAGCACCTTCTGAACCGGCTCCTGTAGTTGATGGAGATTTACCTGTTAAGCTACAAATAAAATCCATAAACAATTCTGGTGTTTCTTGGTAATGAATTGGGTTGTAAACAGCTAAAGGTCTAATTCCTGCTTTTTTATCTACCGGATTGTTTCTTCTACCTGGTAAAACAGCATTTACCACATTAATAACAGGATCTTCAGATTTTATTTTTCTGAATAAACGAATTCCAATATCACCTAAATAACTAGCTTCGGTTTCATTAATAAAAATATTTGGCTCTAAATAACGCGGATTTTTTGTTGGTTCACCATCTACAATTCTGGTATGAGAAGGAAGAACAAAATATTCTTCATCATTTGGACTTTCAACTACACTTAAAATTAAATCTTTTACAGGCTGCGTATATTTATCAAAATTTATGGTGTCTTCAAAAATTTCAATAGCATCTTTCTTTTTTAACAATTCATAATTTGTTAAAAATCTGTTATCTGAAACAATATCAAGTTCAGCACCAACATCATAACCTCTGATAATTGCTTCATCAGGTCTTTGAAACAAATGAGACTCACAATTAGCAACCACTTTTAAACTCTTATTTTCAAATTCAGGATTTAAGTTTTTAAAACTACTTCTTGGTAAAGTAATTGACGACGTAATATCATCTTCTGTTTGAATTTTTTCACTTGGAGCAAAATCTGATCTTAATTTATTTAACAACCAATGTCCTTTTGGATTAAAACCAATACGAACATAACTACCAATTACTGGCATATTATTATAAAGTAAACCAGTACCATTTTGACCGTTGATGATGTCTACCGACATATACTCTTTCCAGTTTAAATCTCCGTGATCTTGACGGTATAGTCTTTTAACAAATAATACCAATGAACGAATATGAACTGGAATATTTTTCAAAAATTCATTAAACTCTTCATTATTTTTATCTGAAGGAGTTAATAATTTTACAGCCGAACCAAGCGTTCTTCCTTTACTTAAAAAGGATCTGGATGGTCTTTGAGTTGGATCATAATTTTTCCATCTTGTAGAATAATTGTATTCTATAATTTCATCTGCTTTTTTAAAATCTGCATCAATATCTTGAATGTTAAATGCGCTATAAGTAATTGCATTTTGCATAGATTTTGAAATTTCAGATTTTCCACCACCAGAAACCGTACATGGTTTATGACAAAACACTCCTTCTGGTGAAGTATTTACAATTCTCCACAATGCAACTGAGTTGTGTTTTTCTAATTTAAACTTGTTACCAGTTGGGTGAACATATGTTTTGTGAGGAGATAAAATTAATTTTTGTTCTTTATTGTTGTATGTCCATGTAATGCTATTTGCATTTGTATTGATGTATGCATTTTCTGGAATATAAACAATGTTTGGATATTTTTTATCGATAGCGTAATTGCTGTCTTTTATTTCAATTCTATCACCTAATAATGCTTTTACTTCTTCAAAATTAAATTTATTTGCAAATTTTGAAGAAAAAACTGTCCCATCAACAATATCGCCCATAACACCTCTTGGAAATGCAATTGCACCACCTGCGTGTTCTTCTTCAACCAAACCTAATAAATTAGCTGAATAACTAATTTGTGTTTTAATTTCCTTTTTAGAATACCCAAAATAATTATCGGCAATAATGGTAACTACAACACCTTTATCATCTCTACAAGTTACTTTAAAAGCACTTCCATCATTATACAATTCATTTTCATCTTTCCAGCACATTCCATCTCTTTTCTGACGCTCTGTAGCATTATCAAAATGAGGTAAACCAACGTCTTTCTTCTTTAACGTTTTTAAATGAGGTGCTAAAATAATACAACCTGTATGCCCGGTCCAATGTTCTGTATCTAGAGCAGCATCATTTTGTGCTAAATATGGATCACCAGCATTTCCAAAAATATTTTCAACAAAATCACAATTGGTTACCAAACTACCAGGAGCGAAAAACCGAACTTCCATACTTTTTTTAGAAATTACACCTTTTACCTCTGGGCAAACCGTTGGGCGCATCATAAATGAAACCATTACTTTGGCTTTCTCTTCTTGGTTTGATGTAAAAGGTAACGTTTTTAATGCATCAGTAGGATTAAAAGCGGCGTTTAAAAAATGAGCAAATGCAATTTTTGGAACCTCTTTTTTATCTAATGGCACAGGTAAAATTCCTTCTACAATATGAAAAGTACCACTTGTAGTTCTTTTATCATTTACAGGATTGTTTAATATTCCTTGTTTTATTCTGTAAGAAGTAATGTCTTCGCTTATAAAAACATTTCCATTTGGAGGCAAACTAACTTCACGAGCGTGCCCTTTTTGAGTTAAAATTAGCGTGTCATTTGGCAATTCAATTGACTTTTCAAATTCAACAGCTTTCAAGTATTCATTTATAAAAGCTTGAATTCTAGAATCTACCGGCGATAAATGATGTGCTAACAATCTAGATTTTTCTCTAAAACTTTTAATCAATCCGTTTGTTAAAACTTGAAATTTCTGATTACAAAATTTTGGGTCTCCAGTTTCATTATCTTTATAAATTGGCTGACCTAATGAAGCCAATTGAAGATTTATATATTGTACAATATCTCTTCTATTTTGTCTATTTTGTTGTCTATTTTCTTTTAATTTTTTACTCATTTTTGAATATTTAAATAAATCCTACTTTAGTAATTAGTTTTTAACTTGTCAATTCATTCTCATTTTTCATAAAATAATTTTTCAAATCAAAACGCAACAAAAATCGTGAAAAATAGGCAAAAATCAATGAAATTTTAAGGGAAATTAGGAAGTATTTTAAATATAGATTAAACAGTTTTTTTTAACAAATGTATTATTATGTGTCATTTGTATTTTATATAACAAATGTGCTAAATTCTAGATGTATTCATTCAGAATTAATGAATATTTGTATCTAAAAAAACAAAATTTTACAATTTGTTAAAAAATCACACATTAAATTGCTAACAATACAGAATTAAATCAAACTAATTATGTTCTTTCTAAAAATTTTATTTAAACCAATTTCTATCTATTTCTATTTTTATCCCTAATTTTACAAACAATTTTAACATTGAATGATGAGTGAATATAATGTACCCAGTGAAAAATTATACCAGGCAAATGACAGTAGGTATGAAAAAATGAAATATAATAGAACAGGCAAAAGTGGCCTTTTGTTACCTGCAATATCATTAGGACTTTGGCATAACTTTGGTTTTACAGACAATTTTGAAAATTCTAGAAACATATTAAAATGTGCTTTTGACACTGGAATTACACATTTTGATTTAGCTAATAATTATGGTCCTCCTTATGGATCTGCTGAAAGTACTTTTGGAGCAATTTATAAACGAGATTTTAAATCATATAGAGATGAATTAATAGTTTCAACAAAAGCGGGTTACGATATGTGGCCTGGTCCTTATGGAAATTTAGGTTCTCGAAAATATTTAATTTCAAGTTTAGACCAAAGTTTAAAAAGAATGGGAATAGATTATGTTGATATATTTTATCACCATAGACCTGACCCAGATACTCCATTGGAAGAAACTATGGCTGCATTAGATCATATAGTTAAACAAGGAAAAGCATTGTATGTTGGAATCTCAAATTATGAAGCAACAGAAACTGTAAAAGCAGCAAAAATTTTAAAAGAATTGGGAACACCATGCTTAATTCATCAACCAAGATATAATATGATGGATAGATGGGTTGAAAATGGTTTATTAGATGTTCTAGAAAATGAAGGAGTTGGGGCCATTGCGTTTTCTCCTTTAAAACAAGGGATTTTAACCAATAAATATTTAAACGGTTTTCCTGAAGATTCAAGAGCTGTAAAAGATGCTCGTTACCTACAAACTTCTCAATTAGATGAAGCAACTATTAGCACAGTAAAACAATTAAACGAAATTGCAATTTCAAGAAATCAAACCTTAGCTCAAATGGCAATTGCATGGTTGCTAAAAGATAAAAGAATTACATCCGTTTTAGTTGGAGCCAGCAAGCCAGCCCAATTACTAGATAGTATAAAAGCATTAGATAATTTAGCTTTTAATGCTGAAACTCTAAATAAAATTGAAACTATTTTAAAAAAATATTAAAAAAAATTATTTCAACATTTTATTTTTCTAATTTTGACTAAAATTTGATTTATTTTTCATATTATAAAAACAAATCAAATTTCAACACAAATATCATTATTATACTTTATGAAAAAAATTGAAAATATTGAACTTACTTTTTTAACTCAAGATGATTATCAAGAACTTAAAAAAGCAATGATTGAATCATATACAACAATGCCAAACTCTTATTGGAAAGAGCATCAAATTGATTCCTTAATCAGTCGATTTCCTGACGGTCAGGTAGTTATAAAAGTAAACAATCAAATTGCAGGTTGTGCTTTATCAATAATTGTTGATTACAGCAAAATCTCAAAACACCATACATACCAAGAAATAACTGGAGATTACACATTTAACACACATACAGATTCAGGAGATATGTTGTATGGTATAGATGTATTTATTAAACCAGAATTTAGAGGACTTCGTTTAGGAAGAAGATTATATGATTATAGAAAAGACTTATGTGAAAAATTAAACTTAAAAGGTGTAGCCTTTGGAGGAAGAATTCCAAATTATCATAAATATGCGGAAACTTTATCACCCAAAGAATATATAGATAAAGTACGAAAAAAAGAAATCCACGATCCTGTATTTAATTTTCAAATTTCTAACGACTTCCACCCTGCTCGTATATTAAAGAGTTATTTAGAAGGTGATGAAGCTTCTAATGATTATGCTGTTTTGCTAGAATGGGATAATATTTATTATGAAGAAGAATCTACAGTTGCAACAACTCAAAAGAAAATTATTCGTCTTGGACTAATTCAATGGCAAATGCGTTCTTATAAAAATTTAGAAGAATTATTGCATCAAGCGGAGTTTTTCATTGATTCTGTTTCAGGTTATCGATCAGATTTCGCCTTATTTCCTGAGTTTTTCAATGCTCCTTTAATGGCTGAGAACAACCATTTAACGGAGCCTGAAGCTATTAGAGAATTAGCAAAACATACAGAACCCATTGTACAAACATTTTCAAAATTTGCAATCTCATATAACATTAATATTATAACAGGTAGTATGCCTGAGTTTATTGATGGCAAATTGTATAATGTTGGTTATTTATGTAAGAGAGATGGTACGGTTGAGCGTTATGTAAAATTACATATCACTCCAAACGAAGCAAAAGTTTGGGGTATGGAAGGTGGAAGTGAAATTAGAACTTTTGATACCGATTGTGGTAAAATTGGTATTCTAATTTGTTATGATGTTGAATTCCCTGAATTAGGAAGATTATTGGCGGAAGAAGGAATGGATATTTTATTTGTACCTTTCCTAACTGATACGCAAAACGGATATTCTCGTGTTAGAAACTGTGCGCAAGCAAGAGCTATTGAAAACGAATGTTATGTAGCCATTGCAGGTAGTGTTGGTAATTTACCTAAAGTGCACAATATGGATATTCAATATGCGCAATCTATGGTGTTTACACCTTGTGATTTTGCATTTCCAACAAACGGTATTAAGGCTGAAGCAACTCCAAACTCAGAAATGATTTTAATTGCGGATGTAGATATTGATTTATTGCGTGAGTTAAACAAACAAGGAAGTGTCCGTAATTTACACGACAGAAGAACTGATTTGTACAGCTTAAAAATGAGATAATTTAATTAATGGCTAAAAGAAAATCATTAAATAGAAAAAATTTGAATCCTTTAACTCCTGTTTTTACAGGAGTTAAGCATTCAGACAAGCTAAATATTCAATTGTTTAAATACAATAAAGATGAATATTTAGAAGAAGTTAATTTTTCTGAAAATGATTTTAAAGAATTCTCAGATGCAAATTACCAACATTGGTTAAATACACATGGTATTCATGATGTTGAAAAAATAACAGCACTTTGTAAGAAACTAAATATTCACGATTTAGTGATTCAAGATATTTTAGATGTAAATCAACGTCCTAAATTTCAGGAATATGATGATTATTGGTTTTTTTCAACCAAATCTATTTTACCTTCTAAAAACCACGAAATTGAATCGGAACAATTAAGTTTTATTATTGGTAATAACTTTTTAATTTCATTTCAAGAAAAAAAAGGTGATTATTTTGAACATATAAGATATAGATTAAGAGAAAATGTTGGAATTGTTCGTGAACGTGGTGCTGATTATTTATTGTACTTATTATTAGAAGCACTTTTAGATAGTTATTTTAAAACTGTTGAAAGAATTGATACTGAAGTTGAAAAATTTGAAATCATTGATATCAATAGTGACCCTTCACCAGAAATTTTAAATACCATTGAAGCTTATAAAAGACAATTAAATTTTATTAAAAAAACAATTATTCCTATTAAAGAAATTGTTACAAAAGTAGAAAGAGAACAATTTCATTTAATTCAAAATAAACATATAAAATACTATTTTGAGTTAAAGGATTTAAGCTTAACCTTATTAGATAATTCTGACCAAATACTATCTCGCTTAGAAAGTAGTATTAACCTATTCTTTTCCGTACAAGGACACCGTATGAATATGGTAATGAAAACATTAACTGTAATTTCATCTATCTTTATTCCACTTACTTTTATTGCCGGTGTTTACGGAATGAATTTCGTAAATATCCCTGAACTAAACTTGCATTGGGGCTATTTTGCAGTATGGGGAGTGATGCTAACTATTTTTGTTTTAATGCTTTTTTACTTTAAAAAGAAAAAATGGTTTTAGTAACCGTAACTATTTTCTCCTTTAACCTTACCAACTTCTTACAATTTTCATTAAAAAATAAGTAATTTTGCGGCTATGATTCAAAACATTCAGCTTAGAGTTTCTATTAAAGAAGAAAAATTAGATGGTATTTTAGTTTTAAAAAGCGCCCAACAATTAGGTATTTCTAAAAATGAAATCACTGCAATTAAAGTACTTAGAAAATCTATTGATGCTAGAAAATCATTGATATTCTTTAATTACAAAGTAGCTGTTTATATTCAAGAAAAACCTTCTGAAACTCCTGATTATGTTTTTGATTATAAAGATGTTTCCAAATCCAAGGAAGTTCATATCATTGGTTTTGGACCTGCAGGAATGTATGCTGCATTGCGTTGTATTGAGTTAGGTTTTAAACCAATTGTTTTAGAAAGAGGAAAAAATGTACAAGATAGAAGAAGAGATTTACGTGCAATTAACCAATTTCATAGTGTAGATGAAGATTCCAATTATTGCTTTGGCGAAGGTGGTGCAGGAACTTACTCTGATGGAAAATTATACACCCGAAGTTTAAAACGTGGTGATGTTCGTAAAATTTTTGAAAACCTAGTGTATCACGGAGCAACAGATCAAATTTTAGTAGATGCGCATCCCCATATTGGCACAAATAAATTACCAAAAGTTGTTAAAAACATTCGAGAAACCATTTTAAAATATGGTGGAGAAATTCATTTTGAAAGCAGAGTTACTGACTTTATTATTAAACAAAACAAATTAGTTGGTTTAAGGCTTTTAAATGATAAAGAATTTCATGTGAATGCTGTTATTTTGGCAACCGGTCATTCAGCGAGAGATATTTATTATTTATTACATAAAAAAGAAATTTCATTAATTGCAAAATCTTTTGCAATGGGTGTTCGTGTTGAACATCCACAAGAAATAATTGACTCTATTCAATACCATTGCAAAGGAAAAAGAGATGAATTATTACCTGCAGCTTCTTATAGTTTAGTGCAACAAGTAAATGATCGCGGCGTGTATTCATTTTGTATGTGCCCAGGTGGATTTATTGTCCCAGCAGCAACAGCAAATGGCGAAGTGGTTGTAAATGGAATGTCACCTTCAAAACGAAATAGCCTATTTGCAAATTCTGGAATGGTTGTGGAAATTAATGTAGATAAAGATATTTCAGACTATGAAAAATTTGGAGTTTTAAAAGGATTAGAATTTCAAAAAGATTTAGAAAAAATGGCATTTGTTGCTGGTGGGAAAAAACAAACCGCTCCAGGACAACGATTAACAGATTTTGTGGAAGGTAGAATTTCCAAAGATTTAAACCCTACCTCCTATCAACCTGGGTTAAATTCAGCGCCACTTCATACTTTATTACCAAGTTTAATTGGCAACAGGTTAAGAACTGGTTTTAAAGCATTTGGGCAAAAAATGCATGGTTTTTATACCAATGAAGCTAATGTAATTGGTGTAGAATCACGAACATCATCACCTGTTAAAATTCCAAGAACTGAACAATTACAACACCCTGAAATTGAAGGATTATACCCTTGTGGCGAAGGTGGCGGTTATGCCGGTGGAATTATTTCTGCTGCTATGGATGGTGAACGTTGTGCTGAAGCAGCTACAAAAAACTTATAATTTTCTAAAACAAAAACACCAAATATCCTGATTATTAATAATTTAGGATTAAACCAACATATTCAAACAATTAGCATACCTTTGCCGCCAATTAAAATTAATACATGACATTTCAAGATTTAGAATTAATAGAACCTTTACAAAAGGCAATAAAATTGAAAGGATATACACATCCATCACCAATTCAAGAACAAGCAATTCCAATTTTACTAAATAATCAAGATTTATTAGGTTGTGCGCAAACTGGAACAGGAAAAACAGCAGCATTTGCATTACCTATTTTACAACAACTATTTTTAAATAAGCAACAACATAATAAATACAGAAAAATAAAAGCCCTTATAATTACTCCCACAAGAGAATTAGCAATACAAATAGGTGATAGTTTTACTGAATACGGAAAATATACAGGTTTAAAAAATACTGTGATTTTTGGAGGAGTTAAACAACTTGCACAAACTCAACAACTAAAAAACGGTATTGATATTTTAGTGGCAACTCCAGGTCGTTTATTAGACCTAATGAGTCAAGGATATATATCATTAAAAGATATAGAATATTTTGTATTAGATGAAGCTGACCATATGCTGGATATGGGCTTTATCCACGATATTAAAAAAATTGTAAAGAAATTACCTCTTCAACGGCAATCACTTTTTTTCTCTGCAACCATGCCTCCAGAAATTATTGAATTATCAAGAGCAATTGTTGGGAATCCTCAAAAAATCACCATTAAACCTGAACAGGCAACCGCTGAAAAAGTTGAACAAGCCGTGTTTTTTGTAGAAAAAGCTAACAAATCAAAATTATTATTGCATTTATTAGAAAACAATGAGCCTCAATCTACATTGGTTTTTTCAAGAACAAAACATGGAGCTGATAAAATTGTAAAATTTTTAGCAAAATCTTCTATAAAAGCAGAAGCTATCCACGGAAACAAATCGCAAGGAGCAAGACAACGAGCTTTAGGGAATTTTAAAAGTAGTGACACTTATGTACTTGTTGCAACTGACATTGCAGCTAGAGGAATTGATGTTGATGATTTGGCTTTGGTTGTAAATTATGATTTACCTAACATTCCTGAAACTTATGTGCATAGAATTGGAAGAACTGGTAGGGCAAAAGCAAGTGGTATTGCCTTATCTTTTTGTGCAACGGAAGAACGTCCATTTTTAAAAGATATTCAAAAATTAATTGGTCAAACTGTTGAAGTTATAGATCATCCTTATAAAGAAGATGGAGCTACGAACCCAACTGAAAAACCTGTGCATACGGCTCACAAACCTTCAAAAAATGCTAGAAAAAAATCTGCACGAAGAAAAAGTAACAATTTTAAAAGATCTCCAAAAAACAATCAACAAAAATAAATACGAGTTTCATTTTAAAGAGATAGTTTAAAAATTAAACTTTCGTCAACCTGAACTTGTTTCAGGTTCTTATAATGAGATTCTAAATTAAGTTTAGAATGACGGGCTCGGTTTTAAACTATCTCTTTTTTGTAATTAAATTAAGCTGATTAAATTCTCTAAAAGCTCTCATTTTTAATGATATAGCTGCAAAAATAAAATATATTCCAGTTAGTATCCATAAATGATTCCATTCATTAATTACTTCTAAAAAAGAGGCTTCCATTTGTGTTAATCTTACAAAACCATTAATTCCTGGTGAAGAAGGAATAATCTTAGAAATTAATTGGTAAAATGTTGAAAATCCTTCCACAGGAAACGATAAACCGCTTAACATTAAGGAAGGAATTGAAAGCAATACTAAAAAAACAATAGAATCTTCTCTTCTTTTAAATAATGAACTAATTGTAATCCCTAAAAACACTACGGAAAATACATAGGGAATTATAAATACGTAAATTAAAAATAAAGAGGATCTAACGGGAATTGAAAATAATGTATAAACTATTCCCACTTGAATAGGAATAATTACCATAAAAATTGCGGTGTACAAAGAAGCTTTTGCCAACAAAACTGGGATTGTTCCTCCTTTATGTAATAACCTTGGAAAATTTGTATGTGTAGTTACTTTTTCTCTTCGAGACCCACTTAAAATACCAATTCCCATTAACAACACTAATTGAACTATTAATGCAGTTAGCATTGGTATCATATATGTTGCATAACCAGCAGTAGTATTAAATAAACTTGTAGAAATTGCTTGTATTGGAGAGTAATTTTGTTGGGCTTTAGCAACCGAAACACCTTTAGCCATTTCTTTTTTAATAAAAATACCTGCACTATAATAACCATTAATCGTAGATACATCTCCTAAAATTCTTTTATAAAAAACCATATTAGAGGCATCTGAAAAAGTAGTAATCGCAATTTGTTTACCACTTCTAATATTTTTCTCAAAATTCTTTGGAATTATAATAATTCCTTGTACTTTTTTTGAATAATAGTCTCTTTTTGCTTCTTGTAAATCTGTGTATGTTGAAATTGCTTTTGTTCCTTCAGTAGCATCTAACATTGCAATATAATCTCTACTCATTTTTGTGGCATCCTGATTTACAATTGCCACTGGAACTTCTTTAACTACTTGATTTGAATATATATACGTGTAAACAACTAAAATAATAATAGCTACTGAAAGAAACGTACTTATAACAGCTTTATCTGATTTAATGGATTTCCATTCTGTTGAAAATGTATTCCAAAAAGAGATTTTTGCTTTATAATATAATTTAAATAAATTCTTCATTATTAAATACTATGATTGAACACTCCTTTTGAAAACAATCTTTTTAATTTAAGCCAACCTAATGAAATAGGCACAATACTTAGAACCACTAAAATAATGATTGATTTTAAAGAATAAAATATTGGAAATCCACGTTGTGATTGATCTAATAGTAACTCAAAAAAATGTGTAAATGGAAAAATTTGACTTAACCACTGTAATACTTTAGGCATTCCAAAAATAGGGAATGTTATTCCTGAAAATGATAAACTAACTGCTGCAAAACCTGATCCAATTGTAAGCGCTTCTCTAAAACTATTACTTACAGCAATAAAAAATAATGCGAACGACTGATTTGCAATAATTAACAACAATAATCCAATTAATACAGCTAATTTATTTCCAAAAAAAGGAAAATCTTGCCATACATACATACTGAAAAGCATTATTATTCCAACTAGTAAAAACCAAACTGTATAGGGCAATACTTTTCCTAAAATTATAGCAGAAAGATTACCATCAGTAATATTTAACAATTTATTTCCTTTGCTATATTTTAAATCTGCTCCAAAACAATAAATGGTTGTTAGCATTACAAATATTTGAAAAAACATTGCCAAAAACCCAGTATTTAAATAGTACGAATAATTTGTATATGGATTTGATAGCACGTGGTTATTAGAAACAATTGGCTGATAATTAACCATTGCTTGTTGATTTGAAACTCCTTGTTTACGCTGTTTTTCAATATTTACCCCAGCAGAAATGGTTCCAATTACTTTTCTGAAAGCTTTATATTCTAATCCACCCGGCAATAATAAGTTACTATTATATTGATTTATAATACTAACTTGTTTCCCACTTTTTAAATCGGATTCAAAATTTTGTGGAATTGTAATAATACCATACACTTTTCCCAATCGTACTAATTCCTCTCCTTTTTGCTGATTTAATGGAAAATAACCAACTTCAATTTCAGGTGCTGCATCCAACTGAGCAATCACATTTCTTGAAATTGCAGAATGGTCTAAATCTACAACAGCAATAGGTAAATTACGAGCCACACCATCACTTAATAGTGTGTTAAAAAACAATATTGAAACAAATGGAAGTACAATTGCAAAAATAAAAGTAGACTTGCTATTAAATAACAGGGCTATTTCTCTTTTTGCAATTCGTAAAGATGGTTTCATTTTACTCATTAAATTGAGAATAATCAATTAAAATACTCATTCCTGGTCTTAAATCAACTTCTTCAGAAACTGGTACTGCTTTAATTTCAAAAGTTCTTACATCAAAATCTCCAGTTGCTTTTGTAGCATTCCAAGTTGCATAATCACCTAAAGCAGCAACATAATAAATTTTAAATTTTACCTTTTTATTATTCATAGCTGGAATTGTTGCTTCAAAAACATCACCTTTTTTAAAGGTAGAAAGACTTGTTTCCTTAATATTTAAAATAGCATAACTATTTGCCAAATCTACCAAATGAACTACAGGATATCCAGCTCCAATTAATTCGCCTTCTTCAGGTAAAAAATTAAGAACTTCAGCATCTATTGGTGAAACGATATTGCGTTCATTTTTATAACCTTCTAATTCAGATAAAGCGCCATCAGCTTGTTTTACTAAGGCAGTTGCAGCTTCAATATCTTCGTTTCTTGCGCCTTTCATGGCCATTTGATATACACTTAAAGCAGCTTCCTGATCTTTTAAAGCAACTTCTTTTTTTGCAAAAATTTCATCGCGTTGTTGTTCAGATATTACACCATCTTTAAATAAATTTTCCATACGTGCATACGTCTTTTTCATAACATTAGCAGCAGCGGTTGCTTTTTCATACACACTTTTTGCACCTCTAATCTCCTCTACTCTTGCTCCGTTAGTTGCTTTATTTTTTTGAGCATTTGCAGCATCTCTTAAAGCCAATGCTTGTTGCTCTTTTGCCATAATTTCAGGACTTACAAGTGTTGCCAATAATTGTCCTTTTTTAACGCTTTCTCCTTCTTTAACTTCAAAAGAATTTATACGCGTTGGTATTTTAGCAGACAAATAAATTTCTTTAGCTTCAATTCTACCTTGTAAAACAAGGCTTTTAGGCTTTGATATTAACCAAACACCTGATAATACTAAAATTGTAATTATTACAATACTAATTAATGATTTTATAAATTTTGGATTTCTCATTTTTAATTTAATTTTGATTTAAGAAAGATGCTGTTTTCCCTGTAAGTACCATTAGCTCCCCATAAGCAACGTTGTACTCGTACAAGGCTTTTATTTTATGTAATTGTATTTCAGATAATTTCAACGTTGCGTCTACCACTTCTAAAGAAGTTCCTGTGCCTTCTTCAAAAGCACGTGTACGCATAAATTTTAATTTTTTGGCAAATAGTTCATCTGCATTTAAACTTTCATATTGTTCCAATTCTTTTTGCATAGTATTGTACAACTTTTCTGTATAGGTGGTTAAATTTAACCGCGCTTGTTTATCAAATTCTTCAACTTGCTGAATTTTATATTTTGAAGCGTTTATTTTATGCTCTCTTTGAAAACCATTAAACAATTCCCATTCAACACCTACTCCAACAAACCATTTTGTATCAACTAAAGGTAAATTATCTTTCCAAAGTACATACTTTCCCATAACACCTACTTTAGGAAAATAATCACTGTTTTCAACCTTTACACCAACTTCTGCCAGTTCATGGTTTTTTTCAATAGTTTTTAACTGTTGATTTTCATTTAACATATCGTCTTGAAATTCTTTTAATGGCTTTACTATTGTTGGCTCATTAAATTTACTTGAAAAACCTTCAATAGTAGTTATTCCAATTAAATTTTGAACAGCTGTAGTTGCTAAATCCACATCTTTTTTAGCCGCTAACAATTCTCTATTAGCATTTGACAAGGCTACTTTTGCATTTAATGTTTCTACCTCTGGAATTAAACCATTTTCAAAAAACTTAGTTGCTTGGTTGTTATGTAATAAAATTACATCGTACACTTCTTTTCGTAATTGAACAGCTTCTTTTGCTAATTTCAATTTAAAAAAGTAGTTAATTAAATTTATAGTTAATTCATCTTCTTTAACTTTATGATGTATTTCTGATAAATCTAACTTAATTTCAGATGCTTTATTTGCCGCGTTAATTTTTCCTCCAGCAAAAATTGGCATAGATACATTTGCGGTTGCAAATCCTAAGTTTTTTTCTTGTAGTGTTAGGTTCCAATCACCTAAAACTGATGCTGGATCAGGAATACTTAATAAACCTCCAATCATATTTCTTTGGTTGTTTAAATCTACAGCAATATCTTCATCCAAATGCAAATAAGTTCCTGAAAGACTTACAGTTGGTAATCGCAAACCCTTTGTTGCTTTATGCTCTTCTTCCATCGCTTTTACTTCAAAATTTGACGCTTTTGCTTCTCCATTTTTAGATAACATTACGTCATATGCCTGTTTTAAAGTTAGTTCTTGTGCATTTGTAAATGTTGTTATAAGTACTAAAAGAAAGAGTAATTTTAGTTTTATTTTACTCAATTTCATTGATTTAAAATTTGTAATCGGTTTCATTTATTTCAAAATTTTTAAAATATTATCTGCTAAACTTTTTACATCGTTTATGGTAACCTCTAGTTCACCAAATATATTTTTTCGGGTAAAGTTTATATAGTCTACTACATAAATTAATATGTGATAATGCAACTGATATACAGTTGTACTAGACGAAATTTCACCAGAAATAACTCCAATATTTTTAATTTTATCCATTAATTCAGCGCTTCTATATTTTACATCATTAGAGGCTGCAAAATTTTCATTATGAAGCAATTGGTAAAAGAATTTAGAAGCAATTGGTTCATTTAAAAAGTAAATCACCCTATTTTGAATGAACGATTCAATTAACGGCCTTATAGTTGTCTGATTTAGCGCTAATAGAAACTCCAACTCTTTATATAAAGAGTTTACTTTATCATAATATAGTTCATTAATTAAATCTTGTTTTCCTTTGTAAGTTCTATACAAATAACCTCCACTAACTCCAGCATTTTTTGCAATCATTGCTATTGTAGTGTCCTCAATTCCATTCTCAACAATTGTTTGCATGGTTGCTTCTTTAATTCTGGCTATTTTATCTTCATCTATTTTTCTGGCCATTGTTCTGTATTTTGATTCGGCAAATTTATGAATAAATATTCATTCATTTATTATTTAACTAAAATATTTTAAAATAATTTCAAGTCAAGATTTAAAATATTTACATTTACAATATGAATCTACCTTATATTGATAGCGAAGAATTTAAAGGAATAAACTATACCATAATTCCTTTTATAAAAGGAGATTATGACAATTGCCACTTTATTAATTGCAATTTTTCAGAAATTGATTTATCTAATATTCAGTTTGTTGAGTGTCATTTCTTAAATTGTAACTTTAGCTTATCTAAAATAAAAAATACAGCTTTAAAAAATGTATATTTTGAAAAATGTAAAATGATTGGCCTTAATTTTAGTGAATGTGATCCCTTTTTATTAGAATTAAAATTTACCGAATGTCAATTAAATTTAGCTTCATTTTATAAGTTGAAGTTAAAAAATACCAATTTCATAAATTGCAAGTTAAATGAAACTGATTTTGTTGAAACAGATTTAACGAATGCAATATTTGATACTTGTGATTTTAAACTAGCTATTTTTGAAAAAACGCTTTTGGTAAAAGCCGATTTCAGTACTTCGCACCACTACTCTATTGATCCAGAAATTAACAATATTAAAAAGGCTAAATTTTCAAAAGATGGCTTAGCTGGTTTATTAGAAAAATACCAACTTATACTTGAATAATTAGAGTTCTAAAACTAACTCATCATACGCTAAAAAAACATTTTTCGGCAATGTTTTTACAACTTCTGAATGAAAACCTAAATGGTGACTAATATGTGTTAAATATGCTTTTTTTGGTTGTAATTCTTCAATCAATATTAAAGCTTCCTCTAAATTTAAATGTGAATGATGCGACTTATACCTAATTGCATTAATAATTAAAATATCTAAATTTTTGAGTTTATCCTTTTCTATATTGTCAATAGTTTTAACATCTGTTAAATAAGCTACATTATGAAATCTATAACCAAAAATTTTCAATAGTCCATGATTTACTTCAATAGGTAAAAAAGTCAAATTTTGTAGTTTAAACTCCTTATTTTTAATAATATTTTGCTGAACACTTGGTGCTCCAGGGTATTTATTTTTATCGTTAAAAATATACTCAAATCTGTACGATAAATCATCCATAACTCTTTTTTGCGCATAAATTGGAACACTTCCTATTTGAAAACTAAAAGGGCGTAAATCATCTAAACCTGAAACGTGATCTGCGTGTTCATGTGTAAACAATACACCGTTTATTTTGGTAACATTTGCACGTAACATTTGATATCTAAAATCGGGTCCACAATCAATAACATATACATAATCATTCCATTCAATTAAAATAGAAACCCTCAATCTTTTATCTCTTTTATCATCAGACAAACAAACTGGGTGTGTGCTTCCTATAACTGGAATCCCTTGTGAAGTGCCAGTACCTAAAAATGTAATTTTCAAATTTTTATTTTTTATAAAAATACAGCTAATCTTTAGAATATCAATAATAGAAAATAGTTAGTGCCTTTTTAATTTTAAATAAATAACTTAAATTAGAAAAGTGTTATTTTTTTTTCATAATTGTAATAATCATTACATAAACGCTTTATTTGCTTTTTAAAAGCCTTGATATTAGCTAATGTGATTTATATCAACCTTTTTTTAAGGTTAAAAATTTACTTTTAAAAAGTTAAAACAATACATAAATAAGTGAATGATTTAAATTTTATTTAATTGTAAAACCATAAATTAACTTAATAAAGTTAATTTTATTTTTTTTAAAAATAGTACATTCGTTTTTTGAAATAAAAAAATTAAAATAGTTTAAAGTGTAAAATATAAGTAAATGAAAATAGGCATATTAAAAGAGACCCAAAAAGGAGAAAGAAGAGTTTCAATTTCACCTAATATAGCTAAACAACTTATTGATCTTGGATTTGAAGTCTTTATGGAAGAAGATGCTGGATTTGCATCATCATATAAAAATTCCGATTATGAAAAAGTAGGTGTTAAAGTTAATGTTAAAGAAGTTGTTTACAAAGAGGCTAAAATTTTAATAAAAATTAATCCTTTTGATGAAGATGATTTGAAACTTGTTGATAAATCTCATATTTTAATGAGTCAATTATTTCATAAATCAAATTCAGAACTATTGAATGCTATTGCTGCAAAAGGAGCTACTGCTTTTTCAATGGATGCAATGCCACGTATCTCAAGAGCTCAAGACATGGATGTTTTAAGTTCTCAAAGTAACTTGGCTGGTTATAAAGCCGTTATTTTAGGAGCTTATGAAATGACTAAAATATTTCCATTAATGATGACTGCTGCAGGAACAATTACTCCTTCAAAAGTGTTAATTTATGGTGTAGGAGTTGCTGGTTTACAAGCTATTGCAACAGCTAAAAGATTGGGTGCTGTGGTATATGCTACAGATATTAGAATGGAAACAAAAGAGCAAGCTGAATCTTTAGGAGGAAAATTTATTTCTGTAGATAATACTGGTGAAAAATCTGAAGGTGGTTATGCTAAAGAAGCCTCTGAAGACTATGCTCGCAGACAAAAAGAAGCTGTAAACAAATCTTTATTTGATGCAGATTTGGTTATAACAACAGCAATGGTTCCAGGTAGAAAATCACCTGTTTTAATTTCAGAAGAACAAGTAAAACAAATGAAAAATGGTGCTGTTATAATTGATTTGGCTGCTGCACAAGGTGGAAATTGTGAAATTAGTGAAATGAACAAAACGGTCATTAAACATGGTGTTAAAATTATAGGAACTACCATTGCACCTGAAAGCGTATCTACAAATGCTAGTGATTTATATGCCAAAAACATGTATAATTTCTTAAAACATTTAACGGATGATAAAAATGAATTTAAATGGGAATTGGAAGAAGAAATTACCGACGAAACTTTAATTGTTCATCAAGGAAAAATTAGAAAAAACTAAAACTGAATAGATTATGAATGAAATATTAGAATTTTTAAATGAAAATCTAGAGCTTATATACATCCTTATTTTTGCGATTTTTATAGGCGTAGAATTAATTAAAAATGTTCCATCTGTATTACATACCCCATTAATGTCTGGTGCAAATGCTTTAAGTGGAGTGGTAATTGTTGGAGCTATACTAGTAATGCTTGAAGCAAAAACAACCTTATCCTTAATCCTAGGATTTGTTGCTGTAGTATTAGGAATTATAAACGTAGTTGGTGGATTTGCTGTAACCGACCGCATGTTACAAATGTTTAAAAAGAGAAAATAATGAGTATAATATTAAGTATTATTTATTTAATTTCAACCGTAACATTTGTTATTGGTTTAAAATTGTTAGGACACCCTGCGACTGCAAAGAAAGGGAATTTAATTGCTGCTGGGGGTATGATATTGGCTATTTTTGGTACATTATTTTTACACAATATTGAAAATGTACCCGTAACAAATTATATTTTAATTGGGGCAGCTCTTTTGCTTGGAACTATTTTAGGATGGATTATAGCTATGAAAGTAGCTATGACAAAAATGCCTGAATTAGTATCTTTATTTAATGGTTTTGGTGGTGGTAGTGCTTTACTTATTGGATTAATTGAATTCAATAAGAATGTAGGTTTAGACCCTGCTTTAAAACCTTCTATAGCCATAACAACTACCATTTTATCTGCAATTGTTATTGGTAGTATCACTCTTACTGGAAGTTTAGTTGCTTGGGCAAAACTAAATGGTTCTATGAAAGATCTTAGATTACCAAAATACAACTTAATCAATAATATGTTTTTTATAGTACTTATTGCCTTTTCAGCATACATAGTAATATTTAATACAGATAGTTTTATATTAGTATATACTCTTTTAATTGCCTCTTTAATTTATGGATACTTATTTGTTGCACCAATTGGAGGTGCTGATATGCCTGTAGTAATTTCATTATTAAACTCTTTAACAGGTATTGCGGCAGCTATCACTGGTATTCTTTATGGAAATATGGTAATGTTAGTTGGTGGTATTTTAGTTGGATCAGCGGGGTTAATTTTAACATTTGTAATGTGTAACGCTATGAACCGTTCATTATCAAATGTTATTTTTGGTGCTTTTGGAGGTGATGCTGCAGTTGCAGGTGCCACAGGTAAAACTGGCGGGACAATTAAAAAAACAACAGCAAGTGATTCTGCTGTATTATTAAATTATGCAAACAAGGTAGTAATTGTACCTGGATATGGTTTAGCTGTAGCTCAGGCGCAACACATAATTCATGAACTTGAATTATTGCTAACTGAAAAAGGAGTTGATGTTTCTTATGCAATTCATCCTGTTGCGGGTCGTATGCCAGGCCATATGAACGTATTATTGGCTGAAAGTAATGTAGATTACGATAAATTAATTGAAATGGACAATATCAATCCTCAATTTCCAAATACAGATGTGGTTTTAGTTGTAGGTGCAAATGATGTTGTAAATCCTGCGGCTCATAACGATCCATCAAGTCCAATTTATGGAATGCCAATTCTTGATGTTGAAAACGCTAAACATATTATTGTTAACAAACGTAGTATGAATGTAGGTTATGCTGGTATTGAAAATGAATTATTTTTCAACCAAAAAACTTCTATGCTTTTCGGTGATGCCAAATCTGCTTTAACAGAATTGGTAAGCGAATTAAAAAACATGTAATAAATAACTTTAAATTTATTTAAAAAGGGTAAACAAATTGTTTACCCTTTTTATTTATTAATAATTAAGAGACTGTAAAGCACATTTTTTATTAATTTTACTGCAACTAAAAAAATTATAATGACCCTAAATTTAAAAGGTGATACGTATATTAATGAAGTTCCTTCTAGTAAAGACAAAGCATTAAAGATTAATTTAAATAAATTTATCTACGGGACTTTTGCTGAAATTGGTGCTGGACAAGAAACTGTTCGTCATTTTTTTAGAGCAGGAGGCGCTTCTGGAACCATTGCAAAAGCAATGAGTGCTTATGATAAAGATTTTTCTGATGCTGTTTATGGCGGTGAAGAAGACGGTAGATATGTAACAGAAGATAGATTAAAAAAAATGCTTACTTATGAAATTCAATTAACCGAAGATAGATTAATTAGAAAAAATCATCCCGGTAAAATTTTCTTTTCATATGCCAATACAGTAACAACAATAGATTTCGCGAAAAATTTTAAAGGCCATGGTTGGGTTGGAATTAAATTTCAATTAGATCCTTTAGAAGCCTACAGTGAAATAATTTTACATCTTCGATTTAAAGAAACTGATGCAAAACTACAACAAGAAACTCTTGGTATTTTAGGTGTTAACCTAATTTATGGGGCTTATTATTTAAATGATAAACCTAAAGAGCTCCTAAAATCATTATATGATAATTTACATCAAATACAGCTTGAAATTGATATGATTAATTTCTCGGGGCCAAGATTTTCATATATTGATAATAGACTAATGAGTTTATTATTAGTGAAAAACGGAATGACAAATGCTGTTATGTTTGGACCAGACGGAAATAACTTATTACCAGCACAACAATTATACAAAGCCAATATTTTAGCGCTAAGAGGAAGTTTTAGGCCAGTAACAAAAGTTAACATGGACATGTTTAAATTGGCTGAAGAATTATTTTTAAATGAAAAAAAAGTTTCAAAACAAAATACCAAGATAATTTTTGAAATAACGCTAGCAAACCTTA
>Ga0208305_10000378_pt1 | contig 23565 bp, 14 predicted proteins | sample ColrivemetaGS741_FD_187605 | JGI IMG/M metagenome (GOLD analysis project Ga0208305, IMG submission 187605) | Estuarine microbial communities from the Columbia River estuary - Flood tide ETM metaG S.741 (SPAdes) (version 2) | ecosystem: Environmental > Aquatic > Marine > Intertidal zone >... | reverse complement strand
CAATAAAGTCGTCAATGCTTTTTGATAATAACTTAACGCTTTTTCACTGTTATTTTGAAACCAATAAACTTCAGCAATTTTATTGTATATTTTAGCTACTTCTCTGTCATTTTCTCCAAAAACAATTTTGGCGAAGTTTAACCCTTTTTCCAATTCGTTTAGTGCAGATTCAAATTTATTTTTTGAAAGAAAACAACTTCCTAAGGTGTTTGAATTTCTAGTTGAAATGGATAAGTCATTTAATGAGTTTAATTTATTTGATAAAATGGCTTCTTTTTCTGATTTGTCTAAATCATTTAAAAACAAGTAATTGATCGCTAAGTCTGAATGAATTTTAGCTTTATGACTATTAGAATTAGCATTTAACAATGCTAAATTCAGATAATTTATAGCCATTGTATAATTTCCTTTTATTCTAAAGACGGCAGCAAGATTTAAATATCCTGAAGCAATTTGGTTCTCATTTTTTTCTTCAATTGCTTTTTCAATGGTAATTTTAATTATATCTTCTGCTCTATCCACATCACCAAGTCGTGTATAATTATTTGCTAAAGGCTTTAAACAATACTCAATTATATCGTAATTAATGGAATTTTGTTTATATAAAGAATAGCCTTTTTCATAATAATTTATAGACTGGTTAATATTTCCGAATACTTTTAATTGATAAGCATAGTTAATATAAAAATATAATTGGGCAACTTTTTCTTCATTATTTATGGGTTCTCTCCATAAATTGGATTCCAGATTTTTATAAATATTTAGATTCTCAACTGTTGAATTTTTTGCAAACTCATCTAAATGAACATAAATAAATTCAGAATAATTATTTTGTTCTTTTAAACTTTCAATACTTGAAATAAATGACTCACTATATTGTTGGGCTGAAACCAAAAAGTTCCATATAAATGCGAAAACAAAAATCCCTTTTTTAAGCATTCTAAATTTTATATTTTCCAAATAGCATAAAAATGAAGTTGTGCATTTGGTTCATTAAAATTATAAATATAACGCGCTCCTAGACTTGGTCCAATTCTAGAGGCGCCAATGGTAATATCACCAAACACACCATATTTAATATCTGAAAACGGATTACTCTCAGAAGTAATTTTTGCAGAAGAAGCTCCTTGAATTAATTCTCCTGGCTCTTTTGCAGTATTTATTGTATAATATTCTAATCTAGTTTCAAAGTCTGTTTTATTTGAAATATCTAATGAAAGTTGTGGACCAATACCCAATCCAATAACTCCATTTAAATTATATCTAAATGAAATAGGAACAACATCAATATTCATTTTAGTTGTTTTTATATTATTTTCTTCAAATTCAAAACCTCTGGTACCATCGAGTAATTCAACAATACCGTTTTGCTTATAATCAATAAAATCACTAAACTCATGAGTTCCCATCATAATTTCTCCCTGTAAATACTTTTTGTAAGATTTATAAGGTGAAATAGTTGCACCTATAAAATAGCTTTTCGAATCTGTAAAATCTGGAAAACTATTATAACCTGCCTTTACCCCAATTGAAATTCCAGGCTTAAATCGCGATGTAGAAGTATTTGTAATAATTGGTTCATTTTTATCGAATATTATCGCTGTTTTACTTTTTGATTTTACTTTGTGAAAATCCTTTCCAAATTTTAATGCATATTTTACATACCCTTTTGTTGAATCTTTATCATGAACACCTTTTTGCGAAGTTCCAGGCAAATAAATATTTTTAAACTGAAAAGAAATTTGATCTTTACTAATAATAGTGTCCAAACAGCTATAGTTAACCTCTTCTTCAGGGCAAATAGGGCATTTCGGATACATATCTAAAACTTCTAACGTTGACTTATCTAACATTTTAGGAATATCAACATTTAGCTTTATAAGCCTTGCTGGGCCTTCTCCATCATTTTGAAAACGAACCTTATACTTTAATTTTTTAAAACGAACCAATCTATAATTTAAGCGCGTATCATAAACAGCCATTTTATTTGGATCGTGGGAAGTAACAATCTCCATTTCTTTGGTTAGAACTTTATGAGCATCATTTCCCCTTTCTGGCACATATATGCTTCTAATTGAAATTACCGCACTTGTGTCCTTCAACATTTCTGGTGTAGTTTTAAATGTGAAAAACATATTTCGCTCTTCTTTAGCTTGCATTTCTTCAAAATCGAATATTTTTACGTCTTGATAGTATGCTTTTGCGTCTTCTAAAGTTAATGGCAAGTTTTGCTTTAAAGTATCTAAGGCAATCCATTTTTCATTTACAAAAGTTGAAATACCTGTAGATTGAATTAATTCGGTTTTTGAAATATAACTGTAATTATCTGCAATAATTTCATCTGAAACTTCTTGCTCATTATTATGTAAACGCACATCAACTAAATCAAAATTCTTGGCTTTATACTTTTTCTCATTGAAGAACAAATACAACTTACCACTTGTTGCATATTCTTTTTCATTACCATAACTCACAACCAATTGCATTTCTTCTTCAGGTATAGGGTCTCTATTTGCTTGCAATCTAAACCCACTATATACTGTTAGTAAATTATGATTCTCATTTGTTAAAACATCTGGGTTGTCAGTATTTATTGCCACACTTGTAGGTCTAGTTGTTGGAGGTTTACCATCATCATAATTATTTGTAACCGATAGTTGAACATTATAATCTCCTTTATCTTTATAATCATGTTTTGGTTCTTTTTGAAAACTATAATCACCATCACCAAACTCCCAATAATAAGTGTAAAACGCTTTTGGTGCTCCAGCAATCTGATTTAAATCTGGTGTTTCAGGATTAAATGAAACCTGATTACCTTTAATATTATAAACTATTGTTGCTGTTCTAGTAATAGTATCTTGCACTACAGTTTGTGCATTTAAAAAATGACTAAAAAATAATAATCCAATGAGCTTAAAATAATTTTTCATTAAACACCTTTTTAACAAATATAGAAAAACATTCTAAATGGAAACAAAATTTAGATTTTAGACACAAAAAAAGCCATCTTTTAAAGGATGGCTTTTTGTAATTATAATTATTTATTTACTATTCAACTTTAAATGCAATAGGCAAACTATATTTTACACCAACTGGTCTACCTCTTTGTTTACCAGGAGTCATTTTTGGTAATGATTGAACTACTCGAATAGCTTCTTCCTGCAACCTCTTATGTGGTGCACGAGCCATTACATCAGTAATATTACCACTTTTATCAATTTTAAACATTACAAAAATTCGCTTTACACCAGGTGCTAAACCTAAATCCGATGCTAAATCTGCATTAAATTTTCTGTTAACATGTTTTGTAATCTCATCTTGTAAACAAGCTCTTAATTCAGCTTTACTTCCTTTACATCCAGGATATACAGGTACATCTTCAATAATAGCAAAAGGAACATCTTCCATAACTTCTTCTTCTTCTTCAACCTCAATAATCTGCTCAACTTCAACAGCCTCATCTTCATCAGTTTCAGTAGATTCAATTACAGTTTCTTCTATTTCCTCTTCATCCTCAACAACTTCAATTTTATCAGGAGTTGGTGGTGGTGGAGTTTTTTGCTCCGGTGGCTTCACTTGCTCTATTTCAATTGTTTGTTCCTCATCTTCCATATTTAAAACAACTGGACCAAGATTCCCAATAACTCTATCATATGTCTTTTTCTCAATGGCTAAATAAACCACTAAAAGTGCTAAAACTAAACCTAACTGCATAAATAACTTGCTGTAGTTTTCTAGATTTGCTTTTGGATTTTTTTTAATCTGCATCTGTAAAATATTTATAGTTCGCTAATTTAATAATTTTATAACAACTTATGCAACAATATTATTCTATTTCAAAAGTTTTTTTTGTAAAACCATTTTAAAAATAGTAAAAGCCAAAAGAATTCCAACCAAATTGGCTATTAAATCATTTATTTCTGGCTGTCGATTATTTGTTACAATTCCTTGTAAAACTTCAATAATTATGCCATAAAAGATAATTAACACAATTATTAGAATGCTAATTTTCAATTTACTAGCTTTATTTTTATAGGTTAACAACCAGCTTAAAGTTAGTAAAAAATATGCAAATGCATGTATCGTTTTATCCGAAACGTTAATTTTAGCTGGTGTAGGATTTCCAATAGCAACCAAACTACCATAGCCAATAATTAACGTAAAAAAAATTGAAACAAAAAAATAATACTTACGCTCCAATTAATGCTGTATAGTCCTCCGCTGACAACAACTCATCAATCTGAGAAGCATCAGAAATGGAAATTTTAATCATCCAACCATCGCCATAAGGGTCTGAGTTCACTTTTTCAGGTTCATCTTCTAAAGTTTCGTTGAATTCTATAACTTCACCAGTTAAAGGCATCAATAAATCAGAAACCGTTTTTACTGCTTCAACTGACCCAAAAACTGCATCTTTTTCCACCGTTTCATCTAATGTATCTACATCTACATAAACAATATCTCCTAATTCACCTTGTGCGAAATGTGTGATACCAATGGTTGCTGTATCGCCTTCAATTTTTACCCACTCGTGGTCTTTTGTGTATTTTAATTCTGCTGGAATACTCATTTTTTAATTTATTTTATAGTTTGTTAATTTCCTAAAACATATCTAACACTTAACCCAGAACTAACAGATTGCCTAGGGAATGTGGTTGAAATTGCATATTTCGAAGAGCTTTGATCAAAATAAAATGATGCAGTTAAATTTTTACTTACCGCATAATCAGCAAAGAATTTAAAAGACAACAAACGTTGACCTCCTGTTACCTGATTATTATCTTCATCAATTGCTCTAATTACGGTTTTATTATCTCTCAAAGATAAATCTGCTCTTAAATCTAAATCTCCTTTTAATTTTGTTAATTTCCCTCCAAAATTAAATTTCATAGCTAAATCTTTAAATCTATAACCCATCCCAATTACATATTCCATGCCTTTCATTTGAGTTATGGTATTATTATTAAAGTTTAAAGTTAATCTTCTATCTTTATCAACTCTACCTGTAAAAGAAATAGAATTTTTCATTTTCATATCCACTTTTAAAAGCGGGCTAAATTCTTCAATTAAATCTACATTTGTAAATAATGTTTTGTTAAAATAGTTACCAACAATATCTGTTTCAGCATATGGATCCTGTAGATTATATTCTAAATTATTACTAAAACTTAATATTGAATAGCGAGAATCATAACTATGTGAAAGTGAAAAACTTCTAAACTTATCTTTAAACCATTTCATTTTCATTAATCCCTTATAGTTTATTTGCCAACTTGGTATAGGAACATCTCTAAAAGCATTTAAACTTATTTTAGCCGCATCTTTTCCAGTATATGCGGCTAAAAATGCCGGCAATGATACTTGTTGACTTGTAGCTCCAAAACCGTCTATTGACTGTCCAGATTCTTGAGATAATCGTTGTGCAATAATCTCTCTATTCACTTTAAATTCTTCAAAATTTGCATCACTATTGCTAAATGCAGTTTTTAGCATATTATAACTAATCATAAAGTTTCCAATTTCAGATATTGGAGACTCTGAACTAATAACATTATTTACAACATCTAATTGCTGAGAAGTGTTTTTTGTATATGTTTTATTACCTCTTAATTCAATGTCAAAATTTTGAAAAGGTTCTACATTAACGGTAGCATCAAATTTATTCATGTGAGTTCTACTATACGTTTTGTTATAGTATGGATCATCTTCACCACGCGACAATAACCAACCGTTTTCTAATGCTCGTTCACGAATATCTATTTGACTTCCAAATACAAAACCTAAAGATGGAGCAACACCACCATTATAATTATCTTGTCCTAAAAATCCTATTTGCGGGATATAACCAGGTAAATATGTACCATTATTTTCCGAATAATTAAACCTAGCTTTTTTAACTGCCGTTATTAAATTATAAAATCCTTGTTTTATTTCTTCACCTGCAGATTTTCTTTTATTATTTGTTCTAGTGGTAGGTGATTTTATTGCAGATTCAGGCGTATTATCTGATTTTGATTCCTTTTTACTAAATAATTTTGTTAAACCAATATTTTTATAAAACTTGGTAAAATCTACGTCTAAACCTAAATTATGCGTATTGGAATTCTGTATTACATTTCCAATTTTATCAATATATGATTGTGAAGACGCCTGCCAATCAAAATCTGCAGCATATGTGTAATCAGCATTTATAAAATCTAATAAAGGAAGCTTATCAATTGGAATTTTATATGTCCCATTCAAGGTTTGATGATAATGATCTGGTCTTCCTATAGAAAAGAAATTATCAAATATTTGTATATCATCTGCTGCATCAAAATCATCATATAAATAATTATTTGCTGCTCTAAAATTAAATTGTAAAGATCGGGTTAAATTATAGCCAATTGTATAATCCCAATCAAACATAAAATGACGTTGTTTTAAAGTCGGTAATTGCGGCAACCCTTCTATTAAACTTCTAGAAAGTTGTTCATTATAAGTTCTAAAAATATTAGAATTTACCGAAATTGTGGAAGGAATTAAGTTTACATTAAAATCTTTTATAAACTTAAAATACTTAGTATTTAAGGATTCCCAATTTTTAAAAGGCTCAATACTTTTTGGTTGAAAACTGTAATTATAATTTGCTGAAGCCCTAACATTTTGATCTACAAATTTTTCAACGTTATAATCTCTATGGTAGGTTTCATTGTATGCATAGGAAACAGATAAATTTTCTACATTATAAAAGCGCTGTTTACTTTCTGAATTTGGATTATATTCCTTTCTTACATTAATTAAGCTTATACTTCTTCGCTTTGTGTAATCACTAGCTTTATCACTATTTGGATTAATATTTTTAGCCTCATCAAACAATACATCTTGGTATTGCGGGTCGTATTTTGGATCTTTTACTTCTTCTGAAACACTATAATTAAACGGCAAGGAAACTCCCCAATTTTTAGGTAATAATTTACCCATATTTACATTTGTAACTAAATCATATAGCTTAGTATCTTCTTGGCTACGTTCATTTACACGTTGCTCAATACCTCCAAAACCTTGAGTTTCCATTCTTCCTGTTATGGCAACATCCGCAAAATCTGCAATATTAGCATCAGCACTTACAACAGCTGCCCAACCACCTTCATTATCAAACTCAGCTACGCGCATTTCATTAAACCAAACTTCAGCACTTTGGTTAGTATTTGAAACGTTCTTAACTCCTAACATAATAGTTTTTATGTTTGATAAATTTGGATTTCCTTTCACTCTAATATCATATCCTTCCAGTCCTTCAATTGGTGAAGGAATTTCCTCAGCTGGGTAAATTATATTAGGAGCAATTCCTTCATCAAATCTTAATAATTTTAACTTCCCTAAGTATTCTAAAAAGGCATCTAAATTATTTTCTTCAGGCCAAACATCTACATCAGAAGTAACGCCATATTCTGATATAGTTAATAATTTTTCAATTTGGTAATAGTTATCATTTAAATCACTACCAATTCTAATGATTGCTTTTAGTTCATCATTTTGAACCTGAGGTCTGGTTTGAACACCTTCAGCATGTAAAAACAATTTTAAATGTTTGTACATTCTTAAATCTACTCTTACATTTTTAAATATTGCTCTGGTATCTTCTGGTTCTAAATCTGTTACTTTTAATGATAATGATTGCTCATTTTGCTTTTGTAAAGTTGTACTTCCTCTTAAAATTTCTCGTTTTATACCTGGAGGTAATGTATAAGGAATTGGATTTCTATCTTCATTTTCCTGAATATTTACAACACCAACCTCGAAATTCTGTAACTCATTATTCGTAAGGTTTTGTGATGGAACTATATTTTCATCTAGCGTTTTAGTATAGCGCCTCCAATCTCCACGCACCAATTGTAATTCTCCAAAACGCAAAACTATTGGCATTTTAAATTTGGTTAAAAACATACGCATAAAACGAATGGAATTAAAACCTGTAATGTCATTTACAACTTCATCAGGAGTACTTACTTGAATTCTAAACTGAAGCCACCTAAACTGCTTTTGACTTCCATCTTCTAGGTTTACATTTACTGTTTTCTCATCAACAATATTATTTTTACCAACAATTAAATCGTTTTTATTTAAAGAAACTTTATATTGATAATAACTCTCAACAGAATTCATTGTTTGATCTTTATCAATATCCTCAGTATCTGGAAATGTTGTTGCTGAAGTTGGATAACTTTCTGTAGATAAGTTATTTGTTGGAGAATTTCCTTGAGTATTATTATATTTTTTATATCTAGTTATTATGGAAGCATCAGAATTATCATATTCTGAACTTCTAAAATAACTATAGTTATCATTTGATGGATCTGGTCCAAAACTTGTTCCAAACTTAGCAGTTTCTTCCTGATCATTTAATCCATCAAAACCTATATCTTGATTTAAACGTTCATTGTCATCATCACTAAAAGCATATAATAATGATTGGTTTGTTGGAATTTTACCCCAAATTGTTTCATCAGTATTATTTGTACTTAAGGGATCTTCCGGCAATCCATTTTCATACATTTTTCTTCCATCTTTTAAAACATCTTCAGATATATTTCCAAGATTAAAATATAACTCTCCAACTTGATTGGCTGGGTTGCTTGGATTAATACCGGCAGGTAAACCTTCCTCATTGGTTATTGAATAATGGTCATAAGGGTCCATCAACCAAAACTGAATATATTCTACATTTGACTGTTCAAAGTTTGTGGTTGTTAATGCCCTTGTAATACCACCCCAACGTTCTTCTGGATTTGTAAACTTTCCATCGCCACCCACATTATTAGTATCATAATTATAACTACCTCTTTCATTAGGAAAATAAGCTAAATCTAAGGTCCTAACAATTGTAGATTGTGTTAAATCTAAATCTTGTTCAGGAAATAATTCTTCATATCTAATTCTTCTAACTTCAGCTCTAGACAATTCATTATTATCAACACTTCCAGGTTTTAATGAGGAACCGCCATAAAAAAGTGGATCTATAATATACCAAGATAATTTTGCCCTTTTATACCCATAAGTAATGTCTGATGCATTTCCTCCTAAATCAAATTGAGTTTGATATTGGGGGGTACTTGCCAAATGCCATTGCTGAATAGATTTAATTTCTAATGGAATTTGTGAACCTTCAAAATCATCTACATATGAAGTAGCTTCACCATCCAATTCAATTCTGCTTGGTGAACCAGGTTTTAAATAAGCAAAATCACCTCTAATTGAAAAATTTGAAACATAATCCGTATCAATATTAGGTAATTTATTCGCAAGTTTTGTCAAAAAAGGAACTTCTGTACCAAAATTTGCATTTAAACCAAAAATAGTATTATTAATTGGTTCTTGCCCAAATAACGCTTTTTGTGTTATAGGCTTTTCATTTAAATTTAAAAAGGTAGCACCAGCAATAAATTTATCTGAAAACTTATGCTCAATGTCAACCCCAAAAAAGCGTTTTGTTTGTAAATTAAATGCTGCATTATTTTCAACAGATACATTAATTGGTGCATTTGAAGCCTCTAAACTAGGATTTACAATCTGAACTCTACCCATTTGATAATCTACAACATAATCAACACCTTCAACTAATTCTCTCCCACCCGTTGTAACTCTTACTGACCCCTGTGGCACATTAAAAGCTCCTAACGGAATTCCATTTGCGCTTTCAGATTTATGATATCCTTTAATTAAATATTTATCTTTTTCCTGATAATTATTTCTAGCCTCAGATTGCGTAATTTCATATAACTCATTAAAAATATATTTTTCATCAGCAATAGCTGTTAACTTACCCTCTAAATCTGCACCGAAAGGTTCTACAGTTGGAAAAATAATGTACCCTTTTTCTGAATTCACAGTTGTTCCTTCAACATAATCAAAATATCCGTCACCTTCTGGGACATAAAATTGACTTTGATCTAACCTATCAATATCTAATAAATTTAATAGAGTTCTATCTGAAATACCTGAAGTTTGCGCATTCTGCAAAACATTAATTGGCACACCTGTTGCGTCATCCGCATATAAAAGCTCTAACCTAAAACCATCTTGTTGCATTCTGTAGGTTTGTAAAGAGTACACATTTTTCATCATTAAGTCCCACATTGGAATTTGGGTACTTATTATTTCACTTCGTAACAACTTTACAATAATATTATCTGGTGCAATAATACCATCACTTGTAAATTCACCAACTTTATATACTTTTGAATCTCCACTAACGGTAAATTCAAATGAAACAGCTAACACATCAGAATCTGTAAGTCTTCTGTTTAATGAAATAAAACCTAATTGTGGATGTATTTTATATTCGTCAGGTCTTAATTTTATAGCATTTTCCAAAACAGAATAATCACGCCCTTGTTGCATTAAAAATGGAGTTAAACCATTTCCTACGGTTGAAATTTTTCTAACAGGATTAGTGCTATTTAAAATTGAAGAAATGTCATTTGCATCATTTGATGGGTATTGAGAACCCAGAATTGGTGTTACATTTGCTGGACCAATATTTGTTGGATCGCCTTCACCAATATCTGATAAAGCAACTATATTCCTAATATCAACTGTGGTAGCATTTCTGTTAGTAACCCAAACTTCAACTTTAGTTATGTTTATGGGGCTATTAACTAAAGGAAAATCTTTTAAAGCATTATTATAATTATCTCTAAAATATTGTGAAAGAAAGAAATGTCTATTTTCATCATAATCTGTTGTTTGCAATTCAAATTCTTGAATAGTGGAACCTCCTTGAGCCGCTACTGACCTTGTTTGCGATTTTTGTTCTGCAAAAACACCTGTTATTTTTGTTCTCCCAAATTGCAATTGGGTTTTAACACCAAACAAACTTTGTGCTCCAACAATTAAAGAGTTTTTTAATGGCATACTAACATTCCCTACTTCAATTTTTTGAAGGATGTCATCTTCTGTTGGTGTATACTCTAATTTTATTTGATTTTGAAAGTTAAACGTAGATTGCGTGTCGTACTGGGCACCAACCTTTAATCTTGTTCCTACTTTTGCTTGTATACTGGCACTAATCTCTTGGTCGAAATCAAATGTAAAACTGCTTCTGTTACGTTCAGATAATTGAGGATTGTCAACTTTTTGGTACAACATTCCCATTTTAACCAAAACTGACCCTTGTGGATTCACTTCTATAGTATTTCCTCCAAAAACAGATTGAAAAAAATCTGACTCTACATAATATGTTGGTAGTAAGTTTTTTTGAGCCTCCTCACTCCCAAGTTTTTTGCTATTTGTTGCACTAATTTTATTTTTATAGTACTCAAGCATATCCTTTTTTAATTTGTACTTTTTATATTCTTCTTGAGACATATAAACAGGACGCTTTAAATAGTAATCTCCAATTTTTTCAACAATTATATATTTTCCAAGTTCTGTATCGTAAATAATTTCAGATTTAGCCGGGTCGGATAAAAACAAGCTTCCCTCTTGGTTGCTGTTAAAAGGGTACTTCAATTTAACTGAATCTGACTGTTTTTCAACTTTTAAAGTATCTATAATAGTTGTAGAAACAGGAGGTGTTTGTGCATTTATTGTTGTTTGAAAAACCAACAATAAAAAAAATATAATATATGTTTTATTTATAAATTGTTCTTTCTTCAAATCTTATAAATTTTTAAGCGCTTTTTTTATTAAACTAGCAACGCCCAATGTTTTGTCTTCCAATAAAATTTTATCCAATACTTTTTCAGATTGTTTTCTTAAAAAACCTAAAACTTCTAATGCTGATAACGCTTCTTCTTTAGCAGTATTGTTTTGAACAATAGATTCTTCATCTATAGCGTAACTTTTTAAAATTTTATCCTTTAAATCTATGAGTACTCTTTGTGCTGTTTTTGCTCCTATACCTTTCACAGACTGAATTGTACCAACATCACCGGCAGCAATTGCTTGCTGAATTTCATCTGTAGTCATAGATGATAACATAGTACGTGCAATACTTGGACCAACACCTGAAACAGAGATTAGTAATCTAAAAATCTCTCTTTCAATTTTTGAAATAAAACCATATAAGGTATGCGAATCTTCCTTTACAGATAAATGAGTATATAAAAATATAGTTTCATCATCAGCTAACTGTGAGAATGTATTTAATGAAATATTAAGCCAATATCCAACACCACTAACCTCAACAATAACATAAGTTGGATTTTTTTCAACTAATTTACCTCTTAAATGAGTAATCATATAACACTTGTTCTATTTAGACCAAATGTAATAAAATTATAATTGTTTTTTACTATTTTCTTGAGCATCTACAACTGCTACACAAACCAAATTAACAATTTCATCTACACTTGAACCTAAGGGCAATATATGTACTGGTTTTTTCATTCCCATTACAATAGGCCCAATAGATTCAATGTTATTTAATTTGTTAATCAATTTATATCCTATATTCGCTGAATTCAAATTTGGAAAAATCAATCCATTCACCTTTTTCTCATGTAGTTTAGAAAATGGGAATTTATCCTTTCTTAAATTTTCACTAATAGCAAAATCGGCTTGAATTTCTCCATCAATAATGATATCTGGATAATGTTCATGAATATAAGCTACAGCGCCTGAAACTTTTGAAGCGGATTTAGATTTAGCAGATCCAAAATTTGAATATGATAACATTGCTAAAACAGGTTCTATTCCAAAGATCTTCATTACCCTTGAAGTTTCTACTGCTATTTGAACTAATTCCTCTTCTGATGGGCTAATATTAAAAGCTGTATCGGAAAAAAACATAGGCCCTCCTTCTGTCATTAAAATATTTGTTGCGGCTATTCTTTTAATTCCAGGCGCCTTTCCAATAAGTTCAATCATTGGTTTAGCAACACTAGGATAACTTCTAGAATACCCTGTAACCAAGGCATCTGCTTCACCTTCATTTACCATCATTGCAGCAAAATAATTACGTTCTCTCATCAGCTTTTGAGCATCAATGAAAGTTATTCCTTTACGTTTTCTGCTTTCCCAATAAATTTTTGCAAATCTTTCTTTTCGTTCTTTTTCATCATCTGATTTAGGGTCAATAATTTCTAAGTCAGCATCAAAATTAATTTCCAACATTAATTCTTTTATAATTTGCTCACTGCCTAATAAAATTGGAATTGCAATTCCGTCTTCATAAACAGTATGTGCTGCTTTTAAAACGTTTAAATGATCTGCTTCTGCAAAAATAACCCTTTTAGGATCTGCCTTTGCACGAGAAGTTAATAATCGCATTAGTTTGCTTCCAGTTCCTAATCTTTGAGCTAACGTTTCTTTATACGCATCCCAATCGGTTATAGGTTCTTTTGCAACACCTGATTCTATTGCTGCTTTAGCCACCGCAGGTGGAACCTCAGTAATTAACCTATTATCAAATGGTTTTGGAATTATATATTCTCTCCCAAATTGAATATTTGTTTCATTATAAGTAATATTTACATGTTCTGGAACGGATTCTTTAGCTAAATCTGCTAAAGCATGAACGGCAGCCATTTTCATTTCTTCATTAATTTTTGTAGCTCTTACATCTAAAGCTCCTCTAAAAATAAATGGAAACCCTAAAACGTTGTTCACCTGATTAGGATGATCTGATCTTCCAGTAGCCATAATAACATCTTTTCTGGTTTTTATAGCCAAGTCGTAACCAATCTCTGGGTTTGGATTCGCCATTGCGAAAACAATCGGATCATTTGCCATTGTTAATAGCATTTTCGGAGTAAAAACATCAGCAACAGATAATCCTATAAATACATCAGCATTTACAACTGCTTCTTCTAAAGTATAAATATCTCTGCTCGTGGCAAATTCCGCTTTTTGAGAAGATAAATTTTCAACATCTATTCTAATAACGCCTTTGCTATCACACATTACAATATTCTCTTTTTCAGCACCTAAGGCCATATAAAGTCGAGTACAGGAAATTGCTGCTGCTCCTGCACCATTCACAACTATTTTTACTTTTGAAATATCTTTTTCAGCAATTTCAATAGCATTTTTTAACGCAGCCGCAGAAATTATTGCAGTACCATGTTGATCATCATGCATTACAGGAATATCTAACTCCTCTTTTAACCTTCTCTCAATTTCAAAAGCTTCAGGGGCTTTAATATCTTCCAGATTTATACCTCCAAAAGTTGGTGCAATATTTTTTACCGTTTCAATAAATTTATCAACATCTTTTGTATCTACCTCAATATCAAAAACATCTATGTCTGCGAAAATTTTAAACAACAAGCCTTTTCCTTCCATCACAGGTTTTCCTGCCAATGCTCCAATATCACCTAACCCCAGAACGGCTGTCCCGTTAGAAATTACTGCAACCAAATTACCTTTACTTGTATACTTATATGCATTGTTTGGATCTTTTTCAATCTCTAAACAAGGTTCCGCAACACCAGGAGAATACGCCAACGACAAATCTTTTTGTGTCGCATATTTTTTTGTAGGGACTACTTGAATTTTACCAGGAGTTGGTGTTGAATGGTAAAGCAACGCTTCACTTTTTTTTCTAGAATCGCTCATAAAAATTGTTTTAACAATAGTGTAAACAAATTTACTAATTTATTACATTAACAATCTTTTTTTATACAATTTACTTTGTATAAGCAATAAAGGTTACAATTTTGATTAGAAGGGCAAATTTCAATTAAAAAACCCAAAAGTTAAAAATCTTTTAAAAAATCAATATTTCTTTTTAAACCATAAAATTTAGTGCGTTTTACAGCCGATTTTTTAAAAATTTTTTGAAATACTTCAGAAGATATTTCTTCCCAATCATTTTTAGTCATTTCTAATAAATCAGGATGTGGGTTGAATTTCCCTTCTAAATGTGGTTTTGAAAATCTATTCCAAGGGCATACATCTTGGCAAATGTCGCAACCAAATATCCAATCTTCAAATTTTCCTTTCATTGAAGTCGGAATTTCATCTTTTAATTCAATAGTGAAATAGGAAATACACTTGCTTCCATCAATAGTATTATTTGGTAAAATTGCATCTGTGGGGCAAGCATCTATACATTTTATACAAGTGCCACAATGGTCGGTTTTAAAAGGATGATCATAAGCTAATTCAACATCTAAAATTAATTCAGATAAAAAGAAAAAAGACCCTTTGTTTTTTTGAATTAATAGGGAATGTTTTCCTAGCCAACCTAATCCACTTTTTTGTGCCCAAGCACGTTCTAAAACTGGGCCAGAATCCACAAAGGCACGTCCGTTAATTTCACCAATAGTTTCTTCAATAAAATAAGTGAGTTCCTTTAATTTAGATTTTAATACATGATGGTAATCTTCACCATAAGCATATTTTGCAATTTTATAAGTTGACTTATCTTGATTTTCCTTTGGAAAATAATTAAAAGATAAACTAATTACAGATTTTGCATCTTGTACCAATAAGCGTGGATCTAATCGTTTATCAAAATAATTTTCCATGTAAAGCATTTTTCCATGGAAATCATTTTTTAACCATTTTTCTAAATTGATAGCTTCTTCTTCTAAAAAACCAGCTTTAGCAATAGCACAACTTTCAAAACCTAATCGTTTGGCTTCTTGCTTAATTAAAATAGAATATGTTTGAAGTTTGTTCACTAAAGCAAAAATAGAAAAACCTTTGAAATAACATAAACCGGAATTTTTTTGATTCTATTTTAAAGGTCTTTTTTTTATCATTCCTCCTTTAGTATCCTTAATGCTATTCATAATAATAAAAGCAGCAGCATCTATCTTATCAATTTCAGTTTTCAATTTAGCTATTTCAAGTCTTGTAACTACAGTATAAATAATGTCAATTTCATTTAGTTTATTTCCATTTTTTCCAAAGCCACCCTTTCCTGCATAAATAGTAACACCTCTACCTAAATTCTCAGTAATCATTAATCTAATGCTTTCACTTTCAGACGAAATAATTGTTATTCCTGTATACTCTTCAACTCCTTCTATAACAAAATCAACTGTTTTTGCTGCAGCCATATATGTTAACATCGCATATAAAGCAACTTCAATCGACAAAATATAAGCTCCAAAAGAAAAAATTAAAATATTAAAAACCAAAATAACATCTCCAATTGTTAAGCCAGTTTTTTTACTTAAATATATTGCAAGCACTTCAGTTCCGTCTATTACTGCACCTCCTCTAATTGCCATACCAATTCCAGCACCTAGAAAGAAACCGCCAAAAACTGCAATTAATAATTTATCAGATGTAACTAAGGGATAAGGAATAAAATGTACAATTAAGGCTAAGCCTATAATTGCTAAAATACTTTTAATCGCAAATTGCTTTCCTATTTGTGAATAACCCAAAATTATAAATGGAAAATTGACTGCCAAAATTAAAATTGAAAGTGAAAAATTAGTTGTTTCAGAAATTAATAATGAAATACCCATGGCTCCACCATCAATAAAAGAATTAGGTAATAAAAATCCTTTTAAACCAAATCCAGCAGAAATAATCCCAATTACAATAAAAAATGAATCTGTTAGTAAATGCGAAATACTGACTTCAAAAAGTTTAGCTTCTTTTAATAATTGCTTTTCGTTAGTTTCAGAATGTTTCTTTTTAAAATTAGTCTTAAATCTTTCAATAATTAATTGTTGAAAAATATTTTTCATAAGATAAAACTTGATTTTTAGTTAGTTTTCCGAAGGTAGTTATTTGTTTTATTTTTAATGAAAGGAAACAAGTATTTTTTTAAAATAATTTAAAAAAAATCCCGCACTTGCGGGATTTTTTAAATTTATTTTTCATCGTTAGAAATATAATAACAACCTCCAGGGGATTTATCTGGTGTAAACGCTCTATTAAACCATAACGGCCTACGTTCTCCATTTGGTCCAGGAGCTGGACGAGTCATTGCCATCCATTCTTTATAAATTTCATGAGATTTATTAGTATCCACAAAAATATCACCATAATTCTCACCTTGTTTTGGCTTCTCAATTCGCACCCGTTGATGCCAACAATGCATACCACTTATAGGATCTGGATGAACTGCATGTGTTATATTTTGATGCACCCCTCCATCTTTCCAAAAAATTCTTTTTGAGTCTTTATCATGAGATTCAAAAGGCTTAATACCTGAGATGGTATTCATTTTCCATCCGCCTTTTCCATCACCTTCTATATTTACTGTATTTGTTGCCCAACGGTTTCCAATTTTATCTTGTGGTCTACGCCAACGTCCAATGTGATGTGAACAAGCAACAACACCTGGTTTCATACTTTGCGTCACCCAAACTTTGTCGATAAAATAACCTATATCGGTATTCATTTTAACCAAATCACCTGTTTTAAAATTCCATTTTGCAGCATCATCTGGATGCATCCAAATTGGATTTCTATTCGAAATTTCAACTAGCCATTTAGCATTTCCAGAACGAGAATGGATTAATGTTGGCAACCTAAAAGTTGGAACCAACACATATTCTCCTTTTGACTTGTCTAAATTATCATTATGAATATGACTCTTGATGTATTTTGGTGTTGCGTATTCTGGCCATTTCCAATCCACCATAGTTTGAGAATAAAATTCGTTTTTACGTGATGGTGTTGGGAAACCAACAACAGCTTTTCCATTCACCATTACTCCAATAGCATTTCCATCTTTAGTAATAACATTGGTAACTTTATCTACTTTGGTTCCTTTTAATTCTTCTTGAGTTAGCGGAGTTTCGTTTTTCTTGTAAGATTCACCTTTTTCAATTTCAAAAGCTCCATATTTCTTCATGTATTCTAAGGCAGCAAATTGTCCTGTAAAACCATCTGCTTTTGCTTTTTCAGGCAGCCCTTTTACACGTTCAAAAATGTATTGGTAATATTCATCAATGGTAATTTTTTCTCCAGGTCGATAAGGCGATTCAAAAGTTTTACGAATTCCCATACTTCCATCAGGATCAATTCTCCAACTTAATTCAATCCAAAATTCATCTTCTTCCCAAACTTCACCCGGATTTGCTTGATAAGTAAACTCAACTGGTTTTCCGTTTCTTCTTGCGGCTTCTCTTAAAACTGGCTGACGGAATGCTACCCAAGTTCCTCCGTGGGTTGCATAACTATTTAAATCATGACGTTCTGATGCCAATCCCATTGGTAATACAAAATCGGCATAAAAAGCAGTTTCATTCCAAGTTGGTGTTAATGCTGTATGCAAACCAAACTTGCTTTCATCAGCAAACATTTCCATCCAAGTAAATCCATCAGGATAGGTCCAAACTGGATTAAATACTCTTGAAAAATAGACATCCATTTTACCTCTACCTTCTTTTAAAAAATGTGGCAATAGCTGACTCATTTCAAAAAATGCTAATGGATATTCTTTCGGAAAATGCAATTCGTTCCAAAATTTTTGAGGTTTTGGTTTGTTCGGTTGTGTTGGAGAAAATTTATTCCAAGAGTTTGGAGACGTTCCTCCTTTTGCTCCAACAGCACCAGTAAGTGCAGTTAAAAAATGCAAACAACGTGCAACAGCCCAACCACCAAGGTTTGAAGCACCTGCCGCTCTCCAGTTATGCGATGCAAAACGCTCTCCTGCTTCTCCTATTTTTTGAGCAATTTCTCGAATCATTTCTGCTTTTACTCCTGATTCTTTTTCGGCATATTCAGGAGTAAATTCTTTGTACTCATCAATCATTGCAGCAATATAATTTTCAAAAGTCACTTCCTTTTCCGAATGCCTTGCTTTTAAATATTCTTGCCAATTTGTCCAATTTTCTAAGTATGCTCTGTTATATAAATTATTTTGTAAAATATACAATGCCATTGCTAATAAAACAGCAGCCTCAGTTCCTGGATATGATGGCAACCAATAATCAGACATAGATGCCGTATTTGATAAACGAGGATCCATTGTTGCCAACTTTGCCCCCTTCATTTTACCTTCAATAATACGTTGTGCATGTGGATTGAAATAATGTCCAGATTCTAAATGTGCTGAAACTAACAAAATAAATTTAGCTTCGGCATGGTCTGGTGAAGGTCTATCGTACCCATACCATAAATTATATCCAAAACGTGCTCCAGAAGAACAAATATTGGTGTGCGAATTATGACCATCAATCCCCCAACCTTGTAAAATCCAGTTCATAAATTTTTCGTGTCCTGGTCTTCCAACGTGGTAGGCAATTTCATTTTGACGATTTTCTTTTATCGCTTTCCTAATTCTTGCAGCGATAGTATCTAAGGCATCATCCCAAGTAACACGTTCCCATTCTCCATCTCCACGTTTTCCTTTTCTTTTTAAAGGAAATAAAATACGATCAGGATCGGTAATTTGATTGATAGTCGCCGGGCCTTTGGCGCAGTTTCTACCCCTACTTCCTGGATGATATGGATTTCCTTCAAACTTTTTTACTTCTTGAGTTTCTTTATCAATAAAAGCTGTTAAACCACAAGCACTTTCACAATTAAAACAAGTTGTAGGAACAATTTGATATGTTTTTTTCTCTTTTTTAGGCCAAACTTTTGGATTGTATTCTACCCAATTATCCCACTTCTCAGGCGGTGGGAAATTCTCATACATTTGAGCCACTTCTTCATCTGTAAAGTGACGCATATCATTATCAAAATCCTGATATCCTTCTTTGTGCAGATTTGGAATAATTCCTAATTTTTCAGCAATTCCTTCTATAAACGATGGTTTTTTATATCCCATGACTTTCTATTTTTATAATTAAGCTAATGGAATTCTTTGAGGTGCTTCCACCCAAATTTTCTCGGTAGCAATAATTCCAATTAATACTAAAACTGATGAACCAACTACTAATGGAGCTGAATTTCCTACTAACAAAAACACAAGTGGAATGATGTTTCCAACCATAACAGTTACGACCCAAAATAGATTTTTATATCTTCCTTTTGTTATCATTTTTACAACTGTTTTTGCCGAAGTTGTTGGATGTGTTATTGTTAATTCAGTAATTAATGTAAACAGATTAACTATCAATGCAATTATCATTGTATTTTTTAAAATAACCATCCAATTTTCAGTTCCAAAGATTAAAGAAGCAATTACAAAAATTGCTGTTCCTGCCATTACACTATGCACTAACATATGCAAAGGTAATGTTGGACTTTGCCAAAAATCGCGTCCTTTTGCTTGTGCAAATAAGAATGCTGTATAAATGGCAAGTAGTACTGCAAATACTGCTGTTACCCATAATAAAATGGTTTCACCTGTTTGTATTTCAAAGAATGTCATAGCTCCCCATATTGTTACCAATAATCCGAAAACTGTAATTGTATAACCACCTTTTACCAGCCAAGAATTCCATTGTGGACGTAATAAAACATTTAAAAATCTGTCTGGTCGGTCTAAATCCATCACCAGGAATAATCCTGTTAATGCTAAAAACACTAGTGAAATTCCTGCTGACCATAATTTGGCAGTAGGTGAAACTTCATAACCTAATATGATTGCCAAAAATGGAATTAAGAAAGCTCCAGCAGCTATTGCTTTAGTAAATACATACGCTGAAACTTCCCAGCCCCAAAGTATTCCTTTATCCGGGGTATCATAAACTCGGCGAGCTTTCCCGGTTAAAACATCAATATAATTAGGATTTTCTGTTTCTTTTCTTTGATAGGCAGCCTGAATATCATTGTCAATTGTCATTTGCAATAAATCCACATCATCATTTGTATGCATCATTTTTTCAGCAGCTTTAGCGAAATGTCCAACTCCTCGAGCCTGAGAATTCCACAATCCTGGACCCGATTTATCGGTAGCCTCAGGAACTAAAGAAGCATCATCTCCATCTATATAAAATAAGTTTGGATTGGTCCCTTTTTCAGGTTTACGTACTTTTACAGCCTGACGCGCTAATAATTGAGAAATCTCTGTTGTTGGATTGAGCATATCTCCAGCAATAATTGCGTGTTCCGGACACACCGTTACACAAGCTGGCTCCCTACCAACATCAACTCTGTGCGCACAATAATTACATTTTGCGGCTGTATTATTATCAGGATCAATATACAAAGCATCATAAGGGCAAGCTTGCATGCAAGACTTACAACCTATACAACGATTGTTATCAAAATCAACAATACCATCTTCCCGCGTATATAAAGCTTCCACCGGACAAATTTCTACACAAGGTGCATCTGTACAATGGTTACAACGCATTACCGAAAAAATTCTACGGGTATCTGGGAATTCTCCCTTTTCAACTTGTTTTACATACGTTCTGTTAACTCCAACAGCAACATCATGCTCTGATTTACAAGCCGTAGTACAAGCATGACAACCAATACATTTACGATTGTCAATTATAAAACCATACTTCATTTTTTATAAAAAATTTTGAACTTAAATCAAAGTTAGGTAATAGAAATATTAGTTTTGTAACTAATATCACACAAATTGAATATTAAATTTATTTAAAATGATTCTAAATAAAAATAAAGTACTTTTGTATAAAATTGAATAATACTAATGGAAATTCAACTCTTATTTTTTGGAATTACAACTGATATTGTTGGTGTAAACAAATTAAATTATAACATAGAAGAAAATGCCACGGTAGCTGCTTTAAAAAAGAGTTTATTAACTAATTATTCTGAATTGAAAAACATTAATGATTTTGCAATTGCCATAAATGAAGCATACGCAGATGACTATACAATTATAAATAAAAATGATGTAGTTGCAATAATACCTCCAGTAAGCGGTGGTTAATTTCTGAAGTATTTTTTATCGATATAAAATGTTCCAAATGGAATTATTGATGCCGCTAAAATTGTAAAAAATGTTTTTGATTTCCACTCCAATTCATATTTTAACACTATTGCCAAAATAACATAGCCAATAAAAAGTAATCCGTGTGGCATTCCTAAAATTTTCACAAAAGAATCTATTCCTGCTAAATATTTAATTGGTGTTGCAATAAATAACAACAATAAATAGGAGACTCCTTCTAACACACTTATAATTCTAAATGTTTTTTTCATGATTTCAATATTTTAGTAGTAGCCGCGAAAATACACTTTTGATTTCTTAACTTTGCAAACGTTATCATAAAATATGGAAAATAAAACTTCGATAATAATAACTTCAGAAAAATTAAACTTACAAGATTGCTATAATTTTGTGCAGGATGCTTCTTGTGGAGGGATTGCTTTATTTGTTGGCACTGTTAGAAATTCCACACAAAACAAAGAAGTTACATTACTGGATTTTAGTGGTTACGAACCAATGGCAATTAAAGAAATGCAAAAAATTGCAGACTTAGCTTTGGAAAAATTTGATATTCATAAAATTGCAATACATCACGCTGTTGGAGAACTTAAAATTGGTGCTATTCCAGTAATTATTGCAGTTTCATCTGCGCACAGAAAAGCTGCTTTTGAAGCTTGTGAATTTGCAATTGACACTTTAAAAGAAACTGTTCCTATCTGGAAAAAAGAACATTTTGAAGATGGTGAGGTTTGGGTGAATTCTCATCCATAAGAATTGAAATTAATAGTTGTCAATTCCATCAACTAAACTAAAAATAGCTAGTGCCGGATATTTTTCTTTTAATTTTAATGTAACATCATAACTTGTAATTCCTTTTTTACAAATTACCACATATTTTTTATTATAATCTGGTTTAAAGACTTCAACATTAAAGGTTTTATATGGAATCTTTTGTTGAACTGGAAAAGGTATTGGGGCATCCATATGATTCAAAATACTAATAACTTCCAATTTTTTTTCAGATTGAATATTTCTAAATTCTGACGCAGTTATTAAAAGTGAAGCATCTTGAGTTTCACAAAATGTTTCCAAATAATCTGAATTTTTAAAAATCTCCTCAATATTTATGAAATCGCTTTTACGAATTTTTATTTTAAACTGAGAATTTTCTAGCGTATTATAAATCAACAACTGATTTATTAATAATGAACCTGTATTAGTAATTAATTTAATTACTTCATTTACTTGTAACAATGCAATAATTCCAACTATTGGGTTTAAGGTTCCTACTTCTTCACAATTTGGAATATCAGTTGCTATTTTTGGAAAAGCATCTCTTAAATTACAACTAAAATCACCTTCATTATTTTGTATATTAAAAGTAGCAACATAACCATCAAACTTATATAAAGATCCATAAACCAATGGTTTTTTTAAAAGTACGCAAGCATCGTTAATTAAGTATTTAATTGGTAAGCTATCAGTGCCATCAACAACAATATCAAAACCGGAAATTAAGTTTAAAATTAAATTTTTATCAACTGCAGAATTTGAAAATGAAACTTTTGTAAATGGAGCTCTTTCTTTAACTGCTTTTGAAAGCATTTCAGCTTTTGGTTTTTTAATGTCTTCAACTTTATAAAAAACTTGACGGTGTAAATTTGAAACGGAAACCGCATCAAAATCGACCAAATGAAGTTCACCAATTCCACTTGTTGCTAAATAAATTGCAATTGGACTACCTAAACCACCACAACCAACTACCAACACTTTTGCCTTTTGCAACAGCTCTTGTCCTTCTTTACCAATTTCTGATAATGTAGTTTGTCTCTTAAAATATTCGTGGTAAGAAATATCCATTATTT
>Ga0208305_10000375_pt1 | contig 23678 bp, 18 predicted proteins | sample ColrivemetaGS741_FD_187605 | JGI IMG/M metagenome (GOLD analysis project Ga0208305, IMG submission 187605) | Estuarine microbial communities from the Columbia River estuary - Flood tide ETM metaG S.741 (SPAdes) (version 2) | ecosystem: Environmental > Aquatic > Marine > Intertidal zone >... | reverse complement strand
TCTGTTGTAAAACTGCCATCTATTTTGTTGAAAATATTGCCAATACAAATCCGCTATAATACTTTCTAAAATGTTTCTTGTTGGAAATGAACTTTTTGAAATCTCTTGCTTTAAATTTTTAATTATTAAAAGTTGTGCATCTTCTTCAAGGGTCAACGCAAATTTAGATTTGTATAGTAATGATTTAATGATTTGTGAGGAATTATTTTCTTTTTTTGCTTTAGAATATATAATATCAACTTCAGTCAATGCAGATTTAGGTAAGTTTTCTAGTTCAAATTGTTGCACTTTTTTCCATAGATTTTCAAAATTATTTTGAGAATGTGTAACTGTGGAAAACAAAATAACTAAAAGAGAAAGTGCAACTTTTTTCATATAACTTAATTTTATACGTAAAGTTAGCAAAATTGGTGCCTAAATTCATTTTCATTTTTTAAACATAATAGTTTAGTTATATTTTCAATAAATAAAAATTAGGTTTAGCTTTGGAATCAACTTTAATTTTTGAAGTTAAATAATTAAGAAATTATGGTAAGACTTGTTTTATGAAAAGATTTATATTAGTAATTATATTGTTCCATTTCTTAAGTTGTTCATCTCAAAACGATGCAATTCAATCTTCTGAAATTACTCCAGATTTTTATTATGGTGCAGATTTATCGTATGTAAATCAAATGGAAGATTGCGGGGCTATATATAAGGATGAAAATAATTTAATTAAAAATCCTTACAAGATTTTTAAAGAGGCTGGCACAAATTTAATTCGTTTACGATTATGGCATAACCCAAAATGGACGAATTATTCAAATTATGAAGACGTAAAAAAAGCCATTAAAAGAGCAAAAGAAGAAAACATGAATGTATTACTGGATTTTCATTATTCAGATACTTGGACAGATCCTTCTCAACAAAAAATTCCAGCAGCTTGGGAAAATCAAATAAATAATAAAGAAATTTTAGGGGAATTATTATATAATTATACGTTTGAAACATTAAATAATTTGGCAAAGGAGAACTTTTTGCCAGAAATTGTTCAGGTAGGTAATGAAATTAACCCAATGATTTTACAAAGTGATGAGTTGGTTTGGCCTATAGATTGGGATAGAAATTCATATTTAATAAATAAAGGAATTAAAGCTGTAAGAGATATTTCAATTGAACAAAATAAAAAAATTGAAGTAATGCTTCATATCGCTCAACCTGAAAATGCCTTATGGTGGTTTAAAGATGCTGCTAAAAATGGCATTATGGATTATGACTGGATTGGTTTGTCTTATTATCCTATTTGGTCAAGCTTTAAGTTAGATGATTTAGAAACGCCTTTAAAAACATTAATAAACACTTATAATAAAAAATTAATGATAGTTGAGACTGCATATCCTTTTACTTTAAATAATGTTGATAGTGCTAATAATATTCTCGATTCTAAAGCTTTAATAAATGGTTATCCAGCTTCACAACGAGGTCAGTTAGATTATTTGAATAAACTAAAGGAAATAGTTGAAAATTCGGGAGGAAAAGGATTAATATATTGGGAGCCAGCTTGGGTTTCTACAAATTGTAGCACACTTTGGGGAAAAGGATCTCATTGGGATAATGCAACTTTATTTGATCAAAACAGTAAAGCCACTTTGGGAATGCAATTTTATAATGCCGCTAAAAACAATTAGTAATTTTTTTAATAAATCAAATAATGAAACAACTTAATAGTCAGCTTTTTTTATTTTTAGTATGTACTCAAATATCTTTTTCTCAAGTAAGAGTCGTTAAAGAATTAGATTCCAATTGGAAATTTCAAAAGGGTTATTTTGAAAATGCTTTTGAAGTAGATTTTGATGATTCTAAGTGGGAATCAATTTCTGTTCCTCATGATTGGGCAATTTATGGACCTTTTGATAAAGAAGTTGATATACAGAATGTTGCTATAGTTCAAAATGGAGAAGAAATTGCTTCAGAAAAGACTGGAAGAACTGGAGCTTTGCCACATATTGGTTCTGCGTGGTATAGAAATAAATTTGAAATTAAAAAGAATGAAACAGGAAAGAAAGTAATACTTCTTTTCGAAGGAGCTATGAGTGAGCCTCAGGTTTTTTTGAATGGCAAAAAAATTGGAGAATGGGCCTATGGTTATAGTTATTTTTATTTTGATGTTTCTGATCATGTTAAAGAAGGTGAAAATATTTTGTCGGTTCAACTTTCAAATAAAGAATTTGCTTCGCGTTGGTATCCCGGAGCTGGTTTGTATAGAAAAGTGAGTATTATTGTAAAAAATAAAGAAAGTATCAATCAGTGGGGAACTTTCATTACAACTCCATTTATTAGTAAAACTAGTGCCAAAGTAAATGTTAAAACTAAAACTTCAGGAGAAAATAGTCGTTTAGTAATTTCAATTTTTGATGCCACCGGACAAAAAATTTGTTCAGAAGAAGCTGCAACTCAATTTGGAAATGAGTTTGAGCAAAACTTAAAAGTTCTCAATCCACAACTATGGAGTCCAGAAAATCCTTATTTGTATACTGCTGTATCTCAATTGTATATTGAAAATGAATTGAAAGATGAGATTACAACTCGTTTTGGTATTCGAGATATTAAATATGAAGCGAATAAAGGATTTAGTTTGAATGGCGAAGTGCGGAAGTTTAAAGGAGTTTGTTTGCACCACGATTTAGGACCGTTGGGAGCTGCTGTAAATAAGGCAGCTTTGCGCCGTCAATTAACTATTTTAAAGGATCTGGGCTGCAATGCTATTAGAAGCTCACATAATATGCCCTCTTTTGAACAATTAGAATTATGTGATGAAATGGGTTTTCTATTTTTAGCTGAAAGTTTTGATGAGTGGGCAAAACCAAAAGTTGAGAATGGTTATCATCGTTTTTTTGAAGAATATGCAGAAAGAGATGTTGTGAATTTGGTTCATGCTACCAGAAATCATCCTTCAATAGTTATGTGGAGTTCAGGAAATGAAGTGCCAGATCAATGGGGAGAAGAAGGGGTAAAACGGGCAAAATGGCTTCAAGATATTTTTCATAGAGAAGATCCAACAAGACCAGTAACGGTTGGAATGGATCAAGTTAAAGCTACAATGGAATCAGGGTTTGGAGCTTTGTTAGATGTTCCTGGTTTAAATTATCGTGTTCATTTATATGAAGAAGCTTATAATAAATTTCCTCAAGGATTTATTTTAGGCTCGGAAACTGCATCAACTGTAAGTTCAAGGGGAATTTATAAATTTCCTGTTGTTCAGGAAAAAATGAAGCAATATGATGATTTTCAGAGTTCTTCATATGATTTGGAAGCTTGTAGTTGGTCTAATGTGCCGGATGAAGATTTTATTTTGCAAGATGATAAACCTTGGGTTATTGGTGAGTTTGTGTGGACTGGTTTTGACTATTTAGGTGAGCCAACACCTTATGATGAAAGTTGGCCTTCACGAAGTTCTTATTTTGGAATATCTGATTTGGCAGGACTTCCGAAGGATCGTTTTTATTTGTATAGAAGTAAATGGAACACAATTGATGAAACGTTACACATTTTACCTCATTGGAATTGGGAGGGGAGAGAAGGCGAAATTACGCCGGTTTTTGTGTACACAAATTATAATAGTGCCGAACTATTTGTGAATGGGAAAAGTATGGGAATTCAAACAAAGAATCATGCAACGCCTCAAAACAGATATCGCTTAATGTGGATGGATGTAAAATTTGAACCAGGAAATCTTAAAGTTGTTGCTTTTGATAATGATGGGAAAGCAATAGCAGAAAAAGAAATATATACAGCCGGAAAACCTTATAAAATTGTACTCTCACCAGATAGAAAATCTATAAAAGCAGATGGGAAAGACTTGTCATATGTAACAGTTTCTGTTGTTGATAAAAATGGAATTACCTGTCCAACAGCTACAAATCAATTAAAATTCAAAGTAAAAGGCGAGGGAAGTTTTAAAGCAGTTTGCAATGGAGATGCTACATCCTTAGAATTATTTCATTTACCTACAATGAAATTGTTCAGTGGAAAATTAGTTGTGACAGTAGAATCAAATAAAGAATCAGGTATTATTCAACTAGAAGTTTTTGGAAAAGGATTAAAAAGCGCTACAACTTTAATTAATTCAATTAATTAAATTCAGTTATAGTTTAAACAATGTTTTTAAGGTTATTCAATCTTAATGAAAAACTCAAAATAAAGTATCTTCCAAGTGTTTGATTGGTGGTTCTTTTATTGAAATTAGTGCTACTTTGACTACGTATTAATGATTTTAATATTATTTGCTCAATATATGCTTGTCCAGAACAAAACATGTAAAATCACCTTCAAATACTAATTCATTCTTTTGATTAGAAACAATGACATTAACAACTATTTTTTTTCCAACATTATCTGTAATTTTTGCGTTAGCAGTTACTTCTTCGTTTAAAATAACAGGTTTTATAAATTTCACTTCAGCTTTCCCTAATACAACAGTTGGCTCATTAATAGCAAGCATTGCAGCATAATCTGCAAGCCCAAACGCAAAGCTTCCGTGCGCTAAGCCAAATTTATCAACAACCATTTCAGAAGTTATTATAAGTGTTACCTTTGAAATCCCATTCTCTAATGAGATTATTTTTCCTACAAATTTTTCAGAAGCTTCTAAATGAGTATTTGGTTGAAGTGTATTTTTTGTATTCATCTTTTTTGGCTATTAAAATTCAATGTTTTTTTAAATAAATTGGCAGTAAAATTAAATGAAATAGTTTAAATAAAATAGGGTTTCAATAATAGTTGTCAATTTTTTGAAGTAACCTAAGATTGCAAACTTTTATGGAAAATAACACATTTTATTAGAAGTAGAATTCCGTTGTAGTATACATCTCTTTTAAAACAAAATAGCTTTCTAAGACGCCAATATTTTCAATTTTTGATAGTTTTAATCTAACAAATTCATGATATTGATCTAGACCACCAAGGTTAATTTTTAAAAAAAAATCTACTTTTCCAGCCATATGATAGCACTCTTGAACTTCTTTCAGTTCTTTAATCTGTCGCTCAAATTTTTCTATAAAACCCTCATTATGGTAGCGTAGAGAAACCATGCAAATAGCAGTTATAGGCTTATTAATAAGCTTCTTGTCCAAAAGAGCTACGTATTTTTTTATATAACCTTTTTTTTCAAGTCTTCGTGTACGTTCATATACTGGTGATGCTGAAAGGTTTAACATTTCTGCAACTTCTTTAGTTGTTTTTTTAGAATCTTTTTGAAGGATCCGTAAAATTTTCAAATCTATATCATCTAGTTTCTCCATTTTAGATAAAATTACTTTGAGTTATACTATTTAAGTATTGTTTAAAGTTAATAATTGTAGTATTGTATTAATAAAAAGATAAAAATACTTATTTTATAACATATATAGGTTGATATAATTGAATATATACTAATATTAGTAAATTTATTCTTCTAAAATAAAAGAAAAATGAGCATAAATAAGATATTAATTACTGGAGCAAGCGGACAATTAGGAACTGTTTTAACTCAAGAATTGCAAAACAAGTATGGCATTTCTAATGTAATAGCAAGTGATTTAAGAATGAATTCAAATTATGTAGGTGAATTTGAAATTTTAGATGCTACAAACTTTGAAATATTAAAAGAAATTGTAATAAAGCATAAAATAACACAGATTTACCATTTAGCAGCAATATTATCTGCCAATGGAGAAAAATATCCATTGAGTACTTGGGATATTAATATGAAAACTTTTTTTAATGTTTTAGAAGTTTCAAGAATTTACGAAGTAGAAAAAGTATTTTTTCCAAGTTCAATTGCTGTATTTGGGAGTAATATTGACAGAATTGACACCAAGCAATCTTCAAACTTAACGCCATCAACTGTATATGGAATTAGTAAAGTAGCAGGCGAGAATTGGGCTAAATATTATAATGAAAGATATGGTTTGGATATTCGTTCTTTAAGATACCCAGGAATTATTGGATATCAATCTTTACCGGGTGGAGGAACTACGGATTATGCAGTAGAAATTTTTCACAAAGCTATTAAACATGAAACTTATAATTGTTTTTTAAGTGATACAACAATATTGCCAATGATTTATATGGAAGATGCAATTAGGGCTACTATTGAATTAATGGAGGCTCCTAAAGAAAATATTACAATTAGAACTTCTTATAATATAGCAGGGATGAGTTTTAATCCATCACAACTAACAAAGGCTATTAAAGCTATTTATCCTAATTTTAAAGTAGAATATTCCCCTGATTTTAGACAAAATATAGCTGATTCGTGGCCAATGAGTATTGATGATATAGATGCCTCTAATGACTGGAATTGGAAACCAAAATTCAATATTGAATCTATGACTCTTGATATGATTGAAAATTTGAAATTGAAATTATCTCATGAAGCCCTAGTATAATTAATTTTCATCAGAAAAGCTAAAATAGCACTGTTGAAAATTGAAAGTTTGAGGATTAATGCTGTTTTGTTAATTTGTAATTTTTAAACTTTTTTTGAAGCTTCTATTGCCGAAAATAAGATAAATATTAAACATTCTAACAAAGCTAAAAATCCTGATAAACACAAGTTGAGTTAGCTTTAATTCTCATTAATGGTGAAATACAAGCTCCACCACAATAGTTGTAACTATTAGACTAATTATTTCATTTGCTCTTTCAGGTAAATCATTGCAACTTTAATAAATTCTGAATTATAAGGAAGGCTTTTTTTACAATTTTTTATAACTTCTGTCCAAGTTTTTAAAAGTATTTCAGAGGATTCGTTATTGTCTACTTTGATGCTTATTAAAGATTTTTATTCAATTTATATTATTAAACAGCTAATATGGCTTCCGCCTTTATTTCAACAATCACTTTATTTTTTAATATTATTCGTTAGTAATTATTTTGATGAATTTATTTTTCCCCAGTTTTTATTTGGTTCTTTTCCTAAATAGTAGGTAATTGTTCCTCCATTTGAAATATCACTATGTTTAAAAGTTGCAGATTGAACTTTAATACTGTTAATTTCAATTTTTTGAATATATACGTTCTCTTTACTTTGATTTTTAGTGTTAATGGTAATAGTTTTACCATTTTCCAAATTTATTTTAGCACTTAAAACCATTGGGCTTCCAATAACGTAATCATCAGATCCAGGAAGAACGGGGTAGAAGCCTAAAGAACTAAAAACATACCAAGCAGACATTTGTCCGGCATCGTCATTACCACATAAACCGTCTTCTTTATTGCTGTACATGGTGTCTAAAATCATTCTAACTCTTTGTTGTGTTTTCCAAGGTTGGTTTGTCCAATTATATAAATAAGGGATATGGTGCCCAGGTTCATTTCCATGAACGTAATTACCTATAATTCCATCCCGAGTGATGTCTTCATGTTTTTCAATGTATTTATCTTCAATTTCTGTAGTGAAAATTTTATCTAAATAAAGAGGAAATTCATCTTTTCCACCCATCATATTAATCATTTTATCCAAATTTTGAGGAACATATAAACCATAATTCCAAGCATTTCCTTCAATAAACCCTTGTCCGTGAGTGTCTAATGGATCAAATTCTTTTCTCCAAGTTCCATCAGCTAGTTTTGGACGCATATAATTTATTTCAGGGTCATAAACATTCATATAATTTTCTGAACGTTTCATAAACGCTTCATAACCAATAGTGTTATTTGCTTTTTTAGCAATTTGAGCAATACACCAATCATCATACGCAAATTCTAATGTTTTTGAAACAGAAGAAGAACTTTCATCTTCAGGCACATACCCTTTAGACATATAGCTGTCTAAACCATCAAAATAACCAACATTGGCTGTGTTTTTTGAAGCATTAAATGCTATTGAAGGATCAATATCAGTTGTTTCTTTTGCTATTGCATCTGCAATTACAGAAACAGAATGATATCCAATCATACACCAGTTTTCATTGGCATAATGACTCCAGATAGGGAGCATTTTATGAACACTTTGGTCATGGTGAGCTAACATAGATTTTATCATATCATTATTCCTTTTTGGCTGAATGATGTTAAAAAGCGGGTGTAAAGCTCTATAAGTATCCCAAAGTGAAAAAACAGTGTGATTTTCGAAACCATCACTTTTATGTACATTTTGATCGAGTCCCATATAATTTCCATCTACATCTTCATAAATAATTGGGCCTAACATTGTATGGTATAGTGAAGTGTAAAAAGTTTCTTTTTGTTCAATTGTTTCTGTTTCTACAACAATTTTGGCTAATTCATTGTTCCATTTTTGTTGAGTTTCTTCTTTAGTTTTATCAAAACTCCAATGTGGAATTTCAGTTTCCAGATTATTTAAGGCTCCATTTGTACTCACTGATGATAGTGCAAATTTTATCTTTAGTTGCTCATTTTCTTCAGTTTTGAAATTGAAGTAGGCTCTAATGTTTTTTCCAGCCATTTCTGGGAAATTTTCTTCTTCATTAAATCGTCTATAAAAGCCTTTATAATCTGAATTATCATATTTTTTATGGCCGTAACTTTCAAAAGGTTTTGAAAATTTCATTGCAAAAAACACTTTTCTTGTTCTTGCCCATCCATTTGTTTGTCTGTATCCTGTTACAGTTGAGTCGTTTTCAACCCGAACAAAAGTCCAAACATTTTTGTCATCGTGGTTATAGATGTTGGAAATTAAATCTAAAATAATATGGGAATTATCAGATTTTGGAAAAGTATATTGGTGAAATCCAACACGTTCACTTGCTGTAAGTTCAACTTTTATGTTGTGATCTTCAAGATTTACCTTATAATAACCAGGTTCTGCTATTTCAGTTTTATGTGAGAATTGTGAATGATATCCGCTTTTTGGTTTATCAGCGGTTCCTGGATTTAGATTTAAATCTCCATTAGTTGGCATAATTAAGAAATCACCTAAATCGGAGTGGCCTGTTCCACTTAAATGGGTATGGCTAAAGCCAAATATTGTGGTGTCTTCAAATTGATAACCTGAACAATATTTATAAGCATCAGGATTGTATTCTCCATCTATAAACATAGTTTGTTGATTTGTTTCAGGGCTTAATTGAACCATTCCAAATGGAGTAGTGGCACCAGGGAAAGTGTGTCCCATGTCTTTGGTTCCAAGCAAAGGGTTTACATATTGTATCAAATTTTTAGTATTATTAGATTGAAATAAAACTGTTTTTTTATTTAGTTCTTGTTTTTTACATGAAGCAAAAGCTAAAATAAGTATCAGTGAGAATTTTGAAATATTATTTAATGATAATACCATAATGTAGTCACAATTTATAATGTGTTTGTATTAATTATGTAAATTTAGGTAAAATGGAATAGAGGGAATAGATTCTAATAATTATTTGGTTAGTTAATTAAAGAATTTTTCAAATTAGCACAAAAAAATGCAAAATAATAGAAATTGGATTAAAATAGACCAATTAGGAATTAAATAAAAAAGCAACCTACTATAAATTAGTAAGCTGCTTTATGAAATGTGACCTCGACAGGATTCAAACCTGTAACCTTCTGAGCCGTAATCAGATGCGCTATTCAGTTGCGCCACGAGGCCGTTTTGAGGGTGCAAATATACTATTTTTTACTAATTTACAAACTATTTTTTGTAACAAAATATCTCCAGCCAATTATGGCTAGTTGCCACTTTTTTGCATTGGACATGTCAAGTCTTTTTTTTGAGAAACTTGGGAGTAATAGTTTATTTGCTTTAGCTAAAGTTATAAATATATTTTTTTTCATATCACAAAAGTAATAAATAAAAGAAATCCTACAACGTGTAGGATTTTTCAAGCAATTTTGAGTTGCTTATGTTTATAAAAAATAGTGAATAATTGATAAAACTAGTTTGGTTACTAGCACAAAAAAAGTGATCATAATAGTTGATTTTGGGTTAATATTTATTTTGTTTTATTAAGATAATTCAATTTCGAAATATCTTCCAACTATTAAATAATCAATTTATCAATTTAACTTTTTTTTGTAATTTAAAAGATGAATTTAATTTATTGATGTAAATAAGATGCTACAAATAAGTTTTAATATGTAATTATGAGGCTTTATTTTTAATAAAAATGTAACTATGTAATGGATGTTTTTTGATGTTTGATTAAATGTAAAGAAGTTTTTATGAATAAAAACTATTATTTTGGCTATTTCATCTTTTTAAGCTATTTCATTTTCAAAAAAATATTTTAAAAATATTGATAATATATTATATTAAAAGGGCAAAAAACAACGGACATAAAATCAAGTATTCTGTATTAAGTATAGTTACTTCTTTTATTCTGTTATATTTGAAGAAAATATATTTATATGAACGTGTTATTTATGTTGGTTGGTTTTGTCCTTCTAGTTATAGGAGGAAATTGGTTGTTAAAATCAGCGGTTGGTTTTTCTTTACGTTTAAATATTCCAAAAATTATTATAGGAATGACTATTGTTTCATTTGCAACATCAGCTCCTGAATTAATAGTGAGTTTAAATGCGGCATTAAATAATCATGCAGATATTGCTCTTGGAAATGTTATAGGTTCTAACATAGTAAATTTAGGGTTAGTTTTGGGTTTAATTGTTTTAATTTCGACAATTAGTGTAAAAGATGGGTTTTATAAAACTGATTGGCCTGTAATGATGATTTCATCAATCATGTTATATTTATTTATTGCTTTTGATGGTGAATTACAGCGTTATGAAGGAATAATTATGTTTTCTTCATTAATCATTTTTTTAATTTATTTATTAAAATTTCAAAAACCAGCAATTGTTGATGAATTACCTGAAGATGATGTAGAGCTACCATTATATAAAAATATATTACTTTTAGCTTTGGGAGGTTTAGCCTTATGGGGAGGTTCAGAATTATTAGTGGAAGGGGCTGTTGGCTTGGCAATAAGTTTTAATATCAGTGAAAGAATTATCGGAGTTACAGTTGTGTCAATTGGGACAAGTGTTCCAGAATTGGCAGCTTCATTAATTGCTATGTTAAAAAAGGAAAAAGCTATATCTATGGGTAATCTAATTGGGTCAAATGTATTTAATATATTAGCCGTGCTAGGTTTAACATCTATAATTACTCCAATAAAAGTATTAGATGTAGGTTTAATATCTAATGATATTGTTTGGATGTTGGTAATTTCATTTATTATTTTGCCATTAAATTTTATGCCAGTAAAAATGAAGTTCACTTGGAAGGAGGGTTTAATATTGCTAGGAATTTATATTGCTTTTATAATTAATACTTTTATATAAAAGACAAAACAAAAAAACACTGCAATTGCAGTGTTTTTTTGTTTGTAATAGCCTTGAAATTATATTTTAGCTGATTTTACAGTTTTTATAATTCTAGCTGCTACTTTGTATGGATCAGCGTTTGAAGCAGGTCTTCTATCTTCTAAATATCCTTTCCATCCTTTTGAAACAGTAAAAATAGGTATACGAATAGAGGCTCCTCTATCAGAAATTCCATATGAAAAATCGTGAATTGAAGCAGTTTCGTGCTTACCAGTTAAACGTTGTTCGTTATGAGCGCCATAAACTTCAATATGCTCTTTAACTACAGGTCTAAAAGCTTCGCAAATTGATTTGTAAACAGCTTCAGATCCACAAGTTCTTAAAGTGCTATTTGAAAAATTAGCGTGCATACCTGAACCGTTCCAATCTGTATCTCCAAGTGGTTTTGGGTGGTATTCAATATAGTAATCATGTTTTTCAGTTAACCTGTCTAGTAAATATCTAGCAATCCAAATTTCATCACCTGCTTTTTTAGCTCCTTTTGCAAATAATTGGAATTCCCATTGCCCACAAGCAACTTCTTGGTTAATACCTTCAAAATTTAAGCCTGCTTTAATACAAGCATCAGCATGTTCTTCAACTAAATCACGGCCATGTGTATTTAAACCACCAACTGAGCAATAATACATTCCTTGAGGTTTAGGATATCCGCCTCTTGGAAATCCTAATGGAAGTTCAGTTTTAACATCCATAATAAAGTATTCCTGCTCAAAACCAAACCAAAAATCCTCATTGTCATCATCAATTGTAGATCTTCCATTTGAAACATGTGGAGTTCCATCCACATTCATAACCTCTGTCATTACTAAATAACCATTTGTACGATCAGGATCGGGGTAAATAGCTACAGGTTTTAAAACGCAGTCTGAAGATCCTCCTTCAGCTTGTCTTGTTGAAGAGCCATCAAAAGACCAGTTTCCAATTTCTTCTATAGTTCCTTTGAAGTTTTCATGTTCTTCTACTTTAGTTTTACTTCTCATATTTTGAGTTGGTAAGTAACCGTCTAACCAAATGTACTCTAGTTTTATTTTAGCCATATTATTAAATAATTTTATAAATTCTAAATAGTACGGCGAAAGTAAAAATATTTAATAGAATAACGAAATTTAAGGGGGTTAAAAATAAATAACACCATTATTTTTATGAATACCCTATTTTAATTAGGGTAAATACAAAAATATTTAAAAAAAATTAATATTTTTTTGATAAAAGTATTTTTATTTTCTCGTATATTCGTACTAAAATAAATTTAGTATGGCAAAATTACGTTTTAAAGCTATGGAGCTTGCTCAAAATAGAAAGCCTATAGAAGTGAAAGAATTACATAAAAGATCTGAGTTATTTGGAAAAAATGTGTTTAATGAGAATACAATGCGTCAATATTTAACTAATGATGCGTTAAAAGGGGTTGTAAGTGCTATAGAGCATGGTAAAAAAATAGATCGAAAAATTGCAGATCAGGTATCTTCCTCTATGAAAGAGTGGGCGCTTTCAAAAGGAGTTACACATTATACACATTGGTTTCAGCCATTAACAGGTGCTACTGCTGAAAAACACGATGCTTTTTTTGAAACTATTGGAGGAGGTATGGCTATTGAAAAATTTGGAGGAAGCCAATTAGTGCAGCAAGAACCCGATGCGTCAAGTTTTCCAAATGGAGGAATTAGAAATACCTTTGAAGCTCGTGGTTATACTGCTTGGGATCCAACTTCTCCAGCTTTTATTTATGGTACAACATTATGTATTCCTACAATATTTGTATCCTATACAGGTGAAGCACTAGATTATAAAACACCATTATTAAGAGCTTTAAGTGCAATTGATACTGCAGCAACTGATGTTTGTAAGTATTTTGATAAGAATGTAAAAAAAGTAAGTTCTTCACTTGGTTGGGAGCAGGAATATTTTTTAATAGATAAAGCACTTGCCAATAGCAGACCAGATATTGCATTGACAGGCAGAACTTTGTTAGGGCATTCACCTGCTAAAGGACAACAATTGGATGATCATTATTTTGGATCAATTCCTTCAAGAGCTTTGAATTTTATGCGTGATTTAGAAACTGAATGTATGTTATTAGGAATTCCTGTAAAGACTAGACATAATGAAGTTGCTCCAAATCAATTTGAATTGGCTCCAATTTATGAAGAAGCAAATTTAGCAGTTGATCATAATTCATTATTAATGGATGTAATGGGAAGAGTTGCATCAAGACATGATTTTAAAGTTTTATTTCATGAAAAGCCTTTTGCAGGGGTAAATGGTTCAGGAAAACATAATAACTGGTCACTTTCTACAGATACAGGTGTGAATTTATTATCACCAGGAAAAACCCCTATGAGTAATCTTCAATTTTTAACATTTTTTATCAACACAATAAAAGCTGTTAACAATCATGAGTCTTTATTACGAGCTGCAATTGCATCGGCAAGTAATGATCATAGACTTGGAGCAAATGAAGCTCCTCCAGCGATTATTTCAGTATTTATTGGTGCTCAACTTACTCAAGTACTTGAGGATTTAGAAGGAGTTACAAATGGTAAATTATCTCCTGAAGAAAAGACAGATTTGAAATTAAATGTGGTTGGTAAAATTCCTGATGTTCTATTAGATAATACAGATAGAAACAGAACATCTCCTTTTGCTTTTACAGGTAATAAGTTTGAATTTAGAGCAGTAGGATCAACAGCAAATTGTGCAAATCCAATGACAGTTTTAAATACCATTGTTGCAAAACAATTGAAAGATTTTAAGGAAGAAGTTGACGCATTAATAGATAAAAAAGATCTGAAGAAAGATGAAGCTGTATTTAATGTACTAAGAGAATATATTAAATCTTCAAAAGATATATTATTTGAAGGTAATGGCTATAGTGAGGCTTGGGAAAAGGAAGCTAAAAAAAGAGGTTTAAGCAATAATAAAACAACTCCCGAAGCTTTAAAAGCTAAAATTTCTAAAAAATCAATTGCTTTATTTGAAGAAATGGATGTAATGAGCAAAGTTGAAACAGAAGCTCGTTTTGAAATTGAAATTGAAGAATATACGTTAAAAATTCAAATAGAATCTAGAGTTTTAGGGGATATTGCAGGGAATCATATTGTGCCAACAGCAGTTAAATATCAAAACATGTTAATTGAAAATGTAAAAGGGTTAAAAGAAATTTTCGGCAAAGATTTTGAAAACCATGCAAGTCAACAAATTCTATTAATTAAAGGTATTTCAGGTCATATTGAAGCAATTCATTCTAAAGTTGAAGAAATGATAAACGCTAGAAAAAAGGCGAATAATGTAAAAGATGCTATGAAAAAAGCTGAATTATATTGTAATGAAGTTAAACCATTTTTTGAAGAAATAAGATATCACTGTGATAAATTAGAATTGATGGTTGATGATGAAATTTGGCCATTAACAAAATATAGAGAGCTTCTTTTTACAAGATAGGAGAATAACAAAAAGAATAAAAAGCCGAGTGAATTTCATTCGGTTTTTTTATGTTTTCCTATGTAAAAAAGAAAAATTACTTTTGCAAAACAATATAATAAAGTACCAATGAGTTCAGAAATAAGTAAAAGATACAGTCAAAGAGGCGTTTCAGCATCAAAAGAAGATGTGCATAATGCTATAAAAAATGTTGATAAAGGATTGTTTCCAAAAGCTTTCTGTAAAATTGTACCTGATTATTTAACACATGATGATAATTATTGTCTAGTAATGCACGCAGACGGAGCAGGAACAAAATCATCATTAGCGTATATGTATTGGAAAGAAACAGGAGATATTTCAGTTTGGAAAGGAATAGCACAAGATGCTTTAATAATGAATATTGATGATTTAGTTTGTATTGGGGCAACAAATAATATTATGTTATCATCAACTATTGGTAGAAATAAAAATGTAATTCCAGGTGAAGTTATTTCTGCAATTATAAATGGTTCCGAAGAATTACTAAAAGATTTAAAAGAATTTGGTGTTGAAATCCATTCTACTGGAGGTGAAACAGCAGATGTTGGTGATTTAGTTAGAACTATTATTGTAGATTCTACGGTTACTGCTCGTATGAAACGATCTGATGTTATTGATAATGCAAATATAAAACCAGGAGATGTAATTGTTGGTTTAGCATCTTTTGGACAAGCAACTTACGAGAAAGAGTATAATGGCGGAATGGGTTCTAACGGGTTAACATCTGCAAGACATGATGTTTTTGGTAAATATTTAGCAGTGAAATATCCTGAGAGTTTTGATGCTGCTGTACCTAATGAATTGGTGTATTCTGGAGGAATGAAATTGACAGATAAAGTTGAAAATTCTCCAATTAATGCAGGTAAATTAGTGCTTTCCCCAACAAGGACATATGCACCAATTATTAAAAAAATATTAGAAAAATATTCATCAAAAGAGATCCATGGAATGGTTCATTGTAGTGGAGGTGCACAAACTAAAATACTTCATTTTATAGATAATTTACATATTGTAAAGGATAATATGTTTGAAGTTCCACCTTTATTCAAGTTAATTCAAAATCAAAGTAAAACAGATTGGAAAGAGATGTATCAGGTTTTTAATTGTGGGCATAGAATGGAAATTTATGTTTCACCTGAAACAGCAAATGATATAATAGAAATAGCTGAAAGCTTTAATGTTTCAGCAAAAATTATAGGTAGAGTAGAAGCTTCAGAAAATACAAGATTAACAATTTCAAGTGAATTTGGTGTTTTCGAATATTAAAAAAATATCAAGAATTTGTTGTAAATTTGCAATCCAATTAAAAAAATTAAATGTTAGATAAATTAAGAATAATTAAACAACGTTTTGATGAAGTTTCTGATTTAATAATTCAGCCAGATATTATTTCAGATCAAAAACGTTATGTTCAAATTAATAAGGAATATAAGGATTTAAACTCAGTAATGATTCTTGCTAATGAGTACGAATCTTTATTGAATAATATTGAAGAAGCCAAAGAAATTATTGCTGATGGTTCTGACGCAGAAATGACAGAGATGGCAAAAGCAGAATTGGATGAAGCAAACGTCAGAATTCAGGAGTTGGAAGATGAAATAAAATTCATGTTAATTCCTAAAGACCCTGAGGATGCTAAAAATGTAATGGTTGAAATTAGAGCCGGGACTGGAGGTGATGAGGCAAGTATTTTTGCTGGTGATTTATATAGAATGTATACTAAATTTTGCGCAGATAAAGGTTGGAGAACAGAGATTGTTGATGTAAGTGAAGGAACTTCAGGAGGTTTTAAAGAAATTATTTTTAGTGTTGAAGGTGATGATGTTTATGGAGATTTAAAGTTTGAAGCCGGAGTTCACCGTGTACAACGTGTTCCTCAAACAGAAACTCAAGGTCGTGTTCATACTTCGGCAGCAACAGTAATGGTTTTACCGGAAGCAGAAGAATTTGATGTGCAAATTGATATGAAAGATGTTCGTAAAGATTTGTATTGTTCTTCAGGGCCAGGAGGTCAATCTGTAAATACAACTTATTCTGCTGTTAGGTTAACGCATATTCCGACAGGTTTAGTAGCTCAATGTCAGGATCAAAAATCACAACATAAAAACTTTGAAAAAGCTTTAACTGTTTTGCGTTCGCGTTTATATGAAGTAGAATTAGCTAAAAAACAAGAAGAAGATTCAAAAAAACGTAAAAGTATGGTAAGTTCTGGAGATAGATCTGCAAAAATTAGAACTTACAATTATCCTCAAGGCCGTGTTACAGAGCATAGAATTGGTTTAACAATGTATGATTTAAGTAATATTATAAATGGTGATATTCATAAAATTGTTGAAGAATTGAAGCTTGCGGAAAATACTGAAAAGTTGAAAGAGTTAGGAGAGGTTTTTTAAATTTCTCATTCCAAATAAAATTAAAAAAGCAAGAATATATTCTTGCTTTTTTTTTGAAATAAAGCGCAAGTATTAAATGGTTTTGTATTAAAACATTCATGTATATTTGCCACTTTAAAAAAAATAGGTTTAAAAAATAAATTTTTAATAAATGATTACAGTAAATGATATTTCGGTTCAATTTGGAGGAACAACACTTTTTAGTAATGTGTCGTTTGCCATAAATGAAAACGATAAAATAGCCTTAATGGGTAAAAATGGAGCTGGAAAATCAACTTTATTAAAAATTATTGCAGGAGCAAGTAAACCATCTTTAGGGAATATTTCTGCACCAAAAGATGCTGTTATAGCGTATTTGCCTCAGCATTTATTGGCAAAAGATAGTGCAACAGTTTTTGAAGAAACATCAAAAGCATTTGCTGAAGTATTTGAAATGAAAGCTGAGATTGAAAAAATTAATGAGGAATTAACCGTTAGGACAGATTATGAAAGCGATGCTTATATGCAGTTAATTGAGCGTGTTTCTGAATTAAGTGAAAAATTTTATGCTATTGAAGAGGTTAATTATGAAGCTGAGGTTGAAAAGGTTTTAAAAGGTTTAGGTTTTGAAAGATCAGATTTTAACAGACCAACTTCTGAATTTTCTGGAGGATGGAGAATGAGAATTGAGTTAGCTAAAATTCTATTACAAAAACCAGATTTAATTTTATTAGACGAGCCAACCAATCATATAGATATTGAAAGTGTTATGTGGTTGGAAGATTTTTTAATAAATTCAGCTAAAGCAGTTATTGTAATTTCGCATGATAGAGCATTTGTAGATAATATTACCAATAGAACTATTGAAGTTACTATGGGTAGAATTTATGATTATAAGGCAAATTATTCTCATTATTTAGAATTAAGAAAAGATAGGAGGGCTCATCAACAAAAAGCATATGATGAGCAGCAAAAAATGATTGCTGAAAATACTGAGTTTATTGAGCGATTTAAAGGAACATACTCCAAAACAAATCAGGTACAATCACGTGTAAAAATGCTTGAAAAATTACAATTGGTTGAAATTGATGAAGTAGATTCATCAGCATTGAGGTTAAAATTTCCGCCATCACCTCGAAGTGGGCAATATCCAATTGTTGTATCTGAATTATCTAAAAGCTACGGTGAACACGTTGTTTTTAATAATGCAAATTTAGTTATTGAACGTGGAGAAAAGGTTGCTTTTGTAGGGAAAAATGGAGAGGGAAAATCAACTATGATAAAAGCCATTATGGGAGAAATTGATTTTCAAGGTAAGATGGAGATTGGTCATAATGTAAAAATTGGGTATTTCGCACAAAACCAGGCTTCATTATTAGATGAAGAATTAACTGTTTTTGAAACAATAGATCAAATTGCAGTTGGAGATATTAGAACCAAAATTAAAGATTTATTAGGGGCTTTTATGTTTAGTGGTGATAATACAACTAAAAAAGTTAAAATACTTTCTGGAGGTGAAAAAACACGTTTAGCAATGATTAAATTATTGTTAGATCCTGTTAATGTTCTTATTTTAGATGAGCCTACGAACCATTTAGATATGAGAACCAAAGATATTATTAAAGATGCGTTAAAAGATTTTGATGGAACGTTAATTTTAGTATCTCACGATCGTGACTTTTTAGATGGTTTGGCAGCTAAAGTCTTTGAGTATACTCATAAACGAGTTAAAGAGCATTTTGAAGATGTGGCAGGATTTTTAGCACATAAAAAAATAGAAAATTTAAGAGAAATTGAAAAGAAAAACTAATAGAATTCTTCTTATTTCTTATTCTTCATTTTTATTTAGTAATCTTAAGGAAACAATTATTCCAGTTAACAGTGATATTGCAATTACAGTAAGTGAAAACCATTCTGGAAACTTAATATAATGCGCCAATATTAATTTAATACCAACAAAAGTAAGTATGGCTATTAAACTATATTTTAAATAATGGAACTTCGCTAACATATTTGATAGGAAAAAGTACATAGATCTTAGTCCAAGTATAGCAAAAATATTTGATGTAAATACTAAAAAAGGATCTGAAGAAATCGCTAAAATTGCAGGAATACTGTCCATAGCAAATAATATATCAGTAAATTCAATTATAATTAAAGCTATAAAAAGTGGAGTTGCAGCTGTAATATGCTTCATTTTTATGAAAAAATGCTCACCATTCATATGACTTGTAATTGGTACAAACCTTCTTACTTGCCTATAAATAAATGATTTTTTAGGGTGAAATTCTTCATCTTTTGATACTAGCATTCTATATGCAGTAAAAATTAAAAAAGCCCCAAATACATATGTTGTAAAGCTAAATTTTTTGATAAGTATAACTCCAAAGAAAATCATGAAAGCTCTAAATACAATAGCGCCTAATATTCCCCAAAATAAAACTCTATGTTGATATTTTAAAGGAATTTTAAAAGAAGTAAATATAACAGCAATAACAAATATATTATCAACGCTTAAAGAAAGTTCAATTAAATAACCTGTTATATACTTAAGTGTAGCATCTGTAGGTGTAAGGTTGTCTATATTGCTAATTATATCTGTTGAATACAGCCAATAAATTACTCCTGAAAAAAGTAGTGATACTGTTACCCAAACTCCTGTCCAGATAGAAGCTTCTTTTGTGCTAATAATGTGCGGCGTTCTGTTAAAAATTCCTAAATCTAAAGCTAAAAAAATTAGAATCACAGCAATAAAAATTCCCCAAACAAGCATGTAGTTTATTGTTAAAAATTCGTGTAAATATATATAAAAAAATAGAATTCAAGAAGTTATTAAAATAAGTGTGTAAATGAAGAATCCCAATCAATTGATTGGGATTCTTTATATAAGCAAGAAATTAAAAATCTATTTTACTGTATCAACAATTGCCTTAAAAGCTTCTGGGTTATTCATAGCTAAATCGGCAAGAACCTTACGGTTCAATTCAATGTTATTAGCTTTAATTTGTCCCATAAACTGTGAGTAAGACATTCCATACTGACGAACTCCAGCGTTAATACGTTGAATCCATAAAGCACGGAAAGTTCTCTTTTTGTTTTTACGGTCTCTATAAGAATAAACCATTCCTTTTTCAACCGCATTTTTTGCTACTGTATAAACGTTTTTTCTACGTCCAAAGTAACCTTTTGCTTGCTTCAATATCTTTTTTCTTCTAGCTCTTGAAGCAACTGAATTTACTGATCTTGGCATAATTTCAATTTGTTTTTTTGTAGTAGGCGGTAAAATTTAATTTACACTTGTTTGTGCACTACTCCAAGGTTAATTATTAAATTCCCTGTAACTTTATTATTTTAAAGTTAACTGTTGTAAAACACTATTCACATCAGCTTTATGTACTAAACCTGAATGTGTAAGTTTTAATTTACGTTTTTTGCTTTTTTTAGTCAAAATGTGACTTTTAAAAGCGTGTTTTCTCTTAATTTTACCAGAGCCTGTAAGCTTAAAACGCTTTTTAGCACTAGATTTTGTTTTCATTTTAGGCATCTCTCTTATACTTATTTAATCTTGCTTATTTTTTTATTTCTTTTTAGGGGCAATGTACATAATCATACGTTTACCTTCTAATTTAGGCATTTGCTCTACTTTTCCATACTCCTCAAGTTCAGTAGCCAATCTTAACAATAAGATATGACCTTGGTCTTTATATATAATTGAACGTCCTTTGAAAAATACAAAGGCTTTCAACTTAGCTCCTTCTTGAAGGAATTTTAAAGCATGTTTCTTTTTAAACTCAAAATCATGTTCATCAGTATTAGGTCCAAATCTAATTTCCTTCACAACCACTTTGGTAGCTTTGGCTTTTTGAACTTTTTCACGTTTTTTCTGTTCATACAAAAATTTCTTGTAATCAATTATTTTGCAAACAGGAGGATCGGCTTTTGGTGAAATTTCAACTAAATCTAATTCCAACTCCTTAGCTAATTCTTTCGCTTTAGCTAATGGATAAACTCCAATCTCTACGTTATCTCCAACCAAACGTACTTCCGCAACATAAACTATTTTTTCATTAATTCTATGTTGATCTTCTTTTACTACTCTCCAAGGTTTTCTTTGACCTTTATTTCTACTTAATGCTATGGCTTTAGGTTTTAAATTAAACTTAAAATTTTTCTAATGTACTATTAATTTCTTTATTTATTAATGAAATAAATTCATCTATTGTAAATGTTCCTATATCTCCTTCTCCTTGTTTTCTTACAGAAACTGTCCCTTCATTTTCTTCTTGTTCACCTACAATTAACATAAAAGGGATTTTATTTAATTCGGCATCTCTAATCTTTCTACCCGTTTTTTCACTTCTGTCATCTACAAGGGCGCGAATTTCGGAATTTTCTACCAAATGTAAAACTTTTTCTGCATATATTTGATATTTCTCACTTATAGGTAGTATTATTACTTGTTCTGGAGTTAACCAAAGCGGGAATTTACCTCCAGTATGTTCTAGTAAAACCGCAATAAAACGTTCCATTGAGCCAAATGGAGCTCTGTGAATCATCACTGGTCTATGTAATTGGTTGTCTGCTCCTTTATAATTTAGGTCAAAACGTTCTGGTAAATTGTAATCAACTTGAATTGTTCCTAGTTGCCAGCTTCTTCCTAAAGCGTCTTTTACCATGAAGTCTAATTTTGGACCATAAAAAGCAGCTTCACCATATTCAATAACGTAATTGAGTCCTTTTTCTTTTGCTGCATTAATTATCGCATTTTCAGCTTTTTCCCAATTTTCATCACTTCCAATGTATTTGTCACTTTTCTCTTTTGACCTTAATGAAACTTGTGCTGTAAAATTTTCAAAACTTAACGATTTAAATACATATAATACTAAATCAATTACATCTTTAAACTCCTTATCTAATTGTTCAGGTGTACAAAAAATATGGGCATCATCCTGTGTAAAACCTCTAACGCGGGTTAATCCATGTAATTCTCCACTTTGCTCATATCTGTAAACTGTTCCAAATTCAGCGAAACGTTTAGGTAACTCTTTATATGAATAAGGTTTGTTATTGTAAATTTCACAGTGGTGAGGACAATTCATAGGTTTTAAAAAGAATTCCTCACCTTCCTTTGGTGTTTTTATTGGTTGAAAACTGTCTTCACCATATTTTTCATAATGGCCAGAAGTAACATATAATTCTTTTTGACCAATATGCGGTGTCATTACCATTTCATATCCAGCCTTTTTTTGAGCAGCTTTTAAAAACTGTTCCAGTCTATCTCTTAATGCAGCTCCTTTTGGAAGCCAAAGAGGTAAACCTTGCCCAACTTTGGCAGAAAAAGTGAATAATTCTAATTCTTTCCCCAGTTTTCTGTGGTCTCTTTTTTTAGCTTCTTCTAAAAGTTCTAAATATTCAGTAAGCATTTTTTGTTTTGGAAAAGAAGTTCCATAAATTCGTGTTAACTGATTGTTTTTTTCATCACCTCTCCAATAAGCTCCGGCAGCACTCATAACTTTTACTGCTTTTATTATTCCCGTATTTGGAATGTGTCCTCCTCTACATAAATCTGTAAAATCTGAATGATCACAAAAAGTTATTTCACCATCATTTAAATTTTCTATCAGCTCAACTTTATATTGGTTGCCTTCTTTTTTATATTTGGTCAAAGCATCAGCTTTGCTAACTTCGCGCATTTTAAATTCGTGCTTTCCTCTGGCCAATTCCAAAAATTTATTTTCAATGGTTTGAAAATCTTTTTCAGAGATAATATCTTCACCTAAATCAACGTCATAATAAAACCCATTATCTATAGCTGGGCCAATTGTAAGTTTTACGTTTGGGTAAAAAGAAGTAATAGCCTGGGCTAATACATGGGCTGAAGAATGCCAAAATGCTTTTTTCCCTTCAGGCTCATTAAATGTGTATAGTGTTAAACTACCATCTTCGTTTAATGAAGTAGTTGTTTCAATTGTTTTATTATTGAATTTGGCAGAAATAACGTTTCTTGCGAATCCTTCACTTATATTTATTGCAACGTCTATTGGAGTAATTCCTTGCTGAAATTCTTTAATTGAGCCGTCTGGTAATGTAATTTGAATCATATACTTTTATTAAAGTTGCAAAGATATTAGAATTCTATCAGTTGCGCAATATGTTTTACTGGCTATTTTAATAGTGAACTTTAATATATTATCTTTTATTTTATATGTTTATTTGAGATTTTTACAATTTTGAAGATAGATAAATTGAAGTTTAGTTAAGTTATGAAGTGAGGTTTGTACAATATTGATTACTAGATTTTGTAAGGAAAGATAAATGCTGCTTAAATTATATCAGAATTTTGAGTTTGATAGTTTGTATTAAACACAGATGAGGTGTTTTTATCTTATACATATTACATGTATTTCAAAAACATAAATTGTAATCCTTTTAAGAAAAATAATTTCAACAATTTTTTTGGTATTTAAATAGCGGTTAATCAGGGTTGTAATAATTAGGATTCAGAAATAACAAAATAAATTAAAAAAAGATTTGGATAAGAGGAGATAAAGG
>Ga0208305_10000352_pt1 | contig 24408 bp, 30 predicted proteins | sample ColrivemetaGS741_FD_187605 | JGI IMG/M metagenome (GOLD analysis project Ga0208305, IMG submission 187605) | Estuarine microbial communities from the Columbia River estuary - Flood tide ETM metaG S.741 (SPAdes) (version 2) | ecosystem: Environmental > Aquatic > Marine > Intertidal zone >... | reverse complement strand
ATTTCAATTTTAAACAAGCCTTCTGGACTATTCATAGAGGTAACAATATCCATAAGTTGCTGGTGACTTATCATTATCATGTCTGAACTTCCAGCGTCATCATCATACTGAGCCATTAAAACTAATCCATTGTCAGCTAACGTCACCTCAACATCATTGAAACTATCATGGTCATCCATACTTACTATGGTTGTCGTGTCATAGTTAAACTCAACTGTGTACATCCCCCTTAACCTCCGCTACAAGGATGTTTACGTGAGCCACGTTACCATCAATACGGGTAATAGTATATTCGAGTCCAGCCTTTGTGAGTAATAGTCTAAGCTGACCTATAGGTATCATAACTTTTCCTCTCCGTTTAGTTGATTGATTCTCATTTGACAATAGCGTTGAACTTTCTCTAAGTCAAGGATCTCGGACTCAACCTGTGTCTTACCTTCGTACATTTTATAACCTGCACGGCTGGCATACTTAACGATGTTGCCACGCCAGAACTCAAAGCCATTGCGCATGATGTATGTGATAGGCTCAATGGACCAACGTGCGTAGTGCTTAGGTTCATTCACTAGATCCGATGTATGCTCTGCCAATACACTCTCCTTAAAGTCTTCACGTTCTTTTATCAGGCGATTCCATTCACTCTTTATCATTACTCTTACCATTCTTTTCGTCACGTTCTTCAGCAGCCTTGCGCTCTTCTGGTGTCATTGGTCTAATGTCTGTGAAGTCAGCTTCTAAGGGCCACTCATTGTCTGTCATTGTCTGTCTCCCAGTATAGGCCAGTCTTAATCAGGGACACAAAGCCTACGTTAAAGATGGCAGCAAAGGTCTTAGGGTCACACTCTACCTGCAACGTGGCACTACCGTCCTCATGCTCAGTTATGTCAGTTATCTTGACGGGTTCATTTACATACTCAGTCATCACTATTATCCGTTAGTGCATCCCATGATACGGGAAATAGCTGGATCATCTTGAGGTCAATCTGCTTTGCTACCTCTCGTGTTTCTGCTTGTGTGTCAGACTTACAGCGTAAGTTGCACATATCAGCAAAGGCATCAAGGCTACCTGACCAGTACCACTCAGTCATCATAGACTGAGGCAGTACCATACGTGCTTGCTCTGGACATACCCCTTCATCCAATAGGACCATGTATGTCGCTAGATGTCGTGCCCATTGTGTCTCCTGATCTACGGTGATGTTGACAAGCCCCTCAGACCCTTGCTTTTTATCAGCACTACGTCCACGCCATGCCATAGGTTCGTAGAACTCAGGCTCTTCATCAACGTAGCGCCTAGATATTTCGTTCCATCTCAAGAACTTATGCTTGACTAGCTGCCGTGCTACAAATATCGGAGCCTTGACGTGGAAGCTGGCAAAGCAATGTCCGAATGGAGAGATATGTTTTTCTCTTGCAAGGTAACGGATGAGCTTATTGTCTTTAGCTTTGAGTAGTGGTGGACCCCACGGATCATCTTCCATCTCACTTGTCTTACCAAATGACACACGGGCAGCGTTGGCTACAGTTAGATCCTTACCCATGTGGTCGATGTATGTTACCTTAATCATTATTTACCCCTATACATTCCACTGTTTCATTCTTATCGTTTACCATAACTGATGCATCCTTTAGTGCTGCCTTACATAAGGTCTCGTTGTCATACATACCTAGGTGGTAATACCTTACGCCTTGGTCAGAAGAAACGACAAACCATATTAGTAACCATACAGTATTCATACCTGTACCCCCATTATTCTCTCTGCCTCTGGCCCAGTGCCAGCTTAGCTGTCTTTAAACTAAATTTGTTGTACGGATTAAGACTCGACACACTCTTATGACCCGACACAGATTGAATTGCAAGGTGATCCACACCACTTTCAATCATCTGTACTATCGCAGTCTTCCGTAGATCACCCACCCTTAGATCATCAGGTAGCCCTGCAGTGGCCTTAACCTCGGACAGTAGTGAGGTCATGTTGTGAACCGTTAGTGGTCTATAAGAACCATCTGAAGCTCTGTGGTAGGGTACTACGTAGGGTTGGAAGTCCCAGTCTTTTATCTGAACAGATAGCATGTTAAAGATATTATCTGGTACAGGTAACTCCACTGTTGCACCACGTTTGCTCTGTGTTATCTTAACTATACGGCTATCTAAATCCACATCATCCCACTTCAGATTTCTTATGTCGATAGGACGTTGACCCCACTCATAGCACATCAAGACTATCAATCCTATATTCCTCCACTCAAATTTAGTGAAGGCAGTATCAAGAAAGTCTATCACTTGTTCGTGTGTCCATACGACAGACCTTGGTATACTTGTTCTCTTCTTAACTCTGGCCATCGGGTTGGCTGGTAGTACATCTAGCGACACTAAGTAATTCATCAAGACAGAGAAGACTCTAGCGTTGTGGTTTGCATTTGATGTGGAGGTAACTGACTCCCACGTATCGTACATCTCAGTGCATAGCAATACATTAATCTTCTGTATGTTCGTACCACTTAATCTTCTACCCATAATAAACATACGACCAAAGGAAGTGAGGCAGGCTTCGTAACCTTTCTGAGATGAGGTAGAGAGTGAAGCAAATTGTCTTGTCTTAAAGTATTTATCTACAGCATCTTTATATTTCATATCTTTCCTATCCAATGTGTGCAGTCATCATGTGGATCATCCATCAGAGACTCCCTGGCCCACCCTGCAGGACTCGAACCTGCAACCTACTGCTTAGAAGGCAGTTGCTCTATCCAGTTGAGCTAAGGATGGGTACTAAAGTAATACTTAAGTAATTATCTATTTAAGATATATAATAAAGTATATCTTCTAAGTAATACTTAAGTATATTGTATATCTCAGCTTGAAGATTCTGTCAAGTGCGACATATTGTCAGTATGCATACCGATACTTATCGTAGTTAACATCGTCTTGGAAATATTTACTGTCATCAATGTGAGCCTCCTCTACTAAGGCATAGTAGTTGATACCTAAATCATCTAGGAACTCAGCTATTTTCTGCGGGTGGTCTTGGATTAGATCTTTGATAGCAGCTATATTGTTTTCGTCAGATGTACTGCGGTATCCATAGCTGCTCATATCCCATGTGTCTTCGACTATCGAAGGGTCACGTTGGAATACTATCTTATCCCAGTCAGCACACACAAGTGCTGTCGCAAGATACTCTGCATATTTTATATCTTGTGTCTCATTTACACCATGCTGACCATAATAACCGACACTAATGTTAGTACACTCTTGCACAACGTGGATGTATTCGTTACTGTCAGTGTATGAACCACCACTGTCACCAACAAGCTGAGGCATATCAAGAGCTTCAGCAAAGGACTTAGCAAATTCATTTGATGCAGTGCGAACACCCATCTGATGTGTGATTACAGACGTGTCACCATACCTATCAAAGGAGATAACAGCATCAATACTATTCAACCACAGTGGCTTGTCATCTACCAAAGCCCGGCTACCCTTACAGCCAACCTCTTCTGCCGCATGGATTACATAGACACCATCAACACCAGCCTCTATCATATTAAGGATTAGCCATATGCCAGTAGTACAGTCAGCACCCAGACAGCTTGATGTCAAAGGATCTGCAACAGAGATTACATCGTTGATCACCAGTAACTTCTGCATGCCTTCGGTCTTGTGCACTGTGTCATGGTGCGCAGTGAAGCACAAGTTAGGGTTCTCCCCTAGGCTAAGTACATAGTTGCCGTGCCTGTCAGGTAAACCAAACATAGGTTCAAGGAACCTTTGACAGAACTCTCTCTGCGTGTCACTACCTTCAGGTCGTTTGTATCGTAGCATTTCAATTAAGCTATACATTGTTCTTCTTCCTCTTCTTCATACCACTCACCTTGTGAGTTGGTTTTCCACTGTCCTTCAGAGTCTTTCAACTCCTGATATGTGACTGACTGATCATCTGTTGTTGTGCACAACTTGTCGTTATTGTACCACTCACCATCCCAGTCGGACCGAAAGTAATCCTCTATAGAGTCAGGTGAGATCCACTCATCCTCATCCTCACAGTATTCAACATCGTCTATGTGCCAATACTTTCGATCACTACACCCGACGAACATATCACCATTCTCACAAGCCCAAGATGATACTGTTAGTTCTTCCCTTTTACCCCCACTGTCGATAGTATAGGCAGTGCGTTGATCGTTGACATGGTAAGACTCCTCTGCATACTCGCAATAAAAATGGTTCTCGTTGTAACAATCCTCACAACAATCACCCTCGTAATACTCTGAGTAATTTGCATAGTCCTCAGAAATTCTGTCACCACAACAGGTACACTGAAGTCCAACAGATGATATGATACCTTGGTAGTTGCTTGCATCTATCTCACCACCATGATCCTGAATAAGGTACTTATTATCACAGGTAAGGTCAAGAGTGCGTGGCTCTACGTCTAGGTAAGGCCCTACAAAGTTGCTGGGTGGATCTTCGTATTCATCCTCTGGTAATGCAAGCAGTCTAGCACCAACCCAATCGGGGTTACGAAACTCTGCATCTCTAACTATCAGATGATCGTGCACAGTGTCAAGTGCTTGTTCTGATACACCATAGATAGGACCAGCTTGAGGTACACCACTATGATGTGCGACATATACGACACACCTAGCAGCGACACGCATGTCACTATCAAATACTGTGATGACCTCGAAGTCACCACTAGCATAGGCTTCTGCTGGGTGGCACTTGAGGTGAGCAAAGTCATACCGCATGCAGCTAGATGCAGATGACTTGCGAGTCCATGTGGTATCAATGTTCTCCATAGGAGCTTGATCACCCGAGTACGCCAGGTGGAAGTCTTTGCGTTCCTTTGATACACATAGAGTCAACTCACGCTTGCAGAACATATTTAAGAAACTATCAACGAACATGATGACTTGCTTGTGTTCAACCTCAGGGAACATGGCAGTGAATGCACGTCCAGGTTTCATCATAGTGTGACGATCCTGAATACGCATACTCAAATCTCTATAGATACTGATCTTGCCGGGAGATACCTTAGATCGAATGGGTGAGAAGGCACGTAACCTGCGGTCCCAATCAAACAAATTGGGGTCAGTCAGACCGAACACACTATGGTTTACAATGTAGTTTACAATCCAATTAAACAACGTATCATCGGATGTACCACCATTGGGTATCCCTGACCATGAACCCCAAGACTTGATAACAGGATCAAGCTCTGACTCGTCAACAGCCAACGTCTTTCTGACTATAAAACCAGATTCATCCGGTCGGTGAAGCCAGTATTTCTTGCCGTTATCTAGGACAACAAACCCACCTATTAGGTCAGCTGATTTTTCTGTGATGACTGGTGAGTTCCCCTCATTTTCCACATCGTAGGTAGCAAAATTTGTTACATACTCAGAGAGGCTCCAATCGGGTGACACATTTACTGCCACTAAAGAATATTTCATTTCACTTACTCCAAAAAATAAAGCCCCACACAATTAAGCATGGGGCAATTTGATTAGGCATCAATGATACCTACCTTGTGTTCCGTCACGATGACTGTCTTGAAGGTGTCACCTACCTTTAACTTAGCACGAATCTTACCAAACTCAGTGGCAGACATTACCTTACCATTCATGATGTACCCACCACGTTTTACAACAAGGTTCAGCTTACCTTTCGGCAGCTTCTTGGGGGCCACTGCACGGGATGGATCAGGGTTACGTGCAGCAGACTTAGGCAAGAACCCAAGACGTTTGTAGTGGTGCGAAAGGCAAGTACTATCCATGTCAAGATCAAAGTGCTCCAAGGTTACAGATGCAGTATGATTGCTGTAATACTTGCAGATCTCCATCCACTTTGCATCGGAAAGATTGTAACGAGTTGCACGAGTTGCTGTAGTATTGGCCATGATTTTATCTCCTCAGATAAATTGTTAGATACCCCAATGGTATCACGCTACACACCCTCAAGTGTGCAGGCTGATACTATCGTACAGTTACGTTGACTATGCCGACACTCTTTAGGTGTCTAAGCATGCCCTCTACCTCCCTTTCTAATACAGTACAATGGAACACATCATCTACATATACCCTTACAGATTTCATAACTGGGACACTCCATATATGTAACCCCAGTAAAAGAACAGTGATGACGACAGTACGAAACCTATCGCCACATTCCACACAACATACCTTTGCTGTCGCTTACGTCTATTCATTATATGATACCCCTTTTCCTATTAGTTTCTATTGATATCTCCAAAGCCATGGAGACAGCTTCACTTGTCACATCATACTCAGCTGTGATGTACCCACCCTCAAGCTCAGCATCAGTGTGACCAAAGTCAGCATCAGATTCCACAAGTTTATTCACACAGGCACGAAGGTCTTTACCCTTCACATAAACACGTTCAGCACCATACTCAACTTCATACCACCCACATAAAACGTATCGCTCATCAATTGGGTTTAGCTTAAACTTGTGGGGATTCTTTACAATGTTCATATCAGTTCCTCCATTGTTAGATATGCACAAGAAAACACCCCACGCTTTCACATGAGGTGCTGATCTACTGTATATCTTTTGTGGTATTTATGCTGCAACTTTCAAACCTGTGCGCTGGGCCTGTAGTGCTGCAATCATCGCTTCCAACTGGTCAGGTTGAGCTTTCACATTGCGTTCAGCCCATGCAGTCGCATCAAACAATTTGATAGGCTTCAAAGGCTTAGGAAAGGCATCGTCAAAGGCGGTTGAACGCAGGCCGCAATTAGACGCAGCGAGCATAGAAACCTTCTCCAAGCCCTCAAGATTAAGGCCACCATTCTCACCCACCTTCACACCGGGTTTGCCGTCTTTAAATGTCAGCTTCACATCATCCAATGCGACAGACAAGATACGCTTGAGAGGTGCAGAGAATTGCTTGAGGGAATACCCATCTTCAATTTTATACGAGCCATACTTCTTGCCATTCGTAAAGGCATATAGAGCATACAGCGGTAGATTGTTTTTCTCACCGAATTGCTCAAGCGCATATTGCACCGCCTTAAAGAAACCATATTCCGCACCCCGTGCATTCGATACCCAATTTTTTACATGATCAGTCATGGCTAAAACTCCTCTATTGCCAATCAACAAAACACACCACACCATGCGATGTGCTTTGCATGTTGGCACATGCAGTCCCTCACTAGATACAATTCCCCTTGATAAATCTAAGGGGTAGCTTTCGCAGGACACACCAACTTGCACATAGACTGCCACCTATATGATGGGCGCATGTGTTTTGGTGTTTATATCTGAATTGATTAGGCCGCTTTTTGTTTGAAAGTTGTCACCTACGGGGACGATATCGAACCCGCTCGCAATATTATTACCACCCCAATCAAGACATTGCTAATCTGATTTTCCCATGATCGGAGTTGTCAATTCCTAGGGCCAGATTGAGGCTACTATTCAATTTTCAAATAACGTTCGTTTTGGGCCTATCTGGTCACCTAAGCGCCGTCTAAACCCTGTGACCAATCAAGACCACAAGCGGAATGATATGTAAAGGCCCGGTAAATAGCTGATTTTATTAGATAATATTTGTAAAACCCTTCTAAGTATTTGTTTTTATTCGACAATAAAAGATTAAATTAAATTAGCTAATAGTTTCAGTGGGTTAGCTTGTAACCTGTTGTTTTCATTAGGTAATAAAAATGCAATTAATTCCAATTAATATTGATTGTCTAATGTTTTCAACAGCTTAGGTAGTTTGTTGCGAGTGATTCGCAAGTAACTGAAACGAAAGAGAGAACAAAACGAGAACATATTATCTATTATATAGTATATACCCGGTGAAAAGAACAAAGGGAGAACAAAGATAGGGTGGAAAGAGAACAACAGATTTTATGGGGTAAGGTACCGGAAAAACCATTTGGGCAATGAGAGGGGCTAAAATCGGGGTCTAAGAGGATGTTTCGGTTTTGTTCACGGAATTGTGGTGGGATTGTGGCGATGTGCCTTATTGTTGCCATAAGATTGGGGGACGAGAACAAAAAGAGAACAGGGGTATAGGTCAAGATTACTGACCTATTGGGGTACCTGGTGTTCTACTTCCAACTTGCGAACGATTATCATTTGCAATAATTCAGAACAAATCAAGAACAATGCCGCCTATATAATACTCTATTGTATAAATTATCCAATGATATCAGTGGTTTACCTGTAGAAAACTTGATGTTTCCCGCAGTAGGTCAGTAGTGCTGCCCTATTATCACCCCGGTATGGGCCACCCACCCCCGCCCCGTATGCGTATACTCCCAATGACAGCGGGGGGTATTTTACAATCTGTTAACTACTTCCAGATAACACCATAAACTGCGGCATCTTGGCACTAAAACCCTATTTTATAGCTTGATTATACTAATAAGTAGTGTTATAATGTTACATCTCCTGTAAGACCCGTAGAATGACGTTAGTATAGCCAGAGTATGTCGCCTCACAAGAGTACTTTACCCGCATTAGAACGGCCTCTCCGTAGCTCTCACGCTATCCTGGGGTAAGATCGGGGGTGTTACCAGGAATGCGACAGTTGTGGCCTACCATTAGTCAATAAAAGTAATATTTATTTTTAGCTACCCCTTGACAGCCGGGCAGAAAGTACTATATAATATACTTAAGTATATACTAGAGTAATAACTTAAGTATTACTTAAGTACATACCTTATTATTAATACTTAATATATTATTTAAATATAATACTAAAGTAATACTTTAGTATATACTAAAGTACAATCTGGATGTACGAATTTTTCTTTGTCGTCCCACTTTAGGGTTGACGCCCTAGGATTAAAAGGTATAACTACTCATGTCAAAGCCAAAAATGTTTGCTTCTGATTCTGTCTTAGAGGAATTTTACTTAGCTCTTGCAGACAAACACGAAGCTAGACTACGTAGAGTGCACATACCGAGATCAGATGTATTCTACGTAAGGGAAAAAATCTACCAGGACACAGGAACTAAGTACACTCTCGATCATGTTGAGAGAGCTATGTACTTAGAAGGTATGCTAGAACGTAAGGACGTACTAGACCCCAGACGAAAAAGAGAGTACGGATGACTGAGTTTGATAAAGTTGATGTGGACGGTAGCGGCTGTATTGATCAGACGGAGTGGGACAAGTTAGCTTTAGATGACAAGCGTAGACGCATAGAAGACGAAGACGCACACAGGGATCAGACTAGGAAGATGGCTTGGTTTGCACTGTGGGGAATGCTGTTGTATCCTTCTGGAGTAGTTCTGACAGGTTTAATGGGATTAGATAATGCCTCGACTATTATTGGAAGTATGGCATCAGTATACTTTGTATCTGTAGCAGGTGTAGTGTCAGTTTTCATGGGTGTCACGAACTTAGCTAAAAAGGCTTCAAGTAAATGATAGGTCAATTGTTAAATGCAGTGGGTGGCTTAGCTACAACTTACCTTGACGGTAAGGTAGCTATTCAAAAAGCTAATGCAGAGATTAAAGTAAAACAAGCTACTGGTGAGATCGACTGGGACATTGAGGCGATCCGAGCTACTCAGAACTCTTGGAAAGATGAGTGGATTACTTTACTATTCAGTATACCCCTTATACTTGCATTCTGTGGTGACTGGGGTAACGAAATAGTACAGGCTGGATTTACAGCATTAGAGGCTATGCCTACTTGGTATCAGTACTCATTGGGCGGTATTGTTAGTGCCAGCATTGGTATGCGTTCCGTATCTAAATTCTTTACAGGAAAGAAATAACATGACATTTAAACTTTCAAGCCGCAGCCTGTCCAAGATGGAAGGTGTAGATGAAAATCTAGTAGCTGTAGTAAAAGCTGCTATCCATAATACTAAGGTAGACTTTGGAGTTATCTACGGATTACGTACAATAGAAGAACAAAAAAAGTTGGTGGCTGCAGGTAAGTCTCAGACTATGAAGTCCAAGCACTTGGATGGCCGTGCAGTGGATCTCATGGCCTACGTAGATGGTAAGGGTTGCTGGGAGTTGAACGTATACGACGATCTTTGTGATGCAATGAAAGAGGCAGCTAAAGAACTTGGTGTAGCAATCAAGTGGGGTGCCGCATGGTCTGAAGGTGATATTAGAGACTATCCAGGTACAGCAGAAGATGCTATGATGGCATACGTAGACCTCAGACGTTCCCAGGGCAGAAGGCCATTTATTGATGGACCTCATTTTGAGTTGATGTAATTTGGTGATAGTTATTTAATTACTCAGACGTTTTTAGATATAGCAGGGGTAAAGAGTGAGTCACCCACGTTCCCCTCTGCTTTAAAGGACAGCAAGATGGCAATACCCGAAAGAGTCAAAACTAAAATGAAAAGCGCTGGATTAAAAGGCGTTAATAAACCACAGCGTCTTAAGGATGACAGTGGTAAGTCTCATCATGTTATGGCTTCTGAAGGTGGTAAGTATAAGTATATCAAGTTTGGTGAGAAAGGTGCCTCTACTGCAGGTAGCCCTAAGTCAGGCGAATCAGAAAAAATGAAAAAGAAACGTGCTAGTTTTAAAGCTAGGCATGATAAGAATATTAAAAAGGGTAAGATGTCTGCAGCTTACTGGGCTGATAAGGTTAAGTGGTGATGTGGTTAGCTGTTGTGTTAGTATGCTATCAACCTGATGTTACTTCTTGCCAGGTACTTGCTAAAAACATTGAGCTATTTCCAACAGTAGAATCTTGTGAAAAAGATGCAGTAATAGTCCACAACTATATTATAAGTCAGGGCGGTTACTCTAAGTGGGGTTGCTTTAAAATTGGAGAGTCTGCATAATGCAACAAAAAAAGAAGTCTAATGTAAATGCAGCTGGTAACTACACCAAACCAACTATGCGTAAGAAACTCGTATCACAAGCAAAGGCGAGTTCAAAAGGTGGCAAGCCTGGAGAATGGTCTGCGAGAAAAGCCCAAATGGTTGCTAAGCAATACAAAGCAAAAGGTGGAGGCTACACTTCATGAAGGCCTCTCAAAAATCGCTTAAAAGCTGGACTAAGGAAAAATGGGGTACTAAGTCAGGTAAGCCCAGCGCTAAGACTGGTGAGAGGTACCTACCTAAGAAAGCAAGGGAAGCACTATCTCCCTCAGAATACGCAGCTACAACTGCTGCGAAAAGAAAAGGCACTGCTTCAGGAAAGCAGTTTGTAAAACAACCAAAGAAAATTGCAGAGAAGACTGCAAAATTTAGAGCATCAGAGGGTGGTATGGCTAGTAAAAAAAGATGTCCAAAATGTAAGGGTAAAGGCTGTTCACACTGTGGTGGAAAAGGTTATCACACTGGTATGTACAAAGGTGGTACAGCTAGAAAGAAACCCATGGGCTACAACCACGGGGGATCAGTCTCTAACTGTGGGGCCTCCATGAAAGCAACACAAGGTAAAAGGTAAAACCAATGTCTGTATCACTTCGTACATATCTGAATAATAAGATAAAATCTAAGGGTTCAACTATAGCTAAAGAAAAGGCTAAGGCTAGCAAATACAAAAGTATTTCAGCTGCTAAAAAAGCTGGTGCCCTTTACTATACCGATAAAAATGGTAAAGTAATGGCTGCAGTTTATGCAGAGGATCTAAAGAAAGCTCCAACAAAAACAGCAGCACCTAAGAAATCCCTGCGCCCCAGAGCTAGGCCTAATAATGCGGGATCTACTCCAGCCGCTACTGCTGAAGAAACAGCTGAAGTTAAAAAAAGAAATGCTGAAATTAAATTAGCAGAGAGAGCACGTAAGGATACTGGACCAAACGCTGCTCGTAAAAAGCGTATGGCTAATAAGAATGGCAGTGGGTACCTTAAAAATAAAAATCTTGATGCGAGTCTTACTTTTAAAAAGTTTCAGGGCATGACGAATGAAGAAAAGAAAGCTGCTGGGTTACCTCTTTCTATGGGTCAAACTGAAAGAAGTTTCAACCGATACATGGCTACCCGTAAAAAATAGGTGTCTCATAACCGTGATTAAACCCTTTGTCCCGGTAGGGTAATAGCGGGGTTGCAATATTAACTGTGGTGTGATATAACTATATATGTAAAACTATCCTAGCCCAAGTAGGGGTTCACTTAAATTAGGATAGAAAAATGATTAAAAATGTAAAAAAGTTTGCTTCTCGTGCATGGGGTCTTCATGTAGAACGTCAACAACGAAGAGCCGACTACTGGCTACTACAGAATATGTCCACAAAAGATTTGCGTGACATTGGTATTACTCCAGGTGAAATAAGGCAAAGGGTATATGGGCCGAAATCTAACTGAAAAACAACAAGCATTTTTAAATGCATTGTTTGAGGAAGCTGAAGGCAACCCTGTTAAAGCTATTAAGCTTGCAGGGTATGCCGAAGGCACGTCCTCTACTATTCTTATGTCTGCTTTAAAAGATGAAGTGGCAGAAAGAACTAAAGACTTTATCGCAACTCGTGGCCCAGCAGCAGCCTGGGCTATGATGCAAGTAATGAGATCCCCCACCGATTTGGGCAACAAAGAGAAGATGGCAGCGGCAAAAGACTTTATGGATCGTGCAGGTTTTGTTAAGACTGACAAGATTGAAGTGAAAGCAGATAGTCCTTTGTTTATTTTGCCTCCGAAAGAAAATGAAAACTAAAACTTGGAAACTACCTAAACCTGAAAAAGTAGATGGTGAATGGGAGTGGGTACCGTTAGTCAGAGTAGGAAGACTACTTCCTTTTGGGTATAGACAAGACCCTAATGATACTGATATACTACTACCAATCCCAGAAGAGCTAGAGCTTTTTGAACAAGCTAAGAGACACTTAAATCAATACAGCTATCGTGAAGTATCTGCTTGGTTAAGTGAAGCATCTGGTAGATATATATCTCATGTAGGTTTGTTTAAGAGGGTTAAGATTGAGCAAAAACGTAAGGCAGCAGCTTCAATCCAACGCTTCTATGCCGAAAGGTACAAAGAGGCAGCAGAAAAAGCGGAAAAGCTCGAAAGCAACAGACTCGGTAAAAGACGTCAAGTCGGAGAAGGTTCCAGCTAGAGTTATACCTGAACCTATTGATATAGCTTCGGCTCAAAGGGAGATCTTGTTTGAGCCTAATCCAGGCCCACAAACTGAGTTTCTAGCCTCTACTGAGCAGGAAGTTTTGTATGGTGGCTCAGCTGGGGGCGGCAAGTCTTACGCTATGATTGCTGACCCAGTACGCTATTTGAATAACCCCAATGCTCAAATGCTTCTTGTTCGTCGTAGTACGGAGGAACTTAGAGAACTTATATCCGTAAGTAAACAACTGTACCCCAGAGCAATACCAGGTATTAAGTTTATGGAAAGAGATAAGACTTGGGTAGCTCCCAGTGGAGCAACACTCTGGATGTCCTACCTTGATCGTGACGATGACGTTATGCGGTATCAGGGGCAAGCCTTTAACTGGATTGGATTTGACGAACTTACTCAGTGGACTACCCCGTACCCATGGAATTATATGAGGTCACGTCTACGTACTACTAAAGCTAGCGGGTTACCTCTTTACATGAGGGCTACTACTAACCCTGGAGGTCCAGGACATCAGTGGGTTAAGAAAACCTTTATTGATCCCGGTACGCCAAGAAAAGCTTTTTGGGCTACTGATCCTGAAACTGGTGAAACTATAGCTTGGCCTAAGGGTCACACTAGGGAAGGCCAACCACTATTTAAAAGAAGATTTATTCCAGCTACATTGTTTGATAATCCTTACTTAGCTGATGACGGAATGTACGAAGCTAACCTTCTGTCACTACCTGAACACCAAAGAAGACAACTACTTGAAGGTGACTGGGATATTAATGAAGGTGCGGCATTCCCAGAGTTTAACCGCAAAATCCATGTAGTTGATCCATTTGATATACCACATAGCTGGCCTAAATTTAGAGCAGCTGACTACGGTTATGGATCTTACAGTGGGATAGTCTGGATAGCCGTTGCACCTGATGAGCAACTAATTGTTTATAGAGAAATGTACGTGCAAAAGGTTCTAGCTACTGACCTAGCCGACATGATACTGGATGTAGAGTCCGAAGAAAAAATACGCTACGGAGTTCTCGATAGTTCTCTCTGGCATAAACGAGGAGATACTGGACCCTCACTTGCAGAGCAAATGATTGTCAAGGGTTGCAGATGGAGACCTGCAGATAGATCTAAAGGTTCCCGTGTATCCGGTAAGAATGAAATACACAGAAGGTTGCAAGTAGATGAGTTTACTGAACAACCTAGGTTAGTTATTTTTAACAGCTGCAGAAATTTAATTTCTCAACTACCTTCTATACCATTGGATAAAAATAATCCAGAAGACGTAGATACTCACGCAGAAGATCACCTATACGATGCATTGCGTTATGGTGTAATGACAAGACCAAGAAGTAGTTTATTTGACTACAACCCAACATCAGGCTCTGGTTTTCAAGTAAGTGACCCGACCTTTGGCTATTAGGAAGTAACATGGAAGAAGACGAAATCTTTGAAAACGAAATGGCTATGGACTCAGCTGAATCTAGAGCTATCGAGGACATGGATGAAGGTGGTTACTCTGATCCGGTAGTTGGAACTATTGTTTCTTTAGTTACAGATCGGTACTCAAAAGCATCTACCTCCAGAGAAACTGAAGAAGAGCGTTGGGTAAAAGCTTATCGAAACTACCGTGGTTTGTATGGTTCTGATGTGCAGTTTACTTCTACGGAAAAGTCTCAAGTCTTTGTTAAAGTTACTAAAACAAAAGTACTTGCTGCTTACGGTCAAATTGTAGAAGTATTATTTGGTAATACAAAGTTTCCCATTTCTATTGACCCCACTACTTTACCAGAGGGTGTTGCAGAATCGGTAAACTTTGAGACTAACACTGACATGCAAAAAGCTAAGGCTGAGTTTTCTCCAGAAGAAATGAAATTACTTCCTGGTGAAACTTCTTCTGACCTGCGTGAAAGACTTGCGGGAATGGAGAAAAAACTTTCTCCTGTTATTACAGAGTTAAAAGAAGGCCCAGGTGGTACAGCCACAGAAGTTACCATACACCCAGCTATGATCTCAGCTAAGAAGATGGAAAAGAAAATCCATGACCAGCTAGAAGAATCTAACGCAAACAAACAGTTACGTGTAGCGGCATTTGAATGCGCCCTGTTCGGCACTGGGGTTATGAAGGGTCCATTTGCTGTAGATAAAGAGTACCCTAACTGGTCTGATGGAGGTGAATATGAACCACTTTATAAGACGGTCCCGCAAACATCTTCAGTCTCTGTTTGGAATTTTTATCCCGATCCAGACGCAGCTAATATGGATGAAGCTGAGTACGTGGTTGAACGCCACAAAATGTCTCGTACCCAGCTACGTAACCTTAAGAACCGTCCTTTCTTCCGTAAGAACTCGATTGATAACGCTGTTGCCATGGGAGAATCCTACGTCAAACAGTGGTGGGAACAGGTCATGGAGGATGATTCCCAAGAATCTAATGCAGAGCGTTTCGAGGTTCTGGAGTTCTGGGGTAACGTGGATACAGAAGTACTTGAAGGGCATGATGTAGACGTACCAGATGAACTCAAGGATATAGATCAAGTATCTGTAAACATCTGGGTTTGTAACGGTCAAGTCCTACGTCTTGTGATGAATCCATTTACACCTTCTATTATCCCTTACTACTCAGTACCCTACGAAGTAAACCCGTACTCTATGTTTGGTGTAGGCCTTGCGGAGAACATGGATGACACTCAAACATTGATGAACGGCTTTATGCGTATGGCTGTTGACAATGCTGCACTATCTGGTAATATGTTAATTGAAGTAGATGAAACTAACTTAGTGCCGGGGCAAGACTTAAGTGTCTATCCAGGCAAGGTCTTTCGTCGTCAGGGGGGTGCCCCTGGCCAAGCTATCTTCGGAACTAAATTCCCCAACGTGTCTAACGAGAACATGCAAATGTTCGACAAGGCTCGTGTGCTTGCTGACGAATCTACTGGCTTTCCTTCGTTTGCTCACGGTCAGACAGGGGTGTCTGGTGTAGGTAGGACAGCCTCTGGTATTTCCATGCTTATGTCTGCAGCTAATGGTAGTATTAGAAATGTAATTAAAAACGTAGATGATTATCTTCTAGGCCCATTGGCAAAAGCATTCTTTCACTTTAACATGCAGTTTGACTATGATCCAGAAATTAAGGGTGACCTTGACGTAAAAGCTCGTGGCACAGAAAGTCTGATGGCTAATGAAGTACGTAGTCAAAGACTTATGCAGTTCTTGCAAGTAGTACAGAATCCGGTACTAGCACCATTTGCTAAGATGGACTACATTATCCGTGAGATTGCTAAGTCTATGGACCTTGATCCAGACAAACTAGTAAACTCTATGGGTGATGCTGCGGTACAAGCAGAAATACTCAAGAAGTTCCAAGAGGCTAACCCTCCCCCAGCACCTCCACCTGGACAAGCCCCTCAGGGCGCAGGAGGGCCACCAGGAGTGACTGATACTGCCGGAGGCGGTGGAGGTAACATAGGTATCGGTACAGCCCCTCAGCCGGGAGAACAAGGCTTCTCAGGTAATACAGGACAAGGCCCAGTACAATAATGCACAACCTAAAGCCTTTAGTAAATGATAAAGCTCTGTGGGAATCTTTTCTTGCAGAGCTACAAGAACGCTTAAATGATGTGCATAGGCAGATGGAACAAGCAACTGCTGTAGAAGATTTGTTTAGGCTACAAGGTCAGGCAGCTTGCCTAAATAAATTTAAGTATCTTAGGGATAAAGTAAATGGTAGCTCCTAAAAAATCCTTGCGTCCTAAGAGCCGAGAGCAAGTAGGCGTTGAAAATCAGGTGCGGCAGTTTGGGAACCTAGAGTTCCGTGCTGATATGGATGAGCAACTAAAATGGAATCCTTTAGCTCGTCTTGGTTTTGAGCCAGATCAATCTGTTGTTGGTAGACCTAGATATAATAGCCCAGATATACACGAAGGTATTAGGTATCCTTACTATGCCGAACAAGAGTATATTGATGAGACACTGCCTGGGGCAGCCAGCGGTGTAGAGTACACAGATGTAGCAGGAAGAGTTAAACCAGGGTCTGTTGTTGTAAACTCAAACACTGCTAAAAATCCTGTATGGTCTCATGAGTATACCCACGGCGGTATAGAAAAAGTAATAGAGTATCTAAATGAAGACAGGGAATTTTTTACAGAAAAGTACGGAAAAGATACCGTTAAACTTTTAGATGCAATACAAACTGATACAGACAGAACTAAAGGTCCAAATGAAAAACTAACTGAAATGTTAGATGATGTTTCTAAGGACGCTGAAGTAGATATACATGGTCACTTAATACCTGCTGCTGGAACTGCATTAGGGGGTATGGATAGTACCAGAACTGCCGTAGAAGATGTAAGTTCTAGAGCCAGCTTACAAGAGTACCTTAAAAAAGGCAGGGTTAGCGATAACCTATCTGGTAGAGCTTCCTTTGAAGCTAGTTTTCCAGGTTACCCTGGTATTTTTAAAGCAGCTGAAGATATGCTTGAAAAACAAGGTGAGACATTACCCTCAGAGAAAAGAGGTTGGTGGGAAAGAAAAACTCGGAAATGGCTATCTGGAAATGGTTTGTTTAACGAGGGTGGTGACGTAGCTTCACAGACTGAAGAAGCACTTGGCTGGACTGCAGAAGGTAAAAAGTTTGCAGACGAAAACCCTGTAGAAGTTGCTGAAGAAGAACCTACTGCATTATCAATTGCTGATGTACCAGTGTTTGATAGACCTATGGATGCAAGCGAAAGTGACAAGTGGACTGGCGTTCAGGATGAGTTAGGTAACCGTCAATACAAAACTATATTTGGTAGAACCTACTTCGTAAGACCTGCAGATGATCAAAGAACTAACTACGAAAAAATACAACAGGATATTATCCCTGCAGTTAAAAATTACTTAGACAACCCTACAGCACCTTCCAGAGAACAAACTATTGATTTCCTTAAACAATCCTTGGGTGCTGCTTGGGAAACCTTTAAAATACCTGGTGATCTTGCCGCAGGTAACAAGGGTATGGAAGATGTCACGCTAGGTAATATCTTTGAGTTAGCTGGTGGCACAGGTGTAGCATCTACTGTAGGTAAGGTTCCAGGAGATTCTTCTAATACAACGAGAATCTTTGGTGGGCCGGGGGCAAAAGATTATAGAAATCGTGCACTACAAAAAGCTGCACAGATGAGATCTGAAGGTGCTTCTCCTGAAAAAATAGAAGAAGTAACTGGCAGAGTTGCTACAGCTAGCCCTGGATCAGAGACTTCTGTAGGCTTTTCAAACCAATTTAAATTTGAAATTCCTGATGTAGATATAAAAATAGAAAACCCAATTATAAACTATGCAAAAGCAAATGGTTTAACAGCCAAGGAAAGTTTAGAACAAGTTACTAATAAGTCCGGTGAAGGTTTTCGTTTAACACATTTTATACCAAGTCATTCTGAATTATTTAAACAATACCCAGATATAAAAAATGTTATTGTAAACTTTATGGATGATTCAAATTATTCTGGTTTATATTCTCCTTCACATAATAGTATAAGCATAAGCACAGAACTTTTTGAAGGGGGCGTAAACAGTCCCCAATTTAGGTCAACCTTTTTTCACGAGTTACAACATGCAGTCCAAGCACGGGATGCTATTGAAACCGGCATGAATTTTATTGCTAATAATCCTGTAGAAAATATAAAAGTCCTTAAGAAGACAAGAAAAGATTCTTCTGCAAATAAAATGTTTGAAGTACACTTAGAAAGAGATAAAAAACTTTTACAAACTAGGGGTGAGTTGCTAGCTCTTGGAGAAGAAATATTAAAAAATCCAAACTCGAAAAAAGTTTCTAAAAAACTAGCGTATAAGTATGCACAACTAAAAGATGAGCTATACTTAAACTACTTAAGGTTTGGTAAAGAAGTTGAAGCTAGGATTGTAGGAGCTAGGGCATCTGATACACAAGGTAGGTCTGTTGTTGAAGAAAGAGCAGAACAACTTCCAGATAGGGTAGAGTTTAATTACAAAATAAAAAAACCACCTAATTTTTTAAATAGGTTGTCTAAAAAACTGGGTCTTAATCGGAAACTTACTCCAGAGTCTGAACAAGAATATCTTAATGAGGCTATAGATTTTATTACCGACTACACTAGAGAAGAAGACTATAGTATAGCAAAAGCCATGATGAAATCTCTTAAAAATAAAGAACCAGATCAAGGATTTGCCCAAGGAGGCGTAGTAGACATGAGTAATCAAATGGAAATGCTTTTCAATGAAGGTGGTATTGCCGATGATGGCATGAGACGTGACCCGGTATCTGGCAATGAGATACCTCCAGGTTCACTGGCAGAAGAAGTACGGGATGATATTCCAGCACAACTCTCTGAAGGTGAGTATGTCGTACCAGCAGATGTTGTACGTTTCTTTGGTGTAAAGTACTTTGAAGATCTACGTGCCGAAGCTAAGATGGGCTTGGTTAATATGGAAGCCAATGGCAGAATTGGTGGTGAGCCTATATTAGACCCCATGGCTAATCAGATCACAGATCAAGACCTAGCTCAATTAGATCAAATGCTAGCTACTGGTGTAGCTAACGGTGGTCTGATGGATAAGATGGCATTCGCTGCTAAGAATGATAAGGTAATTAATCAAAGAATGAACCAAGGTGGTTTTATTGTAGGGTATGCTGAGGGCGGTACAGTTACTGAACCTTCTGCTTCTTACGCAGATCCAACCAGAGTAGATCAAGTTATCAGTCGGGTTATGGAGGTTATACAACAGAAGCCTGAACTAATTCAAGAGCTGTCTAAACGTGGTATCCAAGTTAGCAGGACTAACCCAACCATGCAAGCACAGCAAATGGATAAAGCTAACCCACCAGCCGAGGCTTCTAAGGCTTTTGCTGATGGTGGTTTTAATACTAACTATCAAAGTAATAGCACAGGTTTGCCAGATTATTATTCTACACCAGGTGGTTCTTATACTTATCAAGGTCCAGGGGTACCATCAGCGCCAGTTACCTCTGTAGACCCAGTAGAAGCAGTAGGGGTAGCCCCAGCAAAGAATGCGCAAGAAGCTTGTACCGCTATGGGTATGGGTTACGATCCTATAACTGGAACTTGTGTTTTAGTTAGTAATGATGATAGTGGGCCTGTTGCTGCACCAAAGACTCCCGAGTTTAAGTTTGAAGAACCTGACGTAGACTACTTTAAAATGTCAGAAGAAGAGCTAGCCGCTATAGGAACTGGGGCTAAAATAGATCCGCTTATGAACAAACTTGGTCTTGGTGCTGCCTTAGTATCTGGTCCACTGGGTTTGGTTGTTGGTGGTTATAATGCATATCAACAAGGTAAAGCTATCTCTGAAGTAAGATCTGCTGCTCTTGTTGCTAAGGCTAGGGGCTTTGATGATCTTGCCGATACACTACGTAAACAGGCAGACGATCTTGTCGGTAAGTCAAGCTTCCTCGTTCAAGCTGCTAACACTTTTGGTGGACTTAGTGGCATAAATGATTTTTCTCAGCAGATTGCAGCATTCTCACCTAAAGACTTTAATGTTGGACTGAATTTAAAGATGTTTGATGGGGATGAAAAAGCCTATCTAGCAGCAATTAGAGGTGCAGATGAAGCTATTAGTAAAAGGGGTGTCAGCACAGCTAAAGAACAAAGAGCTAGACTTTCCGATCCTGTAAAACTTAAAGAAGCAAGAGATAAAGCAGCTGCATACAAAGCTGAAAAGGCTAATAAAAAACCTACAGTTGTTACTGCTAGTTCTCTTGCCAATAATGATAATAACACTGCCCATCAGGAAATGATGGATAGTGCTATGAAACAAACTACAGATGTAGGTGGTCACACCGTAACAGAGAGAACCTACGGAGGCGATACCTTTGGCGCTGATGAAGACGGTGTTTACAAAGGCGGATTGATGACAAAGAAACGTAAAAAGAAATAACTATACTACTACTACAACGATAAGGCGACCTAGCAATACTGCTAGCCCCAACATAAGGAAGTAAAAATGTCTGAAGCAAATACAATTGAATCACCAAAGTCAGCAGGTTTTGTGGATCGTGGATTTAACCATGCTCGTAAAAAAGCACAGATGGAGCAGGAAGAAAAAGAGATTGCGAATCTAGAAGCTAAAGCTCGTGGTGAAGAAGTTGAAGGGGAAGATCAATTAGCTGAGGCTGAACCCCAAGATGAAGAAGTAACTGAGGAAGATGAGTCTAACCTATCTAAGGAAGAAAAATCTTTTAAGAAACGATACGGTGACCTGCGTAGACATATGCAGCAAAAAGAAAAAGATTGGGAAGAAAAATTAGAAGTTCTTGAAAGCCGTATGAATAGCGAAGGTATTAGAGCACCCAAGTCTGATGAGGACATTGAAAAATGGGCCACTGAATACCCAGATGTAGCTGGCATTGTAGAAACAATTGCAGCTAAAAAAGCTCAAGAGATGTTTCAAAAAGCAGAGTCACGTCTATCAGAGTTAGATAAAGTACAGTCTGAAGCTGAACGTAAAAAAGCTGAAGCAGATATTATGGAAACTCATCCTGACTTCCATAAACTAAAAGCGTCAGACGAGTTTCATGATTGGGCAGAAGAACAACCTAAGTGGGTGCAGGATGCAATCTACGAGAATGCAGATGACCCCGCTTCTGTCGTCAGAGTTATCGACTTGTATAAGTCCGATAAAGGTCTTACTAAAACTGCTAAAAAGGTTTCTACTAAGAAAGCAGCAGGCCTAGTAAGCAAAGGTTCTAAAGCTGTTGTGGAGGCAAGTGATACTACAGGTCAGATTTCTGAGTCAGAAGTATCAAAGATGTCTTCGCATGAGTTTGAAGAACGTCAAGATGAAATTACCAAAGCTATGAGAACTGGTAAATTTATCTATGATATGTCTGGTAGTGCACGTTAGGTGTTGACATCTATCTCTATCAGAGTATAACTATTGGCAGGAACAAGAGCCTCCCTTAGGGGACTACCTCTCTTGCCAAACAACCCCTAAAACTTAACATATGAATAAGAACTACCTGAGTAAGTATAGGCCCGTAAGACTTGTGGTTGGCCAACTGCGAGTTTAACGCACCCTAGAAAATGTTCAGCCTCTTTGCCTTGTTGTTTAGTTTCTATGAGTTGAGGTATATACCTTAAACTCGTGTATATCTCTATCTTTAAGCCAAGCATTCTAGGAGAAAGAAAAATGGCATTCGCAAAAGCATCAGGTTATACTAACCTGCCTAACGGAAACTTTAGTTCCGTTATCTACTCGAAGAAGGTACAACTTGCCTTCCGTAAATCCACCGTAGTCGGTGACATCACTAACTCTGATTATTTTGGGGAAATTGCTTCTCAAGGTGATACAGTTAAAATTATCAAAGAGCCAGAAGTTTCAGTTTCAGCTTATGCACGGGGTACTACCATCGCTGCACAAGATCTTGCTGATGCAGATTTCTCGTTGGTTATTGATAAAGCTAACTACTTTGCGTTCAAAATGGACGACATCGAAGAGGCTCATAGCCATGTCAACTTCATGGACCTTGCTACAAACCGTGCGGCTTTCCGCTTGGCTGATCAGCATGACCAAGAAGTATTGGGCTACTTAGCTGGCTACAAACAGACTGCACTCCACGCTAACGCAGGTGCAGTGAACGATGCAGTAAATGGAACCAAAGCAAATACTGCTGCGGGTTCAGACGAATTGCTTGCAGCTAACAAGCTGAATAAAGGTTCGTTTGGTAACATTACTACTACTAGTGCTGGGGAACATTCAATCCCAGTGGCTGCTCGTTTGCCAGGTGCAACTGCACTTCCAACAGCATACGTATCACCAGCAATGTTGGTTGCACGTATGGGCCGTTTACTTGATCAACAGCAAGTAGACACTCAAGGTCGTTGGCTGGTAGTTGACCCAGTGTTCATGGAAGTACTTCGTGATGAAGATTCTCGTCTCTTTAATTCAGACTTCGGTGAATCCGGTGGACTGCGTAACGGCTTGGTCTTGAATAACTTCCACGGTTTCCGTGTATACACTTCAAGTAACTTGCCTGCAGTGGGTACTGGTGCTGCTACAACAGGTACAGCTAACCAAAATGCCAACTACGGAGCTATTGTAGCTGGTCATGATTCTGCTGTAGCAACTGCTGAGCAAATCAACAAGACTGAAACATACCGTGATCCAGATTCATTCGCTGACATCTGCCGTGGTATGCATCTGTACGGTCGCAAGATCCTTCGTCCAGAAGCTCTTGTAACTGCTAAGTACAACCTCGCTTAATAAGCTTAACATTGGGGCTGGCTTCGTGCTAGCCCCTTTGTGCTTTTCATTCATATAAGGACATCTCAAGATGGCTATTACAACTGCAATGTGCAACAGCTTCAAGCAAGAGCTTCTTGGGGGTGTTCACGACCTGGATACAGATACACTCAAAGTGGCGCTTATCAAGGAATCTCCTAGTGGTACTTACGGTGCTGCTACTACTAACTACTCAGACATCACAGGCAACACAGATGAGGCTGTAGGTACAAACTACACAGCTACAGGCCAAGAGTTAAACTCTGCTGCAATCACTCTAACAGGTAGCACCGCTATCGTAGACTTTGCTGATGAAGTATTTGCTAACTTGACTATATCTGCTGATGGTGCTATTATTTATAATACTTCTCAGGGTAACAAAGCTATTGCTGTTTTTAACTTTGGTAGTACTGTTACTTCTACAAGCGGTGACTTCACTGTTGTATTCCCAACAGCAGATGCTTCTAATGCTGTAATCCGTATCAGCTAATATAAACTATAAGGTTATTGCACAATGGCGTTTATCATCAGAGATCGTGTCAAAGAGAGTACAACCTCTACAGGTACAGGAGCTATCACACTAGGTGGTGCAGCTGCTACTTTTGATACTTTTCAGTCCTACATGACTAATGGTGATACTACTTACTACGCTATTGTGCATACTACCTCTGGTACAGATGAATGGGAAGTAGGGCTAGGTACGTGGAACACAGGTAATACTCTTACACGTACTACTGTCTTAGCTGGCTCTAATGGCACATCTGCTCAGACCTTCTCTGCAGGTGCTAAAGATGTGTTTATGACACTACCTTCTGCTAGGGCTGCTTTTGCAAATGATGATGTTACATTTGCCAATGTTAGCGTAACAGGTACTGTTGATGGTCGTGATATAGCTGCTGATGGTACAAAGCTAGATACTGTAGAAACTAATGCGGATGTAACGGACTCTGCTAATGTAACTTCCTCTGGGGCTTTGATGCGTTCTGGCGGAACCATGACGGGGAGTCTCATACTTAATGCTGACCCTACGGATGCACTAGGAGCCGCTACAAAACAATACGTAGACACTCTTGCTGCTTCAGGTGTCCATTACCATGACCCTGTTAGGGCTTCAATTGCTACTAACCTCCCTT
>Ga0208305_10000349_pt1 | contig 24709 bp, 35 predicted proteins | sample ColrivemetaGS741_FD_187605 | JGI IMG/M metagenome (GOLD analysis project Ga0208305, IMG submission 187605) | Estuarine microbial communities from the Columbia River estuary - Flood tide ETM metaG S.741 (SPAdes) (version 2) | ecosystem: Environmental > Aquatic > Marine > Intertidal zone >... | reverse complement strand
TATATTATCTTTGCTGCCTGATACATTCCATTTAGTATCAACTGCCCAATGACCCTTAGTATTAATCAGGTCACTAGGAAATATACGTGGTCCATACTTTGCCATTATATAGATTCGAATCCAAAGTTTGCTACAACCGAACGATTACCATCGACATCTTCAATAATATTTCCAACTGAAATACTAGACATTTTTCCAAACCGCTCAATGCGATCTTCTGGTCCAATATTTCCTACTTCAAAAACATGATCAAGACTATCAGCAACAATGTTGGCAACGTGAGTATAACATTCATCGAATTTCATAGCAGCCGCTTTAAAATTTCCAAATGTTGCATCTGCATATGCAGTTGCTTTTTCATGACAATTCCAGCCCTCTTTATTAACCAGTTCTACTAGTTTTTCATCTAATTGAATTTGATAAACTTTGAAAATTTGAACTGACATATGAGATTTCCTTGTTGCTATCTATACATTCTTTATAGACTGATTCGTTTGAATTGTCAAGTATTAATTATCAGGAATATCTAAACCATATTTGTCTTCGAGCCACTGCTTTATATATCCAGCTTGCCTTTTTCCAATACCTGGTATTTTCATTATACTTTTTAGTGTTATTGGGTCATTATTCTCCACTGAAGGATGCCATTGTTTTGAAACAATATCCCACTGCTTTCCTGATCTTATCACTTTCCAAATTGGTCTATAAACATGAGGAGGGATATCATCCTCCCACTCCATTAATGAATCCAGTGTTGTCCCCAACCCGCCCATTGTTGTTGCGTGATGCAATGATGCTATTTGACAGTAGTACGCATAGTCTCCGTATTCGCTCATTGAAGGAAGATTGTAAATCTTTTCAAGATCATGTGATGAAATAACTGTTGACATATGAGATTTCCTTGTTGCTATCTATACATTCTTTATAGACTGATTCGTTTGAATTGTCAAGTATTATTTCACACTTTTAAATATTAAGCCTCGTCAATTAGAGTAAAATATTCCTCTTCATCTTTGCTCAGGTAAATCGCATCAAAAAGATTTTCTGGCACAACGCCTAGACCAACTGCACGACGAGTTTGACAATAGTGTGCATAATCTACACACTCTTTAATTTCTGGTAGATATGGGTGTGATGAAACGATGATTTCTTGCGTCATGTGATTCTCTTTCTTTTTAACTTATACATACTTTATAGCAGATGTATGTTATGTTGTCAAGTAAAAAGGGCACCGAAGTGCCCTTTTATTTTCCTCTACTAAATCTGTTTGTTGGTCTATTTTTTAACGATATCGTATGTCAGTTCTTCTATTTTCATAACACCTTTTCCGTTCCAAATCTCATTCCCAAACTCAATTGCACCGACGATATCATCTTCATTGATCCAGCCTAAAGAAACCATTTGGTCCAGTAATTCTTTCACATTAAAAGAGATATCAAATGCTCCAGTTTGATTGTTATAATCATCCTTACCATTTTGATTTTGGTAAGTGTCCGTAAAGTAGATCGCAGTAGAATTAAATGGAAGACAGTTTGGATCTTGGTCATTCCAATTCTTTAAATCAGAACATTGCGAAACTCTATGAAACGCAAAGAGTTTCTGTCCTTCGATATTTAAATATTTTGTGCTTCTACCCGGTCCTGTATAAAAACCAGTCCGTCGGCGTTCCTTTACCAAGTGGTTATCTTTAATGAGGACCATTATTTCTTTGCCCCCAACACGCAATTTCTCAAACTCTGCTAAACTATATTTTTTGTCCATTAAGACAAAACGAAGATGTGTGTTGCCCTCGCCCATAAAAGTATAGTTGTATTTCACATTCATAGACAACTTTGAAAGCTCATTGATACGGAGTGGAAATTCACCAGATGTATGAAACCTATTGCCGTATTTATCAAACGCTTTAACGCCAATCAAATGATGCGGATGAAACTGCGCTCGTTTAGTCCCTTCATAGAACTTGGGTGCGATATCAAAAAACCAACCCGTTCCATCGCGTTTCATACAAGACTTAACTTCTGGAATATTACCTTTGAATACCGTCCATCCAAAATCGGCATTGGAAGCCCAATCTGACTCAATACGTTTGCCGCCTTTTATTTCTATTTGTTCCTTATAAGGATCCCGATAACCTGAACCTGTTTTCTTTTCCTCGATATCTTTTTGCTGATAATTATAACAGGTCCTATCGGCATTATTTACAACTGAGCCTGCCGGTGTCGTTTTTTGCATTATGCCAGTACCTGTAGTTCTGCTTTCATTTGTATAAAATTCAAAGTCAGTATTAGTACTAAGAAAATAATTATCCATTTCTTCACGTAAATCGGTGAGTTCATTTGAATCTAAAACACCATCAAACCTGTCACCTTTATTCTTGTAAAAAGCCTCTAATGCACGGCGTGTTTTCCCACCGTAAGAACCATCGACTACACCTGCATTATACCCTAAATTATGAAGTAGGTTTTGAGCATCAGTTACAGGATTTGCACCTACAGTAGTAGATAGTGCAACCGTAACGGCTACGGTGGATAGTAAATTTTTCATTGTATTTCCTTCATGTGTTTACACTTGATTTATACTAATTCTTTTAGAATATCAAGCAAAAAGTGGTTGCATTGTTTCGAAAACTTTGTTGTAAGCATTTACTTCTGCTTCATAGTATTCATAAAAATCTGAGTCGTCAGTAAAATGAGCATGGTCACAATTATAACTGGCACAATGTTCATCCCATACACGATTCATTGCTTCCATGCCTTCAAGCAAATCACCACGACCATAAGAAGTCATTACTGTTTTAGCATCTTCAAAGGTAGTAGCAAACTTATAAAAACTAGGGATTCTAAACATATTACATTCTCCGTTTTCTCAACTTATACATTCTTTATAAAGTGATTCGTTTAGAATGTCAAGTAAAAAACGCAAGAAAGAATCCTGCGTTTTCAATGACTTATAAATTAATTTGTATACATCTTACGATATGCTTCGATATCTTTCTCATACTGTTTTGAACAAAAACTAGATTGACGTTTCCAAAAATTCATCTTACGCTCACATATGTCTAACTCTTTAGAGGCATGATGTTTTTCAACTCTATCGTCACTTTTCAATAATATAAATTTCAGGAAAAAATAGTTTTCTAAATGCTTACAAATCATATGATTAGAATCATAATCATCTGTTCTAAATGCAGAATTAAATGTACGCTTATCAGTGTCGCTATAAAAAAACATCATGTGCATATCTCCTTTAAATCACATATACTGTTATATCAGTGATTCGAAGATTTGTCAAGTAAAAACTAAGAAAAAATATTGTTTATATTGCCTTCAAATATAAAATGTCCAGTGTGGTCTAATTTTACCAAAGGATCAAGCCATATCTTACCATCAAGATTTTGCCATCGTCTACAAAACGCATAGTCTTCTGATAGATATCTTTTTGTATCAGGTTCTAGATATGTATCAAAGAACAAGTATGTCCATTTTGCAAACTCTGGATCCATATTCAAATCATTATTAAAATAAAGATCAGGATATTCTTCAATCATTTTTATAATTACTTCACGCTTAATTAGCATGAAACCAGTTGCAGCATCTTTTAACTCTGTAAGACCATCTGTCATTTGTATTTGTGGTTCATCGCCGTCTATATTATATTTGAAGTTAAGTGCATAGTTTGAACCAACTGAATTTAATAAGTTTGCATCAATTGATGTATTATTTACTACATTATGTTTTATATTATTCCAGTTCAAATCTTTTTTAGGATATGCACCCACAATAATATCTTTATCATGTTGTAGCATATGTAAGATATCAAGTGCATCAAAATTTATATCTGCATCAATAAACATCATATGTGTTGCTTCTGGATTAGCCATAAAATATGCTACCATATGGCATCTAGCACGTGATATTAAACTTTCGTTTGCACTTGTAGTCAGAGAGTATGGTATTTCATGTTTTGTGAACATCATATGTGCACGTGTCCATGATCTAAAAAACGGTTCTGTTACCTGCCCGCCATAACAAGGAGTGCAGTAATGTACATGTGTTTTTTTAATAAAGTCTAAATCAATTTCTTTTCTAAATTGCAGGCAATGCTCTAATGCGCTATTATTCAATTTCTATCCGCTTCATTAATTTATAGTTAGATTATATTTTACACGATTCTAAAGTATTTGTCAACTTCTTTGATCTTTGATCCAGTTCTTGGCCTGTGGCATAGATGGAGACTTATTTAAAAATTTATCAATTTCTCTATCAACTTCTAAGAAATTTGATTTACGTTCTGGATCTTCTAGTCCACCAGAGTTATCAACAATATGAAATTTTCCTGCACCGAATAACTGTTGGAACTTCATAAGATTCTGCTGTACTGCTTGCCACATCTTAGTTACTTGGTCTCTTGGTAAACTTCTAGGACGATTTTCATTACGCTCTTGTGCAACATCTTCACTCGTATTAACAAACAACATCATTGTTTCATAGCCAAGTTCTTTTAATTGTTCACTTGCTTTTTGAACTTTTGCTACATCTTTACCGGTACCATCAATAATAAGACCCAAACGTCCGTCAATATGCAATTGTTGTTTATTCTTTGTAATCTGTTTTGCACGATTACGAATTTCTTGTCCTTCATCAGAATAGATATCATCTGGAGTCAATTCTTTTCCTGCTTTATCCATCATATATTCATAAATGTCATCTGAATTTACTGTTCTGAGACCAGTTCCTTTGAGCATCTTATTAGCAACAAAACTTTTGCCACTACCTGGACCGCCTGCAAGGAATACTGCTTTGAAAATATGAGGGTCATTAACACCTTCATCCACTTGTTTAATAACTTCATTAACACGCATTTGTACTTACTCCGATAATTCTTTACATGTATATTTATCTAGGACCCAAGACTGTCTGAGATTTTATTGATTCCCATGATGTGATACTATTTGCTATTTTAGGAGAAACATTATTAATAATTCTAGTATGACGTGGTTGTATGCTATTAGTAAATAACACACGCTTTTCTTCTTCTTTTACTGCATTATAATCAGCACCAGGCGATTCGTATGCAAGTTCCTTTCTTACACTATACAAATTACGCAATGTCTTCTTATATCCAGAAAGTTCTTCAATTATTATCATTGCTTGTTTTTTTTGTCCAGTTTTGAAGATAACAGAATTAGATTCAGTATATTGTCTAATATCACTTATTGCATTTCGAATTAACGTTTGTTGTGTTGTTACGCTTTTTCCTATAGTTGGGCGCCACAGTGATTTAAATGATTGAGAAAGAACTGACATTAATGGTAACTTATTTCCTTTGTTGTCAGTAGTTGTGTGATTCCCCGCAGTGTCTATAATAGATGCATCAGATGCTGCAGATGAAATTTGTGGATTTGATATATCGCCCCTTAGGTCCGGTGCAGTAAAATTAGGCTGGCCGCCACCTTGTGAAATGCCGACCACATCTTTGATACTAGGTGGCGAATCCAAATCAGGAATAGGCAATTGAGATGTTTCTCCTCTAGACACAGATGAAATATTAGATGATGTTGCTGATGTTGAATTACTACCAGTTACTGGTTTTCTAACGATACGTTCTGATCCATCAGATGATGTTATAGTTTCAAATTCTGAACTTAAACCATTATTGCCAGTATATAAATCAAATAAGTATGCGTCTATTGGTTGATAGATACTTGCTGCCAAACTGAATGGTGATTGAGGAACTCCTGGTAGTGAAGATGCATTATCTATTGCACTACCAAGGATTGAATCAACATCACCTGCAAACGCACGAGGATCTACAGAAGTAGGGATATTAAATCCAGCATTACCTGTTGGTAACGGAGCATTTAATAATCCAGCAGCATTTTTTAATGCAGGTGATCCTGTATTCATTAATACTGCTAATTTACATGGATCCAACATAGCACCTGCCATTGTCATTGCTGCTAGTTTGTCTGCTATCTGAGATGCCATATTTGCAATGTTTGCTATTTCTCCAAATATTTGGTTTGCCACACTTGATACAGCATTCATCGCACTTGCTGCCATGTTCCCTAAATCACCTAGCATACCTTTAATGTTTGGTAATAACCCCATCACAGAATCCAATGCTCCATTAACTACGCTAGATATATTGCTTATTAATGAATTAATATTATCAGATATTGGGCCAACTAATCCTGAAATTATATTTGAAATATCGCCCGAGATTCCATTAAAGAAATCCATAACACCAGTTTGATTGAGTATATTTAAGAGTGACGATTTTGCACTATCCAATAGTCCAAACGCACTATCAAAACTACCTGACATTACACCCATTAATTCGTTGAATAGGCTACAACTATTATCCTGTTCTCCAAAAGATTTATTAAGGCTTGATAAGGTGTCAGCATCTTGCAATGTCTGTGGCAAGTCTTGGATCTGTTGTCCTGTATGTAAATTTAAATTATTAAACATACCAATTGCAGCAGTTCCTAAGGTCGCACCAAGTAATATTTTATCAAAATCTAATCCAGTTTCAGTCAATACTCCTGCAATAATTGTACTTTTAAGAAGAACGCTACCACCATTGCTAGTATCAGCCAACAAATTAAAAGAATTATCTGCGCCACTTAGTGATGAAACCCCTGGACTTGAATTGTATTCTGTATAGTTTGAAATACCATCGTTGGAAACCGAGGTATATGGATTTGTAAAATTATTATCTGCTAGTTCACTTGATATAATAGATAATGCTTCTTTTCTATTATATTGTTCTTCCGCAGCATTTAACTCTGCTAACCGAGAGGGTGATAATTCAATTTTACTTGTTTCGTCATAGTATTCTACAGGTGTATTGACAGTTTCGCCCAAAGACGCAAATATAATATTGTCTGCAGTAGGAGTATTTGATCCTGTTAGACTACCGCCACCTTTTCTTATAAATTCTTGATATAGTCTTTCAAATTCTGCTTCGCTCATTGACATCTTATTCACCCATTAATATATGTTTTGGCTGCACCAGATGCTACTTTAATTCCACATGAATGTGAATCATTAACTCTACCAAGTGGCCTACCGTTGACATAAACGTTAGGAGAACCTTGCACTAATGGAGTTACATGTGGAACACAAGACGGTGGTGATCCCATGGGTATATCGTGAGGAAAAGTTTTATCCCCTAGCCTATATGCAAGTTTACCTTCAATAATAACATTCTCACTGCCCATACCACACTTCCCAGGAGCACAAGGCGCATGGGGCGTTAACATATCTGTTGTTCTGGCAGCCTGTGGCATTATGTAATTAATCCTGGTGTATCTGGTACAACTAATCCGCTTGTAGCGGCTCGATATGCATCTGTTGTTTCTTTATTTGTTTTTAACACTGCTACTACTTTGTCTGCACTAAATGCCACTTCACCTTCTGCATCACCTGTGATAGTGAAAGGCTGAAATGCAGCACCTTGTGGCCCAATTGCGATAGTCAGCGGGCGGGCAAGAACAATTGTTTCAGTATTTTCACTTATCAATTTTCCTAATGCCTCTTGCCCACTCATAAGAGCAATGGTAACAATATCGTTTACTTTGTGTTTCGCTTGTACTAACATTTTATCCTCATTCTATTATGTTATATTTATTCTTTTAATTAACTTATACTATTATATATCTCTGAATTTCAACGTATCTAAGATAAATTCTTTGGAGAAACGTTTCAAAACATCGAAGTCAGTAGGTGTATCCTCTACACGCTCAAGTATTCCACTACTCCTGTTTAATATCCATCCATCCACAACACATATAAGGTATATATCACCGTATAGTAAATCGTGTATTAATAAAAGTTCAGGATCTTTATCTGGACACGCATGGCATACAGTATGGAAACAACATAGACCGTTTCCACTGTTAGTATAAAATCCTTCACTGATATATTCCCATACATCAGGCCAAGTAGTAGGATTATCATAGTTAAATCCTTGACTATGGTATTTTAAACTTTTCCACCAATCTACAACTTCTTGTAGGTTAGTTTCTGTGAAATTGTTTTTAAGTTCTAGTCTTTTCTGGCGCCACTCATAAAGAAGTGTCGATTTGTCACTCATTTACATTGACCATCTTTTTATTGTATAACTAATTTCAGTTGTATAGGTTGCATCCTGTATAAAGTGTATTATTAATTCGTCATTTTCAACTTTAACATCGAATGAAATATTAGAAAATTCTACTTCCGGTGCCACTGGTGGCGCAGGTACCGCTGGCGGTTCAGGATACAATGGGTTAGGATACATCTCTGCGATATTATCTGTATTAAAATCCTGCCACAATTCAGTACTTTCGTCTGTTAATTTAACTTGATTCACACCATGTGGATAACCATTAATTACTTTCATAGTTCCTGTACGAAGGAATAAATTACCCTCTACTGTACTTTCTTGCTTTAATGAGTAATCAATAAAGTATGTACTGCATGTATCAACATGATATTTTAAGAATGTATCTGCTGTAATTTCAAATGTTTTCTTAAACAAACTAGAACGTTTGCCGCTATGGTGGGAATGTGATGAAAGATGCTGGTCTGCAAATATTTGATTATATGAGTTCTCTGTTAAAACTTCTACATTTCTGCGGGATCTTGCATAAAATGGTGCCTCAAATTCTGGTACATCTATATAGCCAACATCTATTGTGTCAGCAAAATCTACATCTGATGGACTACCAATTAATGTTTTAGTATAATAATATTCTCTATGCTTATTACTATAGTTATATAGTGTGTAATCATTTGCTCCTGCTTTATCACGTTCATTAATAAAAATAGTAGCACTGTTTGATACTAAGTCTGGTAATGCCCACATTAATTGAAACTCTAATAAGTTCAATGATGCTAATGCATCGGATGTATATACTGGTAATGTAGTATCATCATATCTATAGTAGTTATTAATTTCTTCTAGTGACATTGAAGATAAATCAGAACCAAGAGGCACCGTTGCAACTCTAGGAGATAGAAAATCAAACTCTGATAAAACAAGCGACAATCCATTCTGTATATCTCGACTATAATCTATGTAGTAGTCATTATTTATAAGTGGCGTCCCATCACTTCTAAGAGTTGGAGTTGAAAGTGGAGTTACATCAAGATCCTGTGTATCAATATCAGTTGTATGAAATTGAAAATCTTGATTACCCGTACCCAACTGCTGCCATTCGCCTACATTATTTCTATACCAATAGGTAACTCTGTCAGGCCCAGTGATCACTGCTACATCACCATTTCCACCAAAACTGTCTAATGGTTGAACTGGTGTTGTTGTATAATCTATATTTACGTTAAGTGGATGATAATCAAGAATGTAATCTATAACTTCAGGAACCCATTCAGAATTATCCCACTTGAATAATCCAAAATTTGATTTATTCATATAAGTTGATTTATCATTGGGAGCAATGTCTTGGGACGGCATCGCATCATTATGTTTCATATACAAGGAAGTTATAGTTACATCCCTTACAGAATCATATACTACTGATGTTACAGTGCCTTGCGTATAATCTTCAACCCCAATGACTTCTAATACTTCGCCATCTCCATTTAATGGGCCAAGTGCAAGTGATGTAAACTGTAAATTTATATCATTTGATGGTGCGCCCATAGTTCTGTATTCAGTATTCCCAATCTTTTTTATAATATATGTTTTTCCAGGATCAATTTCAGATGATGGAATTCGATGGTCATCATATAAAAATCTCTTTAAATAAATTGTTTCGCCAGGAGATAGATTTACATTGCCTTCCCATTCTACATTTTGTAAGTAAAAATGCATTGCTTCAATTAACGCATTAACGTCTTGAATATTTCTTATTACTAAATCTTCATCGATTTTTAAACCAGGTTCGGGATTATCATTGCTATCCAACCAAGTTTGTATAACTGCATGAGCATTTGCAAATGTATCAAATTGAACTTCATCAATTGCATCATCTACACCAACGAACAATTGGTTAGTATCTATAGTGAAACCCATTTCACCTGTTTCTAATGTATCAACGCCTATTTCCTCACGGAGGCCGCGTCTTAGTAGAATTTTTACGTTTGTTATTGCCATTTCGTGTAACTCCTAGATTACATGTATTTATCAAAATAGTCTTGAACCTTAGTAGCCCATAACAATGAATACTTGTCAAATTCTTCACCTTCTACAACAAATTCTTGATAATTTCCTAGATTATCTGCTTCAGCATCCCACCCAATCATCATAATAACAATAGTGCGTATATCAGTGCCATACAATTCATTATGTGCTGCTGCATATGCTGCACCTTGCAAGAAGTAATCATCAATCCATGCACGTTTTTTAGGCTTGCGTGTTGTTTTGAAATCGATAATTGCTTGTTGTCCTTTGTATACGCCAATACAATCTGCAGTACCAGCATACAATCCTGGGTAGTATAATGGAACTTCAGTTCCCCATACTTCACTGATCTTACTAAGACCATCTTTGATAACAATATCTGATAGTTCTTTAGCCATCTGATGTATGAGGTTTGATCCACTTGGTCTATCTTCTTCAAGTATAAACTTTTCTAAGTGTAAGTGTACTTGCGTACCAATGCCAGTAGCAAGGTTCATAATACGATTTGCCTCTTCATTTCCGACACGTTTTCGCCATTCATGTAACGCAGTTTTATCAGCAAGTGCACTCAAAACTGTCGTGACACTTGGTAAGGGCTTACCCTCAGGCGTTTGATAATGACGAGACCCGTCTAGATTCACACGTGATAGGGGAGCATAGGTATAAGTTTCTTTTAACATAGTTTTATTATACTACACTTTCATGCAAATTGCAAGTCTTTATTTACTATAATACCGTTATATAGAAATTCTTATCAAATTCCAAGAAAAAACGTAAGAGAATTAATTCTCTTACGTTTCAATATGTTATAATTTTTTAAATTAATTACAAATGTTTCTTCAATTCCTCAATCATTGTTGACTTTGTATGTCTACGATCCAGTTGAACGCCTAGATTTTCATCTGCCCATATGTCTATTTCTTTTTTAGTCATAGACATAAAATCAGGAGTAGTTTTTACTTTTTTACTATTTTTAGTTTCTACTATTAGACTTGCTGAATTTGTATCGACTGTAATTGGTGCAACAGTTTCTACTACCGCATCTTTTACTTTTTCTTCAACTGCAATTTGAATTTGTTCTTTTTCTTTTTTAAGTTTTTCCGCTTCTGCCTGCGCCTCTGCAATTAATGCTGCATTTTCTCTTGCTGCTTTATTTATAAGTGTCTCTCTGCGTCTTTCTGCAACTTCCGGAGATAACTTTTTCAGTACTTCTTCAGTTGAATCATTCTCAATAGATTTAAGTAAATCTTTCATTTCTTTCTTAGAAACTACTTTCGGTTCTTTACCGCCTTTAATAATAAGTGGCATTATTTTATTCTCCTTGATGTTGCTTTAGTAGCGAGTTTTTTAACAGTATCTCTAGAATCATCATCGTTATTTGATGTGGGGGCAAACTCTAGATCAATACTATTTAAACTTGCATTATTAACATATTTACTATTTGATAATATATCAATTAAACTTTCAGCGGTCATTGAATGACCTAAATCATTTAATTCACGTACCATTATATCAGTTCCAATGGTATTAATATCATTCGCTTTTAAGCGAACAAGATATACATTTATATCATTAATAAGTTGTGACTTATAATTTTCATTTTCGCTTAAAAGTGTTGAAATTTTCATATTATTATCTCTTTGCTCTGCCTAGAGGTTCATCATCAGGTCCAGATGCTGCTTCATCGCCGCCTGCAAAATCTACTTCGACATCATTTTCGAAATCATCTTGCATATCACCGCCGATTACATCACCAGCAGACATATCATCTGATGGTTTTTCACCATTTAAAACCAAAACTGCATCATTTACAGCATCTTTTGTTGAACGTGCTTGTCCTAGTAATCCTGCTACTGCATCATTTACTGCGTCTTTAAATGCTGCTGCATTGTCTGTGCCGTGCGAATATGCCATTTCGTCTGTAAGTGGACCAAGTTGATCGTTTTGCAGTTTACCTAATTTTTCAATCATATCCTGTAGTTCATCCACCATACCACGTGCTGCCATCAAAACTTCTGCTTCTGCTGCATCGCTTTCAAGCAACGTATTAAGTTGTGCTAGTAGGCCTTCTTCTAATTTTTCTCTTTTCATTGTATATTCCTTTGGCTCTTCATATGAATTTTCATATTTTTTAACATTATTTTCATATGATGGCACATCACCTTCGTTTGTTTTTTCTGCTTTTGACGCATGTACTGCTTTACGCTGTGCATCTGATTTGTATTTACCCTCAGTTGCCACTGATTCATTCTTTAAGAATGCCGGTTTATCATCTGACTTATCGTCTGGTGTGCCATTGTCATCCATTGGCATCTTACCGTCGCCTTTGGCTTTCTTCTTAGCCGGCGCTTTGCCTTTTTTCTTTGCATCTTGATATGCTTTCAAACCTGCTGGCAATTCACCTTCAGCAACGTGTGCTTTTAGCAGTGATTTGATTGTTTCAATCATAAGCATGTTTTCGACATATGCACGATCCTGATGGTCTGCTGTCATTTCACGCTTTTGTGCTTCTAATTGTGCTTTCGCTTCTCTTAGTGATTCAAGATCACCATCTACTTCATAACCAAAGTTACTTTTCATATACTCATTCATTTTTGAAGAGATAGCAACTGGGTTAGAGTTGTAAAAAATTGTTTTTCTCATGGTATTTGCCCCAATACATAAAGTTATATTATGTATTTATCTTTTTAGTTTCATTTTCTAATTTACTTAATCGACTCATATATAGATTTTATACTACGTTTGGCACTTCCTGCTTCTGATTTTGCTCTAGTGAATCTTGCTTCAGAAATATTCATTTTACTAATATCTTTACGCTTTTTTGCTTTGGCATATGAATCTTTGAACTGAATAGCATCAAAATAAAATTTTTCAAATATTGCGTTACTTGCCATTATTTTTGTTAACTCTGGTGAGTTTATTTTTTTACCAGAATTCATATGTTTCGTAATAACATATGCAGTCTCATATAAACAAATGTTCTCAAACAATGTATCATTTGAGCGATTGTCTCTAATATCATAAAACCCTTCATCTGTTTTTTCAACACTAAACATTCCTACTTTTACACCTTTTGGTATCTTCGTAGACTCATTCATTGTTGTTGCAACCTTTTTACTAACATTTGCACTTGCATTATTAAATGCACTCATAATGTTTTCCATTGCTTTGATATCTTCAGTTTTGACACCGTGTGATACATCTATATGCCCAGAATCTGCCATTACTTGTTTTTCATAGGCGACTTGTTCTTTTAATGCAGTTTTGTCACCGTTAAGTGCCTTCATTAAATTAGACATTGCATTCACATCTTGTTTACTAGGTGCTGTCATTTTGTCCTCCGTTAGTTGACTCTATATCCACGTAGTGTTGGTACTAACACGCCCTTATGTACTAATTTATCAGCAATAATTACTGAGCGGTCACTTAATTGAGATTCATTAACATATTCATTTTCCGAAAAAAACTGGTTTAATAAATCACTTTCTTCTTCGGTGATCATAACATAAATGCCACCTAAAACTTCTTGTAATTTCATTTTAAACTCCTTTTATTTATTGAGTTTATTTAATAGACTTCTAAACTGTTGTGCTGTTTTTGGATCATTGGCAAGTGCACTAACAGACTTAGCTTGTTGTGACATTGCAAAACGCTGTACAGGTGTCAATGCTTTGCCTTGCTCGGCTCTATCTAGTGCTTTCGCTGCTTGTTGGCCGCTAATGCCGCCCAAAGCTTGCTTGCCCAATCGTTGCATTGCTTGTGCTTTCTTTGACATTGTAGAAGGATCAGCATCTGCATCAGCACCTTGTTGTTGTTGTGCTTGTGCCTGCTGCACACCCTTCATTTCGCCTGGTGTTAATGAAGTACGAGTGCCTTGTGATCCTGTTGAATATGCTTCATCAATATTAAGACCCAGAACCTCTTTAGCGGCATCTTCATTTCTATCACGTAATGCCCTCATTAATTCAACATACTTACCGAAATCAAGAGTTTTCATTCGTTTACGGACATCATCATCGCTCGATCCAACTAAATCTGCGATACCAGTCAATCTTGTATTATAAGTTTCAGTGACCATTGCGTTTTCTATACTATCTTTTAATCCCATTATTTCTCTACCTATTCAGCATTTTTAAGCGTTTACTTGCTGGATTCATTCTCTTAGTCATTTTTGATTTTCGTGCCATACGAGAACCCATTTTTGCTTTAGTTTTTGCCAATGTAAATCGTTTCTTAACATTCACTGGCTTAAAGCATGCAGTAGGATTAGCAACTGTCTTACCTTTTAATCTACCAGATGAACAACGATATTTACGTACTACTTTTTTACCACTACGGGCATAAACAAGTTTTGCTTCATAAAACTCTTCATCAGTTGTTACAATTTCTTCTATAAGCATTATATCACCTTAAACACAGAAGTCAATAGTGCAATTAGCAATGTACCAAATAATGTTGAACTTGCCCAAACAACTATCTTTTTTAACTCTGTAAATTGTTCCTTTGTATCTAATGTTTGACGTTCTACTAATGTTTCTAACCGCCTGATTGAATCATCTAATTTCTTAAATCGTTCATGATTAACTGCTACATGAGTTTCTAAACTCTGCATCTCAAGTGCTGCTAATTGCGGTTCATTTATAGACATCGTTCTTCTCCACTAAATGTTATATGTATTTATCATTTTAGTTTAGAAGAATTATCCACATATAAAAAAACCCAGTTTAAAACTGGGTTTTTTCTTTACATTCACTGCTTAATGGGGTATCTCCACATTCTATTTCATTATGCGAATGATTCCAAGACCATACTATGTAGTGGGCGCTCATTAGAATGTAGATTTATAGTAGTTCTGACATCTCAAATTCCATTGTGATAGGATCAATTGGCACACCATCAATATCTACACCGTAGAATATTTCTTTAAGTAATGCGACATTATCGCCACTACGTTGAAATGCTTGCCCATGCTCTACCGCAAATTTAAAAATCATACCATTACCAGTTAGTGTCGGTGCTAGACCAGTAAGTGATACTGGAATAGGACTATTCATAATTACAGGTTGGGCCACCAGATTGATTAGATTACAAACATCATCAAAATTTTGTTGTGACTGATCTAAGATATCACCGGTTGAGGTGATGTCTAATGTTTTTACATATATTGTATAAAAATTCAAGTTACCTGATAGATTTTCACTTGAACCTGCTGCACCGTGTATTCTTGCCATATTATTTCTCCATATTATATTATATTATATTAGTATTATTAATGTGCAGTGAACCCAGATGGCGGAGTGTAAACGACATCATTTCCAACGTTGAAATATCCACCGAAACTTATGACATTAGAGCTTCTGGAACCAGCAAAAATGACTGGCGGCACGCTATTTGTAGAATAAACCGCCCCTGACCCAGATGCTGGATCACTGGGCCACCAGGTAGTATTATTCTTATTAATCCAAAGTTCTCCAGTCGCACTATCATATGCAAATTGTATTACATCCGATTCTCGAACTGGTGCCCCAAGACCTATGTCTGTAATTGTTACTGTGCCATTTGTCTTCGTGATTATTTTCCCAGTATCAAGCGTATAGGTATGCGATCCGTCTTCCATGCCAAAGCCGAACTGTGTTTGATCTGATCCTGACACTCCTATCATACCTGACGTTGATTCAGCCCATGCCGCAGAATAGTGCGACCATATAAACTCAAAGTATTTTTTCCCTGCACTAAGAGTGTTACTTGGAACAGCATTAGTCCAATTATATCCAGTAGTATCACCTGTAAAAATGAATCCGTCCTTATATGTGGTCGGGTTGCTGCCAAACGATAAGGTGGTCTCGTTCATTCGAGAATCTGTAGTAAATGTAATAGGAGTAGTAAAACTCAGTGCTGCGGTAGTAGTAGTAGATATAACGTGTATTCCATCAGTTGCTTTTGCACGGAATGTAAAGCTTCCAGCATCTGTCTCTGTAATACTAGGAGTTAACGTAAATGTTCCATCATTATTATTTACAATTGTTGCTTGTGCTTGATTGCTTGGACTTGTATCATATGTATATGTTATATCAAATCCTTCTGGATCTGTTGCTGCAACAGCTAATGTGTTTGCAGTGCCGTCTGAATTTAATGCTACTGAACTTGGTAATTCTGCTGTCCATATAGGCTTTTCATCTGGGCCTGCCCAAACTTTGATCCATTCACTGCCATTGTTTATATGTAGTGTGTCAGAATCACTAAGAAATGCTAAATCACCCTCATTTGCTGCAGCCGCATTACGTGCAGCAATACTGGCATATATTGTGACACCACCACCAGATGATGTGGCGCCGCCGCCTGAACCAACTGTATGTCCACCAACAGTTGCACCATCGTGTACTACTAATTGATTTGTAGTTGTATTCACCGTGACTTCACCTGCTGCGCCAGTAAACGATGCATGTTCTGCAGTTGTTCCACGTCTGAATTTTACTGAGTATGCCATATTATTTTCTCCATATATGGTGTATGTGAGTATTTATCAATATCTGATGATAATTAAAAACAAAAAAAGACCCAGCATAGCCGGGTCTTTATACTCTAATAGATAGAGGTTATGTATTAGTAATCAAAGTCTGTTACTGTATAACCTGCACCTAGTGCTGCTTGTAGGTCTGCTGCATCCCATGCGCCGTTGTTTTCAACTGCAACACGTTCACCGCCTGCACCTAGAATTACAACTGTTGCTCTCATACCAACTGTTTCGACAACTAATTTCATGTCTACTGCTGATGTGTGTGCGATTGTGAAATGTACTAGTGATCCTGTTAGGAATTGACCTGCATCATATGATTCATGTACTTTTGCTACCATTTTATTTCTCCATTAAAATTTATTGAGACTTTATCATCTCTATACTTTTATTTATCCTTTTTACGCCAACAATTGTATGTTACTTTCTTCTAGATTGGAATTTTGTTAGACCAGATTTTGTTGGTCTATCATATGTTGTTTTTGCAGCACGTTTGCCCAATGCTTCTGCACCTTTAACTAAAGCATACGCTCCACCAATCGCAGCGGCGCCTTTAGCAGCACCTTTAACAATAGGGCGATCCCAAATCTTTTTCTTCTTATCGTTTCTATCATTAACCATATAGTTACCACGCTTTTGAAAAGAAAGTAATGGTTGTGTAAACTCACTACGCATTGCTTTAGAACGCATATATTGAACACTACGTGTTACCACTAGTGCACGTTGATTTTGATTCAAATTATCCCAATCTCCAACCAATCTACGCATTGACTTCAACATACTATCTTGAATATTTAATTGGCGTTGGAATCTAAGTAGCATTTTTTGCTCATATCCTGAATCAGTTTTATTGTTACCAATATGAGTTAGATATTGCACTAAATCTGCTTTTTTGAGTGATAATCTTTTCTTAGCGATTACATCTTTTTCATTACTATTATCATTGTCTTTACCCATTAAACGGTTTAAAGAAATATATAGATCCGTTCCACTTGTTCTAAATGTATCAAAATTTCTAAATGATCCGGTACGTTTAGCATATTCACTTGCCAATGGCGCATAATCATAATCTTTATTGAAAATATTTAATAGCATTAAATACATGAATGAAATTTCAGCAGCATCATCTAAATTAACTTCGCTTGCTATCTTTTTATTTCTAAACAAGCGGCTTTCAGTTAGTTCGTGTACTAATTGTAAACTGTTATCATTGTCATCATCAATTTCGTGACCGCCATATATTTTTGCCCATTGACTGGCTGTATATTTTTTATCACTCATCTTTCATCTCCCTAAATCGGTTTGCAAGTTCGATAATTTTATCACTTGCATATGTTTTACAGCATCTAGGTATGATTGAATGAATAATAATTGCAAATACTGCAATCTGCAGTTGGAGAGCAATACCAATTGCAAATTTTGCATGTTGCAAGGGCCCCATATCTGCTTCTTTTAAATGTTCTTTACATTCTTTACTAAACATATTATTCCCTAATTACTTTGCGAAGTTTGCAGCACTAAATTCTAATCTATCAACAATTTTCATAGCGCGCCCAACATGGTCTACAATAACAAATCCCTCAGGATCAGTTACCTTAAACGAACCATCTGGTTGTTCAATAAAACTATCAATCGATTTAATATCTCGCATCTTACGCTGAAACATCATTTTCACTGCTTCGGTTTTTAAATACGCTCTATACATATTCGCAATATTACTTGCATTCTCTTCAATAAATTCAACAACTTGTTTCTTTTTATCTAATTTTGCTAGTCCTGCTTTGCCTTCTGGTCCAGTTTTTAATTTAGACATATCAGTATCAAACTTATCTTTCAATTTATTAATAAAATCTGATACGAATTTATCAGCATCTTTCTCTAACGCATTACCTGAACGAATAGGTGTATTAGCATGTGCTTTAAGTGCAGCAACTATATCTATTCCGCCAATTGTATTATTAATGTTTTTAAACACATCTGGACTAGGTATAGACAAACTTGAAAGTTCATTAATTGCAGTTGCAATTGCACTAACTTCACCCTTACTAAGATTTACTTGTCCTGATACATCTTTAATACGTGCATCAGTATACCAAACATTAGATGATTTATTTAAGTTACTTGCATCATAACCAAATCTTGCACTCATATTTTCTAGTGTATCGCCCTCATAACTAGTATGAAATACCACACCAAGTTTAGATGATAGCATTTCACGTGCTGTATCACTATTAGCAGGAACAACGTATGTTATAGTATTAGGCTTGAATGCTATATACTTTTCACCTTCAATCTGTACTTCTTTTAAATCGTCACGTGTAAAAAGAAGATCGCCTTGAACTACTCCAGAAATACCCAAGTTTTTGAGGTGTTCTAGTGATGCATATAATTTATCACGTAGTCCTTTTTTACTTATTGCTTCGCCGTTTTTGGTGACATCAGCATGATTTTTTTCAATATCTTCAGGCTTTTTATTCAACTTAGGAGTTTTTGCAAATACACCCTTAGTTCCAACAAAAAACTCACCATCTTCAGGATCAACCCCAGCAAATATTGCTGGAGCACCATCCCATTTTGTTGTAATCGCATCGCCGCCGCTATCACCATCCAATGAGGATAATAATTTAGAGTACGTACTCACAACACGTTTTAGTCCCTCTTGTCCGTAAATAAAGATTAATTCTTCAGCATGATCCAAGTGCGTATTTTTTGCTTCACTCAAATCATTATCAAAAAGACCCTTTAGTTTCGCATGAAATCCAACTTGCTTTTGGCGGGGTTTACGTGGGCCTCTAAATCTGCGTTCAATTCCTTGATTTAAAATTATATCTGATATCTTCATTTCTTATCCCCAAATGGATTTTCCCCAGTTAGTTGTGGTCTTGCAAACCATAACTTAAACCACTCATCCGTTCCAGGTTGTATATTATTCTTTTTCTGATACTCGCCTTTTTCTTGGCCAGTATGTGAGATATTCTCCTGATGTTGTGATACATCATAAGGCTTATATATACCTGCTAGAACCTTTAGTTGGTGTAACTGTTGTTCAAAATCCATTATTTGTCTACACTATTCATGCCTCGCTTAAATTTACGCGGGTCTTTTGTGCGGATACTATTAACTAAACGTTTTTGTAAATCATTTGCAGTATCTTCATCAAAATTATTTTCAATGAATTCCATTAAATGTATCGCACCTGCAATAAGGTGTTCGCCCTTTTGTTCAACCAGACGTTTATTATCTTTATCATAAGACATGCTGTTTAGTTCTTCAAATAGACTTTTACGTTTCATAACAATTCTCCGTTAAGTGTATTTATCAAGTTTCATCAAAAGCAGACCTGCTTTTAGTTTTAAGCATTGCTCTAAGTGAACTTGCAGCCTGTGTCTTTTCAAATACAGGGGTATCATCATCTTCTGGTTTATTTAGGGTTGTTTTCTTTCTAAGTTGGTCAACAACACTTGTAGTACTTCCACCATTGCTTGATGCGCCAACACCATTACTATCTTGATCTGGATCATCTGAAATGCGCAAACTATCTCTATCGAATAATAAACTTACCTTACTACCGACACCAGAAGATGAACGTGTTTTTAGTAGTTGTAATTGATATTGGCCACGTTCACGCATTGCATTTGATGTAAAGATACCGATAACATTATCTGCTGTTTGAATTTTACTGATACCACCAGCAATATGAGAATGATCAAATTCAATTTCTTCGACTGCACTACGATTTAACTGTGATGCAGTCACAGTAACAGTCTGAGTTTCCATAGAAAAGTTACGCATTTCTTCTGTAACATATTTGTCTTTGGTAAAGGTATCACCTGCAGGCACTTTTTTGGTTGCTGGCATTAACAAGTCTAGATAGTCAATGCACATACAATCAACTGTTTTGCCAGTTTGTATCTGAAGTTCTTTCAAGTAAGACCGTAGATCATTGATTGTTGAACCACTCGGAAGATACTTTATACGTAGCATACCGGACTGTTTGCCTTTCGCTTTAACTTGTAGTTCAACATCGTCTAGGTCTTTAAAAATGCGTCTAGTACTGCGGTCCGTCTGCATTGCATACATACGCATACTTGAAAGTTCCTCGGATAACTCCAATGTGAAGTAGACACAATTCAACCCAGCCTCCGCCCAATTCAGGCTCATATTTTGCATAAAAAGGGATTTACCTGCCCCGGAGCCACCTGCAAAAATCGTAATCTCCCCACGATTAATGCCACCATATAACTTATCATCAAGAGATTTCCAACCAGTCGTAATCTGACCATTGTTGTCTTTCATCCGTTCAAGCACACCTCTAGGATCAGCAAAATAATCTGTTCCTAAACTACGTGCCAGTCCAATTTGAACGGCCTCTTTGATTCTAAGTTCTACTTCACCGTACTTGCCAGTCTCAAGTAAGTCTGTGCTATCGATAATAGCCTTCTCAATAGCCTTGTGACGGCAAAATGTCTCAAACTCATCCACAAACCATTCTTCATGCTGGGTTATGTTGTCCAACTTCTCAATGTCTTGCCCCGTTTCTGCCTTAATAATTGCAGTATCTGGCAGTGTAGAATAATCTTCACTATAATCAATAAGTTGTTTGACCACAGGACGAACACTGCGGTCAAAATATTCAGGCTTGATAATCCCTCTGATCCTAGTATATAGTTCAGGATTAGTAACCATGAATTGAATGAATAGTTTCTGTAAGTCTGGGCTATAATTTTTTACTTCTGACATTTGTATATTATATCATTTCTCTGTATAAAGGTCAACACTTTTAATCAAACAGTGCTGGGTTTAAATTATTTTCTTCTTTTTTACGCAATCGATCACGCTTCCAACCTTCACGCTGCTTTTCTCTTTTGGCAAGTTCTTCAGCAGATGGTGCTATGGGATCTGGGTCAGGTAATACTTCTACTTCATCAAGTGTTGGTAAGAAAGCATCATATGCGTTTTTATTCATTTCAAACCCAACAAACTCTCTACCGTAACGTAATGCAGTTCTCGGCGTAGTGAAGCCACCACAAAATGGATCCATTACTACATCGCCACGATTACTACTATATAGGATAAACTTCTCAATCCAATCTTCATTCAGTTGGTTCTTGTTTTTAATTTGTCCAGGTTTATGACTACGCGGCATTGTCTGCACTGTCAATCGGTCATGATAACTATCTTTACTATCAGTGTAATAAGCATTAGTATTAAATGTACGCTTTTGCTTGCTTGTTTCTGGCTTTGACCAAAACAAAACATGATAGTGACTACTTACAAATTTGTTTTTTGTTGATACACCAAAACTATATTGTGCAATAATATGATTAATTTCTTTTAAGTCAGTTGAGTGCAATGCATTAAGTATATGATGCAAATTTGTGTAACCACTGACAATATACATACTACCGCCTGGGCGCAAAACTCTTGCACATTCTGTGATCCATTGCTTAGAAAATTCACCATATGTTTCTAATGGAACTTCTACATAGCCAGGAACTACATTGCCTTCATCACGATTATAATGTGTGTCAAGTTTATCACCCTCAATACCATACGGAGGATCAGTAAATATCAAATCTACTGTTCCATCTTCTATATGTTCACTGATGCCACTAGTGCAATCTTGATTATAAACTGTATGATTCATTTACTCTCCTTAATATTTGATAATTATACTATAAATCAAATAAAATATCAAGCATTTTCTATACTTTGTTTCACTGATTCAATTACCGCACGTTGTGCTTTACGTTTTTCATCTTTGTAATTAACTTCAACTAGTTGCGTATTTGAAATTTCTTCTGGTCGAAAAATAAACTCTAGTGCATCAAATGGAATATGTGCTTCGATACCGTCAGAAACACCAACCAAATACGGTTTTACATCCTCTGAACTAATAATTGCAATTGCATTTTGCTGACCAAGCATATAAAAATCAGCAGGGTTTTCAATTGTAGTGCCTTTGTTTTCGCCTAAACTATTTTTTAATTTTACTTTGACTGTCTTTTTTTGCTTGTTACGTTTGGTAAACATACCGTCAGTCATATATTTAAATTCGATATCTAAATTTTCTACGATATCTCTATGGTCCCTACCGATATCATCAACCCAAACTAGTCTCCCATCTGTTGCTGCTTCAACTGTTTGTTCGATTATATCTGCTTTATCAAATCTATCTTTGCGGTCATTCAGTTGTGATCCTAAACTATATACAACAGAACTATATACTTGTGAATTAATTATTGATTTTAGTTGAGTAGCATACGTAGAAGTTTTCATTAAAGTGTTTCCTAATATTTCAAAATGTCCCCAATAGTCTTCTGGTTCTACTTGAGTTTCGTCACTGTTATTAAAGATATCCAACAAATCGGCTCTCTGTTTATTAGCGTGTATGTTCTTTATATAATGATTCGTATTGTTTGTCAAGTAAAAAGAGCGCCGAAGCGCCCTTTTATTTTCCTCTACCAAATCTGTTTGCTGGTCTATAAAAAATCTTTTGATTATGAAATCTTCCTAGCAAATCACGAATTTCTTTCAACTCTTCTGCTAGTTTATCATCGTGCTCTTCCATTAAACTTTTTGCCCTTCTGGAAACTTTTGCACTTAGGGCGTTTTCTATAATCTCTAAATCCCTAACTGATAACTTAAAATTTTCATTTGGTTTCATAGTCCTAAACTCCACATCCAAATCGGTATAACAACTACATGTAATACAACACACAAGACAAGCATTAATATAACTATATAATAATACTTATTAATAATATAGTGTATAATTATCAAAATTCAAGTAAAACACATGCGATAAAATGTAGCATTAACATATTTTAATATGTTTGAATAATTTTATCAGCAATTCCATGTTTAATTGCCTCTTCTGGAGTTAACCACATATCACTTTCTGGAAGCAAGTTTTTACGAATATAACTTTCTGTTTTGCCTGTGCATTTTTTATAATGATCCAGCATACGTTCTGTCGATAATTCAAACTCTTTAACGATTGACATTAGTTCGTGTTCTTTGCCTTTCGATCCCCAACTATATTGATGTGACATTACACTAGTATTCTGTGTTAGATACCTATGGCCTTTTTCGCCTGCCATCATCAGTAGAACACCGCAACTCGCAATCATACCCATTCCATATGTATATACTGGAATTGAACTTTGTTTGATTGTATCAATTAGATGTAGTGCGCTATTTACTGCGCCACCGGGAGAATTAATATAAAGATGAATTACCTCAGGTTTTTGGCCTTCGGGCATCATATTATATTCCATAATCATTTTGACTAATGGCATACAATTTTCTTGATTGAATTCCTTATCCATGAATAAAACGCCGTTATCGTATAGTATTTCACCTGGCTTTTTTGGTTGCGCCGGAGGCTGCGGCATCTGCATTTGAGGTGGTGCCGGTTGCTCTTTCGGCGATGGAATTACTTTTGTTTCTACTGCTGGTTTCTTCTCTGGTGTCTTTTTAGTTGTTTTCTTTTTGACTGGATTCTTTGCCATGTATTTGTATTTCCTATATTATCCTAAACGCATTTTTACGTTAATTTTGGTACTATTACTTATCTTACTATCAATTATACTCTTTAGAGTATATAACTTACCATATTTATTCACTGCATCAGCAGCATCTTTTATATCATCTTCCCATCTTGGGAAACTAACACTCCAACCGTTTTCAATAGCCTGTTTAATTAATTTTTCGCCAGCCTTATCCCTGTCAGGACTTAATATGATATCACCTTTAAATAAGTTAATATAGTCTATTTGTTCTTTACTTGCCTCATTACTCATTATAGCAACACCATCTAATGCTGCTGCATCAAACACCCCTTCTGTTACTATTAAATACTTACGTCTACTCTTAATAACATCAATATTATAGATGAAGTCTTTGGGTGTCTTCATCATATATTTTGAATCTGCTTTACCAGTATAGTCTCTGCCAGTATATCCTACTATTCGTTCACCTTGTAGATAGGGAATAATAATACGTTTTCTGAATACTGGATGTGGACTCCAATATATATTAGATATGTGATCGTATATTCCT
>Ga0208305_10000342_pt1 | contig 25047 bp, 24 predicted proteins | sample ColrivemetaGS741_FD_187605 | JGI IMG/M metagenome (GOLD analysis project Ga0208305, IMG submission 187605) | Estuarine microbial communities from the Columbia River estuary - Flood tide ETM metaG S.741 (SPAdes) (version 2) | ecosystem: Environmental > Aquatic > Marine > Intertidal zone >... | reverse complement strand
TAAGAATATAATTCTTTCTATAGCTATCGCTAAACCTAGAATTAAACATAATAATACAATACCCATAAATCCTGGGCCTCCTTCAATAAATCTCTTTTTTAATTCTTGATGGAATCCAATATCTTCGGTTGCGGCCGCATCTGCTGCTCCTTCTTCTTGGATTGATACAATTGTATCTACAATTGTAATTGTGTTCGCGTTTGTCTTAGCATTTGCTGTTCCGAATGCCATGAAACCTGCGATGGCTAGAATAGAAAATAATCTTTTCATTGTTCTGATCTTAATTTTATTAGTTAAAGTGTTAAAGATAAAAAAAAAATGCAATTAAACACTAAAAAATCATGCAGAGAGGAAGGGATTCGAACCCTCGATACGCTTTTGGCGTATACACACTTTCCAGGCGTGCGCCTTCGACCACTCGGCCACCTCTCTTAATTCTTGTTTTAATTACGGTTGAGCAAATAACAAAAAAAAGATTAAACACTGAAATTTTGACAGTTAATTTTTAGGTTAATTCACCTCTTAAAGAGGTTTGGTAGACAGATTTGAAAGATTTTTTGGATAAGTTTAGACTTAATAAATACATTAACTTGGTTATTGCAGCTTCTGTAGTGATATCATTTCCAGAAATTACACCAATCTTTTTTAGTTGTGTACTTGTCTCATACTGACCCATCAATACACTTCCTCCTGAACATTGAGTAACATTTATTATTTGAATTCCTTTTTTTATTGCTTTTTTAAGAAGATCTATAAACCATTTGTCATCACTAGTGTTTCCTGCTCCATAAGTTTCTAGAACTACGCCTTGTAAGTTTTTAGATTCTAAAATTGATCGCAAAATAGATTCTGACATTCCTGGGAACAACTTAATAATTACAACATTTGTATTTAAACTTCTATGAACATTTAATTTTTTTCTTTTCTCTGGTCTGTATAAAAAGTCATTATTAACTTTAAGATGCACTCCAGATTCGACAAGTTCAGGATAATTTAAAGATGTAAATGCTTCAAAATGTTCAGCATTAATTTTTGTTGTTCGATTACCTCTATATAATTTGTATTCAAAATACAAACTAACCTCTTGAATTACAGGTTTTCCTTTTTCACGAAGAGAAGCTATTTGTATTGATGTTATTAAATTTTCTTTTGCATCTGTTCTTAAATCACCTATTGGTAATTGGGATCCAGTAAACACAACTGGTTTAGCTAAGTCTTCAAGCATAAAACTTAAAGCTGAGGCTGAATAGCTCATAGTATCGCTACCGTGTAAGACTACAAACCCATCGAATTCTTTGTAGTTTAATTCAATAATTTCAGCACATTTTATCCAATAATCTGGATTCATATTTGATGAATCTATTGGTTTCTTAAAAGAGATTGTTTTAATTGTGCAATCTAATAGGTTTAATTCTGGAATTTTATCAATTAAATTTTCAAAATCAAATGCCCCTAATGCACCAGTTTTAGAATCTTTAATCATTCCAATTGTTCCTCCAGTGTATATTAAAAGAATATTTGGCTTTTTCATTTATTTCTTAAATACCTCTTTAGAATTTCCAGTTGTAATTTCGGCAATTTTTTCAACAGGTACATTATAAACGTCTGACATTTTATTTAGAACATTTAAAATGTAACTGCTTTCGTTACGCTTTCCTCTATAAGGTGTAGGAGCTAAATATGGTGCGTCTGTTTCTAAAACTATATGTTTTAAATCAATCTGATTTAAAAACTGGTCGATTTTACCATTTTTAAAAGTAACAACTCCTCCAATTCCCAATTTCATATTATATGAAATAGCTTTATGTGCTTGTTCTATTGTTCCGGTAAAACAATGAAATATTCCATATAAATCATCCCCTTTTTCTTCTTCAAGTATTTCGAATATTTCATTAAATGACTCTCTACAATGAATTACAATAGGTAATTTATATTTTTTTGCTAACCGTATTTGTCTTCTAAATGCATCCTGTTGAAAGCTTAATGTTGTTTTATCCCAATACAAATCAATACCAATTTCACCTACTGCTACAAAAGGTCTTTGAGTTAACATTTCTTCTACATGCTTCAATTCTTCTTTATAATTATCTTTTACATGTGTTGGATGCAAACCCATCATTAAAAACACATGTTCTGAAAACTCTTTTTCTAGATTAAACATCGCTTTTGTATACGTAGAATCAATTGCTGGAATGAAAAATCGTGTTACCCCAAGTTCTATAGCTCTATTAATAATTTCCTTTCTATCGTCATCAAAAGCTTCACTATATAAATGTGTATGTGTGTCTGTAATAATCATCATGCAAATGTAGGGTTTTGTGAAATATTATATTTAAAAATTGTAGGTTTGAAAAAAACAAATATGAGTTCTTTACAAGTTTTTTTAGAAAAACAAGGTTATACTAAAATCAAATTGCATTTCACTAAAACCAATCATTTTGAAATAATTGCTAGTATTAATGGTGTAAAAGGCCTTTTTATATTAGATACCGGAGCTTCTAGTTCATGTATTGGCTTTAATGTTATTAATAAGTTTAAATTAACCATTGAAGATTCTAAGATTAAAGCAACTGGAGCTGGTGCTTCTGATATGGAAACTAAACTTTCAAAAAACAACAAAGTTAGACTTGGAAAAAGAAGTTATAATAAATTTAACCTAGTAATCTTTGATCTAACTCATGTCAATACTGCTTTAATTGAACATCATTCAAAACCGGTTGATGGTATTGTTGGTGCAGATATATTAAAACAAGGACAAGCCATAATTGATTATAACAAAAAGTATCTTTATTTATACATTCCTCAAAAAAATATCTGATTGTTTAACTATTTCTCAAAAATTATTTAATTAAAAAAATACGTGTAAATACACGTTGTCATATTGAAAATTATTAGTAACTTTAACAAGCTATTAATTAGCAATTGGGGAAGTTATAAAAGCCTTGAATTACGTAAAGTGTTCAAGGCTTTTAATTTTATCTATAATTCTAATGCTTTCTTAATATTATTATGCATTAATAATTCTATTGGATTTTCTAGCGCTTCTTTTACTGCTACCAAAAACCCTACACTTTCACGACCATCTATAATTCTATGATCGTAAGATAAAGCTACGTACATCATAGGTCTAATAACCACCTCTCCTTTAACAGCAACTGGTCTTTCAATTATGTTGTGCATTCCTAAGATTCCACTTTGAGGTGGATTAATTATTGGAGTAGACAGCATACTACCAAAAACACCACCATTAGAAATTGTAAATGTTCCTCCTGTCATTTCATCTACAGTAATTTGACCATCTCTTGCTCTTAATGCTAGTCTTTTTACTTCAGCTTCAACACCTTTAAAATTTAGTTTTTCTGCATTTCTTATAACAGGAACCATAAGACCTTTAGGTCCAGAAACTGCAATACTTATATCACAAAAATCATAGCTTATCATTTCTTTCCCATCAATCATAGAGTTAACCGAAGGGTACTCATTTAATGCTCTAACTATTGCAAGAGTAAAGAAACTCATAAAGCCTAACCCTATGTCATGTTTTTCTTTAAACTCTTCTTTATATTGTTTTCTTAAGGCGAAAATTGGTGACATATCAACCTCGTTAAACGTTGTTAACATTGCTGTTTCATTTTTTGCAGATACTAAACGTTCTGCAACTTTACGTCTAAGCATTGAAAGTTTACTGCGTTTAGAGCCTCTACCATCTACATTAATTGCTTGTCCCATTGAAGGTACAGCTTTAATAGCATCTTCTTTTGTTACACGACCATCTTTACCTGTTCCAACTATTGTTAAAGCATCCATACCTTTTTCTGCTAAAATCTTTTTTGCTGCTGGACTTGGTGATCCTGTTGCATAATTTTCATTTTCAGGTGTAGCCTCTACTTTAGTTTCTTCCTTTTTATCTTCTTTTAAAATTTCTTTTGCAACAGTAGATTGACCTTCAGGTTTATCTGCACTTGTATCTATTAAGCAAACTACTTGTCCTACATCTACAGCGTCACCTACTTCTGCTTTTAACGTTATTATTCCGCTTGCTTCAGCTGGTAACTCTAGAGTTGCTTTATCACTATCTACTTCTGCGACTGCTTGATCTTTTTCAACATAGTCTCCATCTTGAACTAACCATTCTGCTATTTCTACTTCTGTTATTGATTCTCCTGGAGAAGGAACTTTCATTTCTAAAATCATTCTTTCTATATTTTAGTTTGGTGTTATATTATTTGGTTGTTTTTAGTTTTATCAAAAACATAATCTATTACTTCTTGATGTCTTCTTTTAGCTCTTGTTGAACTTCCAGCAGAAGGCGCACTATACATTCTTCGGGAAGCAGCTCTAAATGTTCTAGTTTCTTCTAAATACATTAACAAATGACCATAAGCTCCCATGTTTCTAGGTTCTTCTTGAGCCCAAACAATGTCATTTGCATTTTTATATTTCGAAATTATATTTCGAATCTCTTCAATAGGTAATGGGAATAATTGTTCTAATCTAACTAAGGCTATATCTTCTCTTCCTAGGTTTTCCTGTTCTTCTAATAAATCGTAATAGAATTTTCCTGTTACAAAAACTAAAGATTTAATTTTTTTAATTTGAGCTTTAGAATCATCAATTAACATTTGAAAACTTCCATTTGCAAATTCATCCACACTTGAAACTACTTTTGGATGACGTAATAAACTCTTAGGCGTAAAAACTATTAATGGTTTTCTATATTGAGCTTTCATTTGTCTTCTCAACAAATGAAACATATTTGCTGGAGTTGTACAATCTGCTACAAACATATTATCTTTTGCACACAATTGAAGGTAACGTTCCATTCTTGCAGAAGAGTGCTCTGCTCCTTGTCCTTCATAACCATGTGGTAATAGTAATACAATTCCGTTAGGAGTTTTCCATTTGTCTTCACCAGAAGAGATGTATTGATCTAGCATAATTTGTGCGCCATTACTAAAGTCTCCAAATTGAGCTTCCCAAATTGTAAGTGTATTAGGATTTGCCATTGCATATCCATAATCAAAACCTACAACGCCATATTCTGATAACAAAGAATTATATATGTAAAATTTTCCTTGGTCTTTACTAACTTTTTCAAGGAGTATTACCTCTTCTTCACTGTCTTCAACTTTTACAACTGCATGACGATGAGAAAATGTACCTCGCTCAACATCTTGACCAGAAATACGAACATTAAAGCCTTCTTCAAGTAAAGAACCATATGCTAAATGTTCTGCCATTGACCAATCTAATCTGTTCTCGTTAAACATAGTTTTACGAGATTGAATTAAACGTTCAATTTTTCTGATAAATTTTTTGTCATTAGGTAAACTAGAAATAACATTTGCAATATGTTCTAACTTATCTGTTTGATAAGTAGTATCTACAGTTTTTAACATTTCTGTTTGCTTTACTCTTGGGAAATTTACCCAAGCATCTTGCATAAATGGTGTGATAACCGTTTTTTCAATTTCTCTAGATATATCCAGTTCTTCTTCAAGTGAATCTTTATAATTTCGTTCTAACTGATTTATATAATTTTCATCTATAATACCTTCATCTATTAATTTCTGAGCATAAATAGCTCTTGGATTACTATGCTTAGCAATTGCCTTATAAAGTTTAGGTTGTGTAAAACGAGGTTCATCTCCTTCATTATGGCCATATTTTCTATAACCTAACAAATCTATAAACACATCTCGTTTAAATTTCATTCTAAAATCTAAAGCAAAAAGAACTCCATGAACAACTGCTTCTGCATCATCTGCATTAATATGTAAAACAGGAGAGAGTGTTACTTTCCCTACATCTGTACAATAGGTACTTGATCGTCCATCTAGATAATTGGTTGTAAATCCTACTTGATTATTTACAACAATATGAATTGTTCCATTGGTTTTATAACCATCAAGTTTTGCCATTTGAACAAGTTCATATACCAAACCTTGACCAGATATTGCTGCATCACCATGAACTATTATTGGTAGAACTTTGCTAAAATCTTCCTGATAACCCAAATCTTGTTTAGATCTAGTAATCCCTTCAACTACTGCTCCAACTGTTTCTAAATGCGAAGGGTTAGGTGCAATGCTAATATTTATTTCATTTCCATTATCGGTAATTCGATTACTAGTCCAACCTAAATGGTATTTTACATCGCCATCAAATATTTCTTCTTCGTAGTCTTTTCCATCAAACTCACTAAAAATGTCTTTAGCAGATTTCCCAAAAATATTTGTAAGTGTATTTAATCGCCCTCGATGCGCCATTCCCATTACAAACTCTTTAACACCATACGAAGCTGCTCTTTCAATTAATGCATCAAGTGCAGGAATTAAGGTTTCTCCTCCTTCAAGTGAAAAACGTTTTTGACCTACATATTTTGTGTGTAGAAAATTTTCAAAAGAAACCGCTTCACTTAACTTTCTTAGAATATGTTTTTTTTGTGATGGCGTAAATTCTGGATGATTATTATTTGAGTTTATTTTTAACTGAATCCACTGACGCTCTTCAGGTTGTCGAATATACATATACTCTACTCCAATGGCATCACAATATATGGCTTCAAGCTTTTTAATAATTTCTCGAAGTGGCTGTGGTCCCATTCCTAATATCTCTCCAGCGTTAAAAACCGTATCTAAATCTTTTTGATCTAAATCAAAATTTTCAATGTCTAAAGTTGGTGCATATTTTCTTCGCTCTCTTACAGGATTAGTTCTTGTAAAAAGATGGCCTCTTGTTCTGTAACCATCAATTAGATTTACAACTTTAAATTCTTTATTTACATGTTCTGGTACTTGAGTAGAAACACCTTCAACAATTTCACCATTTAATCCATAAGATTCACTGCCAAAATCATAACCTTGAAAAAAGGCTCTCCAGCTTGGTTCTACAGAGTCTGGATCTGAAAGGTATTGTTCATACAATTCAGCGAAATATACAGTATGCGCTGCATTTAAAAAGGAATACTTATCCATTGTAATGTTAGACTAATTTTTACATGAAATTTTGCCAAAAATACAACTTTTCGTTATATACGAATTCGTTTTAGTATATTTAACTTAAATAACTATAGTAAATTAGCTAATTATGAAAATGTTACAAAGAAAATTAAGTAAAATTGTCTTTTTTACAGTTTTATGTTCATTAATTTTTGGATTATCATATGCGCAAACTGACACAAATGCTCAAAATAGTGCTTTTGGGGATCATGTTAGGTTTGGCGGAGGGTTAGGGTTTAGTTTTAGAGGCAGTGATTTTAGCGGGACAATTTCTCCAAGTGCTTTGTATGATGTAAACCAAAATATTTCTTTAGGTATTGGTTTAAGTGCTTCAGTTTATAATCGAAAAAACCTTTCCAAATCTACTATTTTGGGAGGTAGTTTAATTGCATTCTTTAATCCTATTCGTGAGTTGCAGCTCTCTGCTGAATTTGAAAGGCTACATGTGAATAGAAAGTATGAAGGCGCTAGCACTTTAGAAGATTTAAAATATTGGTATCCAGCTTTATTTATTGGAGCCGGTTATAGAACAGGAAATTTAACTTTCGGAATGCGTTATGATTTATTATACGATAGACAAGAGAGTATTTATTCAGAAGCCTGGATACCTTTTATAAGGTTTTATTTTTAAACTAAAGCGGTAAATAAGAATTTCCGTCTCTTACATCTTGAGCCAAATCATCAATAGCTTTGTTTTCAAGACTATCCAACAATTTAGTTCTTAGAGGAAAAGCCATTTTATGAAGTGGGCAAGGCTTATCGTCATTACAACTCTCTAAACTAAGTAAACAAGAACTTATTCTAGTTTCTCCATCAATTACATTTATTATTTTTCTAAGAGGTTGCATTCTGTCTTTTTCGCTTAAATAAAAGCCTCCTTTAGGTCCTCTTGTAGATGATATAACACTCTGCCTAGAAAGTTCCTGTAATAGTTTGGCTATATACGCTTGAGGTACATTAATTGGTCCAGCAATATCTTTTACCATTATCTTATTTTCTTCATTAGAATTTAATGCTAAATATAAGACAGCTTTAATTGCGTATTTAGATGAGTTTGAGAACATTTTTCTTTTCTTTTAAAGGGTCAAAAGTATAAAATAAAATCGTATTTTTAATAGTCCCTAATTTAACTACTCAATGATAAAAAGATATTTTTATCTTAAATATGATAATTATCATATTTTTTTGAACTTCTGACATCTATTTTTGAACTTGTAAAAAACACTTATTATATGAAATCAACACTAAAACTATTCACTCTACTGCTAACATTATTTATTTTTAGCTGTGGAGGTGGTGAATCTGAAAAAAAAGAAGACACCAAAGTAAAACTTAAAAAACAAAAAACTGAAAAGAAAGTAGAAGCTACAAAAGCGACTAAACCTTCAGAAACGATTGATCTAACAAATAAAGGTGTTGGGCCAATTACTTCAATTACATTAGATCCTGAAATTGACCAAGCCATGGTTACAAAGGGTGCAGATGTATATAAAAGAATGTGTACGGCTTGCCATAAAGTAGGCAAGAAATTTATTGGACCTCCACCAAATGGCGTTTTTAAAAGACGTACTCCAGAATGGGTAATGAATATGATTCTTGATCCAGAAGGAATGGTAAAAAATGACCCATTAGCAAAAGCTTTGCTTATGGAATTTAATGGCGCACCAATGGCTAATCAAAATTTATCTGAAGAAGATGCCAGAGCTGTACTAGAATATTTTAGAACATTAAACTAACACACAATATGAAATCTAACATTAAATTATTTATTAGTGCTCTTTTTGTTCTTCTTATTTTTAATTGTAAAAATGAGGCTAACAACAATAATGAGTCTAATAACGTAGAAGAATCTACAGAAAGAACTGGACAAGCCTTTCTTACAGACGACGAAGGAACTCCAAATTGCTTACAAATAGCAATTGGATCACCAGACCACAAAACACTAGTTGCTGCAGTACAAGCAGCACAAGTTGAAAATGCTTTAGTAAATGTTGGCCCATTAACAGTTTTCGCTCCTACTGATGCTGCTTTTGCAGAATTACCTGAAGGAACTGTTGAGAACTTAATCAAGCCAGAAAACAAAGGGACTTTATCAGACATTTTAAAATACCATGTTACTCCTGGTAATTTAAACACTACTATTTTAACTAAACTTCCAAAATTAGGGCAAGCAAATAATCAATATGTTAAAATTGAAGTTATAGATGGTAAGCCAGTAATTGGAGGAGCAAATATTATTGCCAGTGTAAAAGCAGGAAATGGTATTGTACACGTAATAGATAAAGTATTACTTCCACCAGCAAAAGAATAAAAACTAATCAAATAATAATATTATAATGAAAAACACTTTAAAAATATTTGCATCACTTTTTGTTGCTGCTCTTCTATATTCATGTGGAAATGGTAGTTCATCAAAACAAGGTAGTGCATTAAGTTCAAGCGCTGCAGAGAAAGTTTATGTTGCTCCTGGAGAACATGACGAATTTTATGCATTTATATCTGGTGGATTCAGTGGACAGTTAGCTGTTTACGGATTACCATCTGGACGATTATTCAAAGTAATTCCTGTTTTCTCTCAAGATGCTGAAAAAGCTTATGGATATAACGAAGAAACTAAACCAATGCTAGAAACTTCTCATGGATTTGTGCCTTGGGACGATTCTCACCATCCAGACATTTCGCAAACAGCTGGTGAAATAGATGGTCGTTGGGTATTTATTAATGGTAATAATACACCTCGTATTGCAAAAATTGACTTAACAACTTTTGAGACTACAGAGATAATCGAAGTACCTAATAGTGCCGGGAATCACAGTTCTTCTTTCGTAACAGAAAACACGGAATATGTTGTTGCCGGAACTCGTTTCTCTGTACCAGTACCACAAAAAGATATGCCTATTAAAGATTACAAGGGTAATTTTAAAGGTGCTCTTACATTTATTGCTGTAGATCCAGAACATGGCCATATGGATATTGACTTCCAAATATTAATGCCAGGATTTAATTATGATTTATCTCATCCAGGTAGAGACAAGTCTCATGGATGGTTCTTTTTCTCAACTTATAACACAGAGGAAGCTAGTACATTATTAGAGGTTAATGCATCTCAAAATGATAAAGATTTTATTGCTGCAGTAAACTGGAAAAAAATTAAAGAATATGTAGCAAATGGTGGAGGAACTAAAATGTCAACAAACTATGCGCATAATGTTTATGACGAAAGCACACATACAGCAACTTCAACTATGAAAAAGGAAGTTTTAGTTGTAAATCCTATGGACGTTCCTGGTGCTATTTATCTATTACCTACTCCAAAGTCACCTCATGGATGTGATGTAGACCCAAGTGGAGAATATATTGTTGGTAGTGGTAAATTATCAGCTAACTTAACTGTACATTCATTTACTAAAATGCTTGATGCAATTGAGAACGAAAAATTCTCTGGTGATGCTTATGGTATTCCAATTATAAATTTTGAAGATGTATTAGCTGGTACAGTAGAGCAACCTGGTTTAGGGCCTTTACACACTGAATTTGACGGAAAAGGAAATGCATATACTACATTCTTTATTTCTTCAGAAGTTGTAAAATGGAAGCTAGGAACTTGGGAAGTTGTAGATAGAAAACCTACATATTACTCTGTTGGTCACTTAATGATACCTGGAGGTAACTCAAGAAAACCTTTTGGAAAATATGTTTTAGCAATGAACAAGATTACTAAAGATCGTTATTTGCCAACTGGCCCTGAGGTAACTCAATCAGCTCAACTTTATGATATTTCAGGTGAGAAAATGGAATTGCTATTAGATTTTCCAACAATAGGTGAGCCTCATTATGCTGCCGGTTGTCCTGCAGATTTATTAAAACCTCGTTCTAAAAAGTTATTTAAACTTGAAGAAAACAAACATAAATATGCTGCACTTTCTGATGCAGATACTAAAGTTGTAAGAGACGGCAAGGAGGTTCATGTTTATATGACAATGATAAGAAGTCACTTCTCTCCAGATAATATAGAAGGAGTTAAAGTTGGTGATAAAGTATATTTCCATGTTACAAATCTTGAACAAGATTATGATGTACCTCACGGAATTTCAATTATTGGAGCAAATACATCAGAATTATTGATAATGCCTGGACAGACTGAAACCTTTGTTTGGGAGCCTAAGCAAGTAGGTGTTTGGCCATTCTATTGTACAGATTTCTGTTCTGCTTTACACCAAGAGATGCAAGGATACGTTCGTGTTTCTCCAGCAAGTTCTAATATAGAATTAGCTTGGTCTTTAGGTGAAGACATTGAATAATTAAAAAATAGGAAAATTTTGTTTTAGTGTTTATTTTCCTACAAGGCGAGAGCAATTAATTTCGCTCTCGCCTTTTGTTTCAAAACACTTTAAGTAACACCCAAAATAGTAATTAAAAAAATACCAAAATAATGAACAAGTCAAAAATCACAATGCTTGTTGGAGTAATCTTACCTTTAGCCCTATTTATTTTTCCTTTATGGAATATTACATTAGAAGCTCCTCAATATCCAATTCCGTTAGGAATGGATATTTACATCAATGATTTTGCAGATGCAAACCCTCATGATATCAAAAACATTAATTTGATGAATCATTATGTAGGTATGAAATACATACCGGAATCTATTCCAGAATTTAAAATATTCCCAATTGTTATTTTAGCAATGGTTTTTATAGGTTTAATAATTGGTTTTAAAGCTAATTATAAATGGTATTTAGTTTGGTTTATTGTAATGTGTATTTTAGGTGCTGCAGGTATGTACGACTTTTACCTTTGGGAACATGATTATGGACATAACTTAGACCCAAAAGCTATAATGAAATTTACCAATCCTGATGGAACAGTAATGGGATTCCAACCTCCATTGTTTGGTTCAAAAGATATTTTAAATTTTAGAGCAAATTCATATCCACAATTAGGAGCGTATTTCCTAGCTATTGGAATGGGATTATCTTTTTTAGCTTATTTTATGGGCAAAAAAGAAAAATCGAAAAGTTAAATAGCGATATTTAAACTTCAAAATCACTAAAATGAAAACACTAAAAATAATTACAACTTTAGTTGTACTAGGCTTACTATGGAGTTGTAATATATCTCCAAAACCTATTGAATATGGCCAAGATGCTTGTCATTTTTGTAAAATGACTATTGTAGATAAGATACATGCTGCAGAGGTTGTAACTGCTAAAGGAAAAGTTTACAAGTTTGATGCTACAGAATGTATGATCAATTTTTTGAATGAGTTTGACACCTCAACAATTGCATTATACTTATCTAATAATTTTACAAATCCAGAAGAGTTAATAGATGCTACTCAAGCTACATTTTTAATTAGCAAGAATGTTCCAAGTCCAATGGGAGCATTTCTTTCCGCATTTAAAAACAAAGAAGATGCTATAAAACTTCAAGCTAAAAAAGACGGAGAAATTTACAGTTGGGAATCCTTACTTAAAAAATTTGAAGATTAAATTATGTTTTTAAAACTTGTTATTTTTACGCATATAATTTCAGCTACCATCTGGACTGGAGGCCATTTAATATTATCACTTTCATTTTTACCAAAAGCATTAAAGAAAAATGATTTTACAATCATTGAACAATTTGAGGAAAAATTTGAAAGAATAGGAATACCTGCTTTATTAATTTTAGTGATTTCTGGTATTTACATGGCAATTGTTTATACTACAGGGTTTTTTGAATTTGATTTTTCAGACCATTATACAAGACATGTCGTTATAAAACTTGTTCTATTAATATTTACAATAATATTAGCTATTCACGCAAGATTTGTTCTAATTCCAAAGAGAGATTTAAAACCCTTATCTTACCATATTATTTTAGTTACTCTCTTAGCTGTTGGATTTGTCTTCGTCGGGTTTAGTACTAGATCTGGAGGTATATTATAAATATGAAATTCAAAAACACCATACTTACTCTCCTTCTTACGCTGATTATTTGTATAAATAATTATGCGCAAAAAATTGTGGTTTGTGAATCGTGTGAAATCACTTCTATAAGTGGTGCTATAAAGAAATCTATAGATTTTGATACCATAATAGTTAAAAAAGGTGTTTACAAAGAATATGATATTACTATAGATAAACCTCTAACAATAATTGGGGAAGATTTTCCAGTAATTGATGGTGAAGATAAAGGTGAAATAATCACAATAACATCAGACAATGTTACTTTAGATGGTTTTTACATCTTTAATGTTGGATTAAGTTATACAGAAGATTTTGCAGCAATAAGAGTGCGAAATAGCAAAAATTTTGTAATTCAAAATAACGTTCTTGAAAAATTATTTTTTGGTATTTATCTAGAAAAATCAAGAGACGGAAAAGTTTTTCACAATAACATTATTGGTGACGCAAAAGAAGAGCACAGTTCTGGGAATGGGATTCAACTTTGGTATAGCCATAATGTTGAGATAGAATATAACCATATCCAAGGCGTAAGAGATGGTATTTATCTTGAATTCGCTAATAATTGTACCATAAAAAACAATGTAAGTACTAATAACTTAAGATATGGCTTACATTTTATGTTTTCTAACGATGATATTTACCAAGACAATACCTTTGAAAACAATGGTGCTGGTGTAGCAGTAATGTTCTCTAAAAAGATTAAGATGTATAACAACATTTTTAAAGAAAATTGGGGAAGTGCATCCTACGGATTACTACTTAAAGAAATTAATGATGCTGAAATTATCGGTAATACTTTTGAAGAAAACACTATCGGAATTAATATTGAAGGAACAAATAGAATACTTTATAAAAACAATAATTTCATAAATAATGGTTGGGCATTAAAAGTACGTGGTGCTTGTTATACAAATACATTCGAGAGCAACAACTTTCTTTATAATTCCTTTGATTTATCTTACAATAGCAAAATAAACGATAATATATTCAATAAGAATTATTGGAGTAATTATACAGGCTACGACCTTGATAAAGATGGTATTGGAGATGTTCCTTACAGACCTGTAAAACTGTTTTCTTATATTGTAAACAGAACACCAGAAACTATTATTTTATTACGAAGTTTATTTATAGATATAATAGATTTTTCTGAAAAAGTTTCACCAGTTTTTACACCAGATAATTTATTAGACAATAACCCTTTAACTAAAAGAATAGAATGGTAAGCATTCAAAATTTACATAAAAGATTTAATAAAAATATTGTCTTAAGCGGTGTTGACTTAAACATAAATGAAGGCGGTATTTTTGCCGTCCTAGGTCCTAATGGTTCTGGGAAAACAACGCTTATTAAATCAATTTTAGGAATGGTTATTCCTAATAAAGGAAAAATTGAAGTTCTTGGAGAAAACATAAAAAAGAGTTCTAATTACAGGTATAAAATTGACTATTTGCCACAAATAGCCAATTTCCCAAACAATCTAAAAGTTAGAGAACTTATTAGAATGATTAAAGACCTAAGAGGCAAAACAAGCGAAGATCAACGTTTAATAGAACTTTTTAAATTAGAACCTTTTTTGAATAAAAAATTAGGAAACTTATCAGGAGGGACAAAACAAAAAGTAAATATTGTTTTAGCCTTTATGTTTGATAGTCCACTTATTATTTTAGATGAACCTACAACAGGTTTAGATCCAATTTCTTTAATTAGACTTAAAGAACTCATTCAAGTTGAAAAAGGAAGAGGGAAGACTATTTTAATAACCTCACATATAATGAGTTTTGTAGAAGAAGTTTCAGACGAGATTGTTTTTCTACTAGAAGGCAAAATATACTTTAAAGGCAGTATTAGCGAGCTCAAAACGAAGACCAACCAACCAGATTTCGAACATGCAATTGCATCAATTTTAACAGATAATCATGCTTAAAATATTAAAATATAGTTTTTATGATTTAATGCGTAGTCGTTGGAGCTATGTGTATTTTGCATTCTATCTTCTTTTAGGTGTTGTACTTCTTTTTTTAAATAACGATTTATCTAAAGCTGTTATAACCCTTATGAATGTAATAATTGTTTTAGTACCTCTTATAGGAACAATTTTTGGAGTTATGTATTATTATAATTCCAAAGAGTTTACAGAGTTGTTATTAGCGCAGCCACTTAAACGTTCGTCTATTTTCTTAGGTCAATATTTAGGTGTGGCTTTATCGCTTTCAATGAGTCTAATTTTAGGTTTAGGTATTCCATTTATAGCATATGGTATTTTTAAGTCTAATGCCATTTGGGATTTCTCCTTATTACTAATTACTGGTACATTCTTAACTTTAATATTTACAGCTTTAGCCTTTAATATTGCTTTATCTAATGAGAATAAAATAAAAGGATTTGGTTATGCAATTTTGCTTTGGTTGTTCTTAGCTGTAATTTATGATGGTTTATTTTTAATGTCCTTAGTAATTTTTGAAGATTATCCATTAGATAAATTATCTCTTTTTGGCACCATGCTTAATCCAATAGATTTATCTAGAACTTTAATCCTTTTAAAACTTGACATTTCTGCTTTACTTGGATATACTGGCGCTGTATTTAAAAAATTCTTTGGGACAAACTTTGGTTTAATCATATCATTTATTGTTCTCATCTTTTGGGTTATATTACCTGTTTTAAGAATTACATATAAATCTAAAAAGAAGGATTTCTAAAATGACAAATGTCATTTCTACTGATACTTTTAGTTTTTACATTTACCAAATATAAATTCTCTTAAAATGAGTAATTTTTGCTTAAAATTATATGTAAACATAAAGCGTCCAGAATGCTTTAAGCAATAGTATTGTATTAATTTCTCAACACTTACAATCTATTTTCTAATTATTAAATATTCTTCAAAATGAAATTACCATACGCTGAACCATATAAGGTAAAAATGGTCGAATCCATAAAACGCTCAACAGTAGAACAACGAAAAAAATGGATTAAAAAAGCACACTATAACTTGTTCAATTTATCTTCTGACAAAGTCTTTATTGATTTATTGACAGACTCAGGAACTGGAGCAATGAGTGATATGCAATGGTCTGCTCTTATGAGCGGAGATGAGAGTTATGCTGGCTCTAGATCTTTTTTAGGTCTTAAAAAAACAGTAAAAAAAATAACTGGTTATCCCTATTTTCTTCCAACACATCAAGGTAGAGCAGCTGAAAATGTTTTATTCTCTGTCTTAGTAAAAGAAGGAAATATCGTTCCTGGTAACTCACATTTCGACACTACAAAAGGACATATTGAATTTAGAAAAGCAACAGCTGTAGATTGCTCAATAGATGAGGCTTTTAATACGACAGATCAACATCCATTTAAAGGAAATATTGATATAGATAAGCTTAAAAAAGTATTTGATGAAAACCCTGGAAATGTACCTTTTGTTGTATTTACAGTTACATGTAATACCTCAGGAGGACAGCCTGTTTCTATGGAAAATATTAAAGGCGTTTCTAAGCTTTGTAAATTCTACAAAATTCCTTTAATTTTTGATGCAGCACGTTTTGCAGAAAACGCCTACTTCATTAAAAAAAGAGAAAAAGGTTATGAGGAGACAACCATAAAAAAAATAGCAAAAGAGATGTTTTCTTATGGTGATGGAATGACCATGAGTGCCAAAAAAGATGGTTTGGTAAATATGGGTGGGTTTATTGCATTAAACAATGAAGAAGTCTACAAACAAGCTACCGTTTATAACATCATGTACGAAGGCTTTATCACCTATGGAGGTATGAATGGTCGCGATATGGCAGCACTTGCAGTTGGATTGGATGAAGCCACAGAATTCGATTATCTTGAAAGTAGAATTGAACAAGTAGCATATTTAGGAGAAAAACTTATGGAATTTGGAGTTCCTGTATTACAGCCAATTGGAGGACATGCCGTTTTTCTTGATGCAAATAAATTTGTGCCAACAATTCCTAGGAAAGAATACAGAGCTCAAGCACTTGCAATAGAATTATATATTATTGGTGGAATTAGAGGCGTAGAAATTGGAACTGTTTTGGCAGATCGAGATCCTTTTACAAGAAAAAATAGATATCCTGAATTGGAACTTGTTAGACTAGCAATTCCAAGAAGAACCTATTCCTTAAATCACATGCGATACATTGCTGCTGTTCTTAAAAACATATATGATTCTCGAGATCAGGCAAAATCTGGTTATAAAATTGTAGATGAAGCGCCAATAATGAGACACTTTACTGTGAAATTCGAAAAAAACTAAAGGCTAATTAAATTAAATATAGCATATACACATTCTAAATCTAATATTTTGCAGTTCTCATAATACTAATTATACATGAGGAATGTCATGTTTTTCGTTAATTATAAGACCTATCATTGAGACCAATAAATTAAGCTTATAAATATGGCTAAACAACATTCGTTTCATATACCAGTAATGGGAATTGGTTATACTATAGATACGCCTTTAAATGTAGCGCATCTTGGCATGGATTCCGTTATTTCTCTAGTGGACGATATCTTAATTGAAAAATTAAGAAAGATGTACAGTGAAAAATTTGAAATTCCTTATAAAGAAATTACAGATAAAATTGAAGATTTTAGAGCTAAACGAATTACATCATATCTAAATTTAATTAATACTGTTGTTGACCAAAAATTTGAAGAATTAAAGAAAGTAGCTTCTGAAAAAAGTAATGCTTTAATGGAATATTTTAGTATGCTTCCAAATGGGTCTACTTTAGTAAATGAATTTAAAACGATATCTTCAAAAGGTTTTAATACACAAGACATCAAAGATTGGTTAAATCAAAATTTATCTAAAGGAGACATAGATGTAAACATCATGACCAAAGTAGATAAAGACAATTATAAGGGTAAAGAAAAACTACCTATTGAATATAACGATGCACATGCTGCTTTAAGAGGTTATGCTAATAGTGATTTGTCTTCTTCTCTTGTTCTTTCTGCTGGTATGAATCCAAGATTATACAGTTATATAGAAAATTTTGATGATTTCTTTCCTAATGAAAATGGCTATATAAAAAAGAAAATAGTTTTAAAAGTTAGTGATTATAGATCTGCATTAATTCAAGGAAAATTTCTAGCAAAAAAAGGAATTTGGATTTCAGAATATAGAATTGAATCTGGATTAAATTGTGGTGGACATGCTTTTGCTACCGAAGGTTTTTTAATTGGACCTATTCTTGAAGAATTTAATAAAAACAAAGAAAGTATGCGTCAGGATATTTTCGAAATTTTGACTTCTGCACTACAAAGTAAAGATCGCACACTACCAAATAGCAAATTACCAATTAAAATTTCTGCTCAAGGTGGAGTTGGTACTGCACAAGAACACGAATTTTTATTAGACTATTATAAAGTAGATTCTGTTGGCTGGGGAAGTCCTTTTTTATTAGTTCCAGAAGCAACTTCAGTAGATAAAGAAACGCTTACTAAACTTGCTGATGCAAAAGAGAAGGACTTATACTTAAGTAAAATTTCTCCTTTAGGTGTGTCTTTTAATAACCTTAGAGGAAATACCAAAGACAAAGAAAAATTGAATTTTATTGATAAAAATAGACCTGGAAGTTCTTGTCCAAAAAAATATGTGGCTCTTAATAAGGAGTTTTCTGAAAACGGACTTTGTACCTCATCTAGACAGTATCAACATCTTAAGATAAAAGCATTAGACAATCAAAATTTATCAAAAGATGATTACAATAACCAATACGATAAGATTGTTGAAAAATCTTGTATCTGTGTTGGATTAGGCACTTCTACTCTTATTGCAAAAGGGTTAGATACAAAAAGAGAAGGCAAAGGAGTTTCAGTTTGTCCTGGTCCAAATATGGCTTACTTTTCAAAACAATTGTCTTTAAAAGAAATGATACAGCACATTTACGGAAGAGCAAATGTTATTACAGATCAAAATCGTCCTAATATATTTATTAAAGAACTTAATATTTATATCGATTATCTAAAAAATCAGTTTGAAGAGACACAAAATTCGATGAATAAAAAGCAAGAACAATACTTGAATAAATTTGCTAATAACCTTGATGATGGTATTAGTTATTACAACAATTTATTTAAAAGTTTAAAAGATAAGTTCAACGATTCGAAATCTAATATTTTATCTGAATTGGATAATAGCAAGAAAAGATTACAGACTTTAAAGGTTAGAATTGATAAATTATAATCTTTATCTTAACAAAATATGAGGTATTATATGTTATTTATTGTAATTCTAACTATTTCCATAGTTAGTTGTAAGCAAGATTCAGAAAAGAAACCACTTGTAAAACCAATCACAGAAGAAATTAGTCTTCTTGATACATTAAGTTTAAGGTTAAATAGTGGTGAAAAATGGATTGTAAATAATGAAACTCATGTTGGTGTATCCAAAATGGATTCAATAATAAAAGCGCATAAAACAAATAAGGAAAACAACTATATTAACTTAGGCAATAATCTTTCTATGCAAACAAGTTTCATTATTAAGAGTTGCAACATGACCGGAGAAGCTCATGATCAATTACATGTTATATTAGTACCAATGCTTGATGAAATTTATGTTCTAAAAGATTCTCAAAATACAGAAGAACAAAGAAAAGCTGCACAAAAACTAGAAGGATTAATAGTTACTTATTTTAAATATTTCAAGATTTAATAATGCTTCTTGTACCATACCTTTTGCCATACTCTTTGTAAAATTAAAAACGTAACTTCTTCAGAGAGTTTTAGTGTATCGTTACCATCTAGTTTTCTTATTTTACTTTCAGAAACATCAATTATATAAAGTAAGTTAAGGTAGTCTGTAAATTTTTCTTGAATTAAATGAAAAATAGTTTCATGTAGTATTAACTTTAAACTAGTTGGTAAAATATCTTCATCAAAATCTAAATCAATATTGGCTAATAAAAAATCTTTATTTAGCTGTTTAACCAAATTTTGATACAATTGTAGTCCATTAGCTTCGTTAATAAGATCATCAAAGTTTGCTGGCAATTTCATTACACTGTTCTATTCATTAATTTTTCACCAAAAGTTCTTAATATAAATTTATTTTCTTCTGAAATTGACAAGCTATCTAATACAATAAATGCAAGATTGGTGTAATATTCTATTGCTTGTTTTGTTGCTTTTGCTGAGCCACTTTCCTGAAATATTTTTTTAACTATCTTAATTTTTTCTGTATTATCTTCTGGAGATGTATTGAATAATTGTGATAGTTTTTTGCATTTATTAAATTTAGATAGTTCTAAAGCTTTTAAATAGAGATATGTTTTTTTATTTTCGATTATATCTCCACCTACTTGTTTGCCAAACGTTTTAGGATCTCCAAAAGCATCTAAGTAATCGTCTTGTATTTGAAAAGCTATCCCTAAGTTTTTACCAAACTCATAAATTTTGTTTTGATCTTGTTCTGATGCTTTAGCAACAATTGCTCCCATTTTCATTGCAGCTGCAACCAAAACAGCAGTTTTGTATTCTATCATTTTTAAATACTCAGGAATTACAACATCATCTCGTGTTTCAAAATCGATATCATACTGTTGCCCTTCGCAAACCTCTAAAGCTGTTTTGCTAAATAATTTCGCTAATTCTTGAAATGTATCAGATTCATACTTTTCAAACAACTGATAAGCAAGAATCAACATTGCATCTCCAGATAGAATTCCAGTGTTTATGTCCCATTTTTCATGAACTGTAACTTTCCCTCTTCGTATAGGCGCATCATCCATAATATCATCATGAATCAAAGAAAAATTATGAAACACTTCAATAGCTAATGCTGCATTTAAACTTGTTTTATAATCTTCGCCAAAAATTTCAGAAGTCATCAAAGTTAAAACTGGTCGCAAGCGTTTTCCTCCTAAACCTAATATATAATTAATTGGTTCATATAAGTTTTTAGGCTCCTTAATTGTTGAGAAGTTTTCTAAATAAGCAATAAAATGCTTTTGGTAGTTGTCTATACTTTGCATAAAACAAAAATAAGAGAAATCAAGCCATAAAAAATACCCTAATATAAATTAAATGTTAAAAATTTATAAAACTTAGGAAACTTTTTTCGTGTTTTAAGTTTCCTTTGGTATATTTGTACCCTCAATTTAAATACAGAGAGAAATATGAAGGATATTATTCTTAAAAAAACAGGAGAGGCTTTTCTGAAATTTGGATTTAAAAGTGTTACAATGGATGATATAGCCAATGAATTAGCTATATCTAAAAAAACGATTTACAAGTTTTTTAGCAATAAACAAGATCTCGTTGATCAAACAGTTTCTGCAATGCATGAAGATTGTTTTCATGCTATTGATGGTGTTTGTTCCTTGGGGATAAATGCAATTCATGAGAATTTTGAAGTAAAAAAAATCTTTAAAGATTTATTAAAAAACACAGATACATCTCCAATGTATCAGCTTCAAAAATACTATCCTAAGACCTACGAAAAGATAATGAATAAAGAATTCTTAATGTTTAGAGATTGTATTTTAAGAAATATAGAAAAAGGGATTAAAGAAGGATTATATAGAGAAGATATAGATGCAAATTTAGTGACTAGATTTTATTTTGCTTTAGTAATGGCTGTTCATGACAATACAATTTTTACATATAACAAAAACACTATAAACCAATTAGAGATTGACATTTTAGAATATCATACACGTGCGATAGCAACAGATAAAGGCATTACAGAATTAGAAAACCAATTAAAAAAATTAAATAGTAATAAATAATGAAAAAAATAATAATCATTTTAGGTTTATTATTAAGTTACACTATTAGCGCTCAAGAAAATTATAGTTTTACTTTACAAGAAGCTATAGATTTTGCTCTAGAAAATAATAGAACCGCAAAAAATGCTGCTCAAGATATTGAAGCTGCAAAACATCAAAAATGGGAAACAACTGCTACAGGTTTACCTCAAATAGAAGCATCCATAGACTATAATAATTGGTTAAAGCAGCAAGTATCTTTAATTCCTGCTGAGTTTTTTGGAGGAAATCCAGGAGAATTTGCCGAAATAGCTTTTGGTACCAAACAAACCATGAATGCTACTGCAACAATTAAGCAATTATTATTTGATGGTTCGTATTTGGTTGGTCTTCAATCTGCAAAAGTGTTTTTAGAAATTTCGAAAAATGCAAAAGAAAAAACAGATCTTGAAGTTAGAAAAGCAGTAATAAATGCATATGGAAATGTTTTATTAGCTGAAGAAAGCATTAAAATATTAGAAAAAAACAAAGCAGTTTTGGAAAAGAATCTAGATGAAACTACAAAGATTTACGAAAATGGACTAGAAGAAGAAGAAAGCGTTGAGCAATTACAAATTACTTTATCAGGAATAGAAAGTAGTCTAAATAACACTTCAAGGTTAAAAGCTCTTGCATACCAAATGTTGAATATTACACTAGGTCTTGATATATCTGATACAACTAAGCTAACAGATTCTTTAGATTTATTAACCTCACAAAATATTGTATTGAGTTTACTTGAAGCTAAAAATGATATAGAAAATACTATCGATTATAAAATTGCAGAAAACGCTAAACGTTCTAAAGAACTTTTATTAAAACTCGAAAAAACCAAAGCACTTCCTAGTCTTAATGCTTTTGTAAATGGCAGTTATGCAGGAAACTCGAATAATTTTGACTTTCTAGATAAAGAACAAAAATGGTTTGGTTCTTCACTGTTAGGTGTCTCAATGAATATTCCAATATTTAGTTCTCTCGGTAGAAGCGCAGCAACACAACGCGCTAAAATAAACTTAGAAAAATCTAAAAATGATTTAACCGAAACAGAACAAAAGTTAAAACTACAAATAGCTCAAGCAAAAAGTAACTATCAGTTTTCAATTGAAGATTATGAAAATAAAAAACAAAATCTAAGTCTAGCTGAACGTATTGAACAAAAGAATGAAACCAAATTTTTTGAAGGTATTGCTTCTAGTTTCGAATTAAGACAAGCACAAACTCAATTGTATGCTTCGCAACAAGATTACTTACAAGCAATGCTAGATGTAATTACGAATAAAGCAGAATTAGAAACCTTACTAAACAACGTATCAATCAATTAAAATTGAATCAATCAAATCATAATAAAATGAAGAAAATATTTACAATACTAATAGCAACATTATTTTTAGTTTCCTGTGGTGGAGACAAAAAAGAAAATTTAGAGACTATCCTAAACTCAGGAAATCTAGAAAAAATTCAAACTAAAAAGAAAGAACTAGAAGAAGAGCAGGTTGAATTAATAAGTCAAATAGAACAGCTCAATGAGCAAATTGAAGTTTTAGATACCGTAAAAAAACTGTCCCTTATCACAACCTTTATTGCAAAAGAGGAAATCTTTAACCATTACTTAGAATTACAAGGAAACGTTACAACTAAAGAAAATTTAGTTATCTATCCAGAATATTCTGGTGTACTTACAAGTGTTTATGTAAAAGAAGGACAACGCGTAAGTAAAGGGCAAAGATTAGCAAAAATTGATGATGGAGGAATGAGCCAACAGTTAGCGCAACTAGAAATTCAAGCAAACCTTGCTAAAACTACCTTTGAACGTCAAGAACGCTTATGGAATCAAAAAATTGGAAGTGAAATTCAATTTTTACAAGCTAAATCTAATTACGAAGCGCAACAAGAAGCAGTTAACCAAATGAAGAGTCAATTAGCAAAAACTGCTGTTATCGCTCCATTCTCTGGAACAATAGAAAACATATTTACAAATCAAGGAAGTGTAGTCGCTCCAGGTGTCCAATTATTTAGAATTGTAAACTTATCTAATATGTATATCGAAACAGATGTGCCAGAAAAACACCTTAATAATGTTATAAAAAACAAAGACGTAATTATTGATTTCCCAATTTTAAATAAAACTATAAATAGTAAAATTAGACAAGCCAGTAATTTTATAAATCCTGCAAACAGAACTTTTAAAATTGAAGTAGCAGTACCTAACAAAGACCATAATATAAAGCCAAACTTAACTGTTAAACTTAAAATTAACGACTATACAAATCCAACAGCAATTCTTATACCTCAAAGTATAATTTCAGAAAATGCAAATGGAGAACAATATGTATATATCGCTAAAGACAGAAAAGGAAAAAAGGCAACAACACAACGTGTAATTATCAAAACAGGGGAAACTCAAGGTGATGTTATAGAGGTGTTAGAAGGTATCGAAAATGGTGCAGAAATCATTCAAGAAGGTGCGCGTACTGTTAAAAATGGACAAACTGTAGAAGTAATAACTCTATAAACAGGAACAATGACAAAACAAGAAAAAAGTGTAGACAAAGAGTTTAAATTATCCTCTTTAGCTATAGAGAATAAAACAACAATCTATGTATTGATTGTGCTTATTTTATTACTTGGTATTGGTGCTTTTTATAGTATGCCACGTGAAAATTTTCCAGAAGTTAATGAAACTAAGATTTATGTTAGCTCTATGTATCCTGGAAATACTGCAGAAGATATTGAAAAACTAATCACAGATCCTTTAGAAGACAAATTAAAAACTGTAAGTAATGTTGTAGAAATAACTTCCAATTCTCAAGAAGATTTCTCAATGGTTATTGTTGAGTTTGATGAAGATATTCCTGTATCTGAAGCCAAACAAAAGGTTAAAGATGAAATTGATACAGAAACGTCATCAGAAGATTGGCCAACTTTTAATGGTGCAAAAGTAGAACCTAATGTTTTCGAAGTGAATTTTTCTGAAGAAATGCCTATTCTAAATATTAATATATCTGGAGATTACCCAGTAGATAAGCTAAAAGAATATGGTGAGTATCTTGAAGATGAAATTGAAAACTTATTGGAAATTAAGCAAGTTGATATTCGTGGTGCTCAAGAAAAAGAAGTTGAGGTTGCTGTAGATATCTATAAAATGATGGCTTCTCAAGTTAGTTTTTCTGATGTTACAAATGCTATACAAGGAGGTAATGTAACCATGTCTGCAGGTAACTTAATTGCAAGTGGACAAAGGCGTACAATTCGTGTATTGGGTGAAATTGAGGACCCTTTTGAGTTAGAAAATTTTGTTGTTAAAACAGAAAATGGAAATCCAATTTA